>Ga0255760_10000174_pt1 | contig 63123 bp, 58 predicted proteins | sample 071ome_25_FD_179960 | JGI IMG/M metagenome (GOLD analysis project Ga0255760, IMG submission 179960) | Coastal salt marsh microbial communities from the Groves Creek Marsh, Skidaway Island, Georgia - 071410BT metaG (version 2) | ecosystem: Environmental > Aquatic > Marine > Intertidal zone >...
AATGCCCTGAACAATGCCCCGCTGGGATAGGAGTAGCCCCGCCATCACGAGTTCTTTTACAGCGTTTGCGTTGGCGCCCGGCGTATTAAATACCACAACCCCGCGGTCAGATAGTTCGGCAACAGGTATGTTGTTGACTCCAGCACCGGCTCGCCCAACCGCCAACAACGCATCGCCAGATTCCTCTACCGTTAACTTGTGGCTTCTAAGCAGAATCGCCTCTGGCGCAGGAATATCATCCCCAAGGTTGTAATCCGCACGGTCAAACTTTGACAGTCCCTTGTCCGAGATATTGTTAAGTGTTCGGATTTGAAACATGCCTGACCCTCGCCACGAAAAGCGCGTATTGTACACAGATCAATCGCATCGAGGTGTCAATCGCTTCAATCAAGCGTTGAAATTCACTCAAATTCCCATGGCCTATCCCAACTTGGAGTCGAGTCCTTGACCCCCATCCGCCAATGACACAACCTCGTTTGCCTTTTCTGGACCAGCGCGCAGCTTTGCCCCCCCCGAAGCTTCGAATGGCTCCTAAGCCAGAAACTCACTCAAAAATCGCCCGGTTTCCATCAGGGGCTGACGCTTACTGGCGCTGGACGAGCAGATAGCACGCTCAAGATCTTGGATATCCGAACCGCTGCCTCCACTCTGGATCATTGATGACTTTCACTCATTTCGATTGGAGGCTGTATTACATGTGCTAAGGGCGCTTTCTGAAGACTCTTTGCACGTCCCGCTGAGGGCTCTTTACACGTCCCGCTGAGGGCTCTTTACACGTCCCGCTGAGGGCTGCTCGTCCCGCTGAAAGCTCTGCTCATCGCCCTCTGTCTTTTCACAAAGCCAGCATCACGAGTCAGGGCAATCGATCAAAGCAATGACGCCGGCTCCAAATGGTGAAGCCAATCATCAGGGCCGCCACAATCAGCCCCAGCCCTAGTTGAACAAACTGCACGCTCTCACTGCTCATCATCTCAGCTGAGACATTCGCACGAGACCAAAACCAATCCGTCAGCCAGGCCACATCAAAAAGAAGATTTTCTACCAATGTAGCCACCAACGGGACGCCAAGCACCCAAAGTAGCGGGGTGCGCAACGCCCACTGTGAGACAAGAAGACTCCAGGCGAAAAAGGGCGCAATCCAAGCAACCTGCACCATCATGGTTTCAGCGTAGCTAGCCAACCCGACTCCATGGATGGCCATCGCCTCAGCAATAAGTGCCGTATCTGACACCATCGCAGCAGCACCGATGGACGAGATCAAAACGATGATCCCGCCTGCCACCCAGCCAATGAGAAAATAAGTCATTGGCAGCAGGATCCAGCCATACAACCACTTCGCCAGCACCGTTTCGGTATTCGAAAGGGGGAGCGACAGCCAAAACAAAATGCTTCGATCCTTTCGCTCCTGGTATAACGCTGACAGAACATAGGCCCAACCAACGAGCAGACCAAGCAATCCAAACCCCATGGTGACTGCAGATCCCGCGTTTGCTATCGGTGCTCCGAGTGAAGACAAATCCGCTTCCACGCCATTCAATTGAATCTGGGTCTCCCAGTTACCCGCCTGATCAATGAGTAGTTCATTGCCGATGAGTACGGCAATCAGTGACAGAACAATGAGCAATCCACCAAACCCAAGCGGTAACTTGTAAGAAAGTGTCGGGTGCTCCCAGCGCTCTCTTCGAGCCATGTAAGTCCATTTATTCAAGGCTGTATTCATTATTTATCTCCTAATGATGGCCGCCTGCTGGCGATGCATCCCCAACCAGCGCCACAAATAACTCAGCCAAACTGGTTTGACGGACCTGACCAAGCGATTGCCACTCAGTGTCAGGATGATCCTCAAAAATCATCACTGCGCCTGCTAAATTGGCTCGCTCGTAAATGGGTTTTCTCGCACGAGCACTTGCCAATGATTCAGGATTGACGTCAACGCTCACGTACTTCGCTGCGATATTTTCGATAGTGTCATTCAGCAAGATCTGACCTTGATCGATCATCACCAGATCAGAGAGCAGGAACTCGATCTCCTCAATCTGGTGGGTGCTGATCAAGAGCGATCGCGATTCATTAAGAAATCGCTCATACAGCTGACGGTAGAAGGCCTCGCGATACAGCAAGTCGAGCCCCAAGGTTGGCTCATCGAGTACAAGCAATTGAGAATCAAGCGCAAGCACCAAGGCCAAATGCAACTGTGTCACCATGCCTTTCGAAAGGCTGCTAATTTGCGCGGTGGCACCGATTTGGGAATCGGCCAGCAACGCTTTTGCCTGCTCGACCTGGAAATAGGGATGGACAGCAGTCATGAATTCAAGCGCCTGATCAACGCGTAACCACCGAGGCAAAATCCCGACGTCCGAGATAAAGCTAACCGACTCCATGACACGGTGGCGGCTGGTTTTAGGGTTTTGCCCCATCACCTCAATGTCACCGCTATAGTCGGTAAACCCCAACGCTGCCTTGATGGTCGTCGTTTTACCTGCGCCGTTACGGCCTAGGAACCCAATCACCCTACCTGGTGGTACCTCGAAATGAACGTTCTTCAATATTTCTTTGCCATCGATGGACTTCGATAGCGACCGAATCGATAAGAGCGCCTGGTCTTTTAGGGGAGCATTCTCTAACACCGTATTCATGACTCTTTCTCCGTTAGGTCTTTGAGCGACCACTCCAGTCGCGCCAATTTCGTTTTAATCACCGGCCACTCCTCCTCAATGAATCGTTTTCGCTCGAGTTGCAGCAATCTCTCTCGTGCACCCTCTACCAAATACATGCCTAGTCCCCGCCGCTTCTCCAGAACGTCATCATCAACGAGTCTCTGGATGGCTTTACTTGCAGTCAGCGGATTCACACGATGTGTTTCGGCGATGGCCCGAACAGATGGCAGCGGATCGCCTTCTTGGATCGCGCCGTCTATGACCAGCCCCACTAAATGCTGGTGGATCTGCACATAAATCGGATCTTTTTCATTCCACTGAATCGACATCGCGCGCCCTCATGAAGCCTTTTCGATTGAATCCGGTGTCACACCCCTCTCAGCATCCACATCAAGTTGCAGGTTGATAGATACCTCTTCGCTCGCGTCATCAGCATCAAGCTGTATCGATAATCGAACGTTTTCCAGAGATTCGAGAGCCGTGAGTGCCATTAATTCAGCAAGTCCCGTGGCTGCCTCCTCCGAGCGAACCAGTTGCCGCATTGCGGCCAACTGATCTGCGTCGTCCAACGCTTCGATCCTCTTCAATTCGGCCAGTAGCGCCATCGCTGGTGACTCGCTTGAGAGTTTGCGAAGCATTTCCGTCTGTGACGGGTCATCCATTGTTTCTATCTGCGCCAATTGGACCGCTAGCTGGTTAACAGCATCGCGCTGCTCAGCAGACTCGCTAAACACCAAACTGATCGATGAGGACTCAGCATTGGCTGGCCCTTGGACATTTCCAGCATCGATCATTTCGGCGAGAAGAATCGCGCCCCCCACCAGCACACCGACAATCACTGCTTGAATGTATCGCTCGTTCATTGCTGCACCTCAATTATGTAAAAGCTGCTTTGCGCAGCTGTCTTATCCCTTGGGTCCGACCCCCCTTCCGAGTTGAAAGTCACTGCCTACAACTTGGCTATTGGGACTGGTTCATTCTCACTGCTGCGATATAGTGTATTACTAATGTATAACACTAATCAATCAACAATGCTTATTGTTGCTCGATGGCTTGGTTTTCAACGAGGATCTACTGCAGGCAAAAACAAACGGCTTTGCCGTGCAATCAGGAGCGGATGGCCTTACAGCAACCTTCAGCTCGGAGCGAAACGACGAGTGATCGCTACACCGGGTTCCGCTTTGGTGGAGAAGTGGTGGACAATACTCGACTTTCTGATGCCGACTTCGGGGGCGATATCCTGAGAGCTCATCATCGAACACCCCTAGTCTGATTCAGCTCCTGACCTGCATCGAGAATCCTTCCTGCCGTTGCAATCATCAGTTAAGCGGAGGCGTGTGCGCTTTCACGAAGGGAACCAGCGCCTCCAGTATTTGCGGAAGCTCTCTGCCAAATGCAAACGTGGAGTTATTGATCAGCGTCGTGGCAGCTCTTGAGTTCGTGATCGGATGCAGGTTGTCGCTGTACTGATCGTGATGCAGCAGCAGAGTCGCAGGAACCCTGATCGCGGCCAGCGCTTCATCCTGCATCCCCAGCGCCGTCTGGAAGCGAGTCGCCTGCAGGTGTTCGCCTGAGGTTCGCATCGCTGTTAAGAAATCTGACACGTTAGTCGCGAAGAATCGTGCTCGCCGCTCCGGCGTATTACGGTCTAGATAAGCGCTCCAATATTCCGTTTCAGCCACGTCCTGCATCGAGGCGAGAGGCAGGTTATCCAGATGTTCTCTCGTCATCAGGGTTTTCTCTGGTAGGTACTTAAAAAAGTAATCCTCGGACAGACGAGCAGCCGCATACGGACCACCAGTGAGTGGCGCAATGATGAGCGCCGCAATGTCTTCCGGATAGCGTGACGCCAGTATCATGTTGGAACGCCCGCCAGAGGACATGCCATAGAATGCGGCAGGCGCCACCCCAAGGCGTTGAACCAAGATGTGCAGGTCCTCCCCCTCCTCTACCATCTGTGGCTGACTGCCGAACGTGACTTCTGACAGGCCGATGTTCCGACGGTCGTAAATGATCACTCTGAAATCCGGCTCTGCTGCAGCAACATTACGCGCGAACCCTCCGAAGCCCCTGGTGTCTCCGTTTCCTCCTGGCGTGACGATAAGGGGAATCGACCCCTCAGGATTGTAAATCTCGACATGGAGAGTCACGTCTCTTTCCGGTCGCAAATTGACTTCCCGGATTTCGACGGGCACTTCCTCGGCGCCTGGTTCAGGCACGGCGTTAAAATATACGGGAAACCAAGAATTGTTCGCAGCTCCGCGGAAGAGCGTCACATCAATTTCGTCATTCTCGAACGCACCGCCGAACTGTTCGTTGGGCTCACTATTTACCTGAAGCGGTGTTTGTGCCCGGGCTATTGTTGAGATCAACATAACAAGTAAAGCCAGCGAACATCGCAGCATGGCCTGCTTCGAGTTTCTATTTTTCATGAGATGAACTCCTTCAATACTAACGGCAGGTTCTGACAATTAAGACGTGCAATCACTCGCGAGGTAGCGAGCGCTATCGAGAATCTGCGCAGGGTTCAACGCTATAGGGGGCGACTTATCGATTGAGATCAATCGCCAAAACCCGCGCTGGCTAGACACTTGGAATCAATCCCGATAGTCAAGCGGGGGCGCTCGATCTCCCAATAAGGCCTCATACTTGAATTCAGGTCCTCTACGGCGATCAAATTCGGCTTTAGCCCCACGAACCAATGCGGGATCAAGCATCAAGTCTCTTGCAGTAAGCGCCAGTGCCTTTGCTGCCAACATCATGCCTTTCGTGCCTATGCTCGTACCACCAGCGGCAATGGCTTGCCAACTGTGTGCGGAGGTTCCGGCCACCCAGGTTGCCGTGGTCAGGCCCGTCGTTGGCACTACCCAACTCACATCTCCCACATCGGTTGAGCCGCCCCCCTGCTGAAGCTTCATGGGCTGGATCATCCGCTCAAATGCCGGAATGGACTGAGATAAACCCAGTGTGGACTGAATTTCATTAGCAAACTGCCGCTCGCTCTCCGACAATTCGAAACCACCCAGCCAGGATAGATTACGGTGCATAGCGGTCGCCAGCGCTTCATTAGGCAATAAGCTGTGATTGCCATGCATGGTTTCGACGCTGACGTCGGTGCCAGTACCCATCGCGGCTCCGTCTGCCGCTAACATGACGCGATCCCATATTGTTTTTAAGGTTTCGGCATCCGGGTGCCGGATGTAGTAGTACACCTCAGCCGCATCAGGGACCACGTTGGGTGCCTTGCCGCCTTCGGTGATCACGTAATGAATACGCGTTTCTTGGGGCACATGCTCGCGCATTAAATTAACCATGAAGTTCAATGCTTCAACGCCGTCAAGCGCAGACCGTCCGCGCTCGGGTGCGGCAGCAGCATGGGAAGACTGGCCCTTAAAACGAATCCTGGCTGACTTGTTAGCGAGGCTCGTTGCGGGGTTCGCGGTATTCCTGTCAGCAGAATGCCAATGCAAAACCGTGTCTACGTCATCGAACAGACCCGCTCTGACCATATAGACCTTGCCCGACCCACCCTCTTCCGCTGGCGTCCCATAAAGACGAATCGTACCCTGGCGCCCCGTATCTTCTAGCCAATGACGTAAAGCGATCGCTGCCGCGGTTGAGGCAGTCCCAAAGAGGTGATGGCCGCACGCGTGACCCGCACGCTGGTTGGGAAGCTCATCGCGACGGGGCAAGGCGCTCTGAGTAATCCCCGGGAGCGCATCAAACTCTGCCAAAATACCGATGACGGGCTGCCCCGAACCAAAGCTTGCAACAAACGCCGTTGGTATATCTGCTACTCCCTCTTGGATACTGAACCCCTCTTCTCGGAGGGTTTGCTGAAGTAGTGCGCTACTCTTAACTTCTTGATAGCCCACCTCCGCCCAGTTCCAGATGCGCCGACTGATCCCCTCATAGCGCACCGTATTTGCCTCTATCGCGGAAAGCATGGTTAGTGCGTCGTCGTCCATCTCATCTTCGGCAAGCGAGATTGGAATCTGAAGGGACCATACCCCTAACAGAGCAAGCACCAAGCAGACTCGGAGGTAGTTCATGATGCGAGCACGAGCGCTACACCTTTCGAGCAAGCTCGCACCATTTGCATATCGTATTTGTATCATTCGCCTCCTCCCATCAATGGTGTCTCAATTGACCCGTGAGGGGCCTCTGCAGCGGGCCATCAACTATTCGACGCTACTATCCAATCATTAACCCACGACATTTGCTACTCATGGCGGACGTCTTGCACCCCTATTAACGCGTCAACCCCAAAAGATCGCTACAGGTTCACTCGATAGACGTATGGCAACGGACGTTCGGCCGTCGAATCAATGCAATGCGCAAGCGATGTCTTGGCGCTCAATCATCTTTGATGCTATCTCTTTTGGCCGCGCCTCTAGCGCTGCAAGAGCAAAACGTGGCTGATACTCGGGCCAGGTGCCATAGACCACGACCAATAAGTTGTCGCACAAACCCTTGTCTCGAATCATTCCTTTTTGGATATGCTCCCTAGGCTTTTTCCCCTGTAACCGCATCGATCAACTCGATAATCTTCTCGGTGCCATCGCCAGCCTGCTGATCTGAGATCGCCGCTCGGTAGCGCTCAGGCTGCGCCCACACTTTCTCAATCGAGGCGAGCAATGCCTCTACCGTTGCGTCTTGCTCATGCAATACTGCTGAGCAACCCGCCCTTTCAAACAACGCCGCGTTTTGAAGTTGATCTCCTCGACTAGCGCCGAGCCCAAGCGGAATCAACACGTGTAATTTTTTGAGTGCCAGCAGCTCATACAACGCATTCGCACCTGCTCGACTGATGACGAGATCCGCCGCCGCGAGGACATCACCAAACTCATCGCCGATATATTCAAAGGCTAGGTACCCATTCTTTTCGGGCGCTTCCTTGATACCCGCTGCCCCTAGGACATGAACGACCGTCCAGTTCTCGAGCAGCGTGTCGATTGAGTCAAAGATCAACTGGTTGATACTCGCAGCCCCGAGTGACCCCCCCACAATCAGCAGCATTGGCTTCGAACCGGGCTCCCTTTCCAGGCCAAGAAAGGCTTTACCGCGCTGATCTGACACATTTTTCAAAGCCTTCCGGAGCGGCGTTCCCGTATGGACCGCTTGCTTACCGCTCACGTGCACGAGCGATGCTTCAAAATTCACGCATATCGCCTTAGCTATCGGAAAGCAGAGCCGGTTAGCAAGCCCCGGCGTCACGTCGGATTCATGCACGATGACCGGAATTCGACAAAGCCTGCCAGCGACTACGACAGGTACTGCGGCAAACCCACCCTTTGAAAAGACAATGTCTGGCTTAAAGCGCCAGATGGCCATAACGGCTTGAATGGTGCCCAGCGCAATACGAAATGGGTCGGTAAAGTTTTTCCAGTCAAAGTATCGTCGAAGCTTCCCAGAGGCGATCTGAACCAGGGGCAGACCCGCTTGTTGGACCAAGTCTGCCTCTAGAGGATGGCGAGAACCCACGTAAAGCACTTCATCCCCTCTCGCGAGAAGCTGCTCGGCAATCGCGATGTTGGGGGTTACGTGCCCGGCGCTGCCGCCACCCGTCAAGACAATTTTCATGCGCTGTCGGCCAGCACTTGACGAACCAATGGCAACGTAACCTTTCTCTTTTCCCTGAGACTTTGCTCTGCCACTCGCGCCAACACAGAAGCGAGTTGGGAGAGTTCTCTTGCAGAACGCTCGATGAGGTACTTGGCTGCAGCCTCGGGCAAAACGAACCCTTCATCTTCAGCCATATTGAGCAGCACGTCCCGCTTCTGATCATCACTCAGGGCGGTCAAGGAATGCGAGACCATGGCACGACACCGCGAGGCAAGATCCTCGGTCGCGAAGGTAGTTTCAAATGCAGCCTGGGTCGCGGCAAAGTAGCATCGAGGTTGGTCAGCCGACTGGGAGAACCCGTTGATTAACCCATAAAGCGCCAATGCCCAGTCGCTAAGATGAGCAACAGCCTGAACGTTGTCGATGGCCACGACGTCAATCTCATTGAGCGACGACAAAGCAGCTGGGTCCTCAAGCGCTGCTAGATCCAAGTAAATCGACCGAACACCTCGAGCTTCTGCATCACGACACAGCCCAACCAAAAGGTGAGACTTTCCCGTGCTTGAGGGTCCGTATAGCCACCGCAGCGACGCGCCGCTGGCCAATACATCGTCCTTCACAGGCCCAACGAATCGCTCAAGCGTCCACCGCCGGTGAGGCGGAAGGTGCAACACCATTTGCTCACCGACCATACTCACGACCGACATCTCACTCATTGCCCTTGGACGACTCAGAGTCCTCCTTTGAGATCGATGCCTCTTCATCTGGCCCTGCGGTCTCAGTGGCAATCGGCGAGTCGGTTTGGTCGCTAAGCGCCTCGATAGACTCGCCGAATTCAAACTCACTACTCGCTGACAAGACCTGCTTCAATGCAACCACTATGACGGCGGCCACTGGCAACGCAATCAGCACCCCGACCAGTCCAAATAACTGTCCACCAGCCATCAGCGCGAAAATGACAGCTACCGGGTGAAGTCCGATTCGATCGCCAACCAGCCAAGGGGTCAACACCGTGCTTTCAATTACTTGCCCAACCATGAAAACCAGTAGCACCATCGATGGGTGGAACCAATCTTGAAACTGATAAAGGGCAGACAGCAATCCTATGGTTAGACCGATCACACCGCCAAGATAGGGCACAATACTTAAGAGCCCAGCGATCACACCAATGGCAAGCCCGCCCTTGACGCCTAACGCCAGCAATCCGACAGAATAAATGGTGGCGAGCGCAAGCATGACCATAAATTGGCCGGCGAAAAATCCAGTGAGAATACTGTCGCATTCGCTCGCCAGTGCCCCGGCGCGAGGCAAAACCGACTTCGGTATGAGCCGTCTCGTGCCAGCGATCAGTTCAGGCCAATCCCGCATAAAGTAGAACGCGACCACCGGTGTCAGCGCCGCAGTTGCTAGCGCGCCGAACAATGCAGCGCCTGAGGCAAACAACTCCTTCCCACCAGCGACCAACATGCGCCGGATTTGCCCCCAATCTGACATCCAGTCCTTCAACATCTTCGCGTCAAAGGCATCAAGTGCGCCCGCCCCAAGCAAGGCACCCAGCCGGACTTCAATTCGCTCGCTCAAATAGTCGACGATCGCTGGCGCTCTTTGAATCAAGTCAGCAAGTTCACTGAAGAGCTGTGGCAATGCGAGCAGCAAGAGCCCGCACAGGATAATCGTCACCATCAAAAATACGAATAGCACACCCGTTGTTCGACTGCGGCCGGTGCGTGACAGTCGATCTACAACGGGTTGCCCCAAATAAGCAATCAATAACCCGAGAAAAAATGGCGTGAGAATGGGACTTAGTAACCAAACCAACGCAATAATCGACGCTGCGCCGGCGAGTAACCAACTTTTCGATTGATGGGTCATGTCGCCTGTCATCTAACGCTCCCCTTCGGTTGCATTGCGCCTTGCATTGCGCCCTGTCGCTCTTACAAACGGGTCCTCGCACCTGACCAGCGCTCAAGCTGACCAATCCTTCGACCACCTTTGGGCCGAAATAACACGAGCTCGATCATCTCACCCCATCAAATTGACCAAACAGCACCTGCCATTCCTTGCAAGACGGGCTGATTACCGAATCAATCAGTTCTCGCCTGACCAGCGGTACCAAACCGTACTCGCGCCAACATCTGAATTCAGTAATGTGAGATCGCGGTCAAGAGCAATCAAGTCTATCAGTTGCTGGAGATCACCCTCACTGCGCACATCAAATGTCAGCAGATCACCTTTCACTCTTCTCAGCCGAACATCGAGGACGGAGGAAAGCCGCTGCAAATAGCGCTCAACCTCGGCGAGTGCGGCAACGCCACTGATACCCTCCACGTTCAGCCTGAGCGCAGTTCTGGCGGAAGTGCCTGCGTATTGGGCACTCAGTAGCGCCGTGATTTCATCGACCAAAGCGACCGCCGCCTCGGCTTCAGACGCTTTTAATAAAGTGCCTACCCGCCACTCGCCTTGATCGCCATATGACCAATCAACGTGCCACTGGCCGGCATAACGCTTCTCCACTCGCACAACCAGTAACTTATCGGGCGAATAGCGCTCAGATGCGGCCTCTATCTGATCAAGGAACCGTCCCCAGATTTCTGAGACCGTGACTCTTGAGGAGTCCTCGAGATCCCAAACAGGAAAATAGACTGGCACCCCTCGCGATTCGGCCCGCTCTCTCACAGATTGAGCAAAAAGACCTGCACTACCTTCGCCAAGGACCGCTCGCTCTGCGCCGGATCCTCGAGCGACCCAAAAGAGCACCGATGGCCGATTGCTGCCCCAAACGGGCAGGTCTGCCCGTCTGAGCAGATCCGAAATCAAGCTGGGCTCGAATCTAATCTGCATTTTCTGCGAAGTGGGGGCCTCCTGTGGAGTGGAGGCAGGCAATTCGTCATCACTCCCATCATTTTCAACCGTTTGATAGCTAAATTCGGTGTAGTAATCCTCTGGTGATCGCAGCGCCGCGGCAACCAGCGGGTGCTCAACAACATCGACTCGTCCTGAGACTCGAACCAACACATCACGCAGACCTGTCGCAGCATCACGACGCCGCTGCGCATCGCTTTGGGAGACCGTCACGACCTCCGCCACATAGAGATCATTAATCAAAACTGAATGAGCGGGCATCGCGACGATGACGAGGGCAAGTGTCATCAGTAAGATGAGGGAACTAACTGTCGTGGTTGCTACTCTCATAGATATCGACGTAAAGATTTTAGGTGGCTGGGACTCAATCGTGGATCACACCTTACACGCAAGGCATTCACTAGCAGCGCTCGCTCGTATAGTGGCGCGGCAGTGGCGCCGTGCTCGCCCAACTCGTTTTCCCGAGCCTAGTCTTTCAGACCCCTTATTGTATGCGCAATTAGAGCAATTAAAAGAAACGTTGCGCCGCCACACAAGTGTCCGCGCCATCTGTGAAATGGGACGACTTGCTCGCTTGCCCCAGCGGATTGTCAACAAAGCTTCGTCGCTCCGATCATTCTGCATGAAATGCGGTCGCCGTGTCGCTGCCGCATTGCTACCAGCACTCTATTGCAGCATGCTTTTGTCGCCCGCATATGCCTTTGGAGAATCCGACGGAGCAAGTAGCCACAGTCCCGAAGGCGCGTTCACCTTTCCTAAGCCGTTTGAGGCGACCTATACCGCCGATTACCGAGGTCTACCCATTTCAGCGACCGGCATTCGCTCGTTAAGACGCGAAGACAAGCACGATAGTCAACGCTATATCTTTTCGTCTCGGGCGGTAAGCCTATTTGCCAAGTTGAACGAAGCCTCTACGTTTACACTGGAGAGCAACCAGCTGGTGCCTGCGCGTTATCAATATGAGCGCACCGGGCTTGGCAAAAACAAAACTCAAGATACCCGCTTTGACTGGGCAAGCGGCCTAGCCAACGATGTGGCGCGGGATGAAGCCTTCACCTTTAACCCAAGCACCTTGTTTTCAGATCGATTGCTATATCAGTTACGGTTGCAGGTCGATTTAATTAACACCCCCATGGACAGCATTCGCTCGAAAACCTGGACCTACCTCATCTTTGACCGGGGACGCATGAAAGAATACGTCTTCGAAATGGCAGATGAGGAGAGCATTGACACAGCACTCGGAACAATCGATACGATTCGTCTCGAGCGGAAGAATGAAGATTCATCCAAGCGAACAACCCTTTGGCTCGCGCCCTCGCTTGAATACATGCTCATTCGCTTTGTCCAGGAAGATGACGGTGACAGCTTTAGCCTAGCGCTGAAGGAGGCCGTGCTCGACGGTCAACCGGTTCAGCTCGACGAGGAGGCTAAGTCTTAGGGAGCGTGACGCCCGTTTGCCCCTGATATTTGCCACCTCGATCAAGGTATGACGTCTCGCAGACTTCATCACTTTCAAAAAACAACATTTGTGCGACGCCCTCATTCGCATAAATTTTAGCGGGGAGATTCGTGGTGTTAGAGAATTCCAAGGTCACATGCCCCTCCCACTCGGGCTCTAGCGGGGTGACATTAACAATGATGCCGCAACGGGCGTAGGTGGATTTACCGAGGCAAATTGTTAACACCGAGCGCGGAATCCTAAAATATTCTACCGTTCGGGCTAGGGCGAAAGAGTTAGGAGGAATAACGCAGACATCGCTCTGAATGTCGACAAAGCTCTTATCATCAAAGTGCTTTGGGTCAACTGTCGCGGAGTGAATGTTGGTGAACACTTTGAATTCATCCGCGCATCGAACGTCATAACCGTAACTCGAGGTTCCATAGGAAATGATGCGGCCCTCACTTCCGCTACGAACCTGCTCACCTTCAAAGGGTTCGATCATTCCCTCTGCGGCCATTCGCTTGATCCAGCGATCAGACTTAATGCTCATACCCTGCTCCTATCCACCTTTTTGCTGACATCGCTGCCTTCCAGAGCAGCTCAACTTGAGCCGGTACTTTACTACAGGTGACAGCCTCCGTTTGACTCTATCGAGCCCAATATGGGACCGATTAACAACCGAGCACTTCGCCTGACTCCAAGGCGCCAGGCTGGCAAGCGGATACGTATGCGAGGTAAAGCCCAATGCTACGAAAGACGCTTCAGATATTGCAGTCGAACACCCCAGCGTATCTGTAACTTCCAGCGGCTCCAGGAATCTGCAGCCGGAAGCTGGGGATTGGAGGCTCTTAAAAAGTTAGCGACTCCTTAAGGCTAAGAGCCCTCATCAGTTAGAAACGCTTGAAGGCTAAAGGCCTTAACGCCCTCTCAGCGCTCACACATGAACCACTAGCTCACACATGAACCACTACATGAACCACTATTAGAATTAAGAAGCGCTGGGGATAAGAGGCTTTATTCTGCGTGAGGGACAACTCGAGTCACCGAGCGTTTGGCTCGAGGCAATTTAGCGGGGGCTGAGGGCATGAGGTACGAGGAAAACCCTGCCTGCACCGCTTCTAATCCGTCACACCCTATCCATCACAACCTATCCATCACAACCTACCCACTATCAATCGTCGACGATTTCGATCGTGGGAAATTCAGTTGCGTCGCCTTGCGCAGACATTGCCGTCTGAACGGCGCTCGCTAGCGCGTGGTAGTGAGTGCCAAGGGCTGTGCTAGTCTCGATTTGCACGAGCGGTATGCCTTGATCTGAACTCATACGAACACCTATTTCCAGAGGAAGTTCAGCAAGCAATGAGACACCATACTCCTCGGCAATCATCTGGCCGCCCTGTTCCCCGAATAAAGGCTCTTCATGGCCGCATTGAGTACAAACATGGGTACTCATGTTTTCTACAATGCCAAGAATGGGCACCTCGACCTTCCGAAACATCTCGATCCCTTTTCGAGCGTCTAAGAGGCTCAAATCTTGGGGGGTAGTAACAATCACAGCACCATCGAGACGCACTCGTTGAGCAAGGGTTAATTGGATGTCGCCCGTACCGGGAGGCATGTCGATAATTAGGACGTCGAGCGGAGGCCACTTCGTCTGCGTCAGCATTTGCTGAAGGGCACCGCTCGCCATAGGCCCCCGCCAGATAGCAGGCGTTCGCTCGCTGCCCAAGTAACTCATCGACATCGTGACCAATTCTCTCGCCACGACTGGCATTAAGTGCCCATCCGCTACTTCTGGCCGGGTCTCGGGTGCCACCCCGAGCAGGCGTCCAACGCTGGGGCCGTAAATATCTGCGTCGAGAAGGCCGACGCTCGCCCCTTGTGCGTGCAGCGCAGCCGCCAGATTGCAGGCGACCGTCGACTTCCCGACGCCGCCCTTGCCAGATCCAACCGCGATAATTCGCCCGACTTGCGGGAGCGTGATGGTGTCAGATGCCTGTTCTGCCATGAGTGTTCTACCTGGTTCCTTGGGGTTTTAAGAATCTACACAGAGACTTACTGGTCGCGAAGCCTAAGAGATTTCTCCGTGGTACATTTTAACCAGAATGTCGACAGCACAGGTCGCACCGTGGCTAAGGGGTACTTAGCCTTGTCCGCAAGCTGCTTCGGCAGTCTGGTCAAGGTTGGGGCATCGACACTTGCGGCTCGGTCCCTCGTATTCGGGTAGAATTGCCGTCTCCCTTTTAGAGACTGAAACCGTGACGCGCTCGATTCTAGTGACCTCTGCTCTGCCCTACGCAAACGGCCCCATTCATCTTGGGCATATGCTTGAGCATGTGCAGTCAGACATTTTTGTGCGATTCCAACGCATGCAAGGTCATGAAACCTATTTTGTCTGCGCAGACGATACCCATGGGACCGGAATCATGCTGCACGCAGAAGCACAAGGGATGACCCCAGAAGCCCATATCGACGCTGTTGCTAGTGATCATCGCGCAGATTTCTCCGACTTTATGATTAGCTATGACTGCTATCACTCGACACACTCTCCTGAAAACCAAGCTTTGTCTGAGTCTATCTATCTAGCACTCAAATCAGCTGGCTCGATCAGGAAAGCCTCGGTCGCCCAGCTTTATGACGAAGAAAAGTCACTATTCTTGGCAGATCGCTTCGTTCAAGGCACCTGCCCTAAATGCGGCGCTACAGATCAATACGGAGACAACTGCGATCAATGCAGCGCTACCTATGCCGCCACCGATCTCATTGAGCCCAAATCCACCCTATCAGGGTCCACGCCAGTGGTTCGGGATTCCGACCACATCTTCTTCAAGCTGTCTGATCAGACCGACTTTCTGCGTGAGTGGACCACCAGCGGTACCCTTCAGGAAGCCGTTAAAAATAAGATCAACGAGTGGCTGGATGATGGCCTTCATGACTGGGATATTTCCCGAGACGCGCCTTACTTCGGTTTTGAGATTCCTGGCGAGCCCGGAAAGTATTTTTATGTTTGGTTAGATGCGCCAATTGGGTATATGGGCAGCTTCCGCGCTCTTTGTGACCAAAGAGAAGACATCGACTTTGATACTTTTTGGGGGCCTGACTCCGCAGCCGAAGTTCATCACTTTATCGGCAAGGACATTATTAATTTCCACACCTTGTTTTGGCCGGCCATGCTAAAGCAAGCGGGCTATCGCACACCGACTCGAGTACAAGTTCACGGCTTTGTTACTATCAATGGCGAGAAGATGTCAAAGTCCAAGGGGACCTTCATTACCGCTCGGCACTATCTAGACACCCTGTCGCCCGAATATCTACGGTATTACTACGCGAGCAAACTCTCCTCGGGTGTGACCGACATGGACATCAACCTCGAGGATTTTCAGCAAAAGGTGAATGCCGACCTTGTGGGGAAAGTCGTGAATATCGCGAGTCGCTGTGCCGGTTTCATCAATAAGCAATTTGGCGGCCATCTTTGCGCATTGGTTCAAACCGACGTATTCGATGCCATGACTGCCAAGGCAGGGGAAATCGCCGCGCTGTACGAGCAATGCGATTACAGCAAGGCCATGCGCGAAATCATGACCCTTGCGGATCAAGCGAATCAATTTATCGCTGAGGAAGCACCGTGGACGCTCATCAAGAATGATGACACCAAGGCACGAGCCCATCAGGTCTGTAGCGACGGACTCAATTTGTTTCGTTTGCTGATGGTGTATCTGAAGCCCGTCATGCCTGGCTTGGCCGAGCGAGCAGAGCAATTTCTGAATATCGAGCCACTCTCGTGGCGAGATCTCGAATCACCGCTGTGTGACCACACGATCAATCCATTCGCCCCCTTGCTGGCGCGCCTTGACCAAAAGCAGGTCGACCTTTTGGTTGCACTCGCAGAGAGCACTTCGTCACCGCATTCCACCGAGACAAAAACCGACGCAACCGATGGCGCAGAATCGATTGGCATTGAGACCTTTGCCAAGGTGGACTTGCGCGTGGCGAAGATTGTCCGCGCAGCGCCTGTTGAGGGCGCTGATAAACTCCTTGAACTCACGCTCGATGTCGGCGATCACACGCGAACTGTCTTCTCGGGGATCAAATCGGCCTACGCCCCCGCTGACTTAGAGGGAAAGCTCACTGTTTTAGTCGCCAACTTGCAACCTAGAAAAATGAAATTTGGTGTCTCAGAGGGCATGGTGCTGGCGGCTGGTCCAGGAGGTGAAGACATTTTCCTGATCTCGCCTGACGAAGGGGCTAGGCCCGGTATGTCAGTCACTTGATCTAAATCATGTTCGATCTTCTCGCACTGCTCCTCTCGGCCATTTTCGTAAATAATGTCGTGGTCACGCAGTTCCTTGGCCTTTGCCCCTTTCTGGGAGCGAGCCAGCGCTTTATCAGCGCACTGGGCCTTGCTGGGGCCACGTTGTTTGTAATGACTTTGGCTTCGGGCGTCGGGTACCTCATCGATACGTACGTGTTGGTCCCGCTTGCGCTCACTTATCTTCGAGTGATCGCTTTCATCATTGTCATCGCATTACTGGTGCAGTTTATGGCCGTCCTGATCCGCGCCACGCAACCAGTGATCCACGAGATGCTTGGGGTTTATATTCCGCTGATTACCACCAACTGCATGGTGCTCGGTACTGTGCTCATCAGCGTACGCACGCATGCATCGCTTGCAGAGGCAATCCTTACTGGATTTGGTAGCGGCATTGGGTTCGGTTTAATCCTGCTCGCGTTTGCTGCTCAGCGCGAGCGGATCTCTGATGAAATGGTGCCAAAGGCGTTTCAAGGCGTCGCGGTTCACGTTATCTCCGCTGGCATCATGGCGCTAGGTTTTATGGGCTTTATTGGCATATCGAGCACCACATGATCAGCGCGATGCTCACGTTAGGCGGTATCTCCGCCCTTGGCATTGCCATGCTTCTTTGGGCGGATCGCCGATACCCTGAAGACCGGGACAGTTTGCCGGCGATCATTGATCAGTTACTTCCCCAAACACAGTGTGCCCAGTGCGGTTATGGCGGGTGCCGACCTTATGCCGAGGCCATCGCTGAAGGCGCACCCATCAATCTTTGTCCACCGGGCGGCGAGGCTTTGATCAAGCAACTCAGTCATCAACTCAACCGACCCGAATTGCCGCTATCTGCCGAGGTTCCAGCCACAGTGCCTAAACAGATTGCGCGTATCGATGAATCCCAATGCATCGGATGCACGCTTTGCATCCCCGCCTGCCCGGTCGATGCCATCGTTGGCGCACAGCAATTCACACACACCATTATCGAGTCTGAATGCACAGGATGTGAATTGTGTCTGCCGCCTTGTCCAGTGGACTGCATAACACTCATCCCCGTCGCCGAGCTGGATACTGCGCCTTTGCCACCAAAACCCCACGCACCTTGCATACGGTGTGGCGAGTGCGAACTCCACTGCCCGAAATCCCTAGCGCCGCAGATGCTGCTCCTTCAACGCGATCATGAAACGGTTGCACTCGACTGGAATTTAGGCGCCTGCATCGAGTGTCGATGGTGTGACCGGGTGTGTCCAGCGGATATCCCTTTGACGGACATATTCAAGTGGATGAAGCTCGAGGATCAAACACGAGTCACCCAGGATGCGGAGGCGCAGCAAGCGCTTCATCGATACGAGCGACATGAGCAGCGCGTCGCAAGCAAGCGCACAGAGATTAAAACGCGGCCTAAACAAAGCGATGCAAGTGCGCTCCTCGAACGAATCAAGGCAGGTCCACAATGACCACCGCGAGGCTGATGCAGATAACGCTCCTAGCCCTGGCCCCGGGGGCTATCGCCATGACCTTCTGGTGGGGTCCTGGCGTCCTTGTGAACTTAATCGTTGCCGCGAGCCTGAGCGCACTCCTTGAGCGAGGTTACGCCCAACTTCGGCGGCTACCGATGCCCTCTGGCGGATACGGGGCTGCTATCCTCGCTGGTTGCCTGCTTGCCCTTTGCCTACCGCCCTATCTTCCGATCAGCGTACTCATCATAGGTGTGACGGCCGGGCTCGTTTTGGGCAAGTACGTTTATGGCGGGCTAGGCAATAATCCGTTCAACCCAGCATTAGTGGGTTACTGTTTCATCATGATTTCTTTTCCGGCGGAGCTAACGTTCTGGATGCATCCAACGGATAGTCATTGGGACTGGCAGTCAGTGCTCGCGGCGAAGATGTTTGCCAGCACGGTAGATGGCTACTCTGGCGCGACACTGCTTGACACGTTTAGGCACCGTGGCGCGCTGACCGTCGAGGAAATGCTCGAAACCACCTCTTTCATTGATCGACCGCACACATTGATCAATGTGGGGTTCCTAGCGGGAGGCCTCGTCCTGCTCGCGCTGCGAATCATCCGCTACCAGGCGCCCCTCGGATTCCTGCTCGGCCTCGCGCTGCCCGCCTTGTTATTCTTTGATTCAGGCAGCTCCCAAAGCCTTGGCTCGCCCATTTTTCACTTGCTCTCAGGCGGCACCATGCTAGCCGCGTTTTTTATTGTTACCGATCCGGTCAGTGGCCCCGATCGGCCGCACAGTCAGTTTTGGTTCGGACTCATTGCGGGCGGTCTCACGTTTTTACTGCGGAGCTACTCGGCCTATCCAGATGGAATCGCCTTCGCCATCTTGATCGCTAACATCTTTGGTCCCCTTCTCGACACCCTGCTCGATAAACCACATCGCAGCGAGGCATCGACATGAGACAGATTGCCGCGCTAACGATGGTGAGTCTTATCCTTGGTCTCGGGATCTCGACACTCGACCAATGGACCGCACCAGACATTGCTCAGAGTCGGGAGGAGGTTAGACGGGAAGCGATTCAGAGAGTTTTACCCTCTGACGCTGAAACCATCATGGTGCTCCAGCCAGCGCCCTCAGCAGACCAGCCGATTTACCGTTCTAGCCTTGCTGGCAAGGAAACCGGCTTTGTCTATGGTATCGCTACTAAAGAGGGCTACAACGGTACGATTCGCGCCTGGCTAGCCATTAGCTCCGAGGGAATCATCCGAGGTATCCGAACATTTACCCATCAAGAGACTCCCGGTATCGGACACATCGTTGAAGCGGGGGAGCCGTTTATGTCTCAATTCGAAGGATTATCCATTTTGGGCAATGAGATTGAGCTCCGTGAAGACGGTGGTGGCATCGATGCGGTCACCGGCGCGACCATTACATCAAGGGCAATGGTAGACGCGTTAATCAAGGCCCGCCCCATGGTCAATGCCCTGCTTGAGCGCGAAAAGGGGCCCAACGCATGACCCAGATACCATCATTGCGTGAGGCGCTGTGGCACAACAATCCTGCGCTCATCCAACTGCTAGGGCTCTGTCCTCTCCTTGCGGTGAGTCAATACGCGGTCACGGCAATCACGCTGGGCCTGATCAGCCTGGTGGTGATGACCCTCTCTAATCTGATCATTAGTCTCCTACGGCCGCTTATGTTCGAACTCATTCGCCTACCCCTCCAGATCATGGTCATCGCCTCGCTTGTGACCGCGGCAGACTTGCTGCTACAGGCGTTCTATTTTGAGCTTCATCAACGCATCGGGCTCTTTGTTGCGCTCATCGTGACAAACTGCGCGATTCTTGGCCGCGCGGAATTGTTTGCCCGCAGATCCTCGGCGCCAAAGGCGCTCATCGATGGCTGGTTCATGGGACTCGGCTTTTTCTGGGTCATTGCCGTGATGGGAATGGCACGGGAAATCCTGGGTAAAGGAACTATTTTTGCAGAGGCCGGCAGGCTTACCGGTCTTGATATTCCTAATGCCGGCATCCAGATCACCTCCTTCTCCATTCAGCTGGTGTCATTTGCGCCCGGCGCTTTTTTCATTTTTGCTTTGATGATTGCTGCAAAAAATTACCTGGACCTACGCCATGAACAAAGACAAGAGAATTCAGTTTCTCAGCCAACTGAGGGCTGAGAACCCTAATCCAACGACCGAGCTGAATTTTGCCAACGCGTTTGAACTGCTGATTGCTGTGATGCTCTCGGCTCAATCGACCGATGTCGGGGTCAACAAAGCCACCGCTAAACTTTTCCCCGTCGCCAACACTCCGCAATCCATTCTTGACTTAGGACTAGTAGGACTAAAGGGATACATCAAAACGATCGGCCTATTTAACAGCAAGGCCAAACACATCTTGGCGACCTGCAAAATTCTTCTCGATGAGCATGACGGCGAGGTGCCACAGACCCGCGCGGCACTTGAGGCGTTGCCCGGCGTTGGGCGCAAGACGGCCAATGTGGTTTTAAATACTGCCTTCGGGCAACCCACGATGGCGGTCGATACCCATATCTACCGGCTCTCTAACCGGACAGGTTTCGCCAAAGGCAAGACAGTGCTTGCCGTGGAGAAAAAACTGATGAAGGTCATCCCCGACGAATTCATGGTCGATGCTCATCACTGGCTGATTCTGCATGGGCGCTACACCTGTCGAGCACGCAACCCCAAGTGCTGGGCGTGTTCAGTGTTCGACGTGTGCGATTACCGCGGCAAACAAAAGCAAGCCGACAAGGGCCTCGATACAGAATGAGCTACCGATTTCGGCGACGCTGATCCACTTTTAGGCGAAGCGCGTTCAGTCGAATGAACCCTTCAGCGTCTTTTTGATCATAAGCGCCGGCATCATCCTCAAACGTCACAAGGTTGCCGTCGTAAAGGGTATTACTTCCCGCCTCCCGCCCGACGACGGTGACCGATCCTTTATATAGCTTTAATTGGACTCGACCCGTCACTGCATCTTGAGATTGATCAATCAATGCTTGGAGTGCCCTTCGTTCTGGGCTCCACCAATAACCGTTATAAATCAACTTGGCGTACCGCGGCATCAACTCGTCCTTGAGATGCCCAAGTTCGCGATCGAGCGTGATTGATTCAATGGCGCGATGGGCTTTCAGTAATACGGTGCCGCCCGGGGTCTCGTAGCAGCCTCTGGCTTTCATGCCAACATAACGATTCTCAACGATGTCGACTCGACCCACCCCGTGCCGTCCCGCAACCTGATTAAGATGCGCAAGCAAGGCAGCCGGCGTCATAGCATTGCCATCTACAGCAACCGGGTCACCCTCAACGAAGTCAATAGATACAAGCTGCGCCTCATCGGGAGCCTGTTCGGGCGAGGTTGTCCAGAGCCACATCGGCGCAGCCGGCTCCACATTGGGGTCCTCCAATTCGCCCCCTTCATAAGAGATATGCAGAAGGTTTGCATCCATCGAATAAGGCGATTTTTCTCCATCTCGCTTTTGCTCCACCTGGATTTGATGTTGCTCGCAAAATGCCATCAACGCCTCGCGAGAGTGCAAATCCCAAGTCCGCCAGGGTGCGATGACCTGAATGGATGGATCGAGCGCCGCAACGCCTAGCTCAAACCGCACCTGATCATTGCCCTTGCCTGTTGCGCCATGGGCGACAGCATCACTACCGGTCTCTTGAGCGACTTCGACTAATCGTTTGGCAATGAGTGGGCGCGCAATGCTGGTACCGAGCAAGTACTCCCCCTCATAGAGGGTATTGGCCCTAAACATAGGGAAAACGAAATCGCGCACAAATTCCTCACGAACATCATCGATGACAATTTCTTTCACACCCATTTGCGTGGCTTTAACGCGCGCCGGCTCAAGTTCTTCGCCCTGCCCGAGATCCGCCGTGTAAGTCACGACTTCACACCCATAGGTTTCTTGTAGCCAGCGGAGAATGACTGACGTATCGAGACCACCTGAGTAGGCGAGCACGACTTTTTTTATCTCGGACATAATAAAGGGACCTCCTTCGAAGCGGCGGTATGGTAAACGTTTGCCGCACCGGACACCAGTTTCACCAGCCCAAATGCTACAATGGCGCTATGGACCACCTCACTATTACTCGCCCCGATGACTGGCATATTCACCTCCGAGATGAGGCCGCGCTACCGACGACGGTTAGGGATGTTGGTCGAGTCTTCAAGCGAGCCATCGTCATGCCTAACTTGGTGCCCCCGGTCACCAGCGCCGAAGCGGTGAATGCATACCGAGAGAGAATTATCGCGGCAAGGCCGGAGGACAACCCTTTTGAGCCGCTCATGACGCTATACCTCACCGATCAATTGACTCCCGCAGACATCGAGCGCGCGATTGATGAGGGTCATATAACGGCCTGCAAGCTTTATCCAGCCGGTGCGACCACCAACTCAGATGCCGGGGTTACGTCAATCGCTAATCTCGACCCGCTCTTTGCCTGCCTGGAAGCGAGAGGCATCCCGCTCCTCATTCACGGCGAAGTCACCGACACCGAGATCGATGTGTTTGACCGAGAGCGCGCATTTATCGACACCGAACTCACGCGAATCACAGAGCACTTCCCCAACCTCAAGGTAGTATTCGAACATATCACCACCGCCGATGCGGTTCAGTTCGTCAAAGAGGCCGGGGCCAATGTTGCTGCGACCATTACCGCGCACCACTTGCTGTATAACCGGACCCACATGCTAGGTCATGGCATGAAGCCCATGCTGTTTTGTTTACCGATCCTGAAACGCGATGTGCACCAACAAGCACTGATTGCCGCAGCAACGTCAGGGGATCCTTCCTTTTTCTTGGGCACCGACTCTGCGCCTCATCCCCAAGACGCCAAAGAGAATATCTGCGGCTGCGCAGCAGGCTGCTACACAGCCCACGCGGCCATTGAATTGTATGCCGAAGTCTTCGATCAAGCGGGGTCGCTCGATCGCCTGGAAGGATTTGCCAGCCATTTCGGTCCGGACTTTTATGGACTGCCGCGCAATGAAGACACCATCACGCTGAGTCGGGAATCCTGGCAGCCTGATGAGACCTTAGATATGGGCGGCGCGCCCCTCAAACCACTTCGTGGTGGCGAGTGGATCTCTTGGCGCGTAACATCAGGCGCATATTAATGAGTGATGAGAAAGCGCCCATCGCGCATCGCTTTCGGGGATTTCTACCCGTGGTGGTTGACCTCGAAACCGGGGGGTTTAATGCCAAGACTGACGCCATCCTCGAGATTGGCGCAGTCATCATGCAGTTCGATGAGAAAGGGACGCTCCGATCCGGCGAACAAATTTTCCATAACGTTGACCCTTTTCCTGGCGCGAACGTTGAGCCGTCGGCGCTCGAGTTCACAGGGATTAAGATCGACAACCCGCTGCGCGGAGCAATTGGCGAGGGCGAGGCACTGCGAGATGTATTCGGCATCGTTCGGCGAGAGCTCAAACGCACCGGCTGTCACCGAGCCGTACTCGTTGGCCATAACGCTTCTTTTGACCTTGGTTTTTTGAATGCCGCGGTCGAAAGAAACAAAATCAAGCGCAATCCGTTCCATCCATTTTCGAGCTTCGATACGGCAACGCTGGCAGGCGTTGCGTTCGGGCAAACTGTCCTCGCACGCGCTTGTGAAGCTGCAGGGATTGCTTTCGATGCAGCCGAGGCTCACTCAGCACTGTACGACTGCGAGAAAACGGCACAGCTCTTTGCGGATGTGGTTAATCGCTGGCCTTTCCCAAAAGATCTCATGTCAGCAGAACGCTAACCCCCCGTCTTTGTCGGGCACAACGCGCCAGCTCAACATTCCAGCGCTTCAACTTCTACGACTCACCATTGCATGAATGGTGGTTCTGCTTGATTACGGTTCGATTGCAGATAGATCACAGACCGCTAGATGGCTCTAAAGGTGGCCGGACCGGTCTGGATGCCCCCCGCTTGCGCTGAATGCTACCGTCTTTTTTAACGAGCGAATGCTCGAGATTAACAAGCGAGTGGTTAGGTCAGTGGCTGACCTGCTTTTCTATTCAGCAGCCTCTTCGGGCACCTCATTGATCAAGGTCTGAAGCTCTCCGCTCTGGTACATCTCCGTGATGATGTCACAGCCGCCAACTAACTCGCCCTGAACGAATAACTGAGGGAAGGTTGGCCACTCTGAATATTGGGGGAGCTGGGCTCTGATCTCAGGGTTCGAGAGAATATCGATGAATGCGAAGGGCTTTCCGCAGGCCATCAATGCTTGGGATGCTTGCGCAGAGAAACCACAGCGCGGCTGGTCAGGTGAACCTTTCATATAGATCAAGATCGGGTGATCCGCTATCTGCTGGGCAATCTGGTCTTGAATGTCTGTCACTGGGTTCACTCCGGCTGTCTCGTGCTTGTCTGAGTAAGTGTATCCTCTTTTACTCCTCAACGTCAGGCGCCGGATCACCGATGGGGTGACCCCAACCCCCTCCCCCAGGCGTTTCGATCCGCAGCACCTGCCCTGCGTGCACGGTCAGCATCGCTTTACCACCCAGCGCTTGACCATCTAACCAATTGGCACCCGATGCGCCAGCTTGTCCACCCGCTAGTCCCCAGGGCATCTGCGCTCTGCGCTCCGTAAGGAGCGTCACCTCAGCCTGTTCGAGGAATCTAAATTCCCGGGTCAAACCGTCACCACCGCGGTTGCGCCCCTCGCCTCCCGAGCCTTCGCGGCGCTGATATCGTTCAATTCGAAGCGGATAATTCATTTCCACAACTTCGGCCGGCGTATTGAGCGTATTGGTCATGTGCACCTGAACGCAGTGGGCACCATCGGCAGCCGCGCTCGCACCGGCGCCTCCGCCGAGCGTTTCGTAATAATCCCAACCACCTTCACCCCGCTTACCCATCGCGATATTGTTCATCGTGCCCTGACTGGCCGCGGGAATGTGGTCGGGTAGCGCTTTGGCAAGGGCCCCAAAGATCACGTCTACGATGCGCATTGACGTTTCCACATTGCCGGCAGCGGTCGCGCTCGGGCGAGACGCGTGCACCAGCGACCCTGGCTCCGCCTTGATTGTGATCGCCTCAAATACGCCTGCACACGCGGGTGTTTCCTCCGCCATGAGGCAGCGGATGGCGTAAAAGACTGCGGCGGCGGTAACAGGCAGCGGGCAATTGATATTGCCAGTAACCGCCTGACTCGTGCCCGCGAAATCAACCATGACCGCTTCATCTTGCACCACGACCTTGCACTGAATGCGGATTCGCTCATTACCAAACCCGTCATCATCCATGACATCAGCAAACGTGTACTCGCCGTTGGCTAGGCGCCTTAAGCCTGCGCTCGCCATCGCCCTACCATAATCATTCAATTCATCCAGGATGATGCCAATGGGTTGTCCGTCCAGTATCGACGCTATCCTCGCCGCGCCCGTCAAATTCGCGCTTCGCTGTGCCGCCAGATCTGCAGCTGTGAACTGCCCAACCGCGTCGCAAAGCGACTGGTAAAACGCCTCATCACGCACGGAGTGGTCGTATAGTTTTCTTGGCGAAATCAGAAAGCCTTCTTCATCGATATGAGAGGCAAGCGGCATCGAACCGGGCGCATCTGCACCAATCGACGCGTGGTGCGCTCGATTGGCAACAAACCCAACGTGCTGTCCTGCGATAAAAAATGGCTGTACCAGCGTTACATCGGGGAGATGGGTCCCTCCCAAAAAAGGATCATTGAAAACCACTTGATCCCCTGGGCGCCATTCAAATTGGTTAACAATGTCTCGCATCGCGAACGCCATACTGCCCAGATGGACCGGAACATGCGCCGCCTGAGCAAAGAGCGCTCCTGTGCGATCAAACAGCGCGCAAGAAAAATCCAATCGATCTTTGATGTTTGGAGAGCACGCTGTGGCACTGAGCACTGAAGCCATTTCGTCACAGACTGCACTAAAGCGAGCCACCATCAGACTCAGCATGATCGGTGAAAGCCTCTGGTGCTGATCCGCTTTCGAGCTCGTATTGTTCTGGTTTATCATTTGCTCCTTTGCTGTACCGGTTCCAACACTCAGAACCGCACAACCTGTAGGACGATCATCATGACTACTCACGCCATCATGCCCACGTATGGACGCCTCGACGTTGAGTTTATCAAAGGCGAGGGTTGCTGGTTAATTGACAAAGATGGCCGGCGATACCTCGACGCTCTCTCTGGCCTTGGGGTCGTGGCGCTCGGGCACGCACACCCCGCGATCGCTGACGCGATTTCAGCACAGGGCGGAGCGTTACTGCACACATCGAACCTTTATCGCATTCCGAATCAAGAGCGGCTGGCTGATCGCCTGGCCGCGCTATCGGGTATGGAGAACATGTTCTTCAGCAATACGGGCGCTGAAGCGTGCGAGTGCGCCATTAAAATTGCGCGCTTGTATGGGCACCAAAAGGGGATTGCCGAGCCCGCGATTATCGTCGCCGATAATGCCTTCCACGGGCGGACCATGGCAACGCTGACAGCAACCGGTAATCGAAAAGTCCAAGCAGGCTTTGAGCCCCTAGTGAGCGGATTTGTTCGGGTCCCATTCAACGATCTAGAGTCGATTAAGCAAGCCGCTACCCACAACCAAAATATCGTCGCTGTATTTATCGAGCCCATTCAGGGCGAAGGCGGCATTCAAGTCGCGGACCAAGCGTACTTGCAAGGGCTGAGAGCCCTCTGCGATGACCAGGACTGGCTGCTCATGATCGATGAAGTGCAGTCGGGGAACGGTCGCACTGGACAATTCTTCAGTTATCAGCACGCCGACATCCTCCCCGATGTGGTCACAACTGCAAAAGGCTTGGCCAATGGGGTCCCTATTGGCGTCTGCTTAGCCGCGAATCAGGCAGCACACGTTCTAGGTCCTGGAAACCATGGTTCCACATTTGGCGGTAACCCGCTCTCTTGCGCAGCAGCGCATGCGGTACTCGATGTCTTCGAGCATGAGCAGATTGTCAGTCGCGCAGCATCCATGGGGCAGTACCTGCGAGACAAACTGGCCTCCGCGCTTCAAGGCGTCAATGGCGTAAAGGAAATCAGGGGCCAGGGCCTCATGATTGGCATTGAGTTAGAGGTGGATTGTGCTGAATTAGTCGGCCAAGCACTCGAGGAGGGCTTACTAATTAATGTCACCGCAGGTTCTGTCGTTCGTCTACTTCCACCTTTGATCCTCTCGGAGGAAGAAGCAGATCAAATCAGCGAAGTCCTAGGTAGGCTGATTAAAGGTCTCTGGTAAATGAAGGCAAGGATTGGAGTGTCATCTGAAAAGATGATTCCGCACAAAAAGCCCAAGGCCTAACGTATCTCTAATGTGTTTGACGTTGCCCCGCCTTAACCGGTGGGCGGTTATAGGAAAGCGCGGACGACTCTCTCCCTTCATCTGACGCTAGCTAGCCGAGCCTAGGGCTACTCCGCCGAGCTAGCTAGGCAAGGCTGGGACAGAGCGCGCGCTCTACCCGCAGCTTGCGCCCCCACATTTTGCGCCATGAACTACTTACGCGATGAACAACCTTAGCGCGGGTCATGGGCGTGTTCCGCCTTTCAATCCGGTTGCTCACAAGCCGGCTAACTAGACCCCGGATTCGGATAAACGATTCATAATGCTTTGAATAGTGCATTCATCAGATCCATTGCAGCACCATTAAACCAGCGGGTAGTCGAGCCCCTCTATTCGGCGAACTGACGAACTGCCTGGACGGCACGCTGCCAGCCCTTATAGCGATCATCCACCTGCTTGCTGTCCCATTGCGCCTCGAATCGGCGCTCCAAGCGCCAGCGATCAGCGAGATCGCTGAGATCGCTGAATAACCCCGCCTGAAGCCCCGCGAGGTACGCAGCACCGAGGACGGTGGTTTCTACATAGGCCGGCCGATCAACAGGAACTGACAACACATCGGCCAAGCGCTGCGCAAACCAGGTGTTGTTCACCATTCCACCATCGACTCGGATCAGTTTTGGAGCAAGGCCGTCCGACCGCATCGCCATGAGCAAATCTCGAGTTTGAAAGGCGACCGATGCCAGTGTTGCCGTCACAATCGACTCGAAGCCCGTGTCTCTTGTTAAGCCGAGTACGGCGCCCCTGGCCTCAGGGTCCCAAAAAGGTGCACCCAGCCCAGTAAATGCTGGAACCACATAGAGTCCGTCCGGCTCTTCAGCGCAAACGGCTATCGCTTCCGAGTCAGCTGCATGGTCAATGACCTTGAGCTTATCTCGTAGCCACTGCACCGCAGCTCCGGCGACAAAAATCGAACCTTCGAGCGCATAGGTCACCTCACCTTTGAGGCGATAGGCGACCGTTGTTAAGAGCGCATGATTCGACGTGAGCGGTTTGTTTCCGGTGTTCAAAATCATGAAACAACCCGTCCCATACGTGCTTTTCATCATGCCCTCTTGGAAGCATCCTTGGCCGATCAAGGCAGCCTGTTGATCTCCCGCAACACCGCCAATCGGAATCGCATGACCAACGAGATCTGGCCCAATGACGCCGAAGTCTGCACTCGAGTCCATCACCTCGGGCAAGAGTGATTTTGGGATGTTCAATCGACCTAGAATGTCTTCATCCCAGTCTTGCGTGTGGATGTTAAAAAGCCCGGTTCTGGCAGCGTTGGTGGCGTCCGTCCGATGAGCCGCGCCCCCTGTTAGCCGCCAGATCAAAAAACAGTCAATCGTCCCGAACGCGAGGCGACCCGCCTCCGCTGCCTCCCGCGCACCGTCAATGTGATCAAGCATCCACCGTACTTTGGTCGCTGAGAAATAAGGGTCTAAGAGCAGTCCCGTCTTGGCTCGAAAAACGTCCTCAAATCCATCGTCTTTCAGAGACTGACAATATTCAGCTGTCCTCCGATCTTGCCACACGATGGCTTTACCAATGGGGGTGCCAGTGTCCCGATCCCAAAGCACGGTTGTCTCTCGTTGGTTCGTGATACCTGCAACTTGGATATCGGTTGCTGCGATATCAGCGCTTTCAATCGCGGCACGCACGACGTGCAATACGGATTCCCATATTTCATCGGCATCGTGTTCTACCCAACCATCCGCGGGGAAGTACTGAGGAAACTCTTGCTGATCCGTACCAACCGGCGTTCCATCGGTATCAAAAATGATCGCTCGTGAACTGGTGGTGCCCTGATCAATGGCAAGTATGTACTGACTCATATCATCGTCCGTGGTTTTTTTATGGAATATAGAGTACAACCCAATCAAACACACCCCACCAAAATGTGACCCAACATGAAGCTATTTCCACCACCGAAAGTGTCGCGAACAGCCACAGGCCGACTCGATACCCTGGCGCCGCTGCCGCTCGTCGTTCATCAAGGCCTCCCGCGGCGCTTGCGCAATGCATGCACTCGGTTTGCAGCTCGGCACGAGGCGGTATTTATAACCACTCGCGCTGACTTACCGCGCGCGATTCAATTAAAGCTGTCGGGCAAGCATCCAGGGGATGAAGCGCACTCACTCAAAATCACGCCAAACGGAGTCAGTATTACCTCTTCTTCTGAGAGTGGCTTGTTTCGAGGCCTTTCGACACTTAACCAAATGCTGAGACAGGCGAAGAGCAGCATCCGATGCTGCGAGATCAAAGACGTGCCCGATTTCGCGAATCGAGGCGTCATGCTCGACATAAGCCGCTGTAAGGTACCTACGTTAACCACTCTAAAAACACTGATAGAACAGTTTGCTGACCTGAAATATAACCAGCTGCAGTTGTACACCGAGCACACGTTTGCCTTCACCGATCACGAAACAGTGTGGCGCGATGCCTCACCCCTGACAGCGAGTGACATCCTCGAGTTGCAAGCGCATTGCCAATCGCACTACATCGAACTCGTGCCCAATCTCAATTCTTTTGGGCACTTTGAGCGTTGGCTGCGCCACTCCGAGTATCGCGCCTATGCAGAATGCCCGGACGGGTTCATTCACCCCCTCTCCGGTAAACCCATGCCGCATGGCAGCACGCTTCGACCCACAGCAGCCAGTCTAGACTTAGTATCCCGCCTATATGACGAGTATCTCCCCTTGTTTGATAGCGAGACCGTCAACATTGGTGGTGATGAACCCTGGGAATTGGGATTGGGCTACAGTCGGCGCCGGTGCGAACGCGAGGGTAAAAACAAGGTGTACCTCGACTTCCTGAATCGCCTCCAAACGCTCGCCAAAAAGAAGGGGCGTCGCACCCAGTTTTGGGGCGATATCGTGTTAGAGGACCCGGCATCTCTCACGCAACTATCGACTGACGCGACGGCCATGATCTGGGGTTACGAGGCAGGCCACCCCTTCGAGCAGCAATGTGCCCTGATGGCGGAGGCCAAAGTACCGTTCTACGTTTGCCCTGGAACCTCCTCATGGAACTCGCTGACGGGTCGCCTCGATAACGCGACCAAAAACCTTTATGAAGCAGCCAGCGCCGGCGCTAACCATGGTGCGATGGGATACTTGGTGACCGACTGGGGCGATCATGGTCATCACCAAACCTTGCCCGTTAGCTACCCCGGATTTGTACTTGGCGCATCAGCAAGTTGGAACGCTGCAAGTTCTGTTAGCCGCAGTCTGTCTCAAGGGATCAACCTCGTGTTTCTCGATCAGCAAGCGCCCACGCTCGCCGATCGAATCGTCAAGATGGGTAAATTTCCCCAATTAATTAAAACCAAGGCCGTGAACGCAACGGTTTTCAATCACCTTCTGTTTTGGCGAATGCGCCGTACGCCTAAATGGTCGAGCGGGATCAACGATGTTGAGCTCGAGCATGCCATTCAGACGATGAAGGCTTTCGCATCTGAATCACTAAACAGCTTATCTCCAGCTAATGGCAGAGTCCTTCGAGAAACCCAGCTCGGCGCAGCCATGGCGCAACAAGGGCTCTTGCATCTACAACTATTCCGAGATGGTGGAAAAAAAGCCGGCAAGCGGCGCCGAGAGGCGATGCGAGGTCAACTGGCATCTATCCAAAACAGGCACAAAGCGCTTTGGCTGGAGCGGAACCGGCCTGGAGGCTTGAAGGAAAGCCTCAGCCATCTCGCCATCAATCGCCGGTACTGATCTGTTCGTCAGCTAGACATAACATTGACAAAGTAATGACTTTCATTAACGATCATTGATCGGCGTCACGACCGATACGAAAACGCACCGGGAGCGCTGTTGACGTCAATTCGCCGAAATTTAGCAAATATTTACAAAATAAGGTGGGCTGTCATTCACTTTGAATTGTGTGCACAATGGCCCTTCGCTTAACGATACCAATTCGGAGATCCTCACATGCGTGACGTCGTAATCGTAGACAGCGTCAGGACTGGCCTCGCCAAATCCTTTCGCGGAACTTTCAATCTCACTCGTCCAGATGACATGGTGGCGCATTGTATTGACGCCTTGTTGGACCGTAACTCACAAATTGACCCTGCTGAGGTAGAAGACGTTATCGTCGGCGCTGCAAGCCAAACCGGCGAACAAGGCGGTAACATCGCTCGACTGGCAGTCATCCTGTCAAGATTGCCCGTCACTACAGCAGGAAGCACCATTTCACGCGCTTGCTCAAGCGGGCTTAATTCGATTGCTTTCGCTGCTAACCAAATTGCGAGCGGCTGCTCAGACATCATGATCGCAGGTGGGGTCGAATCCATTTCAGCTGGTACAAGGCAAACGCCAGGCAAGTCACAGCAGCACCCAACCATTTTGGAGAAGTCACCGGACATCTTCATGGCGATGGGAAACACCGCTGAAGTGGTCGCCCGACGATATAACGTCAGCCGTGAGTACCAAGACGAATTCTCGCTAGAAAGCCAGAAGCGAACTGCGGCGGCCCAGCAAGCAGGCCTCTTCACGGACGAAATTGTCCCGATGCAAACTAAGTGGCAAAAAGTCATCAACAAGGAAACCAAGGAGACCGAGATCGTCGATGGCGTTTGCGACTCAGATGAGTGCAACCGACCCGAAACGACACTTGAGGGTCTTGCCAAATTGCCGCCTGCTTTTGAAGAGAACGGTACAGTCACTGCAGGTAATGCATCGCAGTTGTCTGATGGCGCTTCGATGACGCTGGTTATGAGCGCAGAGCGTGCAGCACAACTTGGCCTAGAGCCAAAAGCCTACTTCCGCGGTTGGACTGTGGCAGGTTGTGAACCAGATGAGATGGGAATTGGACCTGTGTTCGCGATTCCCAAATTGCTCAAAGCTAACAACCTAACGATCAACGACATCGATCTCGTTGAGCTAAACGAAGCATTCGCATCACAGTGCGTTTACTCACGGGACCGACTCGAAATCGACCCAGAGATCTATAACGTGAATGGCGGATCGATCTCAATCGGCCACCCCTTTGGGATGACCGGCTCGCGTCTGACCGGGCACTTGGTGCGAGAGCTCCAGCGTCGTAACAAGAAGTACGGCATTGTCAGCATGTGCATCGGTGGCGGTATGGGCGCAGCGGGACTCTTTGAAGCCTGCTAAGTTCGCACTGCGAATTAGTGCTTAAAAAAGGAGCCTCAGGGCTCCTTTTTTTTGAGTTCTTTTTTCGAGCGCTTTTTTCAAGCGCTTTTATCGAGCTTTAACCAAGTCTTTCCTCTGGTTTTTTCGAGCCGCGACTGGTAAACACGCGAATTGCGCGCGCTCCCCACTGATCGAGCGAGGCCCAATTGGACGAGCTACCCTCGACCCTGTGCAGCGATCAGCTCATTAGGTCGCAACACCTATAGGTCTCGCGATCAACGTCGATCACGCAGACCAACGGTCTAGGATTTCTCGCAATACCTGTTTGAAATTTTCGGGCTGATCAAGAAATAAATGGTGCTGGGCATCGGCCAGCTCTACAACTTCGAGTGAAGGCGCAAGCGTCTTCATGTGGTCAGCGCTCTTGCTGCTAAATGATTCGCTGTTCGCGCCGTAGATCAATGCCATAGGGATTTGAATCGATGCGGCATCCGCTGCAGGGTCCATGTCCCAATCCATTCGGGCATTCAGCTCCTCGTCAAATTTCCACACCCACCCCTCGTCGATAGAGTCGAGAGAGTGACGAGCAATATGCTGAACCAGATAATCGTTGTCGCAGGATTGTGGTGGCTGCAACCGGAAACGAGACCGCGCCACATCAAAGTCTGGATAGACCTTCGGTTTTGTCCATCGCTCAGGCTCCCGCGTTTTTTGGTCGTCCGGGTGTTTCGCACCTGAGTCAACCAATACAAGGCCACCAAACCGGTCGGGATACCTCGCGCACGCCCGCATCGCCATGATGCCGCCAAAGCTATGGGCCACAACCAGTGTGTCGGCACCAAGTCCAGCCGCATCGCCTACCGCGACAATTTCGTCAGCGTACTGCCCTGCCGAGTACGACTCCCTATGATCGGAGTCACCCATGCCACTCATATCCATCGCGATTGGGTGATATTGATCGCAAAAAGCTGGCGCAATGAAGTCCCACCAATGCGCGTGGGCATTGTGCCCGTGGATGAATAAAAGCCCTCGGCCGTTTGCGTCATTCCAAGACAGATAATGCAACTCAATGTCATCAATCTCGGTGTAATGACTCGCGGGCTTTTGGTCGACTGCCTCCCAAAACCATTCGGGTATCGTACTCATCTCACTACTCCTCGTATTTGGGTGGCCCTTTTATTCAACTGGCGACTTATCCAACTGACGACTTATACAACTTACGAGAGGGCAGAATATTGCTTGAGATGAAAATCTGAGTTGCCGAACAGCGTCTCAATGGCCGTTAGGCGTTTAAAGTAATGACCAATGTTAAGTTCGTCGGTCATACCCATGCCGCCGTGGAGCTGAACCGCGTTTTGACCAACGAAGGTACCCCCTTTGCCCACTTGAACTTTGAGCGCCGACAATGCTTTACGCGATTCGCCATTGTATTCCTCAGCAAGTCGCATGGCCGCCATGTAGGCGAGTGATTTGGTTTGTTCGTGTTCGATGAACATGTCGACCATACGATGCTGGAGCACCTGGAACTTACCAATAGCCTGGCCGAATTGCTCTCTCGTTTTACAGTACTCGACCGTGTCCTTATAAAGTACTTCCATCGCACCCACGGCTTCGGCGCCCACGCCCAGGATCCCTTGGTCAATCGCGTATTGAAGCGTCGCGAGGCCTTGACCCACCTCACCCAAGACTGATTCAGCGCTAACCCGTACATCGCTCAACGTGACTTCAGAGGCCCTAAACCCATCGATCGTCGGGTAATTGCGTCGAGAGACCCCCTCTGCATTGGCGGGCACAATAAAGAGCGTAATGCCTTCTTCGGCTTGTTCATCACCATCCGTCCGCGCTGAAACAATCAGCAGATCTGCACTAGGCGCCCCGAGCACCACCCCTTTGAAGCCATTGATCACCCAGTCACTACCGTCTAGCACGGCTCGAGTCACCACGTGATTGAGATTGAAACGCGCTTGAGGCTCGATGTAAGCAAGGCTCGCCTGAGCCTCTCCGCCAATAATCGCGGCCAAGTGGCTTTCTTTCTGGGCAGTCGTTCCTGCGTGGGCCAGCGCGCTGCCGGCCATCAGTACCGTAGATACATAGGGCTCGACCACCAGCCCTTTACCAAAGGCTTCCATCACAATCATGGTGTCGATAGCTGAACCGCCAAAGCCACCATCCTCCTCTGCGAAAGGCAGGCCCAACCACCCAAGCTCAGCAAAATGGGACCAATGCTCCTTGCTAAAACCCAGCTCGGATCCTGTCAATTTCTGCCGCTGATCAAACCCGTAATCGTTTTGAATGAACCGCTCAACACTGTCTTGAAGCAAGGTTTGTTCTGATGAAAAGGAAAAGTCCATGCTGATACTCCGTAGAAAGAAAAAGCGCCAGGTGGCCACACCCGCGCGGCCCTGCATTATGGCTTGTGGATCATGAATTCATCAAGGTAGCATACCCTCAACCGAGTGGAGGAATCGTTATGACTGATGTTGTGATCGCCCAGAAAGCGCCTTACGCCATCGATGTGGAAGCAGGGAAAAGTTATTTTTGGTGCGCTTGTGGTAGGAGCGCCAACCAACCCTTTTGCGATGGTGCCCACCAAGGCACTGACATTCTGCCCGTCAAGCATACTGCAGAGGCTGATAAGACCCTGTACTTCTGTGGTTGTAAGAAGACTGAAAAAGCGCCTTTATGCGATGGAAGTCACAATCAGCTTTAAATTCATCGCTTAAATGTCACGCTGAAATGCGCGCCACCCAGCAACTCTGACTGCTCATACCGCAGGTCGGACCCATAGCGGCCAGCAATTTCTCCGACAATATCAAGGCCAATTCCCTGTCCCTCTGTCCGTGTGTCCGCGCGGTGTCCACGCCGCATAATGGCTTCGCGCTGGTCGGCCGGTATACCTGGCCCATCATCGTGGACAGATAGACGCGCGCCGCGATCGATGAGCCCGAGCGTGACCAACACCTCAGTCGCGTCATATTTGAGTGCGTTTTCAATCAAATTACCGAGCAGCTCATTGAGATCGCGCTGATCAATCCTCAAGGTTGGCTCATCTAGCTCCATTCGGAGCACGGGCTGACTCGCGCGAAACACTTTCTCCATGGCTCTAAACAGTGCCTCAACGACTGGCTTAACCTCAATCGGAGCGAGCGCAATGCTCGACTGACCTAACACCGCCCGCTCCAATTGGTAAGCGATTTTCTGTTCCATATCATCGAGAGGGTCGACGGATTGGTCGACCGATGCTGTCAAAGATCGACTAGTGCCGTCTCTCTGATTGAGGGCGCGCTCATTGCGCAGGATCGATAGCGGCGTCTTGAGACTGTGTGCTAAATCAGCAAGTGATCGACGATACCGCTCGCTTTGCGCCCGCTCATGAGAAACTAGATGATTGAGTGCCTTGGCCAGCGGCTTAAACTCAGTGACATCGTCCTCAGGCAGGTGGCTCGATCGTCCGTCACTGACTCTTGCGAGGTCCTGGGTAAAGGCTGTGAGCGGCGCGAGCCCCCATCGCAGGCTAAGAAATTGCAGCAGGAGCACAATCACGACAGCACCTGCAAGCCACCATATGAGCTGTTGCCTGAATGCGGCGGCTTCCGCCATCGCCTCTTCTGCCACCTCGAATACAACGAAGGTATAGTCCGCCTCGAGCATCGGTGTTTGCCAACGAATGGCAACTGTCTGACCAATTAATGCCCCAACTCGGTCGTCGACCGACCAGCTTGTAGGAACACCAAAGGCAGGGATCGACTCGCGGGTCGCTACTATCCACTTCTCGCTGAGTAGCGCCGTTGAGGCGCTTGCCCAAATGACTTGACCCTGTTGGTCGACAACGCCGGCAAACCGGCCACTCTCTAATTGATTCAGCTGGGGATCCGCGACTTCGATGGGTAGGGTTAACCCGAGGCTGGATTCTTCCGCCTCCGCGATAAGCCCATACAGCTGGGCAATCTGGCGCTCAACACGAGCGGCGTTGACGCTCGCCGAATGCGCAGTCTCGATGACAGCGCCCAAAAGGGCCATCGAAATAGACAGCCCAAGCAAAGCCGCTCCGATCAGCCGCGCTCGTAAGGATCGAATACGAAACCGTCCGATCATGCATCGCTCAAATGCAGGCGATACCCCCGACCACGCAGCGTTTCAATGGCGGGCTGACCCTCGGCTGGCTGCAATTTCTTGCGCAGTCGTCCTACTAGCACTTCAATGACATTACTGTCGCGATCACCATCAACGTCATACAGGTAATCGGCAAGGTCTCCTTTGGACAAGGTTTGACCGGCACTGGTCATCAGATAGTGGAGGAGTTTGTATTCATAGGTCGTCAGCTGAAGCGGTTCGTCGTGGAGATAGGCCTGTTGCTCTCGCAGATCGATCGTCAGCGCACCGAGGGTTACCGATGATTTCACTTCCCCTCGCGCCCGCCTTAGTAGCGCGTTAATTCTGGCGACCAGTTCCTCTAAGTGGAAGGGTTTTGCTAGATAATCGTCGGCGCCCGCGTCCAGGCCCTCGACCTTATCGCTCCAATCTGTTCGAGCAGTCAGGATCAAGATCGGCGCATCAACGCCCTGCGCTCTTAATTCACGCACGACATCTAAGCCAGGGGTCTTCGGCAAGCCCAAATCGATAATGGCGACGTCGAAGTGGCCCTCCAGACCGCGCTGAAGCCCGCTTTCACCGTCTGAATAACAATCAACAATCAGGCCGCGATCAGACAGCAGAGTCATGAGCTGCCCGCGCAATGTGCTGTCATCCTCGAGAAGAAGAATGCGATTTGCCATGCCGTCTAATCCGAGATCGCACCAGTTTGAGCGTCCACGTAAACCATGTTGACGACCCCCTCGGCAGACAGCACTTTAATTTGATAGCGAGGCTTTCCTCGAGCACTTTCAAGCCTCGCATTCAGAATGCGATGGTCACTAAATTTTCTTTTGACGATCTGAATTGCGGACTGATTGTTAATCCGGACACGATTTTGAGCCCTGTCACCCATAAAACGCTCCTCACGCTCCATGGCACTCGCTCTTATCTCCCGGGGGGCATCAGGCGCTGAAAAGCTAGCCTGACCAATCGTCGTTAACGTAACGAGAAGCATGGTCGAGATAACTGTCGTTCCAGGGGGTCGCTTACTCGCTCGCTTACCCTCTATTTGTGTCATCCAGTCCATATGATTCGCTATTCAATGCTTGCTGTTCGCTTATTGCTGTATGCTACTTTTACTGGTTAATCTTTTACTGGCTGTTTTTTTCAGCCGCTGTTTACTAGCCACTTGTTCCTTGTCGTTTGCCAATAACAGTCTTGACTTGCTAATCGCCCTTCGGATCGAACCAACCGCTAGCCCGACTTATTCTAGCACCCGTCCGAATCGATAACCTTATTCTGCACATTAACAACCCCTCTCAGCAGGCAAGGCAAGCGCTGCTCTTCACGATGGTCTGCATATCTGTCTAGCTTTTTTAGGCCTCACATCCTGTCCGACTCAAAAACAAAGGGTTGCCTCTCATACCACTTCGAGCAATGGCTTACGGGCTCACCTCGCTAGCGCCCTATGCTCACCTCATTAAAGCCCGATATCGCTGCTAGGCAATTGGTTTTCCAACTCAACTTTCCTGTTACCCACCCATTTTGCGCGTGCTTTTTGCAAGCGCTTTTTGCAATCGCGTTTTGCGAACAATGTTTGCGGGTATTTTTTGTGATCACGGTTTGCCGACTACCCACGAACATCCTCGACAAAGCTCCTACTCTGCGCCTTTTCCAGCGCGGTTAGTGTCTACAAATTAAATCCGCAATCCGATTGAGGCTCCTGGGTGTGCCCGCGACGCCGGTCTTTTTCAATCAACTCGTAAGGAACAGCTTCAAAATGACCTGCCTAATCTGCGATTCAAAAGCGTGCCAAATCTATTTTTACTGCGAGCGATAAACCAGCACCGCGCTGACGAGCGACTCATGGACTTGGAAGTCGCGCGCCAGCCATGGCGAATCAACTGATCGGCTGGACCTCAACACGCAATCGCAACGTAGACCCTGGGTCGCGTGACATGCGCGTTTCATGCACTGTGCCCGCGTATTCGTACTCGACGTCGTATCCAACGATGCGGCTCTCTTCCCGGCGCGTTTCTACCACTTCGCAATGCTCAACCCATTCGCTCTGTCGGTGGTGTCGACGTTTGTGAGATATGGCATTCCCTAGGGTCGCGCCGAGTATTGAGCCGACGACTGCACCCACTTGCTTATTACGCTTCTTATGACCGAGGCCGTGTCCAATGGCACCGCCGACGACGCCGCCAACAACGAGGCCCACACCATGGTCACCGTGGCCATCCCTGCGGCTTGCATACTGTCTTTCCTGCCAGCAGTTGCGCTCTGGCGTCACCACTTGGACATCTTGGATAACCGGCACCACCGAAACGACGTCCGCCTCGATATATTCAACCTGCCTTGCTAACGCTTGGCTGCTGACCATCATAATCACGATTGCAGTGAGTGCTCTCATGTCGCTCTCCTCGGCTTATGTCATTTGATAGGTAAGAAGATAGATGCTGATTACTGAATCAAAGCTGAATCGTAATCGCCATTTGTAACTATCCGTGCCCATTCTGTGCGCGCACAGGCATTGGCCAAATGTATTCCACGTAATTGGGGTCACGACAGAGGGTCATTCAGCACTCCGTTAGCCTTTAGCCCTCAATCGACAGCGGCTAGCATCCAGGTGTACTCCGCGCATGGGTTAAGTGCTTTGGTGGTCAACAACCGCCCCGCTCCCGCGTTGCTGAGCGTCACGCCAAGCGCGTAGTGGCAGTTGTCGAGGGTTAACTGAACTTGTTTGGGAGGGAGCCTCCAGGATTCGGTAATGACAAGCTATCTAGGTTAGTTACCTCGATAGTCGAGGGACTCATCTCCTGCGCATCGCCAAAGTGCCCGAGGCGCCCGCGATGATCGGCCCCTGGGCTAGAACCGCGCGGGCCTGCCAAGCTTAGTTAGTCTCGGAATCATATATCTCATGATCAACGCCAAGCGGGATCCACAACGCGCCCGAGAGCGTGGGTCGGTGGGGCTAGCACCAGGGCCGTGCGCCTACCTTAGTTAACTCTCGAGTCAAGGATCTCATGATCAGCGCCGAGGGTCAGCGTGTGATCTGCACGGGACGGAAGCTCCTCCATCATCCATCGAGAGATCCGCTCGTAGTGCGCGATAAACCGTTTTAGAGAAGCAGCCTTCATCTGTTGTGAGCCCTGATTGTGTCGCTGCTCCTGCTCGATCCGCCAATTCAGAACATGGTCAAAGTCGGAAGGACGGAGATAAATCATGAGATCTACCTCGCTGAGTTTTTGGTATGGCGCACTACCAAGGGCATCATTAACCCAATGTCGCCAGTCGCCACTCGAATCCTCCTCGCGCTCCAGAAGATTAAGGGGGGCGGCCAGCCGAGCCAAAGGCTCAGCGCGAGCCCCGACACACCAGCCTTCGATGATCACAAATGACACCGGATTGATTCGACTAACATCAGGTAGGCGATCATCCTCCCCCTTGTCGAACAGAGGAATATCGGCTGACTTACCCTGTGTTAATCGATCGATAGTCTCTGCGAGCCAGGTCGCGTCATGAGTGCCTGGAACGCCTCGCGTGACCAGCAGGGGGTGAATATCAGCGAGTGCTACCCGCTCGGCTTTCGGCAGATAGAAATCATCAAGGCTTAAGACAATAGCGGGATGGCCAAGGAGCGTTTCAGCGAGCCTTGCAACACACTTCGATAGTGTTGACTTGCCACTGCCCTGGCTGCCCGCAAGGCCAATCACACGAGCCGACCGACTCATTTGCTCAAGCCAGCGCTCAACGTGTAACGCATAGTCGGGGTCAACGACCCCGCCTTGTCTCAGCGTCTCGAGAATCGCAGGGCGCCACTCCTCATGCGGGACCAACGGCTCAATCGATGTTGCGCTCATCAAAACCCTTCCTTAGCAAATGGAGGGATCGCACGAATCAAAATTCGACCATAACGCTTGGTTTTAAGCCGTGTATCCAAAATGGTGAATATCCCTCGATCAGTTTCTGAGCGGATCAATCGACCCGCGGCTTGAGCGAGACGCACGGCGGCCATCGGCAAGCTGTATTCCATGAATGCATCCCGCCCTTGAGCTTCGTACCATTCGCTTAAGGTTGCGCCCATCGGATCATCGGGAACCGCAAAAGGTAGCTTGCAAAGAATCACGTGCTCACAATAGGCGCCCGGTAAGTCAATGCCCTCAGCGAATGATGACAATCCGATGATGTAGCTGGCATCGCCTTGATCGACGGCATCACGGTGCCTGCGTAATATTTCTCCTTTGCTCAGTTCTCCTTGAATCCAGCAATGATCACGAAGCGCTGCTGGCAGACCGTCTACTACTGCTTCCAACTGTCGCCAGGATGTCGAAAGGACCAGCGCCGTATTCGACTGGCTGAGCAACTCTGGAATCAACCCAGCAATCTCCTCGGTGTGAGCGCCGGGTTCCGTCGCTAAACTCCGCATTGGAGGGATCCGGAGCTGTGCATTATTCGCGTAGTCAAAAGGGCTCGGAAAGCATGCAGAGACGGCGTCTTCCGGAAGACCAAGATCTCGCTTGAGCAGATCAAACTGCCCAGCCGCCGACAATGTTGCTGAGGTCATGACCACTCGCGCGTCATCGGTCCAAAACTGACTTCTCAAAAAATCATCGACGGCCACTGGCGTTGCCGACACGAAAACCTCCGAACCAACCGACCGAACCCAGCGAGCGATAGGCACATCGGGTGACGCCGCCGCTTCCCGATAAATAGCAGCAAGCGCCATCGCCGTCTCCAGACGACTGGTAAACTGCCCAAAGGCGGCCAACAACTGTTCGAGCTTCGATTGCAGCAACATCGGCGCATGGCCAAGATGAATTTCGGTCGCGTCCCTCGCGCCATCGAGCAACTGATGAAGCATCGCGAGTGGTGCGGTCCATGCGCCGAATTCATCACTGACTTCAGACGAATGCTCACGGTGACGAAATCGATAATCCTGAAACCTGGGAGGACGGCTCATGTCGTCGGTAGTCGCAGTGCTTCCGCCTCGCTCGACGTTCGTTACACCAATCAGCTCGAGCAGCAACTCCTTCAGCGCTACCACATGAGAAAGCGCTATTTGCGACTGGTGTTCGACTTGCCGAGCCTCCTCTGATGCAGCGCCACTTAGCCATCCCCCCTCTTCGGCACACTGATGGTAGGCTTTTAGCAAATCTGGCATTGATTCGAGCGAGCCAGCCAAGGCCCCGAGCCCCAGACCCTGCCCTTGATGCTCTCTTGTTTTGTCCAAAAAGTGATGGGCTTCATCAATGACCAGTAACGACTCATCAGGCTCGGGCAGGGTATCGCTACTGATAATTCGGTTTGATAGCAGCAAATCGTGGTTGGCCACGATGATGTCGGCTTGGCTCAAATCGGCTCGACCGATAAAAAAAGGGCATGCTTTAAAAAACCGGCAATGACGATTAGTGCACTGCGTCCTGTCTGTGCTGAGTCCTCGCCATTCATTGTCATCGAAGGCCTCAACCCAGTGATCTCTATCCCCGTCCCAGCGCTTATCCATGTAGGCATCTAGCAAAGTCTGAAGCTTACCCTCGGCGATCGATGCATTGCCGCTGATTTCATCTGGAAATAAAGGCGCTGCGGTCGCACTATCGCTTGCTCCCTCGAGCAGTTGATCGAGCTTGATCAAACACAAAAACCGCCTTCGCCCCTTCGCTAACCCAACCTTCAGATCCAGCGACAATGCGGCAAGCACCTCAGGGACATCCTTTTGAATGAGCTGCTCTTGTAGCGCAACCGTTGCCGTAGCAATGATGAGTTTTTTCTTCTGCGCATGCGCTAGGACAATGCCAGGCAGCAAGTAAGCTAGGGTTTTCCCTGTACCCGTCCCCGCTTCAATCAAGGCCGCGCCGCAGCCCTCCTCTGTTCGTGCGAAGACTCGAGCAACTTCAGCCACCATCTCTCGCTGACTGCGCCGGGGCTGAAACGATTTTTCGGCCAGAAACTGTCGATAGCCTGTTTGGATATCATCTTTATCTGACTGAGTGATCACATGGGTTTCCAATCTGTGGAAGATCTCGGCGCTCTTCTCAAATGCTACGAGAAAAAAGCCAAGATAGTTGCGCAAGTTATCTGAGCAGTATTGCGCAAGGTCATTACCGAAGGAAACAGCATAACGGCCGACCAAGTGGACGAGAACCCTATTCGACAGCGTGCGACATAAATAGGATTAGCGATTCAGGGACAAACCAAGACCGCCTGCTGGGGAAGACTCTAGTGCTAACGGATGAGCTTATTGAGCGGGGAAAGTTTATTCAGATGATGAATAGCAGATAGATGGCTGCTAAATCTTTTGTCTTTGTTACTTTGTCTCCTTTTACTTTTTCACTCTTTTCTCTTCCTCTACGCGCCTCCCCATTACCTCATCCCCTACCTTTTCTTATCTTACTCACCTAAGGTTAGGGCAGTATCTGCAGAGTCACTGCTCGATGGCCATGCCTTTCCCTTTAGAGAGAAAAATTCCTACGCCAGACCCAACCTGTTTTACATGCGCGTCAGGCGCACTAATGGTGTTCGGGTATCTCTCGGAGCTAAGCGCTTGCCAAGACCGTAGCAGCACGTGCTCTTTCTCATCAGGTTATCTGGAGTCGGAGCGAATGGCTTGGTAACGCTCGGTCGCACAACTGCCGCTCGGCTTTGGCTCTACTTGGCGGGGCTCTATTTCTTAGTCGCGGCCCATTTCACTTTTCCCAACCACGGGGGTTTTGGCCTTGAACTCCCTGCTAACCCAGTGGCCTGGATGTTCATCGCGAGCTGGATCGGAATCGGATTCTGGCACTGGACAACTCGCAAATGGCTGCGCTATTCCACCACCACATTGTGGTTCATGGGGGGCGTCCTGGTCTTAGCCATGCCCGAGTTTTACCCTTGGGCTGCCACCGAGGATGGCGCTGGCCGAAGGCTGCTCGGTTTGCTCGGGGGATTGCTCCTCTTTATCGCCATTCAGCAACAGCCGTGGCGGCAAAGTCGCTGGCGATCCGTGTTGACGCTCATCCTTGCTTGTTGCGCCATTCAGTCAGGCATCGGCCTCATCCAATATTTTGTGCTGGAGCCAGGCAACATTCTCGGATTTAACAAAGCCATGAACCGACCTTATGGAACGTTTCAGCAGGTCAACGTCATGGCGAGCTTTGTCGCGACTGGATTGGTCTTGGCGATCTACCTGTTCACCGCGCCTACCCAATATCGCAACCGTTTGACTGGCGCGCTCGCGCTATTTCAAATATTCGCGGCCGGGTTACTGCTCGTCGTAATCCAATCAAGGACTGGTCAGTTAGCAGGTCTGCTCGGCGTCATGCTACTCATTCCCCGCCTGCTGAGTAGCGGCAGGCCACAAACCATTGTTGTACTGGTAACGCTAGCGCTCGGCTTTCTCGCTGCGAACCTGAGTCGCGAAGTGGTGGATCAAGTCGACCGACCGCTTACCATCTATGAGGATCCAGGGGCGCGAACAACGATTTACGCGCAATCCGCTGACGTCATTGGAGAGCATTGGGTGCTAGGGGCTGGCTATGGCCGTTTTGAATCGGCCTGGAGGAACGAGCACGCCCAGCAGGCATCCCCCCTGGGCAACGTCATTGGCGGACTCCACGCACTCAATCACCCGCACAATGAAACCCTGTTCTGGACGGTCGAGGGTGGTATCACAGCGCTGATCGGGCTGCTTATTCTTGCCGTTGGGTTCTTACGCACTTTTCGGGGCTGCTCCATGGCCCGAATAGCAGGCCTTCTCGCGCTGCTTGCGCCCATCTTGATCCACACGCAGACGGAATACCCTCTCTACCATTCGACATTACATTGGATTGTCTTAATCAGTCTGCTCGCATTTATCGATGGAGAAACCAGCCGCTTGTCATTGGTACGCCTTCCGCGAGTCATACTCCCGGCCGCGCTAAGTGTATTGCTGCCCCTTTTCACCGCCATTTACATGATGAGCTCGCTTCAAGCCCTTGTTCATTTGACCCAGATAGAAGCCAGCAAACCCAAAGACTATGCGCCACTTACCAACATCTGGAATCCGGCGGCGCACGCCTACCGCTTTCAATTCCATCTGATGGAGCTTCGTCTGCTCACCGCATTCTCCAAAGGGGATGAAGCCGAGCTCAATCACTTTTTACAGTGGGTCAGAAAGCGAAAAGAGACTCAACCAAGAATTCCGTTTTACTTTAACGAGGTATTGGCGCTTCACGCCCTCAGCCAACATGAGGCGGCTGAGCGCGTCCTCAGCGAAGCCCGTTACCTATTCGGCAACCGGCCAGAATTTGTTTCGTTGGACGAATTGTCAGCTGACGCCGCCTTTGAAATCCAGCCTCATCAACGTGATTCCACCGAGTGATTCCATTCTGAGGTCAGTCTAGAGCAACTGGACCCTTTTAAACGCTTGCCCATTCGCTGGTTACCCGAGCATCCAGCAGATTCATTAAATGGTGCGCTCAGTCGACGCAAGTCATCCCCTGCCCTCGTTTTAATGAGACAACCGAGCACCAAACATTGACTTTGAAAGGGGGGACTTTGAAAGGGGAGACTTTGAGAGGGAGGACATTGAGGCGAGTACCCATTCGGCCAGTCGCCCAAACGAAGCTAGTAGAAGGGTGCTCCATGAAATTCGATGGTGACTCACCGCCCGAGTGACGGGGTCTGCAACGATCGATCGAACCTTAACCGGCTTAGCGAACACAATCTCACAGACCACCCAATCTCTTATCGGACTAGAAGAAAAAGAATCGGCGTTTGAACCGACGCTCACAGCCCTTCAACTGCCCAGCGTACTGCTCACTTCGTGCAGCTACTTTTTTTGCGACTGTCATAAGCCAGGGCTTCGACTGATAGCTGCCCTTTTGAAAACCGCCCTGACCCTCGTGGTAGGCAAGGTATAGGTTCTCGGCATCAGTTTTTTTTATTTGGCTTTTTGACGCGCTCTGATCGATGTACCAACCCACAAAATCAGCTGCATCGCCGAAATCGTTCCGATCCGCGGCAAATCGACCCGTTGATCGTTTGTACTGGTCCCAAGTGCCGTCGATGGCTTGGGAGTAACCCTTGGCGGAGGCTGGTCTCGGCCCAGGCAGCACCCACAGTACTTTGGTTCGAGGCGGTTTAGCTTTGGCTTTAAAGCTCGATTCCTGATGGATAAACGCCATGATGATTGGGATCGATGTGCCCCACCGGTCTGCGGCGCGTTGGCTTTCCTTGTACCACTTGCGGTGCTCACCAAATATGGCGCACACGTTATCAATATCGCTGGGCTGTTTAGCCGTACAAGCGGTTACGCAAACCACCATCACCAAAGAAACCCAAAACGCTCGAACGCTCATTGCTCATCACCGCTTTGAGGCCAAGCGCCCAACTGCGCTAGCCGGTCCATTAAGGCGTCGCGCTCAAGCACAGGCACTCCCAGTGCTGTCGCCTTAGCGAGCTTTGACCCTGCCTCACTGCCTGCTGCAAGCATGTCGGTCTTCTTCGAAACAGACCCCGTTACTTTGGCGCCGAGGCTCTGGAGTATTCGTTTTAGATCGTCTCGAGAGAACGCATCGAAGCTGCCAGTAATCACCCATGTCTCACCAAGGAGTGGGGCATCGGCCTCATCTACAGGCTGCACATCCCGCCACACCACCCCAAGTTCGAGGAGCTGATCGACCACATTAGCTAACTGAGGGTGATCAAAAAATCGCCGTATCTTGCTCGCGACAATTGGCCCTACATCCGGCACTTGCTCGAGGGCACCTTCGCTCGCGGCTCGCACAGGCTCGAGGCTGCCGAAGTGTGCCTCCAAGGCTTGCGCTGTCGCTTCACCGACCTCTGGTATGCCTAATGCGTAAATAAATTTTGCCAAGGTCGTTTGCTTTGACCGATCAATCGCATCGATCAAGTTTTGTGCTGACTTCTTCGCAAAACGGTCGAGCGCTACCACTTGATCAAAGGTCAATCGGTACAGGTCAGCGGGCTGACCCACCAAGCCTTCCTCCATCAACTGGTCGATGACCTTCTCACCGAGACCGTCAATGTCCATCGCGCCTCGCGAGACAAAATGTTTCAGCCCCTCTCTTAATTGCGCAGGGCACGTGAGACTCTCTGGGCAGCGGAGTACCACTTCTGATGGACTTTGCGACAAATGCGCGTTGCACTCGGGGCAGTGTTCTGGGATCTCAATCGCTCTGCGCACGCTTGGCTCGGCTGCTGACTCGAGACGAACTATTTTGGGGATCACGTCACCTGCCCGTTCGATAACCACTCGATCTCCAATGGCCACACCAAGCCGTTTGATTTCATCAAAGTTGTGAAGCGTTGCATTGCTAATCATCACACCACCCACGCTGATGGGCGCGAGTCGCGCAACTGGAGTCACAGCGCCGGTGCGACCCACCTGGTACTCCACGTTTTCTAGGACAGTAACCCCTTGCTCGGCAGGGAACTTTCGAGCGGTGGCCCACCTAGGGGTCCGCGTCAACACCCCGAGCGCGGTTTGGCTCGCTAGGTCGTCAACTTTAATCACCACTCCATCGATGTCGTAATCAAGGGTCGGTCTGGCTACTGAAATCATCTCGTAAAACGCCGCACAGCCTATGTCATCGTCGACGCTTTGAATCAAAGGATTAATACGAAAGCCCCAGTGCTTCAGTCCCTGCAGGGTCTCAAAATGGGATGAATAAGGAAGTGGCGCACCGCCGGTTTCACCAACGCTATAAGCAAACATGGTCAGCCGACGCAACGCAGTCAGTCTCGAATCCAGTTGTCTAAGCGAACCTGCGGCGGCATTACGGGGATTCGCAAAGGGTTTCTCTCCTTTAGCCTCTAGCCCTTCATTCAGAGAACGAAAAACAGACCGCGCCAGATAGATTTCACCTCGAACCTCCAGCAGGTCGGGGTATCCATCGCCCTGTAATACAAGGGGAATCGATTCGATCGTCCTAACGTTATGCGTGACATCTTCTCCGACTGAGCCGTCACCCCGAGTCGCTGCGCGCACCAGTTTTCCAGCCTCATACAACAGACTAATCGCGACGCCATCAATTTTTGGTTCGACACAATAACGAACTGAGGTTGCACTTAACCGCTCACAGGTTCTCTCATGAAAAGCGGTGACATCCTCATCAGAAAACGCGTTGTCGAGGCTGAGCATTGGGCGCAGATGGGTCACTTGCTCAAACCCGTCCGTTGGCGGCGCACCGACACGCTGACTGGGTGAGTCTGGCGTAACCAGATCGGGGTGATCCTTCTCTAAGGCGATCAATGCCTGAAACAGTGCATCGTATTCTGCGTCGCTTATCTCAGGGTCATCGAGCGCGTGATAGCGCATATTGTGATGGTGAAGCTGTGTTCGTAGTGATTGCAGCCGATCCGATACCGATTGGGTCAAGCGCTCGCCCTCGCTCGGCGCTTACCGGCGCTAAGACCGGCCAATTCCTCCGCCATTGCCTCTATCGATTCGAGCGTAAGGGGTTGCCGCCTACCGTCTGTCATCAGCGCCTGATTAATCTCTGCTAGTTTTGCTGCTTCGCGCAGCATCACCCGATAGGCCCAGGCAGGATCAGAGACATCGTTTATGGCAAGGATAAGCGATACGCCAGGGATGACGCGCTCCGGATCGTCAAAATCAAAGACACCTGGCTCCACCAAGTTGACCAAGGTGAAGCACCGTTCGCCATGCTGCGAGAAAAAATGAAACAAACCAGACGGATCCGCTGACCAACCAGAGGACGACAGTGTGTTCGCCGCTTGCTTGATGGACAGTTTCCCGTGCAGGTGGACCACTACGGGCGGCCGCTTACGTGCTACCGCCCGGCGCTGCTGAGTTTGCCTAGTACCGCTCGAATTACCAACGGATTGATCTGAATCGGCGCGGCGCAGATCTTTGGGAGACGTCGATGACGCAGCCTCAGACTGCCTGCCCGACTTTCGTCTGGAAACGCGCGTCGACGGAGCAGTACCCTCCGTTTTGGATGTCGGCGAAGGCTCCTCAAACATAGACGTTTGCTCGGGCGAAGACCCGGAGTGGATCTGATCGCTTTCCCCGGAAAGGCGGGTGTGGTTAGCGGTCTCAGGCGATGAATCGGCGATCAGTGGCTTACTAACTGGGTTGCTCTCGTTTGCCCCGAGCAATTGCTCAGCAGCGCTGAGTTCAACGTGTGTTTCCGATGCCTTGGTCCCCTCACCTAGATCCACTTCGCCAACCGAGACTTCCTGTCTCGACGAGAGCGAATTGACGTGATCGCTAGCATCTTGCTGAGCGGATGGGTTTAACACTGTGTCGGCAGGACTCAATGGTTGGTGGTCTTCAGAGGGTCGGACCTCTTTTCTCAGAAGATCCGACATGGTTCTGGATTCGTTAGCTTCTGACTTTGTTGCGACGCTTGTGGTTGGCTCATGGAGGTGACCCTCGCCAGCCGTGCTGGGAGTGGTGACGACCCGAGCGCCTCCATTTGGAAGCTCGGCCTTTAGCATCGCTAGCTCATCACCCTCAATGATCGGGGCCGAATTTTGAAACTGCCTATCGAGTTTCATCTTTAGTTTTGGTTGCCCAAAGTAGGCACGCCAAACGCCGTGCGCAAATACGAGCGCCACAGCCGAAGCCAGCACAAGCAGCAATGTGTCACGCAATTCCAAAATCGCTATCCCCTACTTTGACCGACATTTCCGTATATTACCCTCGATAGGTAATAAAAAATGCAAGACCTGACCCTATTCCTTTGATCTTAAAGGAGCTTTAGAGGATTTTAAAGAGGGTGCGGTAGGCCGGATTCAACTCTACTGCCTGAGGTCAATTAGGTCTTTTGTGAGGGGGGAGCCATCGCACTAACGAGCATGAGCGCGCTCGAGAACAATTAGACTGCAGATAGCGCAACCGCCTCGTCTACATCGACGGTTACCATGCGAGATACGCCCGCTTCGTGCATGGTGACGCCCATCAATTGTTCGGCCATCTCCATGGTCACTTTGTTGTGGGTGATGTAAATGAATTGAACCGTACGAGACATTTCTTTAACCAGCTCGCAGAATCGGCCAACGTTCGCATCATCGAGTGGAGCGTCAACCTCATCCAGCATACAAAACGGTGCTGGATTTAAATTGAAGATCGAGAATACCAATGCAATGGCCGTAAGCGCCTTCTCGCCCCCACTCAGCAGATGAATGCTGGCGTTTCGCTTGCCAGGGGGCCTTGCCATCAATCCTACGCCAGTATCAAGTAAATCCTCGCCGGTCATTTCAAGATAGGCATGCCCACCGCCAAACAGTTTGGGGAATAGCTGTTGGAGTTTGGCATTCACGAGGTCGAAGGTTTCTTTGAAGCGTGTTCTCGTCTCAACGTCGATCTTTCGAATCGCTTGGAGCAGCGTATCAAGCGCTTTTTCAAGGTCTTCATTCTGCGCATCCAAGTACGCCTTACGCTCTGACTGAACCTTAAACTCGTCAATGGCTGCAAGGTTGATCGCGCCAAGCCGCTGAATACGGTTATCAACCGTGGTAAGGCTTGCCTCCCACGTGGATTCATCTGCCCCTTCAGGCAATCCTTCGATCACTGACTGAAGCTCCACCTGCTGCTCCGCTAGTTGCTCAGTAATGGTACCAAGCCGAACATCGATCCCTTGGTAGTCCAGTCGTTGGGATTCCAATCCCGCTCGAACATCCTCAACACCCGACTCTGCGCTTGCCCGTTGCTGCTCAAGCATACTGACCCCAGCCTCAATCTCAGACTGCTGCTGCCGAAGGGCGGTTAATTGCGCCTCAACCCCTTGCCTCGCGGCTAATTTCTGATTCAAGTCCGAACGAAGCTGCTGCGATGGAGCCTCGAGCTCATCTCGAGTGCTCCGTTGTTCTTCAATGCGTTGAACGAGCTGCGTCTCTCTTTCGGTTAACCGTGCCATGAGCGCATTTGCGCCACTAATTTGGGTCTGAAGGTTCTGCTGGAGCATGCTGGCCTCAAAGCCCGCGCTCTGATCCTCTGCAGCGACTTGCTTGGCTGCCTCTAATTGCTCTGCCAGCACCTGCAATTGGGTTTCCCGATCCACTCGCTGCGCTTCTAAGTCAGCCATTTGATCCATAGCCCTTGTCAAAGCCCCCCGCGCTTCACGGACTCGCGAATCATCTTCATCTAATTGAATTTGCGACGCACTGATTTCTTTCTTGGCTCGCTCAAGCTCGGCAGCAATTTGCTCGGACTGGATACGCCGTGCCGTTAACCGCGCCCTCGTCTCTCCAAAACTACGCTGCTGCTCGGTCAATCGTCGCTGGGTTTCATCCCGCTCTTGTTCGAGCACTACTAGCTGCTGCTGTCCACCCTCAAGCTCGGCCTCAAGTTCGACTACCGAAGCATTGACACCTGCCACCTCTCTATCCAGCGCCTCCAGCTCCTGTTGCCGACGCACAACCCCTGCGGTCTCGTCCGCCCTCTGGCTCACCCGAACCCAATGTCTGCCCAGCCAAATTCCGTCTCGGGTGATTACCGATTCAGTATCACTCAGCTGAGCAGCGATACTAATCGCGTCGTTTAAGTCTTCTGCTAAGCGAATGGGTTTGAGCCAAGCGGCAATCGCTGCATCGGCGGACACCACAGAGTCTAGGGTTATACCTGATGTGCTTGGTGGCTCTTGGCTTCCACTCGGGGATGCGCTTACGAGGGCGGCTGCACCTGCCGTTAAATTCGATATGGCCGGCACGTGGGCTAGGACGTCATCGGCGATAATAGCCTGCAGGGTATCTCCAAGGACTGCCTCCACCGCCACTTCCCAGCCCGCTTGGACCTTCAGGCGCTCGCCGACTCTTGGCAGCGCGCTGAGGCCAAGATCCTCGAGAAACGCTTGCTCCTCTCCACCCTGCCCTAACGCGGCCTGTTGAAGTGCTTCAAGGGATGCCAGACGACCACCAAGGTGTTGAGCATCGCGCCGACGCTCATCCAACCGCTTGGTCAGCGAGTCATTATCCTCTCGGACTACGCTCATTTGCTTGATTATTTCTGCGAGTTCCGATTCAATCCGCTGCACTTGGGACTGCTGGGTCTCGAGCATAGCCTCAAGCGGTTTGAGTTCCTGCTCGGCAGACTGCTGCTCAAGCTGACTTTGATCGGTTTTCAGCTGATTAATTCGCCCAGTGAGCCGGCCGATGGAATCTTCGAGCATTGAGATTTTCGATTGCGCGATTTCTCCTGCTTGCCTTGCCTCGCTCTGCGCCCGAGTAAACGATTCCCAATCACGCTCGGCTGCTCGAAGTGCTTGCTCAGCGGCCGCGAGTGCCTCTGAGGATGTGGCTTGAGCGGCAGTGACGGCCTCAATTCGCGGACCAAGCGCCTCAAGCTCCGCCGTCAATCGTGACAGTTCCGCTTGGTCTGTGGTCAGTCGCGCTCTCGTCTCAGTCAATTCCTCTTCGCCGGCCTTAATATCCTCATTCAGCGCCTGGGCGCGCTCGGATTGATACTGGATGCTTTCCTCGATGCGCGCAATTTCGGTGCCCAAATCATAAAACTGACGTTGCACCTCGCTGCTTTGGTCAATCACCTGCTGAGCGTCGGCCCGTTTGCCCACAATCTCCGCCTCTAAACGGCGCTGATCCGCAATCTTGGCCTGCAATTCGGTCTCGAGATGATCGATTTGCGCTTTCTTGCTCTCAGCATTGGCTTTGAGTTTCTGCCAACGCAAAGCGAGTACCTGAGCTTGCAGCGTTCGCTCTTCTTCCTTCAACGCTTTGTATCGTTCGGCTGCCTTTGCTTGACGCTCTAAGTGTTGTATCTGCCGTTCGAGCTCTTCCCTTAGATCACGGAGCCGGTCAAGGTTGTCTCGGGTGTGTGAGATTCGGCGCTCTGTTTCCTTGCGGCGCTCCTTGTACTTAGAGATGCCTGCCGCTTCTTCAAGGTAAACCCTTAACTCCTCTGGCTTAGCTTCAATGAGCTGACTGATCATCCCCTGCTCGATGATCGAGTAGCTTCTTGGGCCAAGGCCTGTGCCCAGGAAAATATCCGTAATGTCTTTACGGCGGCACTTCACGTTGTTTAAGAAATAGGAGGACTGGCCGTCTCGGGACACCTGGCGTTTGATTGAAATTTCGGTATATCCAGCGTATTCGCCAGTTAATCGCCCCGCGGAATTATCGAATAGCAGCTCGATACTGGCCTGGCCAACAGGCTTACGGGTCGTCGCGCCATTGAATATCACATCGGTCATAGACTCGCCGCGAAGATTCTTCGCAGAGATCTCGCCCATGACCCACCTGACGGCATCAATAATGTTCGACTTGCCACAACCGTTCGGACCTACCACACCGCATAAATTGGTGGAAAAAGGGACCGTTGTCTGATCAACAAACGATTTAAAACCGGCGAGCTTGATGGCTTGAAGACGCATCCGCGGATATTACTTTAAAGCGCTCATCAGCGAAACAAAAAGCTCGGTTCAACGTCGAAGTTTTAGGGGCCAGCCGCTACACTCATTCCCCGATCAACGAACGATTCGCCCTCCATGACCGAACTCACCTTCGACATTGGCCTATTGCTATTAGGGATCATCATCTGGTTGTTTGCTCGTCACGCGGGCCCGACCCTCAATGCCGGTGCCCCTCAGTCGCGCGTTCCGGCAGGACTTAACCACGCTGAACTCATCGACTGGCTCAAGACTCAGGAAGCCGCTCTTCCCACCGTCCCAGGTGCCGAATCTCGAATTCTCCTGGCGGGTCCCTTAGAGAACGGCAACGGATTGGACCAGAAAGGACAGGACAACAAAGCCCCAGTCTCGATTCTCCATATCCACGGGTTCTCGGCCTGCAGACAAGAGACGGCGCCCGTCGCTGAGCAGCTCGCCAGTCGATTGGGTGCGCACCTCGTCGAGGCGCGACTCGCTGGGCATGGGCTGACGAGCCAGGCGATGGAGGCCAGCGCTGAGGATTGGTTGCAGAGCGTTACCGATGGTATGGATTTAGCTCATCGCCTAGGTGAGCGTGTCTTGATCATTGGCACATCAACGGGCGCACCGCTTGGGTGCTGGGCTGCGAAGGTGCTCGCAGAACGATATGGGTCGCCGCTTGCCATGATGTATATGGCGCCGAATTTTGGCATCAACCAATCCTTCGCGTGGCTGCTCACACTTCCTGGCAGCCGGTTTTTCATCCCCTTGATTCTGGGTTCTACAAGAACGTGGGAGGCCGAATCTGACGCCGTTGCCAAATACTGGTCGACGAGTTACTCAACACTGGCGGTCATCGAGATGCAAAAGGTCGTTGATTGGTTCGAGGCTCAGTCTCCCGCATCATGGAACTTGCCTTTGGGAATAATGCTGGGTGATTTAGACCCAACGATTAGTGCGAAAAAGGCGCTGCGCGTGTTGGAGAAATGGGGTGACCCTCGTTCAAAGCGCTTGTCCATTCCGGAGCAAGAAACAATGGCTCAGCATGTTTTTGTCGGCGACATCGCAGGACCAGATCTCACCGCTCACTGTGTCGATCAGTTCGAACTATTTGTTAAGGAATGTTTGACTGATGAGCTATCGTCCTCTACTACCCAGTCATCGCCATAGATCGCCATCGAACGTGGCAAGAGCGATCTTGTTAACCCAGATCGCATGGGTGCAGGACCAACCGTCTCGCACCAATTTGCAATTAGAACACCGCCACTCGGATAGTAGACCCATGGGATAAAGGCGCGTAATTTGTCCCACTCACCGCGAGCGATCACGTAGGCTTTTAGGCTTGCCTACCCTCCTTGATAATCGCAAGGCGGTAACAAGTTCAGGTATAAGAGAACCACTATCCACCATTACATTTAGCAAACTAACCAACATGCAAAGATTCAATAACCCCAAACAGACTAAAGTCAGACAGTGTAAAGAGAGACCAGTGCAACCAGCACTCCCTATGGAGCACAGTGTGGGCACATATGAGCCAAGGCATGAATCAAGAAGCCGCCTTGATACCATTCAAACCGCCGTTCTGACAGCCTGTGTAATCGCCGGCCTAGTCGCCTGTAGCGAGCCAGCAGTCGACCAAGGGCTGGACTATCCAGATACCCGGGTCAGTGAACATACTGACCTCTATCATGGCGAGGCCGTTAGCGATCCGTACCGCTGGCTCGAGGACGATTTAAGTACCGAAACCAAAGGCTGGATCGAGCGACAAAATGACACCACCTTCGGTTACCTAGCCAACATTCCTTATCGAGACGAATTAAAAGATCGATACGCCGCATTAATCGATTATCCAACCGAGTCAGCACCCTTCACCGAGGGCGACTGGCAATACTTCTATCAGAATTCAGGATCTCAAAATCACTCCGTCCTCATGCGTCGGCAGGGCAATGATGAGCCGGTCGTCTTCTTGGATCCCAACACCTTTAGTGACGACGCGACCGTATCGCTGGCTGGAATCGCTTTCTCCGAAAATGGCCAGTACGCCGCGTACGCCACTTCTGACGCCGGATCAGACTGGCGAACCGTCCATGTCATCGACACTGAGACGCTAGCGCCCTTAAACGCCCCACTTCAGGACGTGAAATTTTCAGGCCTAAGCTGGCACGGAGATCAAGGGTTCTATTACTCAAGCTACACGCCGCCTGAGGGAAGCGCACTCAGCGCTCGGGTTGATCAACACCTGCTCTTTTTTCACACGGTCGGCGAAGACCAATCGCAAGATCGCCTCATCTTCGGTGCTGGAGCGGGCGAGCAGCGACGCTACGTCTCAGGCCGAGTCAGCGAAGATGGGCAGTTCCTCGCGGTCGAGGGCGCGCAAACAACCGCAGGCAATGATCTAAGAGTGAAATCCACAGCTGAGGCGCAGGATTGGGTGACGGTGCAAAGCGACTTGTCGGCAGACACCCGCCTCGTAACGACCAAAGATGACTACCTCTTCTTGTTCACGAACCTGGATGCCCCGAACGGCAGATTGGTTAAAACAACACTCGATCAGCCTGACTCAGCCCAGTGGGTCGACGTGATCCCAGAGAGTGACGCGCCGCTCAGAGTTTCGACCGGCGCTGGATACCTTTTTGCCCATTACATGATTGATGCGCAATCGAGGCTCTTTCAATACGACATAGAGGGCAACCGCCTTAGAGAAATCCCCCTACCCGCGCCAGGCTCGGCCTCACTGCCGAGGGGTAAGGAAGACGATGAGACCCTTTACTATCGCTTCACCAACTATGCGACGCCGTCGACAATCTATGCGTTTGACCCAGCGACCGGTGAGTCACGCCTGCACTTTAGACCAAGCATTGCCTTCAATCCCGATGACTATGTCTCACAGCAGGTCTTTTACACCTCAAAGGATGGCACTCGCGTGCCCATGATGATCACCCATTTAAAGGATAGGGACCCCTCTCGGCCAACTCCAACCATCCTGTATGGCTATGGCGGCTTTGATATCTCACTCACCCCAAGCTTTAACAGCGCGGTCGGCCTCTGGCTAGCGTTGGGCGGCATTTATGCAGTGCCGAACCTCAGAGGCGGCGGTGAGTACGGGAAAGACTGGCACCTAGCAGGCACTCAGCAACAAAAGCAGAACGTCTTCGATGACCTCATAGCAGCGGCTGAGTATCTCATTCAAGAGGGCTTTACTGATTCGAGCAAGCTCGCCATCCGCGGTCGTTCCAATGGGGGCCTGCTAGTAGGCGCGGTCATGACTCAGCGACCTGATCTCATGCGGGTTGCGTTACCCGGGGTTGGCGTTATGGACATGCTGCGGTACCACCAGTTTACTGCAGGCGCCGGTTGGGCGTACGACTACGGCACAGCTGATGACAGCCCAGAGATGTTCCAATATCTGAAAGGATATTCACCGGTTCACAACTTGCGCCCAGGCACCCAATATCCTGCAACCCTCGTCACGACTGCAGATCATGACGATCGTGTTGTCCCGGCGCACTCATTCAAGTTCGCGGCAGGGCTTCAAGCCGCACAAAGTGGGCCCTTACCAACCCTCATCAGAATTGAAACAGGCGCGGGGCACGGCGCAGGGACGTCGCTCAGCAAACGCATTGAGCAAACCGCTGATGAATTTGCCTTCACGCTGCACAACCTTGGCGTTACAGAACTGGAGGCACCTCGCTCTGAGTAATCGTATCGGCCTTATTGCTGACACCCATATGCCAGGGACCCTTGCCTCCCTCTGGCCCTCTGCACTGGCCTACCTTCAGGGTTGCGATGCCATCTTGCACGCAGGGGATCTGCACACTCTGGACGTCGTCGATGAGTTATCCACCATTGCTCCGGTTTACGTTTCCGAAGGTAACGGCGACATCGGCATCATCGACGAACGGGTTAAGCCTGCTTGGTCGCTAACCTTTGGCTCCTTCAGCATCGGCATGGTCCACCATTGCCCATCTCCTGAGCGGAAAAGTGAGTCATTCGTCAAAGAGAAGCTAAGCAAGCACTTCGATGAGCTGCCCGATGTCATCATTTTTGGACACACACATCTTGAAATGGTGCATCAATACGGTGACTTGACCTTGGTCAATCCGGGTTCTCCGACCCTTCCAAGAAACCAAGCCCTACAATTGGGCACGTTGGGCGAACTCATTATTGATCAGGACAAGGCTACGATTCGCCTTGTCCAATTGACCGATGAAGCGTGGGAAACGCACTCGCAATATGCCTCCTTTACGATCTCCAAAAATGCATCGTGATCGGTATAATGGCGTCTTATTCTCATCGGATGGCCGCTTTAGGCACCACGTTTAGCCGTGATTCTTGATCTGCACACTCACTCCATTAAATCCGACGATGGCAGGGCCAAAGTCGAAAATTACTGCCAGTGGATCCGTGCGAAGTCTCTACCCATCGATGGTTTCGTACTCACTGAGCACCGACAATTCGACTTTGAATCTGATTACTCTGATCTTGCAGCCTCGTTTGGCTTGACCATTTTAAAAGCCAGCGAAGTGGAAACCGAGTATGGCCATGTGCTCGTTTACGGCGTGACCGAAGCCTTAACGGAAGCCTTCGATTTCTCTAGCATCAATGTTCCACTAGCCACCGTGCTTGAAGCCGCCGCCGAGCATGGTGCCGTGGCCGCTCCTGCACACCCAGGCAGGCCCAAAGTCGGCATGTTTGCCCACACCGACGAACTAGGGATCCCAGAGGGTATTCGCATTGTCGAGACCTTAAATGGCGGCAGCCGAGACGATGAGGACCAGATCGCCAAAGACGGAGCAGTCGCCAATGGCTATCAAGGAATCGGCGGTAGCGACTCGCACATCGTGAGTCACATCGGGCGCTGCGGCACACGATTTGAAAATCCAGTTCGAACCATCGACGACCTTGTGCAAGAGTTAAAAGGCGGCCGGTTTGAAGCAGTCAGTTTAAAAGAGGCTTAATGAATGGATGCAGACATCCAGGCGCTACGCGACCAATTCCTCAATAAATCATTCGATGAGAAGTCATTTGATATCGACCCTGCCGTGACGAGCGGCTACGCCAAGCTCTCTGGTGAGTTGAACGACAAATATCTCGAACCCGAGCATCCTGATTTTCAAGCGCCACCCACCTACATCGCTTGTTTGAGTGGTCGTCGATCCATGCCTGAAGATTTCCCGAGATTTGGCTTTGGCATGGACGCGGGAAAAGGCATTGAGTGTTTTGCTCCGATCAGACCCGGACAGACCATCGTTGGTCGTACTCACCTCCACGATATTTATACAAAGACTGGCCGTTCAGGCCGAATGGTGTTCGTTGTGACGCGCATCGAATTTTATGATGAGACGGGCGCCCATGTTGCGAACTCAGACAGCCGAACCGTCATGCGAGAACAAAAATCATGAGCATTAGCCACGTCAACGACGTCGAATTTGGCGCCGAATTACCTGCGTTCGAACCCGATACTCGTCTTGCTACCGGTGCACAGTTCGCTGAATTGATCGGTTGGGGGGGAGCACGCTTTACGGACCACGAGGGCGCCAAAGAAGAGGGCCTCCCTGGAGCAATGATCCCAGGGGTCATGAGTCAGGGTTTCCTCGTCGCAATGATCCATCGCTGGGCACCCGATGCCGAGATCCAGACCATCGACACTGTCTTCAGGGCCCCGGTGATCGCTGATGAGCCGCACCACATTAGCGGCGTGGTTACTGACATCGACACCGACGCGGGCATGGTAGAGATTGATCTTACGGTTATGAACAGCAAAGACGAGACCCGCGTCTTTGGTACTGCTACGGTCAAGCTACCCAATTAACCTGCGCTAAACGCGCGCGCTCGATTCCCGCCGGGAGGGCTTTACCGGCCCGCTCTAATCACCCTCGCTACAGTGACTTTACTGAGCCGGTCTACTTCGATTCTAGCGCTCTGTCTTGAATTCCGTTGGTGAGGAGACTCCTATTCTCTAACCTCAGTTGCAACCATTAAGGATGATGACTGGCCCGCGATTCAGCGCCTCGCAAGGTTCAAGTCGCCAATCGAGCAAGATGGTCCTCAATAAACTCAAATCGGTCTTTGCCCCAATAAAGCTCGCCTTCAAGCATCATTGAAGGGGCGCCAAACACTCCCCGAGCACGAGCGTGATCAGTTGAATCAATCAAGGCTTGGCGAACCGATGGTGATTCAGCCGCTGCTTCGAACTGTTTTGCGTCAATACCAAGGGTCTCAGCAATACGGCCTAGCTCTCTATACTCCCCGATGTCTCCATTATCGAGCTCCCAGTATTCGGTAAAAATCGCCTCAATAAAGGGGAACTCCAGATCCCAGTCACGCATCGCCAGCGCCCCACGAAGTGCTCGCGCAGTTTTAATCGGGAATCGTGTTGGTCGCAAAAACGGCAAGTCGTGCTTGGTCGCCCAGCGTTTTAAATCAACCAACCGATGGTTCAGTTTCTCTTTGGGCTCCTTCATCAATTCGTACTGATTACTTTGGAACACATACCCCAAGTTAAAAGGATGAAACTGAATCGATGCGCCGTAGCTCGCAGCGAGCGGCGGCAATAGCTTCAGCGCGAAGTAAGTGTTGGTGCTGCCCAGGTCCCAATAGAAATCGATTACAGGTTCAGACATTGAATCTCTCCTCCGCCCCAAGTCAGATTTGGGTCAGCTTTAGACCAAATTTGGGCGCGGACCAAACGAAGACGGCTGCCTGTCCGCAGATTTGAACCCAACCTCAGTCAGCAAGCGCCGTCATGGACAGCGAACTCAGGTTTACCTCTAACCCGCCTGTCGAGAGGCGAGTTTCTGGTTGGATGGCCGAGGACACCCGTTTCCGCATGACCCAACGGAGATAGTGTTTTAGGAGGCTGGTTGAAACAACGGGATATTCAGATCCTCATGCTCTTCCCAAGTGAGCTCGAGCGCCATTCCGATCTCAACTTGGCTCACATCCTCGACCCCAACTACATTGGTTAGGATTCTTGGCCCCTCCTCGAGATCCACCCACGCCACCACGTAAGGAACCAGGTTCCTAAAGAATGGGTGATAGCTCTGACGAACCACCGAGTAGGTGTAAAGCGTTGCTCTGCCTGAGGCTTCTTTCCAATCGAGATCTGAATCCGTGCATCCCGTGCAAACCGCACGGGGGTAGAACATGATTGCTCCGCAATTGTTGCACTGCTGATATTTGAAGACTTTCTCTTTCGTACCTGCCCAGAATTCGCGGGTATCGAATTCATCCGCCCGTGGTAATGGTCGTTGTGGCTCGCTCATCAGTCACTCCCCAAAATAATTGTGCCTGCCGCATGTCGGCTCCCCAACATGCCGCCATTTCCATGCGCCACCGCTAGTTTGGCGCCGCCTACTTGCGATGTGGATTCGCCACGCAGCTGACGGGTCGCCTCAAGTAGCAAAAAGATACCGCGCATGCCCGGATGATTGGAGGACAGACCACCGCCATCGGTATTGAGCGCCGGTCCATCATTCGGACGATCAAATTTCAAACGCCCTCCTTCAACCCAAGCGCCCCCCTCACCTTTGGCGCAAAACCCGAGGTCTTCCAAGAGCGTGAGGACAGTGATACTGAACGAGTCATAGATCATGGCGATGTCCATTTCGGCCGGCGTAACGCCGGCATCGCCAAACGCTTGCGGACCAGAAACTACGGCAGCACTCGTGGTGATATCACCGCCGCTCGTGGGATATCGAGTCGCCTCGCCGCTACCAATGATCCAGACCGGTGGCTTACGGCAATTCCTTGCGACGTCCGCAGATGCAATCACCACTGCACCGCCCCCGTCCGAAATCATGCAGCATTCCAGTAAGTGCAGCGGGTCAGCGATCATTCTTGAATTCACCACATCATCGACCGTGGTCTCTCTGATATCGAGGAACTCCAAGTCCTCCATCGCTTTGACTGCTTCAGGATTCCGCATCGCGTGATATCGAGTGGCGACTGATATCTCGGCTAGCTGACGGCTGGTGGTACCGTATTCATGCATATGGCGATGGGCAACCATCGCGTAATTTGAAATGAGCGTCATCCCCGCGAAGGCATCCATATTCTCAGCCGGATGCATAGAAGCCCCGCCGCGACCGCCCACCCCGATGGCTCGGGCGTTGCTGTGCGCAGTTGATCCATAGGTCAGTAGCGCGACCTTGGCCTTCCCAGACTGAATATCTCGCCTGGCATGCGCCGCATGAAACTGGTAACTGCTGCCACCGACGTTGGTCGTATCAATGACGGTTGGATTTAGGCCGAAATATTCCGCAATGGTCAATCCACCCATTCCGCCGCCCTCACCGGCATCGTAGATGGCATCCACATCGCTCCAGTTTAGACCCGCATCCGCGAGCGCTTTGGCAGCGCACTCCGCCTTCATTTGCAGCGGGCTAATTTGACCCTCCACATCCCGTAGAGGGTATTCATAAATGCCAACAATGGCTGCGTCTCTTGATTGTGTCATGCCCGGCTTTTCCCCTTGCCTCTCATCGCTACTTATCTTGCAACTACTCTTACTACTACTCTCGATTCTTACTACTACTCTCGATACTTTCGCTACTGGTCTTGCCATCAGTCGCTGCACTCGGCCAGCGACCACCCTTTATAACACAGGTCTGCTGTGGCAGATTGCATCATTTGAGGGGGTATCAATGGCCGTCATTTGTTTAACAGGAGGCATCGCCTCGGGCAAATCTACTGCTGCGCGTTTTCTCGCTAACCAAGGTGCGGAGGTTATTGATGCCGACAAGCTCGGTCACGAAGCCTATGCGCCAGGAAACCCCGCTAACGATCAGATTGTTGCTCACTTTGGTGAAGAGGTTCGCGCACCTAACGGTGACATCGATCGCAAAGCATTGGGCGGCAAAGTCTTTGGACAGCCCGACCAGTTAAAGGCGCTCACCGACATTGTTTGGCCGGAAATCCGCCACCTGGCTGAAGACCGGATCCGAAGCGCACTGGACCAAAATCCTGCACGCCATGTCGTGCTCGAAGCTGCTGTCCTCATCGAAGCGGGTTGGGAAGATCTTGGAGATGAAGTCTGGGTAGTCACCGTGGAACCCGAGACGGCCATAGCGCGCTGCATGGCGCGAGATGGGCTCGAAAGAGCTGCCGTGGAGCAACGACTAGCGGCTCAACTAACCAACGAGGAACGCACCACTCACGCGCATCGAGTGCTGACTAATGATGCCAGTGAAAACGAGCTCATCGAGCAACTGAACACCGCCTTTGATGCGATTTCTAACGGAGATTCTGCTTAATGCCGAGTTTTCTCGTGGTGTTTACGGGTCAGTATTTAGAGGGACGCGCACCCATGGACGTTGAAACGGCCATGTCGGATGCGTTGAACTTGAGCCTGCCTCAGCGCGAGAAGATTTTCAGCGGCAAACCCATTGTCTTGAAGCGTACCAACGATAAAGCGGCTGCCCTGTCATTGGGTCAGCAATTAAAAGCGTTTGGCGCTGATATCCGTATCAAAATCGAGCAAGACGATGCTGTAGAAAACACTCAAGGCAGCAAAGAAGCTGATCAAGTCAACGCCGGCAACCCCTCACGATCTCCACTGGACAATGTTTCAACGCAGGAAGCCTACACCGCAGGGAGCAACCAAGATTCAGGAGGCCTTAGCCTTGCTGCACAAGAGGGGTTTATCGTTACACCACTGGCGCCTGCTGAATCACCCGTTGCTGATCTCTCCCACTTAGAAGTGCTCGCGGTTGATGCGGGCCCTTTGCCAACCATCCATCAGGAGCAGAGAGAAGTCGATACCTCAAACCTGTCTCTCAGAGACAATGATGGACAGCCCCTGATTGACGAAAACCCAACGGATGCGGAACCGGTGATCGCCCCCGATTTTGGGCTGGATGCGCCAGGCGCCATTCTGCCTACCCTCGATTCCCCCCAGCCAGTTGAAGCCCCAGATACCTCTCGCCTCAGCATCCGAGAGGATGCCGGCAATCTGGTGGACCCCAACGAATTGGAACGAAGTGACCCAGTCACCGTTCAGGTCGACCACTTATCTATTGATTAGCGCCAT
>Ga0255760_10000175_pt1 | contig 62733 bp, 80 predicted proteins | sample 071ome_25_FD_179960 | JGI IMG/M metagenome (GOLD analysis project Ga0255760, IMG submission 179960) | Coastal salt marsh microbial communities from the Groves Creek Marsh, Skidaway Island, Georgia - 071410BT metaG (version 2) | ecosystem: Environmental > Aquatic > Marine > Intertidal zone >...
CACATTAAACGGAAACCATTTGCGGTCTTTTAAGAAAAGATAATATCGAGTTAAGTAAGGCTCGTTTTCGTAACGGTCCATAATTACTCGCTTGCGTCCTAGTTTGTCTAACCAGGATAAAAATTTAGAACGGAATGTCATCTTCGAATTCATCTATTTCTCCTGCCTTTTTCTTGCCTTCGTAGTCTTGTTTAACCATATCGTATACAGCCTTAAAGTTACGCCAAACTTTTTTTAATGCTGGATACTCTTTACACATCTTTTCAACTTCACTTGGGCTAATGATGCCAAAGTCGCCTGTCAAGTTCCAATCACCAATGTTAATAGTAGTATCTATAGTATTAGTGTCAATAGTAAACGAACCGTCGTAACTACTGCTGTCATAAACAACGTCAGTTACATTATTACCTGCCCAGTACGTTGTAGTAGTACCGTAAGTATCATTTAAGTTGATAGTAACACTATCACCAGTATTATTTACAAAATCGTCCAACTTTAAATCACTTATATCGATAGTAAAACTATCATCCTTCTTTGATTGCGTCATAAAGAGCCGCTCCGCTAAAAAAGTTTTTATTTAATACTGTACGCTGTTTATCTAAACTTACTAGATAGTCGTCATAGTTTTCCATATAATGACGAATCTTATCAACTATTAAACCTCTGTACTTTCTATAAGCAAAAAAGTCTTCAGTCCATTCACTTGGATATAAAAACTCTGGAACAGACATTTCTGAATAACTTAATCTATCAGGCACCATGGGAATTGTATCTACTAGTGCGCCTTCGTACCAACTAATACCAAGTGTTTCTTGTAGGTTAGCAGAGAACACCATCTTTGCTTCGCCTAACAAATTATGATATTCATTTTTAGTAAGCTCACGTTCTTGACATACAACAAACTCGTATTCAGGCAGTTGTTCTGCTAAATCGCGGAATATTTCAACTTGTTTCTCTGGAGCAATACGATGCGGAAAGAGTATAAGATTACGCTTCTCCATACCTTTGTAATTGTCTAAACTGTTCTTTAAATACTCCATAGGCCAGCCTGCACGTACAATTTTACCGTCGTTGTACAGTTCTTCTACTTCTTCGTCAAACCAAGGATTCTCTGAAGGCATGCCATTGTTTAGCATTTCTGTGTGAAACAGTTTAGCGTGGAAGTCAGTAGCAAAAAAGTTTTGATCGTATACATGATACATACTCTTTTCTGCATGACGTACCCACGGAGCATTACCAATCAGTCTACCAAGGAAATCATGAGGATCGTAAGAACCAGCATGCCAAAGGCCACCGATTCTAATATCCACGGACAAAAGACTAGCCATGTAACGAAGCTGGATAACCGTTGGATTCCACGCATCAGTATATAGGAAATAGTCTCCATCTTTAATTTCTCCTTTACAAAACATTTCGCCAATAGTTTCAAGCTGTTTGCTCTTGTACACATTGGTTCCGCCGAAATTAAGAAATGCCCCAGGCGTAGTAGCCTGAGGCGTCTCTCCTCCACTTATGACCTTTACGTCTACATTTGTAGCACGTTGAAGTTGCCGTGGAAGATATTCCTTCCATTGCTTAGTATAACGTGTATCTACTGCTTCAATGTCTACAATGTAGATAGTCATTTAGTTTCTCCGTTGGTTAATATTGCGCCCTGCATTACGGGCTTTTGCACGAAGATAATTTTGATATTTTTGATAAGATTGCCAGGTAATATCATCCTTGTTGTACAAAGCCTTTTCATCAAAAACCTTACCTTCAAAGCGACAGTAGTCGCGAAACTTTTCCAAATCGTCAAAAATCTTTTCGACTGGTGGGAAGTTAGTAGCCATTTTAATTTACTCTCTCTTAGCATTTGGGATAAAAAATGGAACAGCCGTTTTCGTTGTCTTCAGCGACACTAATCTCTACAAATCGGCCGGGATACTTTGTAGAAATTTCCTGATACAAGTCATCTGCAATCATCTCACATGACTTGTAATCTAGTTCTAAAACTGACACTTTACCGTCGGACGAATCGCCTCCATTATAGAGTCTTTCCATCCATCGTTTGAACTGGATGAACTCGATGTCTCTATCGTTGTGGAACACCTCGATGCGCACCCGGAAGTGGAAAATATGACGATGAGGAACAGCAAGGAAACTAACATCGTCCCAGTCACCTGTCGCCAATTTTGGATCTTTGTCTGCATTTGGATATTTATGTATTCCTTCCTTAGTAAAGGTGACCCAAATACTACGTTCTGCATTTTGCATTGCGTTTTGTTGTGACATTTTTTGATCTTCTTCTCTCATTCTTCTGCCCATATAATCATGGTAGGATTCACGTTGCATTGTTTATATAATACTTTCATTCTATAACTTTGTCAAGTCCATACTTACTCCAATCGGTAAACTTTTCATCGTCCATTAGATTGTGAAGTCTGTGACACCAAACACCTGGATTAGTTGCGTTAAAATCCTTATCATCCAATTTAATCATGGTGTTATAATTATACTGTTTGATGTAAGGAAGGGGAATTCTAATCTGCGGAATAAAGTTGTTCTGCTCAATTAGAATACTTTCGAGTAGTGCTTCTGCGTGACTGTAAGGAAGATCTAAACTACACAAGATACCTTTCTCAAGAAAGTGCATAATCATGTCGTCCCACTCTTCCCAAGCATCTGCATCTTTTGGAAAATTTACACCTGGATGGAAACTGTGATTGGCTCCAAAGAAGATGTGTTCACACTGCTCCTTTTCGTACCAGAATTCAATTTCGTCTACAGGCTGTACACCTGTAACAAACAATGTACGCATACCAAGTGCAGGAGTCTTTTCAACTTCGACGCCTACAAAGTATTTTACATCAGTTTGTACACCGTCTTCGTAGTCTCTTTTCATTTTAGTTCCAACTGTACTAAACGTAGGTTAATTCTATGTATTTCGTCTTTTAAATAGAGTTTCATAGTTTTCATTTTACGAACTTCGTCGGTTACTGTTTGATTATTGTAACGTATTTTAAGTTCAGTGTCAAGAGCTTTATGACGCCGCTCTAGTTCTTCCAAGTGACTACGAAGTTTATCTTCTTCTTCAGGATAATTGCTCATCTTCAAGAATCTCCAAATTATGCTCCTCTTCTTCAGTAAAGGAACCGTCCTCGTGTAAATCTTCTTGGACTTCTGATTCTTCTACATCAAATAAGGCGTTAAAATGTGTACTAGCATTTACAGTCTTTTTACCAACTGCACCTCTAGTGCCGGGTATAGCCATCCAAAAGCGACTATATTCTTCTATTTTTTGTAAAGCTTCGTCTCTGTCTGTAATTGCAAATATTTCTTCCACAACATCTCTAAATAGTATCCTGTCAAATTGCTCTTGAACAAGCATTCTCGGAATGACGCCATTGTCGTATTGTCTGTTTGCTTCTTGTACTGCATTAATGTGACTCCACACGTTATGTCCCATTTGGATAGCGTACGAGAAACTATCCCAGGACGTCTTCCCTTCTTTACCTATCTTATTTAGGTCTCCGGGAGCATATGTACAAACGTCTGATACTTTAAGTTCAGCGGTAATTGGACTGTCTTCAAAGTTTTTAAATATCCCATCTGATATAACAGCATCTCTAAACAAACGGTTGTCTGTAGCATACTTTTTATCGTCAACTGACGGCACCATTCGATATGTCCATTTCGACCGATCCTCTGTCTCGTTCTGTATGTATATCTGTCCGTTTGCGGTTGCAAGGAAAGGACTAGCACAGTCAAAAGTGATAGTGAAGTTTTCATTATAATTCTTCCTTACTGCTCTTTGAATATCTGTTAGTAGTAATGCCCATTCTAATTTTGATGTACCTAGGAAGTGCATTACATCGTGAATGCCTTTTTCTAATAGTCCGTCAAAGTGCAGTGTAACGATTCGTTTCAACACCAAGTGAACATCACACATATTTTGTCCACCCATTGCCCAACCGTTAAAGTGATTGTCCGGATACTGTTTGGGATCACAGTAGTCCTTCATTTGGTTGTACCAATCATCTGCTTCTGCGTGATTCTCGCCTTGCAATACGTTTAGGAATTTGCAAGCACCAGTACGATTAGCAATCCAATAGTCATTGTTAATTCTTGTACCATCTACAGCCTCTTGATAACTTGTAATGCCTGTTGCTTCTTGTCCACGAGGTGAACGTGCCACCCACGCTGGAATATCAAGCACCATGCCATAGTCCATATAAGCATCCATCCAACGGAGAACACCATCTCTTTTCTTTTGTGCTTTAGGACAGTTAGGATTTTTCCAGTCACCTTCCCATACGCCTTTACCAATCTGGAAACCACCTGAGTCGCCTAGTATCCACGAGTTCTGTCTATCTCTATTACGCACCATATCTTCTTTGGGTGAGTGCTTGTTCACATCAAGCTCTGCATGTCCTGCAGAGTACAGTGTCCATTGGTATTGGAACTGACCTTCTTGTTTGTTTAAATAGTTTAGACTTTCAACACCGTTAGCAAAGTTGCTAGGAATTCGTGACTTATCTACATATTCATCAAAACGCTGTTTGCCTACATAAGTTGCATAAAAGCCACTTAATGCTGGCAAAAATCTTGCGTAGTCTTTTTGTTCAGTAGTTAAGTCTTTATTCATCTTTTTCCTTTATGTGTTCGTAATCTAAGTAACTAGAACACCACTCGTAAAAATGTTTATCTGTATCAGGCCAACAATCAGCAAACACAGAATCTTCTTTTCTATGTTGTCTATATTCTTGTCTAGCCTGTTTTTCAGTAATCATTACTTGCTCTGTGCTGGTAAGATATAATCGTATGTTGCCATACCTGAGTTAACACTAATCTTCATTGCACCTTGATCTGAAATGCTCATTGTAATGTCGCCACTTAGATTTAGTATTGCTTGTACTTGTGCTACAGGCCAACTCCATGTATGTTGTAATGAACCTGAAATTGCATTCTGGAAAACAAATTTACCTGCGTGTGTGCTTGCATCGCCAAAACTAAACACTAAGTCTGTAACACCGCCTGTAACTTCAGTTCTTACATTAAATGTAGGTTCTTCAGCATGTGCCGCTGCCATTAGTTTTAAACGTCCAATGCTTGAAACACTTGGCTTTACTTCGACATCCCATGTTGCGCCTTTAAATTTTACACTTTTAAGTTTTTCTTCAATGATTGCTTTGTTCATAAAGCGATAATCATTTTGGAAATCACCTGTTGTGTTTTCAAAGTGAATATGTGTTGGAACAACTTCTCCGTTGCGTTCTGCTTGTACAACTTCAATTTTAGCATTGTCTTTGTATTCAGGATTCTTAAGATGCAAACTTAGTTTGTCTAAGTTAGGCATACCAAAAGTTCCTACAAACTCGTTAACTGGATTGTGTGTTTCTGCTGTTAAAATAACAGAACGATCTTCCGCCATCGAGTCAATTGATGTGCTTTCGTCATTAGTAACTTTGACTAACGATAAAAAACCTAGTGCGTGAGTATGTGCTACTACGTCTTGTAAAATGTCTTTCATTTATGATTCTCCATTGATGTTAAGTTTATTATAGTGCCTAAGTGCTTGTTTGTCAAGCATTAATTTGCAATTTTTCGTTCTTTGAACCAACTTAGATACTCCCAAGTTTGTCTCCAATTTTGTATTGTTCTAGTATGATGTGCTAATTGTGCTAACGGATAGTCATTACCGTCTTTGTGCATTGCATCACCAAAAAACCAAATTGTATCTTTTTCCATATCAAAATCTTTTACAACTTGACTTTTGTCAGCACCTTTTGGTGCAATGTCAATTCCAGTTTCACCGCCTACCTTTGCTTCAAGATTGGTAAACAATCTATTAAACTTGTAAGCAATCTTTTCACGTTCTTTTTGTTCACTGTCCCATTTTACATACAGTTTGCGTTCTCCAAGCGTAGCATTACGTCCTACTATACTAAAGTTTACCATACCGGGGCGATGTTCAAAGTGTAATCCTGTGCGTAGCGGAAATGCGCTTGCAGTTAGTTCTTCGCTTAACCAGTCGTGTGCATCTTCAGGTAGTATCCATTCGTTTGTGCGAATGTGAGTTGTACCTTCCCAAACATCATTGCCATTACAGTTGTAAACACGTTTACATAAGTTGTAGGTAGGCTCACTAATTTGTTCAATAGTCTTAGGCTTGTCGCTACCTGTAACTAGATATACATCATTCATTAGACAAAAAGAATTAAAGAACGCTTTAAAGTCTAAGTCAATAATACCTCTACTAGGAGTAAGTGTACCATCTACATCAAAAATAAACTTATTCATCTTAGGCTCGATTGATTATCTAGTAGCCAAATGCATTCTCCAATGTCACCTGGATCTGTAAATCCTTTGTCTACAGTGCATCTTTCATATGGATGTATTTGATATGCAAACTCTATACCTAATCCAAATGCAGCCGCCATTAATACAAGTATAAGTAAGAACTGCTTCATCCTTGTAGTGCCTTATGTCTTGCTTCGCTTGCTGCTTTTACATATTCTGAAAATCTGTCTGCAATTTCTCGCATTTCTTTTGCATTTACATTAGAAGTACCATATGATTCTGCAGTACGAGCAATATCGTGTAATTTGATAATCATTTCATTGTCGGTCATAGTTTTGTTCTCTCTGTTACTCGCGACCTTAAATCACTAGATGAAAATCTATGGTCGCGTTTGTTGAAGTATAAATCAATATCTCTTTGACGGCAGATATCCTTTCCGGTGAAATCCTTATCTCTGTATTCCTCTCCTAATATTCTAACATCAATATGATACATTGTCAAGATATCTTCAAGGTCTTTTTCAGTTCCATAAGGAATAATTTCGTCAACATACCCAACTGCTTTAAGTTGTGTATAACGCTCTACAACAGTTTGAATAGGACTATTTTTTTCTGCTCTATCTATACTTGGATCAACTTGTAATCCGCATATAAGATAATCGCATTGTTCTTTTGCTTCACGTAACATTATTACATGTCCGGCATGTAATAAGTCAAATGTTGAACAAGTAAATCCCACCTTCATTGTTTTTTTACCTTATGATTCATTAGTTTACAAGAGCTCCACTTACAGTTAACATCGTATTTCTTTTTACATATTACGCAAATCATTCGTACCTCTTTCCGTCAAACACACAAATAAACTCTAACCAGTAAGGTCCTGTATTATGAACTTTATGAAATACATTATCTTCAACAAGAACAACATCACCTTCTTTAACATCAAAAATTTTATGATCTAGTTCCATTTTTCCTGTGCCTGATACAAAGAAATAAACTTCTTCTTGTCCAGCGTGTCTATGTCCATTAGTGGATTGATTAGAACGTAATCTAGTTTTACTAACAACTAAGTTTTTTAAAGTCTTATTATCAAACAATTGATATTGATCATTGTCTTTAACTAACTCGCCTTCAATATTTGATGTAGTAAGTTTCATGTTTTTATCCTTCAAAGTTATAATTTTCTGCTAATGCTTTTAATATTTCAATTAATTCTTGTATGGTATTTAGGTCTTGATCTCTCTCGGTATCAATTTCTATTTCCATTTTTATTTTCATTTTAGTCTCCAAAGTCAAACAAACTGTTGAATGTAGTGTTTTGCTTAGTATCTTCTAAGTCATAATCTAGTACACCAATTAGGTTATCTAACTTATTATCAATAATGGTACTTTCCATTGCGTCTCCGTCAAATGGAAGTTCCTTAAACCATTCAGGTAGTCTTAGCTCATCTGTTGGATAAGCAACACTCGTATATCCTAAAGGGTTTTGTTTTAACTTACAAACAATAACTTTCATACCGTCAACGATTTCTTGCGAATACTTGTCGCCATTCATACGTTTTAGTGTATTCCAATTAATACTTGCTCTTACATGTCCGGGCATATTTGCTTTACCTTGTTTCTTTTCAAGTCGCTCATAATGCCCGATTTTATTTGCACGTTTGGGAGAACCTTTTTCAAATCCCGGACGTTCTTTAAAGTCCTTACGGAATTGTGTAATACGCTCGAGTACTTCTTTTTCTGTTGCATCTGTAAGTACCATAAGCAATACTTCGCTCAAAAACTCTTGCATAAACACAGGAGTATCAGAACGTCTAAGGTCTAATCCCATTGCTTTTACTTTACCAGGTTTTCCGTCTACGTCTGTACGGAAACCTTCGTTGTCAATTACTAAAGCCGCATAACGCTTCTTAGTAATATACAAACCGCTTTGTGCTACAATTTCTCTACCTGCGGCAATAACATCTGAACGTGTCTTTGGACAGTGAAATGCCTTTGCCATAAAGTCGCCGAACGTTGTATTTGCTTGCTCTGCAACTTGATCGTATAATGTAATGCACTTTTCAATGCTCCACTCAAGGTTACCACTTTCAATATCATCTTTTAACACAGGATACGCACTAAAATAAACGGAGTCTGTATCACCGTAAATGACTGCTTTACCTACGTGATCATATTCGCCTGTAATAACTTTGTTAACCTCAGCACTCATGTGCTTAACAATTTGTCTACCTGTTAGTGTTGTAGATTGTCCTATACGTTTGTCAAAAAATCTGCAACCAGGATTAAGAATGGCCCCATAAAGAGAGTTAAGATTAATTTTCTTAACAAGTTGACGTTTGTCCCAAAATGCAGTTTCAATAGCATTGCCTGCTTCTTTTGCTTTCTTAAGTTGTTTTTGTAGATCCTTACGTTCTGCATACCAGCGTTTTAAGATACCAGGTATCACTCCTTCAAATTCTGTAGTAAATATTGTACCGTTAGCACTTAGCATCCACGGCATATGTGAATCAAATATAAGTTGATGAATTTCTGCACCACTTAGTACATCTGAACGTCCATCTTCCCAGTCAACCGTTAGTGCAATATCTTTGCGTTTCTCCATAACTGCTTCGTATTCTTCTGTTGCAAAACGTCCTTCCCAGCTACCTGCAAATGATTTCTTTTTAAGAGTCATATCTTCATGTACACGAGAATCTGTTATCTCTGGACGTAGTTGTCCAATAATAGTTTCCGGAGCCATATTCAACGCACGAATTACTGACGGATACAGTGAGTTCAAGTCCATTGAGCCGATGTACTTGTGCAAACCTTTCTTAGGAAACGCAACATAAGCACCTGCGGCTTGTGTGTTTTCGTCATCACGTTTTGGACGATTAGGAACTTGTAAGCCTCTGTGATGTGCCTCGTTAATGATTGCTTGCTCAGTAACAGCAACAGCACCCATTGTTGTTTGTAACAATACAGTGTTTGCGTGAGCAAGTTCGTTGCTCAAATCAATAAATCGTAGTTTCTTGTCTAGTTTGTCAAGTAGTGCAACGTCTTGTCTGTTATATTCAATAAACGTTTCAAAGTCATTGTTATATAATTGATCAAGTGTACCTTCATAAACAGTTTTATTTTCGCCTACTTCTAATTCACCGATAGCATCTAATCGATATGTATGCCTTTCTTCATATGTATATTTGCGATACAGTTCAAGCGAGTCTAAATGCACACGACCCACAAAATCATAAGTTTCGGCAGTTTTTCCATATTTTTCATATTCACGTTTCTTAGGTAGTTGTCCCCACAAGCAGAAACGTCTTGTGTCATCTTTGCTTAGTACACGCTGGATACGGTTTACAGTGTAAGGAACATCGTACCCTTCTGAGTTCCAACCACTTTGTACATCTGCATCTTCAATCAAATCAAGAAAAGCAAGTAACATTTGTTTTTCACCGTTACCTTCTTCGTCATTGGTAAACAGAATAACTTCGTCACCCCAACGCTGTTTACACATAGCAACAGCATCTTCATGTTTCATACCTTTAGGCGGAACTGCTAGTGTAATCAACGCACTGTCTAGCCATTGCAAACATACAGTAATAGCAGTAATTGGCATAAACGGATCACTAGGATCAGCAAAGCCTCGTTCTGGATCAAAGTCTGTCTCAATATCCCAAAACGCAATGTTTAGTTTAGGTGCGTCTTGGTTGAGATAGTTTTCACTTAGACATTGGAAGATTGGATTAATGTCGCTTTCAAACAAGTCCTTGCCTTTGTTAATAGCAACTTCTTTACGAAAATCTTTTGTGTTTTTACAAACAATTCTATTAAGTGGATCACCGTAAACACTTTTATATTTTCCACGAGGATCTTTGTAATAGAATGTGTATTTTGCAGGATACTCTGTGTAATGTCTTTTGCCGTCGCGACGCTCTACGACACGAATAATGTCTTGGTCTCGATCAAACATTGCATCTACATAAGGCATTTATTTTCCCTCGTACCAAGATTGTAAAAATTCATAATGATTTGGAAATGTTGCTTTACACAAATCAGTTTGTTTTTGTTTGCTTTCAATAAAATATTTCAAATACATATCTTCCTCAGGAGTATTTTTTTCAGCATCAATGTAGCCGCCACCAGCATGTATCATACTCCACCATTGTACACTCGAAAACATACTTTGTCTAGTTAAAAACATGATAGGTTTTGGATATGGATAATAGGTACTAATAATATTAATACAATCATCAGGTAGATCTTTAAGAGTTTTATTTCTTATTGCCTGCCAGTACATTGTATCTTTCTTATTACTAAAGAAATAGTGTGCAAAGATAAAAGAAAGTATTTCAATATTCAACCCGTAATATGATTGATTGATTGCATCTTTAACTTCGTCGCTCCAATTACCTTGAGACATCTGTATAAAGTGTACAAATGCTCTAACAATACTTGTAGTAAATGTAATACCTGTTGCTTCTAAAGGTTCCACAAATCCTGCACTTAGTCCTACAGCAAGGACATTTTTAACTGCAACTCTTTGATGGGTTCCACATTTCATTTTTAAATGTTTTGCTGGAGCATCGTATTCGCCTAAAGCATCACGTAATTCTTTTTCTGCTTCTTCTGGTGTAATAAAGTTTGAACTGTATACATAGCCGTTACCAATACGGTCATAGACAGGGATAGTCCATCTCCATCCTGCATTCATAGCAGTTGCTTTTGTATAAGGGTGACATTCTGTTTTAGGATCTGTGTATTGAGTTTGTAGTGCAACAGCACTATCGTTTGGCAACCAAGTTTTAAAAGAAATAAATTCTTCTTTTAGTTCATTTTCTAATAGAAGACTTTCAAAACCTGTACAGTCAATATACAAGTCTGCTTCGTAAATAGTACCTTCTTTGTCTTTGAGGAATGAAATACCATTAACGTCACTTCTAATATCTACAATTTCTGTATCTACATATGTAATTCTATTAAGGATAAGTTTTTTAATACAATCAATAATTTTATATGCATCAAAATGTACAGCACCAAATCCTTCAGGTCCAGTATTAAAGTTACAATCTAAATCTTTTGTAAGTTTTGGGCTAATATTGTTTTCTGCTAGTTGATAAGCAGGATACCAATCTAAAAACTCTTTATAGGATTTGTCTGCAAAATGCTTGTTAGCAAATAAATCAGGAGTAGCAAGATAGTTTATTGGATCATCGTTATCTACAAAATAAGGCTCGTCATTCCAGCCTTCTAGTTTAACTCCGTGCTTAAATGTTGCATTACTAGCAGGCATCCATTCATGCGGCTGTAGTCCACATTCATAAAGGAAACTAGCAGTTGCAGGTTGAGTTCCTTCACCTACGCCAATTGGACCTTTTTTGCTATCTTCAATTAAGCAAATTTTTACTTGTTCAGGGAGATTATTAGTTAGATATGCGGCAGTCAACCAACCACTGGTTCCGCCACCAAAGACGATTATTTTTTCTATCATTTTTCCTCTCGTTGCTTATGGCCAACTTAACCTTCTTCTTGCTCGACTATTGTCATTGAGCGTTATTAATATTTACTAGATCCAACCCATTGCTCGACTAAATCCGAGCACGTTAACACATGCAAAATATGATGTTAACACTAATGGCCAGGCAAGTGTGCGTCTATAGTAAGCATATACTGCTGTACACGAACCTATAAAAAATCCCGGGTACACGTATCTCATATCAGGACTGTCTGCATTTAGTGCAAGTGTTAGACTAGCAGCAATCGTAAAGACTGTGCTAATCATTTCAAATGCAAATGCTATCTTGTCACTGTCATATGAGCTTTTAAAAAATTTCCTTATAGGATCCATTATTTGTCGTAACCAAGTGTAGTAATTAATGTTTCAAGATCGTCATAGGCATCAGCATGTTGTGCCCAATCACGTTTTTGTGCAATTTTGATTGCCTTGTTGATAAGACTTGGCTTAATATCCATTTCTTCTGCAACAGCCTTTACAGTTTCTTTTAAGCCTGTTTGTAAATCTTCAACTTCTTGTAATACAGTTACGCCCTCACGGACAAGGCGTTCTAGTTTGGCTTTTTCGTCAGCCCCGTAGGTTCTGCTACTCATATTAAACTCCTATGTTAGTTTAATTTATATTATAGTGGAATTTTGTCTAGAAGTCAACCTAAAAAATTAATTTTTAAGCTGATATTTGGCTAGTTCTGCATAAAGTCTATCTTTAATAGACTCATCTTTTTTGGCATTTTTAGTTGCAGTTGCATACATAACTGCTTCGGCATCTTTGCCGTAACGTTTCTTAAAGTCGTCTTTGTTCTTTTTCATGCCTTTGACATACTTTTCACGTTTCTTTTCTTCGCCTTTAGTAAGTGAACGTTCGGCTAGTAATTCTTCTAGTTGTGCTACTCTTGCTTCTAGCGCAGCAATTCGATCTTCTGAACTTTCGCCAACTAGTTTATCTTTTAATGGGTGTGGTTGCTCACCTGTATGACTTGGTTTAGACATTTTAGGCATAGGGTCTTTACCTTTTGCCTGTCCTGCACTGCCAGTTTTTTGTTTACCTTCTGTAATAACACCTGCTAGTGCAGCAAAGTCGCTTACAGAATAATTTTTATCTAATTGTAACGAACCTTCTGCAACTTCGTAACTTTCTGCTATTGGTTGCGTAACTTCTGGTGCAGGAGTATTACCTTGTAAAGCCGCCACCATTTTAGCTTTATCTTCAGCAGGGTCAGTTGGTTCAATATTAAAAAGTTTTTTCTGTAATGCGTGAAAATCCATATTACTTGCCGCCACCGCCGCTAGTGCTTTTAACTGGTTTAATACTTTTTGCTTTAATATTTTTTGCATCTATTTTTGATGGTGATGTAGGAGGAGTTACTGTACCTTCTAGTTTTTTTGCAAGTTTTTCAGCAATACTTTTTTTGTAAGCGTCTGTACTTTCTTTTTTTGATTTAGCAGCATGTACTGCTTTACGTTGTGCATCGTTTTTGTACTTGCCTTCTTTCATTGCTTTGTTCTTTTCGTAGCAATCGCAATGAGGACAGTCTGGACCACATGAACACTCAGTTACTGGTTTACCACAGCACTCTTCTGGACACATTTCAACGCCTTCGTTCATGCCTTCACCAAACTTCATATCGTAGTCTAGGTTGTGATATACTGAACCAATGTAGTCAGCTGCTTTAGTAATCTTTGCTTGCTGCCAACCTTCTAGTCCTTGCTCTTCTGATACACCTTTTAGCATATCATGTAATTTAATAGCATACTTAGCAATCTTGTAAAGATCAGCTCTAGCCATTTGTACTTCGTGATCAGCTTCTGCTCTGCCAGCTAGATCAGCTAATCCTTCTTTCATTGCTTTGCTCATAATGTTTTCCTTTGTCTTTCCAGCATCGGATCCTTTCTCTGGAGAGTATTTCCAATCCTGACCGTTAACTTGCGTTATATTATCTCTATCAATTGCAAATACAGCACCTTTCTTTTTAAGTTGTATTTGCAAATCGCCTTGTTTATCTCTAGTATCTAGTAACTTAGTTACTTCACCGTCTTTAGTTTTCCCAGCAGCATTTTTATAAACTATAGCATCACCAGGTTTAACTTTTACGTAGTTACCTCCTGAAATGCCTGACGGAAAGTCGTCTTTTGCTTTCGGCTCTGCTGCTTTCGGCTCGACTGCTTTTGGCTCGACTGCTTTAGGTTCTGGAGCAGGCTTGCCTTTTTCTGTAGGTTTAGTAGCATCTGCAGGTTTTTTTGTAACTACTGTGTTTTTTGTCTTTTTAACATCAGGCTTAGGCTTGTCCTTTTTAGGATCGTCACCTGGTTTAGTAAAAAAGTTTTTAATAAACTGTTCAGCAGAATCAGGACCTATCGCTCCACCTTTTTGTGTAGCATTAAATCCTTTTGCAAGAGATCTACCAAATCTAGTTCTTTCTTTTTCGCTTATGATGTTTCTAATACGCATAATGTATTTATCGCTTTATTGTTTTGCCGCCCATTAAATTATTATCTATATCTAATGCGTTTTTTGCTGTACCGTCTGAATTTTTCTTTTGTGGCGCTTCTGGAGCACCATATTTACCACGCTTTTTAGGTTTAAAATGTGCAGATGGAGGATTTGCTACACTTGCAATATTTCCAGCACTAGTAGCACCGGCAGTAGCATCTTCATCAAACTTTGCTCGTTGTGCCGCAAGTTGTAAACGCTTTGTATTAATTGCTTTTTCTGTTTCTTTATCCATTTGTCCAGACTTGCGTATATCACGCTCTAAATCGTCTAGATCTTTTTGATGTCTACGATTTTTTTCTTGGTCTGTTTCTGCTTCGTTGATTAAGTCTAATAGTTTCATTTTCTACCTGCCTTCATGTTAGCACACCAGTGATACATTTTACCTTTCTCACCACTATACTTTTTTGCTTTCTTACGTAAACTAGTTACACTTCCGCTACAACTAGCACCAGCCTTTTTGACTCTACCAGGTCGGCTTTTACCCTTTTCCTTACCGTCGGCAAAATTTTCGTTTTTCTTTTTGCCAGCGCAATGCGCCTTTTGACTGAAACCTTTTGGGTTTGAGCAGTTAATACTATCTTTGTACTTTTTACTCCAACCTTCGTCTAGCATATTTTCAAGCACATCATCTGCCATATGCACACGAGCATACTCTGCACCTGTTAAACGTAGTGCATCGTATCTGTGATGTCCATTTACAATACGTCCTTTTCGATCAATCTGTATTGGCTCATAGTCATCATTTAATACTTTAACTAATTGTTTACCTAGTTTGTTCCATTGACGTTCGCTTTGTACACTTTTAAGTTTGTCTAATTTAATCTTACCAATTGGTCCAAACTGCTTTAATTGTGGAGGTGCTTTACCGCCTGTAGGTTTTTCATCATAGTGAAAATCTTTATAACCACCAGCATCTTGTACTTTATATCCTATGCGCTTTAACTGCTTCATAAGATATTTCATTTCTTTTTTGCCTGCATACGGAGCAACAACTATATCTGGTTCGTCTACATTAGAATCTGCTGGCATTGCTTTTAGGTTAGCCATATTAGTGCCTAATTTTATAAAATCGTATTCACCATCGGCTTTAACAACAAAAGAATTTTCAGGATTTTTAAATAGATTACCTTCTTCTACAGGTTCTTGCATATGCTGTTTAATTGCTTTTGCTGTGCGCTCAAACTTATGATCTTTGTGCTTAAATCCAATACCACCTGCTGCTTCCCATTTGCCAATGTTAACACCGTAATCGTCAATTAGTATGTTAGGTGTACCGTCTGCTTGTGTAGCATACTTTGCTTTATCATGTGTAATGATTACATCTGCCGGAGGGAAGAAACCTAAGTGTTTTTTAATCCATTCGTGCTTGTGTGGTTCTGAATTAGGATCACCTGGTAACGGTGAACTTAATATTTTATATTCACCTTTTACTTTTTTAATTAATCCTAATAAACCTTTTGCATTATCTGTTAATGGTAAGTTAAGCCAAAAGTCTTCTGTATCTTTAATTTTTTGTAAACCTGCTTCTACGTCTTTAATATCACGGAAGCTATCTACACCCATTAGTTTAGCCCAGTCGCCGAAGAAGTCTGCAAGCACACCATCCATGTCTACATAAATTTCTGTAGCACTTGCAATTTCACCTAGTGCTTCTTCTAAGTCTGTTAGATTGTCTATTGCTTTTGGACCGTCTGGGTGTTTAGGATTTATTACAACAGTTTCACCGTTCATTAGTTCACTAATGTTTGCTGCCTTACCTAAACTATCTAGCAGTCTATGTAATTTATCTTTAGGATCGTAGCCGCCACTTTCGTATCCACTCTTACCACGAACTTCTACACGGTTTTTACCTTTTTCTTTTATGTGTAAAATATCGTAGTCGTCGCCACGTTCAAACTTAATAGCAACACTTTCAGTAAGTCCTAGGTTAAACAATACATTTGTTGATTTGCCTTTTACTTTTGTACTGAGTGTAGGTGGCTTACCGTCTTTGTCTACTTTAAAGCCAAACTTTGCTGCTTCAATAGGAATTTGTCCAACACCTACATCTACTGTGGTATTAACTCCCTTTACAATTCTGCCGTATTCGTATAGTTGACGCAATCTCATTTTTTCTTACGTCCTCTAAATTGTACAGGTCCTGTCATAAATGGTTTTGAAAACCATAACTTAAACCAATCAGGATCACCAGGTTTTAATCCTAAATCTCTTTCTCTTTGCTTAAGAGCAGTTGCAGTTTCACTAGGATTTTCATCTATTTGATAAGCAGTATACCCTTTAAATTCATTTACGCCAGCAAGTTTTTTAATGTATTCAAGTTCATCCATTATACTTTCCTACTGTTACTAAATGCTTTTGGATCACCCTTAGCAGCCAATGCTCTACGTTTGGCAAGTTTGTCTTTTACACTATCTTCTTCTGGTGGACGCTTTTTTTTAATTGTTGTTGTTTTTTGATTCTTTGTAGCAAAGCCTAGTATTTCTGTAATATCTTCATCAGTAATAGTATATGCTCTATCACCCCTAGTTTTAATTTCCTTACCTACAAGCATTTTAAGAACACGTGATAATTTTTCTATATCTTCTTCTTTTTCAATAGCGTCTTGTATCATTTTAGTAAGAAAGGATCTTAGTGATGCTTTATTAACAACTAAATCACCTTCGTCTATTTCTTTACCTTTAGCACGTTGATCGTCGACCCAATCTTCATATTCTTTAGCACTTTGTACTTTATCTGAATCTGGAGCATAGCCCATTGCAATTAATTCTTCTGAACTTTTACTAGGTTTTTCTGGACGTATTCCTTCTTGTGCAGGAACTTCATCTTTAATTCCCATACCTGTGCGAACTGCGTCATACAATTTTTGTGCTAGTGCTGGAGTAGGCACGCCTTGTGCAAATGACTCATAGTCACCCGCAGCAGCCGCAGCTCTCATTTTACTTGCACTCATACCTTCCGCACCATCTGCATCTGGATCACGTTCGCCTGCGTTTTCTACTGTAATACTATTGAAGTTATATTCTTTGCCGTTGTAGTCGTTAAACAGTTTATCAAAACTTGCTACACGATCTGAACCTGCTACGTAGATAACATCTGTATAGCCTAGTTTCTCTAACATTTGCAACATTTGAATTGGTGTACGTACACTAGGATGTCCTACGTTTACACCGGGAAAAAACTTTTTAGCAAATTCTAATTTAACATCAAATGGTAATGGATTGTCTTTTGGCTTTTGAGTTTGACTTAAAAAGATATAATGATCACCTTCGAAGCTCTTTACTTTTTCTACAAGTTTTTCGTGCCCAATAGTAGGAGGGTTCATTCTTCCAAATGCCGCTACTGCTACTTTCTTAGGTGCTTCAAATAATTCTCTTAAGAACATTCCTTGTACATTCCTTTTTTAATATTAGGCATTTCTTCTGCTTGAATTTTTTTACAGCAGCCGTCGATGTCTTCTTTTGTAAAAATGTCTTCAGGACGTTTGTCTTTAATAAATTTTTTGCAATAACTATTGACACCTTTGTTTACAATTGGTTTTATAAACACAATAGGATCGATACTTTCGTCTCTTTCTATCTTGTCACTAGCATCTGCCATTGCAGGAAAAAATGTTTTGCGATAAAACATAGGATCGTTACGCATAAAGATAGCAAGGTCGTCTACTACGTTAAAAGGAACATCATTATCCTTTCGGTCATCTAATTCAAATAATTTCATATTACCACTTCCTACATGACCAGTAACGTGCCTTTGTGCGTGGTCCTGGATTATCACAGTTGTGTCTTGCACGGAATGAACGTCTACGTGCAGGGTTTGATTTTTTAATACGCATATTAGGATCACCAAAGTTAACTTTAACTACGTTACCTTTAGGATTCTTTACATATACTTTAAACTTTTTAACATCACCCTGCATAGGCTTGCCTAGTTTAACTTTACGTCCACGATATTCTGCTTCGTCTAACTCATCGTCTTCGTTAAACCACATAACACCGTATTCTTCGTAGAAGTCATCGCCGTCATATGTTTCTTCATCTTCTAGAACATCTACATCGTCTGCGCTAATTTGAATATCAAAGTCATCGTAACCTTGTTCAAATACATAGTCTGCTAAACGTTGTGCAAATTCGTCTGCTTCTTCTTCACTTAGAACATTTGGTAAAGGCATTTCAAATACTGTTGCGCCTTGATCTGACTCATATACATAACTGTTTGGAAACACTGATTCATTTAAGCCTTCGCTTAGTGTTTCTTGTTTTTCCATTACTACTCTAATAAAATGTTCCATTGTTCCTACCCTAGTGATTTAATTGAATACTATTTACTGTGCCGTCTGTCCAGTTGCTTATGTATGCTCTAATCCATACATAGTTGCCTGTAAAGTTTGCGAAGTTACTTTTAGTTGTACCTTCGTCATTTACTACTGGATATGCTTGTGTATATACAGTGAACCAATCATCTGCTGTTGGATCAACAGCCAATGTTGCCTGGATATTAACAGTACCAATAAAGCCAGTTATGTTATACTGAACAGTATGGAACCCGTCACTACGTCCGTAGTAACCGTCCCCTTTAAACTTTTCTCCAGTTACAGTTTGTATACTACTGTCACTTGGGTGTGTATTTTCTGTTAAAATCGTTTCACTCTGTGCCATATAACTATTTATCTAAATTAGGCTTCACGACTAATTTGTCGATTCGGCGTATATTAGACAACATAAGTTCGCACAAGTTAACAGTTTTTTCGTCTCTAGCATAAAAGTACATATCTGCAACATAACTATTTTGTTCTAGATTATGTTGTAATTGCGGTCCTACACGTACTTGTTTAGGGTTATTTTTAGCCCAATTAGCAAATCCTGATGTATCGCCAATTTTATTACCTAATGTTACTTTGTAATTAAATCCATTATTTTTATCAACTATAATAGTATTAGGTTCGAGCTGAGACAAGTGATTTGGGTCAGGCTCCCAAAATTCAATTAAATTCTTTTTGTTTAATGCACTTTTTAAAGTATGTAACCATTCTCTATTATTAGAGTATATACAAGTAGTTGAACCTTCGATTCGTAAAGTCCAATCTTCGTGTTTATTTAAGAACTTGTATAATTTACGTGCATCTAAAAAACTAAGTTCTTTTACAGGCATTTCTCTATAGAATCGATTAACTACTAACGGTTCTCCTTCTTCGTATTGCTGTTGCAATTTATCAAGGACTTCCCTAGCATAAGAAAGATTTTTGTCACGAAAGATAGTACCTATACCGTTGCTAATACACAACTTGTATAGATACTTCCCCCAAAATAGTTTAGTTGTTTGACAGTTCTTCAACAACTTGATCCTCGGTCTTTAAGATAAACTGATCTAACTCTGAATTGTAGTCAACAGTTAGGTTACCACCGTTTTTCAAATTGCCAAATAATAATTCTCTAGAAAGAGGACGTTTAATTTCTTTATCAATTACACGTTGTAAAGGTCTAGCACCCATCTTACTATCAAACCCTTTGTCAACTAATGCATCTAATGCTTCGTCGGTGATAGTAATATTTACCTGCTTTTCCTTAACCATATTTTTAAGTTCAACAAGGAATTTACCAACAATTTTCATCATTACTTCTTTTCCTAGTTTAGCAAATGTAATTACACCATCTAACCTGTTGCGGAACTCTGGAGCAAAGAATTTCTTTAATTCTTTATCTTCATACTTTTCTACATTAAAATCTTCATCAAAGCCAATTGTATTCTTTTCAGCATCTTTGGCTCCTAAATTAGTTGTAAGAATTAAGATACAGTTACGAGCGTCTGCTTCACGTCCATTAGAGCCAGTTACTTTACCGTTGTCCATAACTTGCAATAGAATCTGTGAAACATCAGGGTGTGCCTTTTCAACCTCATCAAGTAATAGAACACAGTTTGGTGCTTCTTGTATACGCTCTATTAGCAGTCCGCCAGTTTCTTCGTGTCCTACATATCCTGGAGGAGAACCTAGTAGTTTAGCAACAGCATGTTTTTCTTGATATTCGCTCATATCAAAACGTACAAGTTTTACACCTAGTGCGTTTGCTAGTTGTTTAGCAGTTTCTGTTTTACCAGTACCAGTTGGACCCATAAACACAAATGAACCAATTGGCTTATCATCTGGTTTAAGTCCTGCTTGTGCAACAAGAATTTTATCAACAATACTTTCAATTGCTTCGTCTTGGCCATAAACTGTTGATTTCATATTCTTTTCAAGATTAGCAAGATTTTCAGTTTCACGTTCTGCAACCTGTTCTTCAGGCAAGTTTAGCATCTTACTAATTTCAAATTGAATTTCTCGTTCGCTTACTGTACGTTCTATATTTTCTTCTTTAAGATTAAATCTTGAACATGCAACATCAATCAAATCAATTGCTTTGTCTGGTAATTTTTTATCTGATTGATATTTTACTGACAGTTTAACAGCAGCCTCAACAGCACTTTCTGTGATAGTAGTTTTGTGATGTTCTTCGTAGTATTTTTTAATACCGTTTAGGATATCTTTAGTTACTTCTGGTGTTGGCTCGTCAACTGTTACACGTTGGAAACGGCGCATTAAAGCACGATCCTTTTCAAAGTACTTGCGATATTCTTCCCATGTAGTTGAAGCAACAACTTTAATATTTCCTTTGCTTAGAGCAGGCTTTAGCATGTTAGCAAGATCATTTGCACTATTTCCGCCACCTGCACCTGCACCACTAATCATGTGTGCTTCGTCAATAAACATAATAGTTTTGCCTTTGCCTTTTAAGGCAGCAAGGACTAATTTAAATCTTTCTTCAAAGTCACCGCGGTATTTAGATCCGGCAAGTAATGATCCAATGTCTAAGTTATAAACTTCGTATTCTGTTAAAAACTTTGGAACATCGTTGTTTACAATCTTCCAAGCAAGTCCTTCTGCAATAGCAGTTTTACCTACACCTGGATCACCAACCATTAGTACGTTGTTTTTACTACGGCGTCCTAATGCAAGAGCAATTCTTTCAATTTCATCATTTCTGCCTATAACAGGATCAACTTTGTTTTTCTTTACTTCTTCGTTGATGTTAGTAGTAAATGCACGAAGTGCTTTTTGTGCTTGTCCTGATTGTTCTATTGCTTCTTCTGAAGTATCAAATTCATTACTGATATATTCAGCAAAGTTATCTTTTCTAATTCCAGCTTGTTCTAAGAAATAATTAGCCATACTTTTCTTTTCAGAAAACACGCTAATTAATACATCTGACAATTCAATCTCTGGACGTCCTTGAAACAACACTTGAGTAAATGCTCTATTAAGAACACGTTCTACTGTTTGTGTTTTCTTAGGCTTGTATTTTGTATCTTCAATTTTAAGTTCGTCTAATTTTTTAGTAAGATAGTGTTCTAGGTTACTTTTTAAATATTCTACATCCGCACCAAAACCTTTAACAACATTAAAAAAGTTTTCCTCACAAAGCATTGCAAAAAGCAAATGCTCAAGAGTAACATATTCATGTTGTAATTTTTTAGCGTCTTTAATAGACTTATCAAATACTAACTGTAGTGCGGCACTAGGTTCAACCATTCTGTAGAGTCCTCTTATTTAATTTCTGTCGTTTTTTCTTAGCTCGATCCAGTCTAAGTTTACTAACTCTGTCAGTAAATTCTATACCGTTAAGATGATCGTATTCATGTAAAAAACATCTAGCATCTATATCGTATAATTCTATTTTACATTCTTTTGCAGTAATGTCAAGATAATTGGCAATCACACCACGTGGACGCTTTACCGATAAAAACAAATTAGGATGGCTAAGGCATCCTTCGGGTAAGTCTTCATAATTAACTGTTACACTTTCTAAATGAGGATTAATAATAACTAAAGGACTGTTGTCTTGTAACAAATGTGGCTTCATTACAAATATTCTAGCATCAAGTGCTACTTGATTCGCACTAAGACCTATACCTCCTTCTTGTAACATTAGATCAATCATCTCTTCAGATATAGACTTAGCATCTAGTTCTTCAAAATCAAAGTCCTTTACATTTTTTTGTAACCAAGGATCGGGTGATTTAACCAAGTGCATCTTTTATTCTCTCCAATTCTTGTACTATTCCTATATTTGAAATATTAGGAACAACAGGGTTAATTTTAACTATTATATTTCCTCTTTGACCATTTTTTACATTAGGTATACCTTGACCCGGTATGCTAAACTTTGCATCTGCTTGTGTTCCTTTAGGAATTTTTACAGATAAGTTTTTTCCTTCTAGCGTTCTTATACTAACTGATCCACCTAACAAACAATCAAAAATACTGCAATATACTCTAATGACTAAATTGTTACCGTCTCTTTTCCACATAGGATCTTCAACTACTCTAATCTTTACGATAAGATCTCCGGGCGGTAGCATAGGGTGTCCATCATCTCCTAAACCTCTAAATCTAATACCTGTGCCGTTTGCTACACCGGGCGGAATAGTTATATCGGCTTCTTTTATTCTACCGCTTGGTATTTTATATCTAGTTGTTAATTCTTTTCCTAATAAAACATCATGAATAGTCAATGTTAAATTTATTGTAATATCTCTATTCTTTTGATGAGAAGGACGAAAACCATTCATAAAATCTGCAAATGGATTTCCAGCAGTTCTAAACCCACCAGTGTCAAATCTAAATTGTGGCTGAGGATTATCGTATGCAGAACGTTTTTCTGGATCGCTTAATGTATCGTATGCTTCAGAAATTTTTTGAAAAAGTTTTTCGTCACCTCCTCTATCGGGGTGATTTTTCATCGCTAGTTTGCGATATGCCTTTTTTATATCTGCTTGGGAAGCAGTTTTTGTTACACCGAGTATATTATAATAGTCCATACAATTACTTATCGTACAGACTATTAAGTATTAACAGTAGTGATTACTAAGGCTTTTTGCCAAAACTCTGTGCGCCAAAAAATGCTGCAACAATCGCCGCAACTGACACAAAATATGTAGCAGCCATATCGCCTAGAATTTTTGCTGCTTGTTCTAGTCCTATTAGATTTGCTAGTACAACTGCAAATGGATATAGTAGCATACCAAATAATGCGAACCATGCCATGTTGCGTTGTGCATCACGCATTGCATCTTCATCTTCTAGACGCTTGCGTTTAAACTCCATGTACATTGCATGTTCTTCAGCGGATACTTTACCGTCACCGTTAGTGTCTGCTGGATGATGTCCTGCTGCTTTTACTTCTTCTTCGCTCATTTACGTTTCCCCTCTAATTTTTTGATACGAGCATCTAGTTCAGGCCATACATCAAACTCATGTAGTTCTTTGCATGGATGACTGTCTGCTTCGAGCTTTGCTAGACGAGCCTCAATCTCGTCAATTTTTGCTGTTATCTTAGGATACTTTACACGCCACGCATTAGGATCATTTTGGAGCCAAGTCCAACCCCAGCGTTTTGCTAGATATTCTAAGGTAGCATCAAATTTAGTTACTCCCCATGTTGCCATTCTAGTATCTTTAAACCAGAATAAAAATGCAGCACCTAGTAATGACCCTGCAATACTAGTATAAATCCATAGACGGTCGCCCGCCATCTGTTGTATCATTTCCCACATATACAACCCCTCAATTGTTATATATGTATTTATTCTATTATGCTACATATGAAGCGTATATAATTGCTAAAGGTAGTAAAATAGGTGCTGTTAGAAAAAATGTAAACTCTACAAATTCACAAAATACACAAACCCTTTTATCATTCTTTAACTTTAATATTAATTGACTCATTTTCTCCTTGATTCCTATGTTTTTCGTTGGCTGCATTTCTCATGTTTATTACATACGTTAAATCATGCATAGGTGCATACTTTATATAAAAATATGATACAACAATAGCAGCGATGCTTATTAATAAAAATTCCATTAAATAACTCCGTATAATGAAATTACAAAAATAGTTAAAAGGCAACCCAGTTCGAGACTGTCCCGAAGAGATGCAATATCATACTTTGGTAATTTCACTTTATAATAATATTAGTAAATTTTATATTAGAATATAATTATATTATATAATTTCAACCTTATTTATCATAAAGTTTAAAAAGTGTGTATTTTATGAATTTAGACTAGGACCGCCGTTGTGTCCTATTTTAGATTTTTTCTTTTCCCAATCCTTAATTGCATCTTTAATAGATTCTTCTGCTAGTACAGAACAATGCAATTTGATTGCTGGGAGTTCTAATGATGCAGCAATATCCTTATCTTTAATAAGTTTTGCTTCTTCTATAGTTTTGCCTTTTAGCATTTCAACAAACATTGTTGAACTTGCTATAGCACTTCCGCATCCATATGTTTTAAATTTAACATCTATAATGCGTTCTTCTTCGTCTAGTTTAAGTTGAAGTTTCATAACATCGCCACAAGCAGGAGCACCTGTCATACCTGTAGCAACTCGAGGATCTTTAGGATCAAATCTACCTACACTGAATTCGTGAGGATTTGCTAAAACGCTTTCAAAGCGTTCAATTACTTTTTGTGAATATGCCAATTAATTTTCCGGTTGTGAAGTAGTTTCTTCGGGTTTAACTGCTTCTTCGTAGTATACAATTATTTCTTTTTGTTGTTCAATGTATCTACGTAGTTCAGCAAAGTTTAGTGATAGGTTTTCGTAGTCTTTAACGCTAATTGCAATCCAGGCTGTCTTGCCATTCTTAGCATAAAACTCTTCAAGGAACTCTTGATAGTTATCTTCAGTAACCACATAGATTTTTACCCTGTTCATATTCACACCTTTAGGGTGTGGAACAATTGGTACTGTAGTTTTAACTGTGTTAGTTACTACTTGTATCTGTGGTTCCGGAGTCAGTAGACTGCACCCCGCCGTTAGCGTTAGGATCAGTAATAGACTCGAGATCTTTCCAAAGCTCATCTGTTGCACCTTGCATTCTTGGTTCAATTAAACCTGGCTTTTGTGTAGCCAAGTGTGTTAAATTATGACGTTGCAGAGTAGCACGAAGTTCATCTCCGTACTGCTCTGCTTTTTGTAAGTCATTTTGTAGTTTACCGTTTAGTTCGCCTAGTCTTACTGTTTCTTCTTGAACAAGTTTTAAACTTGCTTCACTTGTTTGAACAGCAACTTCCATACGTGCTACATTTGCTCTTGCAGTTTCTAAATCGCTTTGCAACTTCTTAATCCATAGAAAGCCGCCGCCTGCTGTAGCAAGCACTACAAGTATCATAGCAATTCGAATTGAAGCGAACATAGTATTATTATTTAGTCTAGAAGTTTACCTAGTGTAGCAGGTCCGGCTATGCCATCAGCAACTAAGCCATTTGCTGCTTGCCATTCTTTTAATGCACGTTCTGTACCTGGTCCAAAGTCGCCATCTGCGCCAATGCCTAATGCTTCCTGCATCATCTTAACACCTTCGCCTTTAGCACCTCTGCGTAATACACCAATATCATCGATATCAAAAGAATCATCTTCGTCGTCTGCACCATGATCAGTATGAGCATCTTCGCCCATTGCTTTTAGTGCTTCTTCCCAATGATGAATACGGTCTTCAAGACCAATATAGCCACCGTTAATACGTTTGGTCATTGTTTTAATATCGCCGCTATCGGCATAACGATTTAATCCGTTTTTGTTCCAAAACCAAATAGCACTCATTAGTGCTACTTCTTTATCTTCTGAAACTTGATCTGGATTGTCAACTGCGTCTACATCCATGTCTGCACTAAATGCAGAGTAGTTTGCCTTGCCAGTTAACTGAATAGGCCCACGACCGCGATAACGCCAGCCGTCACCACTAGCAGTGTCGCCATTATCCATCCTGTTAGCATATACGATGTTAGCAATTTTTTCAGGTTGTCTGGCGTACTCATTTGCGTCTCTGCCGGCTCTGACAAAATACTTTCCAAAGACTGCGTCCAACGCTTTTGCGCTATAGTTAAGATTTTCACTGAATGTCCTCCATCCTCCAGATTCGTGTCCACACTGCGCAATAAATGCTGCAATACGTTGTGGAGTATTAATTTCGTATTCTGGGAATACTTTGTTCATTGCTTCGACCCAGCCGTCTGGATCTGCACAGCGAGGGAACAACTCGCTAAATTGATTTGCTGTTAGCATATTACTTCCTTTTTACTACGAGAGCCTTGCCTTCATTCTCAAAGACAAGTTTGTCTCCATATTTACTTATGTTGTAATCGCCGATATATTTGGTTAAAAAGAGTATTTCAGGATAGCTTTCCATTAAATCAAACTTGCCTTCGATATTGTTTTTAATAGTTAATACATCGCCAAAATCGATAAACTCAAAAAATAAAGGATCTGCATATTTTTTTGTTATAGTTAGATTGTTTTCAACTAGATCTACTTGATCTAAATAACCTTTATTAAAAAATTCTTTATAATTTTCTAAACGTGATTCTTCAACTTTAATACCATACTTATCTGGATCGTTTGGTACTAACTCTTCTAGTGTTTCTTGTGATACTGGACTTGATCTCCAGTTTTTGTAATATCTAAATTTAAAATTATCCATGTTTGACAAATTTTTAACACCGTCGATAATTTCTAAAATATTATTATGTACGTCTCTATTTCTTTGTAATTCAACAAAAACTTTATATGTACCGTCGCTTTGCTCACCACTAGTAACATCAGCATCTAGAATAAATCCGTAGCCTCTTTCTAAGAAGTTCATTAAATCATCTGCTGGTGCTTTTTCTTTTAAACTAAAACTTAGTGTAACAATGTCTTTATCAGCTCCCATCTTTGAAGCAAATGAGTCAATTTCAAAAACATCAATTACCATATCTTTTAAGTCACCTTCGCGTAAACTCATTAGATTGTCTCCTGTGCTTCTGGTGCTGCTGCTTGATCTGCAGGTTGTGCTTCTGCACCTGCTTGTGTTTCTGCTGCATTTGCAGGCTCTTGTGCGTATGATGTGGTATCTATTTCGCCTATGATATCTATTATTAATTTTTTAGGCATTTGTATTTCTACAATCCAAATAGGCTTACGATCTAACTTACCTTTTTTAGTGCCAGGACGAATGTCATCTGGATTAGAAATTTTTCTTGGAACTATAACACTGTCTTTTTTATAACGTACTTTGCAATCGTAATCAACTAAACGTTTACCACCCATTGGATCAGGCATATTATCTCTATCCCACATAAAGGCACAGGTTACCCAATGTCTTTCAATATCAGGACCCATTGCTAATTCGCCATCTTCCCAGTTTTTGTAAACATATAAGTCAAGTTCATCTAAGACTTTTTCAAAGTCTTTTAGAACATTAAATGCTGTATTGCTATCATAGATAGATTCAACATTTTTAATAATATCCATTACATCATGCATAAGTACAGTTCCAAATCTCGTTGTATACTTATTTATCCTAACAGCAAACATAAACTACAGTTTTATCTTTTTGCAGAGATGGTAAATATTATTGTAGGGCAAGTGTGTTCTACACACAGACTACCCTGCGTATTCCATAACTCATAGGAGGACTTAATGGGTGCAAAGAGAAAAGCTCGTAACCAACGAGTATCAAACGGTAACAATGTTATCGAATTTAACACATTTCATAAAAAACACACAGTACAATTACTTCCAAGAAATAGACATCAAGAAAATTATATACTAAAATTACTAGACAGACAGAAATCAATAGTGTTTGCTATTGGTCCTGCAGGTACAGGTAAAACGATGTTAGCAGTTCAAACTGCTGTAAAAAAATTCAAGGAAGGCGAAATTGACAAAATCATAGTTACAAGACCAGCAGTATCGGTCGACGAAGATTTAGGATTTTTACCAGGAACGCTAGAACAAAAAATGGCGCCATGGACAAGACCAATTTTTGATGTGTTACGTGAATATTTTGATGCACGACAAATTGAAGGCATGATTGAAGAAGGCATTGTTGAGATCGCCCCTCTAGCATATATGCGAGGCAGAACATTTAAAAACTCATATATTATTGCAGACGAAATGCAGAACGCAACCCCTAACCAAATGAAAATGCTATTAACAAGGCTAGGAGAACATTCTGAAATGGTCGTTACTGGTGACTTAGCACAAGCAGATCGATTAAAAGATAACGGTTTAATAGATTTTATTAGTCATCTTGAATCACGCGACAACAACAAACATTTGGACGTAGTCCACTTTGAACAAGGAGACATTGAAAGGCATGATGCAGTTAAGGAAGTACTCCAAGTTTATGGTGATGAATGAATTACTTTAACACCTGACTTTATTAAAAACTCAAGTCCCTGTGTACTACGATATTCATTTTTGTAGTACACAGTGGCTATACCTGTTTGGTATATAAGTTTTGCACAATCCATACATGGAGCATGTGTACAGAATAAGGTAGCCTCTCTGCCACTTTCATTACTACCTGCAAGTTTTGTTAGAGCATTTGCTTCAGCATGTAATACTTCTGGCTTAGTTTTTAATTCTTTTTCATGGCTACCTAAGTCACCCAATACTTCATACTCACACGTATTGTCCCATCCACTGGGCATACCGTTGTAGCCAATTGAGATAATACGATCGTCCTTTACAACAATCGCACCCACTTGTAAACGCTTTGCTGAACTTAGTTGTGCAAAGCGTTCAGCAACATCTATGTATGCGTCAATGAACTTTTGCTTCAACTGGTCAATTCCTTTGCTAACGGAAATACTTCAGCAATTACCTTTGCACATGCTTTTGCAATTTCCATGTGTTCTTTTTGTGTTCCGTTTGCACTGCGTAATTCAATATAGTGAATCCAACTACGCAATGAACCATTCATATACAATCGTGTTTTAGTAAGTCCTTCGGGTAGTACTTTACGAGCAACTTCTTTTGCAATACCGTTATTAATTGCCCAGTCGTAGGCTCTACCTGCTGTATAAATTACATCTTGTTGTAGTTCTTCCCATTTAACAACAAGTTCAGCCATGCCTTCTTCACTAAGATCAAGTTCAATTGAATTTTGTCTATTTTTTTGATCTTGCAATCTTGCTTCACTAGTTATAAAAACTTCATCTCCCATTTGACCTGGCTCTGCATATCTCTGACTAAATTCTTGGAAGGCAAAACTACGATGACGTACAATTTGATGAGCAATGTCTCGAGTTGTATCAATTTCAATACAAGCATTAACCATTTCTAATGGCGACCAATGCTGATGTTTAATCAAATACTTTACAAGTTTCTCGCTAGTTTCGCTGTTAATTTGATTTGCTGGGTTACTAACTCTTGCACAAAATGCGACAAGATCTAATAGATCGTTGTCTTTAATTCCCTGCTCTGCAAATTCTTCTGTTACTCTACTATAACTTACTAGTCGTGTCATTTATATCTTCTCCGTTTCTTCCGCGATCGCGATTACCTTCAGCATTTAACTCTGTAATATCCTGCTGTACTTCTTTATACGTTTTATTTTTTCGATCAAAAATTGAGTTCCAATTTTTTTCAAAAGTGTCGTTATCTATGACTCTAGGTCTCTGTCTACTTCCTTTACCCATCTGTAATATCCGTAATATCTTTAACTGGTATTATACCAAATTCTTCATACTTGTTGGGATACCCATCCCAATCATCTGCATCAGGCAGTGGGTCTTTTTGATCAATAATGTTAATGTTCCAGTCACTAACACGTCGATTTATATCTTCCCACTTTTCTCTTAGTTCAGGACTTAACTCATTATCTGCTACAATAGCATCTGCTGGACATTCAGGAACACAAACTCCACAATCAATACATTCTTCTGGATTAATTGCTAGAAAGTTGTCTGCTTCATAAAAACAATCTACAGGGCATACTGCTACACAATCTGTATGTTTACATTTAATACAATTATCTGTTACTAGATATGTCACTGTAACCTCGCTAATCTAATTAGAGTTGCTGCTAAATTAATCTCTGGATCTACAACTAATGTGTGATCTACTAACCCTTGCTTAATAATTAGCACTGCACTGTCTTGTTTCTCGTCAGTTCCGAACAATTCAATATTATCATAAAGCCAACGATATACTTCTTCCATTTCTTCAGGACGAATTGCACCACACAGTAGTTTACGTGCTTCTTGAATTTTACCTGCTTTAAACAGTTCAACCATTTCAAGTTTCCAGTCGCTTTCGCCTGTGTCACCTTCATTTGGTTTAGTAAGCACACCATCTACACTGTTCATTTGTACTGTGTTGATACACTTACGCAAGTCTGGATACGTTGCTTTTACATAGGTATCGAGTGTATCCAAATCAGGACTAACACCTTCGGTAATAAGGATTTCAGCAACTCGAGCTGTGAACTCAGTTTGGTCAATTTTAGCAATGTGGAAACCTTGACACCTACTATGCAGAGCGGGTATAATACGATTTGGATAGTTACAAGTAAGAATGAAACGAGCAGTAGTATGATACTCTTCCATAACACCACGCAACGCCGCTTGAGCGTTGGGAGATAAGTAATCAGCTTCATCTAGTAATACAACCTTAAAGTCCCCAAATGGGATCATCTGTACAAAGTTTACAATTTTATCACGAACATCATCTACTGAGTTTGTTCGCGATGCGTTAATTTCTAGTATGTCTAAATCGTTTACTTCAAGCTCGTTAAATAGTAACTTAGCAAGAGTAGTTTTACCAATCCCAGCATTGCCACTAAAAAGCAAGTGCGGAATAGTTTTGTCTTTGATCCAAGTTTTGACTTGTTGTTTTTGTGCTTCATCTCTAAATACATAACCGTCTACTGTTTTAGGACGGTACTTTTCTACCCATAATTCTTTCATTTATTTCTCTGCCTTTTTCTTTTTATTTCCGTAAAAACTGCTGCCTTTATAGTCAATATCTTCAGTGCGAGCACCAGGAGGACATACCGTAATTGTACCTCCTCTGTCAAAAAATTCTTGCAACATTTGTTCTGTTACTTCTGATTCTTTTGATTGTCGATCTATCATCTTGCTTTTACTCCAAAGTGTTTATATGATTGTTGAACACACTTCGCCTGATAATAGCAATCAGCTAATGCATTATGTAGTTCTTCTTGTATTGCTTTACGCGGATCCTGAGGCATCATAGCAAACAGTGTACGGCTGTCTCTAATCTGCCAATAGTTCCACGGTGCAGGTTTTTCTGCTGCCTTGTATAAACTTTGTAAAATAACAAAGTCAAATGTAGGACCTTGACACCAAATGTAGTCTAATCCTACACACCATTTGTTTAATTGACGCAACATTTCTTGTACTGTGACACGATCGCTATGATCACCAAATGCTTCGTCTTGAATAGCTTGCGGCTGAGTAGCCCACCAAGCAAGAGTATTGTCGTCAATTGAACGATTGTACTGCTCGCTTTGTTCTTCTACATCGCCACGCAAGTATAATGGAGTATGTGGTTCTGCATCTGAAAATGGATCAAACTTAATAGCACCTAGGGTCATAACAACACTATCAGGTTCTACACCCAGTGTTTCTAAGTCAATCATTCCATGTGTAGCCATTACTTTTTACGATTCTCTTGTCCAATTCCAGAAATAATAAGCATAACATACAGCAGAGGCCATGCCCAACCTGTTAAATATCCTGTAACATGTAAAATCATTAGTGCAATGCCTGCTGCACCTGTTGTGCCAATTCCGCTACTTTGCGGAGGTGTTGGTAACATCATAAGAAAACTCCTAACATTTTATTAGTATTATAACTGATAAAACGCTAGGAGTCAAGTATTATTTGTTCAAAATTTAGATAAACTGTTTCAAATTAGGTGGTTGCCAACCTTCTGGTTTCAATACCTTACCGTCTTCACGTTTACGCACCTTGCCTGTTTCAGGATCAATTTTGGCAAAGTTTGTACGCATAACTTCTTCCCAAGCACTTTCGCCGTCAAAGCCACCTGCTCTAACAGCACCTAGCGTAACAACAAGAATGTCAATAAGAGCATCTAGTTGTTCTACACGATCATTTGCTTCTACTGCTTCTTGTAGTTCTTCAAATTCTTCTTTAATGAGTCCTAGATACATATCATAGTTTTCTTTACTCATTAATTGGTCACACGCTACGTGAAACGTGTTAATGTCTTTAAATGGGTTTGTCATTATGTCCTCATAAAATCTTCTGGGTTGATATTTACACTACCACCGTTTTCTGTAGTGTGTCCAATATAAACTTCATCTGGTTTTTCATCACTCCATGCTAGAATACTTTCAGTTTCTACCATACGGATCTCTAAATCACCGTCATTAGTTTCGATATTCATTCCTCGTGTCCAGCGACCATGTTCTATAAGTATCCAATCACCTACTTCGTATGGATCTTTATTTTCTGGACCTTTAGAATATACCTTAGCCCAACGAGGATAAATGCCGCGTTCTTTGCCGTTGTCACTTGAAATAATTAACCCACTAGCAGTAGTTTGTTCACCAAAATACATGTCTGAAACTAAAACACGATTTCCTATTGCTCGAGGCGTACCTTTAATTTTGTTAATGTTTATAGCCATGTTTTATCCTTAATCTTTTTCGTTATCGTAATAAATCCAACCTGTTATTATATACTTGTGGTGTTCTTTACTAATTTGTCCACGGTGTATATGTGTAAGTCCTGCAGGCCAAATAAGTGTTTTTCCTTTGGTTGCTGTTGTAGTTATGTCTTGGAACATAAACTCGGTACCTCCATCTGGCACATCATTAAGATATGTCATGTAAACAAATGCTCTTTCGTGTGCATCTTGTCCGCCGTCTACGTGCCATTTATAAAATCCGTCTCCTGGAGCATACCATTGTATTTGAGGTAAATGCTTCATATAAAATTTACCTACGTATTTGTATAAATGATATTTTTGACAATAATCTTCTACAAAAGCAGCAAGTTCGTCGTGGTATTCTGGCCATTTAAACAGGCTAGCAGGACCAACCTTAAATGCTTCGTGTAAAGGTAAGTCTATACTTTTTTTGGTAGTCGGATCGACAGTGTCGTTTGCTCCAACTACACCGTCGTTTGTTAATCCTCGTTTGTGGCCTTCTGCGAAAAGAGTAAGTAATGCAGTACAAATAGTATCGTCAGATAACTGATACTCCTCTATAAAGGTGGGACTCATTACTCACCTTTAGGTACAAAGTTTCCGTTTTCGTCTTCAACCCATTCAACATCGTCGCCAAATTCTTCTGCTTCTTTAGCAGTTGCTTCTGCAATAGGTTGTTCTGCTTTTTGTTGTGCTCTAGTTTTTGTTTTTGCTTTTGTTTCTACTACAGGCTCTTCTTCTGCTACTTCCTGTCTTTTAGGCATTGGTTCATCTGGAACCTTGTTAGTTGTTTCGTAATATTCTCTAAGGACATCTTCCTTTTTACGAATAATTTTACCGCCAGGGCCTAACTCATCCCCGCGAGCATTAACACGAGCATTACCTACAGCAGGTGTTAATTCATTACGCTGTTGCAATAGGTCCATATCAACCAATTTGCCGCGCATTGTTTTATAAGTTTTTCTTGCATTACCTTTTAGTGCCATTTTAATTCTCCTGTGAATTATATACGTATTTATCTAAGAAACTCATGCCAATCCAGGCCATATTGGATTGAATTTATCCTGTGTACACCTATCAAATACAGCACATAACTTGCTACACTTGATCCACGTCCTACACCCCATACAATGTTATTCTCACGCATAAAGTCTACAAGATAGATCATATAACGTAATAAGTTGTGCATATCACGTTCTTTAAAAGCATCTAATTCTTCCCATATACGGTCTTGTATGTGTTGCGGACAAGGTGTTTCTGCTTTGCCCAGCACATATTCATATACATTAATGTCTTTGTATTCATCAGGCATAAACCATTCACCTTGACATACACCGTCAAAAGACTTTTGATCTACATCTAATGGAATATACTTTTGTAGTTTGTCAAAGCCTTGTTCTTCCATAGCGGCATTAAATTTATTAATGTCATCAGATTCGTCACAAAGTACAACGTGTACCTTGTCTGCATGACCACTATAAATCATGTCGATAAGATCGCGATTAGAAAATCGTGGTATTCCTAATGAGTCTGTCTTCATAAGCATTAATGTATTTTACGATACATTGATAAGATTGTCAAGTCCTTCTTCACCATTTTGTTCTTGTTGTTGAAGTTTTTGGCGGGCTCGACGTGCTTCTAGTTCTAGTTTATAATCATCTAATAGGTAAGAAATTTGATCTCTAACTTGAAGGTTAGAAGTTTGAAAATATCTTTTGTTTAAAAGATAAATTTTTTCTTCTAATTCAACATCTGAAAGTAATTGAGCATTTTCAAACAAAGGGTGCATTATGCAAAGTTACCTAAGTATTTTACATAGAAAGTTGTAGATCCCTGGTGTGTCCAAATTTCAAAAAGACGAATCTCTTCGTTTGCGATAACATTATTTGGAGCGTTCCAAAAAACACTATTACTTTCTTGATCAAATTTAAATGTTTGTCCAGAGTCCCAATTAAGTGTACTATCTCCTGAAGAAGTAACTTCTAAAATAATTTTTTGATATACACCTGAATCTGGAGTAGAAGTTGACAAAATTTGCAATGTAGTAGTACCAGTTAGTGTTATAGTTTGAAAATCACCAGCCGACATATCAAGTGTTACAGTGCCGTTTTGTTGTCCGTATGTACTTTTAGTTAGTGTAGGAGTTTTAAGATGTGCATCTTCAATGACTATACGTTCACTAGCCGATTGTGTAAAAACGTTGTCATTATCAAGTCTTAGTGTATTTGTCTCTAAATCTTCAAGGCGAGCTTTTACAGCTACAAAGTTTCCATCAATAACTGTAAAGTTATCGCGAAATCCTTGACTATCGTTGTCTTGTCCTGGAACAGGAAATTCTGTATCTATATCAGATACGTTGATTATTTTATCATCATAAAAAGTTTCGCTTGGGTTCGGCATAATTATTTTCTCCTAGTGCAGTATTTATCGCATTTATATGTTAAATTCATAATTTGCGAACACAATATACTGTTCGTTACTATTTCCTTTTGTACTATCAATTATATATCTATCAACTTCAAAGTTTATGTCTTTAAAGTCAAATGTACTGTTTTTAATATTTAACAGTATAGAATCTGCGGTGTTAGGTTTACAGTATGCTAATACTACAGCAGGAGTGTAACCAAGTGCTTCAATGTTATTTTCCTGCGGAGTTCTCATCCATAACGGTAAGAAATTATTATCTGTTTCGCCTATTTCTGCTATTCTTTTTCTCATATTAGTTAAGTTGCTAATATATTTTGTTGTTTCAGTAGCTTCGTCAATACTAATAGCATCACTATCAATTTTTAGTGTATTTGTAACTGGTCTAAATCTATTAGAATTAGTATCATTCCAACCTGAACTATCATCAAGAGTTTCGTATTGTATACTGTTTATTGATCTCTTGTTATTACTTTTTATTCTAATACTTTCTCTAGTGTTACCATTTGTTGCTTCTAGTGGATCTATAATATCTACGTATACTACTTCGTAGACAATATTCCTTGTTCCTGGCTCAAAAGCAACAGCCTTTTTTACTGAACCAAATTTAAATTTTTTCTTTTTATGATTTTTGCCAGTAGCAGCCGCAAATTTTTCTACACCTTCAGTTTCAATACCAGCATATATTAACATTTTAAGATCAGTTTGTAAACCAAATTCTGTATCACTTGGTCTATAAATTTTAGCAGGTTCAAATATAATTGGATCACTGATAAAACTACTGTATAAGAATCTTTGGTACTGTGGTAAAAATGCTTTAACAGTTACGTTACTAAAGATTAAATCATTAGGATCGTTAATAACAATAGTAAATGATCTTGTTATTGCACTAAAGCCAAACTGGTCTTCTGCTCTTGCTGTAAATGTGTAAGTTTTGTCAATACTAGTTGTGTTGCCGTCAAACGTTAAATCATTTTTATCAAAAGTAGTTAATCCTGAAACTGCAAATTCATTATATAATTCCCATTTTGCTGAATCAACAATAAAATCGCTAGAGCTAGTATGTGTAATTATACATTTATATTTTTGAGTTCCTACCTTAACAATGTCGTTTGGATTGTAAACCCTTGAAGCCTTCCAAAAACTTCTATAATAGTTTTCACCAAACTGTTGAACCTTACCAAATATTTCTCCATCAAGTGATAGTCCTAGTCCTGGTGGCAGTCTACCGCCTATCTTTGTATATCTAATAGTTGCATCAGTTACACTTGTAGTTGCTGTAATTCTAAATGTACTTGTTAGATTAGCGTTTATAGTTCCTAAATTCTTATCGCTGTTCCAATAAAGTCTAGAGTCAACTTCGCCTAATAATCTTACAGTAAATGTTTTACTTTTAGCAGCAGAATTAGTATCCTCTTGCCCAGGTATTGTAACAGTTGTTGTAAACACTTCGTCTACATTGAGTCTTGCATCTAAAGGCTTTGAAAATGTAATTACATCATATAAGTAATTTGAATTGCTTACATCGGAAATTTTAAATAGTGTACCTTTTAGATTAAATGTTACACCTTTTAATTTAGTAAGATTTGCATTTTTCTTAATCTTTAATGTATATGCGCCGCTTGCTTGTTTTACTAAACTTTCGTTTGTACCTGAAGTAGGACCAGTTGCAGTAAAAACTGTGCCTGGATTATTATCAGCAGCACCTACTAGAGTATAATCTGTTGAACCAAATACAGAAACAATTTCATACCTTTTATTAGGTTTCATCTGTGTGCCAGGAATTCTTAAATGCGGATATGTTGTTTCATATACTTCAAAACTTAAATCTTCTGTATTAGTTGCCGGACCAACATATCTTGTTGCTGTAACTGTAAATTTATATTCTCTTGTTACACTAGGTTGATAAGGTACTATACCGGCAAGTTCTCCAGTACCTGTATCTAATTTCATTCCTGGAGGAATAACACTTTCACTACCGTCGTCGTTAGTTTCTTCTAAATTATATGTAATAAATCCAACTGTACTAGAAGCATCAATTGTATCTAAAAATAGTGTTACATAATTATCTGCTCTACGATAACCTAAGTCTGCTGGCGTTAACCAAATTGGAGTTCTTACAAATGTTGCATCAGCACCAAATAATGTATTGCCTGATTGCATAATAGTATTATCTGCACGTAGGAAATCGTCACCTACTACAAAAATTCTAAACAAACGTTTTTCAATTGTATCGCCATCACTTACACTAACACGGAATTGATAATTTCTGTTTAGTTTTTTAGGTGATTTTGTAGCAATACTTCTATCATAAAATTCTACATCATAGTAAAAACTATCATAACCGTTAGCACTTCGAGTACCAAAATCAAAAGGAAATGCACCATAAGGGCTATCGTCGTAGTATCCTTGTGCTGCTAGTTTATCTAATGCTAGAATAGGATCAACAACGCCGACTATTCTACCGTCTCTAGTTAACTCGATACCAGGAGGTAATTCTCCATCGCCACTAGCAATAAAATATTCTAGTGTTTGTCCTGCTTCAAGATCGTCATCGTTTGCTATTAATTGAAAGTCTATAGGCGCACTGTCTAGTATATAATATGTGTCATTATTACCAACAGGTAATGGTCCAGCAGTAGTTTGCCATATAGGAGCATCAGCTCCTACAACAACAACCTTGTATGTTCTATCATCTATTTCTCCGTCTTTAGATGCTCTGATAACAAATTTAAATTCTGTTTCTCTAGCAACTTCTAACGGAGTTCCTTGTAAGGTGTTGTCTATGATTCTTAAGCCAGGTGGAAGTGTACCGCTTATAACTTCTAAAGTTGAGCCAGAAACTGCGCCAAGCTCTATGGGTAAAAACTTGCTATCAAGTGTTTCGCCTGTTTTAGCAGTTCTTATTGTTTGTCCTTCTGAGACTTCTCTAAGAACGATATTATTTGGTAATGTCCACAGTGCCATATAGAAAAAATCCTTTATATAGCATATTTATCGAAAAATTAGATGTTAATACTACCAAGATCAAGACTTACATTTAAGTTATTGCCAGCAATAGAACCAAAGTCTACATTAACTGTAGCAAATAAAAAATCCCAAAGGTTGTTTACTGGATTAGGTGTAATACTTCCAAAATTCCAACTGTTATTGCTATTTCGGAAATAGTTTAAGTCTCTTACATCAATACCGTGTACTAATCCTGTTAGGTTACCGTTGAAGTTTGCTGTAACAGTTGTAGCATTAATTAATCCAACGTTGCCTAGGTTATGTCCGTCAGCATTTAATCCTGCTGCTAGTTTTGGTGTTGGATCATCTTCTAGTCTTCCTAATGCACTAGAATCAATTCTAATATTGCTACCATCTCTAGTAGTAGATATTAAGTTGCCACCTTGAATAGTAAATGTAGTATTTTCTACTACTGTAAGACTACCACTGTCAGCAGCAACTACAAATTGTGTAACACCAGCATCAACGTTAACTGTCAGTTCGTTTGCAGTTGAGCTAAGTGATACATTGCTTCCTGCTACTAGTGACTTAAATTGAAGTTCGGCATCGTTTTTGCTTGAGAATAAACCTTCGCCGCCGCCTAGATTTACAACAGTTGTTGCTTCAGGTGTTCTTGCATCTAGTTCTGAAAAGTTAAAAACAACCTTTTCAAAAGCCTCTCTTAAATCATCACCAGAACCATCATTTGCTACTGATCCAAGGTTTATTACTTTTAATGCCATGCTATCTATCTCCTATACTGTATTTATAGTCTACCAACAACAACTTCAACAACGCCTCTGTCTTCGCTGTCTTTTGTGCCAACTGCTTTACCAATAACAGTACCTAGTTTAGGATCGTTATCAACAATAGCATATCCTGGTATAGCACTTGTTACAAGCATATCACCTTTTTGTACTTTACCAATAACCTTACAAGGAACACGACCTGTTAGTGCTAGTTCTACAGCAGTGTCTCCTTCTAAGCCTTTATTCATTAAGAATCCTGGGTTAGTTGAAACAACGCCTGCAACTCTACGGTCACCTTTAACAGTACATGCTGTAACTTCTTCATCTCCACCAAATACTAGTACAGTTCCTGGTTCGTATGCTTCATCAGCAACATATTTCTCTGCCAAGTCAGCGTAGTTAGCAGTAGATGCATTACCACTTAGATACGGAACAGATAATGTTGTAGTACCTGGATTGTAAGTATAGCTTGCACTGTTAGCAAATACCTCATTAGAAGTACCAGTACCATCTGAGAATAGTGGGAAGAAAGTACCTGAGGTTGTTGTATCTGTGACAGCTAAATTCGAAGCTGTCTCTGCTGTAACATCTGCACTGTTAATAGAAATTTCACCATTAGATATACTAATACCAGTACCGCTACTAAATGCTGCTCTAGCTCTTGCAGTTGTGTGATATAGGTTGCTAGAACCTTCACTTAAATCATCAGTGTCATGGTTACCAATACTTGAAACTCGACCATACAAGTATCCTGTTGTTCCACCTGTTCCGTCTAGATCAAGGATCGTTGTTGTTCCAGATACTATGTCACCTTGTAGATTTCCTGTAAACTTAGTTGTCGAAATCCCACCGTCTGCTATGCTAGTACCTGTGCCTACTTTTAATATATTGCTAGTTGGATTGTATGTTAATGCTGCATCAGTAAATAATTTTTCATTTCCGTCTGCACCACTTCTATCACCGTAGGCATTGTTAACAGTAGTAAACGTAACAAAAATGTCACTATCTAATAGTCCGTCAGTTTGACCAGCAGTGTTCATTTGCGAAGTTCTTAGTGTATTTGCTATTACAGCTTCGTCAACGCCACCTGTTAATGGACCATTAAATTTACCGTAGAAAACTGTGGCATTTGCATCACTACCTGCCTGTACTGTACCAACATCAACAATAATATTACCACTTGAATCTTTAATATCACCTTGATGTGTACCGTAGTTAGTTGTAATGTATGCCTTATCCCAATAGTTGCTGCTTGCACCTATGTTTAGTGTACCATTAGGTTCAAAGTTACTATACGATGTTATTGTATTTGAAATAGTCAACCTATTTTGAACAGCACCATTATTGTGTGCTGTTTGAATAACTAGTTCACTTCTTTCACCACCATTTGTTGCATTAGTAGTATTACTAACTATATTTGTAAGTATTTGATCAGTTTCTTCAGCTGCGTTAACACCTCTAAACTGTATTACTCCCATATTGTCTGTGTCTAGACTATCAACATCTGTATCAAACCTTTGAAGAATGAGCGATGGAGCACTGGCATCAGTACGAGCTTTTATTGTTAAACTATCGTTTGAAATAACCGAATTAATTTTTAAGGTATCAAAACTTACATTGTCGCCCAAATCAATGTTGCCATTTACAAACAAATCGCCTTGTACAGTAACATCATGATTAAATGTAGCAGTACCTGCGTCTGACATATTGAACGATAGTGCAGTAAATTCAGTGCCATCGTCATTGCCACGTATACGTAATACTTTATCTTGTTCAGTGTGATAAATGTCAGCACCGCTGGTAGTATTAGTAAACTTCAAGAAGTCTGTGCCATCGTCTTTAAATGTAATATCAGCATCGTTAGCATCAAGGATAATATCACCCTCCGCATCAAGTGTAATATCACCGCTTGCAGATAAACTAACTGTACCACTTGCTGCGGTAGTATGAGTTGCACTAATACTTACAGCACCTTTTTCAGCAGTTAACCCTATACCACCACTTGCTTCGGCAGTAAAGTTTTTCTCAGTACCGCCAACATCAATAGTAAATGCACCTTGTGTTGTAAGCTCTTGAGCATCTTCTGTAAGTGCAAAGCCCATTCTTTCATCAGTACCGTCGTTGAACTTAATGTTCTCACCGGCAGCATCTAGTATAATGTTACCACTTGTAGTAGTTTCAATTTCAAAGTCGCCACCTGCTCTACTAATCTTATTGTCATCTAACACACTGTTATCTACAGTTAGTTTAGTAGTAGTTAAGTTAGTACCATTAACAGTTAATGTACCTGCAATAGTTGTATTACCATTATTACCTGCAACAGTAAACACTGCTGTACCACCGTCTGGTACTGATCCGCCGGATGAAACGTTAAATGTATTAGTGATCGATGTAGAACCATTTGCAATGTGCATACGATTTACACCATTAGTTCCCAGTTTAATATTATTCTGTTCAACTTTAAGTGCAGATCCGTATCCATTAACTACAAGTGCAATTTCTTTTGCGTCAGTTGCCCAACCACCTGCACCTATAGAAACACCTGTACCAAGTGATGTAAGTTCACCTGGTGCTTGAATAAAGTTTGAATATATCCATGGTGATACCAAGTAAGGTTGGCTATTAGCAATCTGCGGACCTTCAGTGTTTTGCTGGAAGTTACTTGCATATCCACCGTAGTTAACATCATCTTTAAGTACAGTTGTTGAACCTATTTGTACCGATGCACTCGGAATTGCCACTGTGCTCTTATCTGTTGCATTGCTAGGAGCAGTACCTGACAGTTCCATAATTAAATGATCGTTTGGTGTGTATAGTGTTAGTTTAGAATTAACAACATCCAATGCTCTTGTGCTGTCAATTATTAAACCTTTAATATTGATCCAGCCACCTAAGTTTAACTGGTTGTTAATATTACCAACAACATCTCCAGTTGCTAATGTCCTTACAAGAGAATCATTAGCACCAGTTTTAGTAATATCTGTTGTTCCGTAAACTTTATCTCTAACTTTAACCAGTGCCTTACCAATTAAGTTTTGCGAAGTTATAATTGATGTTGGAACACTTGCTGGACCTAATGATGAACCATTCTTTATTTGCAACATTCCAATTGTATTAAATGCTGTTCCACTTACGTTTACAAGAACAATTTGGTTTTCGCTGTTTACATCACCTTGTAGTGTACCTTCTGCGGCAGTGTTACCTACCTGTGTAATAATTGGTGATGTACTTGCATCTATTGTTACTTCGCCTGTTAGTGTAAGAACAGTTCCACTTAGTTTTACAAGATTGCTGTCATTAAAGTCGTTATCTTGAATACCACCACCTTCGTCAACAATCATGCTAAACGGAATAGCTCTAGTAATACCAATTTCGCCTGCACCTTCTTGATTGCCATCAAAGTCAATATCTGCACGACCAATTACAGTACGTTCTGGAATTTCTTGTAACTTGTCAAAAGTAATACCTCTGTCTTTAACATTAATATAACCTGTATTAAGAATTCCGGTAATATATGTAGTACTCTGAGATTGTGTATCTTTAGTATAATCTGCATTAACAGCAATTCTAGTTAAGTAATTTGCAGAACTGCTTCCTATACTAAACGAACTTGCTGTTCTTACTTTGATTTGATCAGTTACACCGTCGCCTGAATTTGTATTATTTGCAATCACATATGCAACTCTTGCACCATTTGATTGTGTGATAATATCACCGGCTTGTAAAGAACTCATAAATGTTGTATGATTTGATCCTGCTAAAGTCCAAATTTGGTCCTCTGCAAATGTACTTCCATCAAAAGCAACAACACCTTGACTTGCTTGACGTGTGCGTTGACCTGTAGTTCTAACATATTCTGGAACACTATTGTTGCCTAGTAAAGCACCGCCTTGTATCTGTAGTTGTTGGCCGCCTTCACTTTCTGGTAAGAATGTACCTGTAACATCTTCAAGAACTAGAATGTTATATCCTTGAATAGTATTTGCTAGTGCTGCAAGTCCTACTACTGCTGTACCTACTGCGTTTGTATTTCCTTGTTGGGTAATAATTGTTCCTGCTGTTACTGGAACATTATCTTGCAGTTGTAAAGTAACAGTTGTTTTTTCAAAGTAATTAGAGTTAGTTAACACTGGAGCAGTGTTTAGTTTTAGTTTATTTTGACTAATATCTGCGTATGTATTAACATCACTGTTAACGACTGCTTCGTCCTGTAGCTGTAGATTTATTTTAGTTTCACCTGGGAAAATAATATCCACATCATTTTGTGCTTGTGTTGCTCTCTTGCGTTCAACACTAATATTAATATCACTTCTTGATGCAGTTCCTGGGTCACCGTCTTCAGTTTTATTTGCTTCGCTGGCATTTGCAAACTCAAGTGTTGTAGTAACAGGTGCGCCGTCAAAACCACCTGTAGTATTACTCCAGTCACCGCCCGAGTTTTCAATCTTTTCGTTACTGAAATCACTTACTGATAAGTCGTTAGCTGATAGCGGACTAACTGTTGAAGTTGTTAAATTACCAAACAGATCTTCAACAATCAATGCTTCACCAACAACAAACTGTTTATTTGGATTTCTGTTAATTACTTGTATTTCATTATCTTGTGTTTTTTGTCTATTGTCATTGGTTGTACTTGAACCTTGTGGCCAAATAACTTCACCGTATGCACCGCTAGCCTGTCTAAGGATGTATCCTCTTTGTGTAGGAAGATTATTATTTGCACCATTTGTTGTAATTGTTGTAATCTTTAAAGGACTATAAACTAGTACAAAAACTTGTTCATCGTTATCAAGAACTTTTGCTTCTAAATCTTCTATATAGGCTGCTGTAGCAGATGTTACACCAGTAATTAGTTGTCCTATTCTCCAATCATCTGGGTTACCTGTATTTTGTTTAACATAAACTCTTCTATTACCAGTTAGAACAACAATATCATTTTTACCGTATTCTGATGCAAAGTCTATTTGATTAAGTTCAATATCTCTAAGTTCTTGAACCTCGTCATTTGCAAAAACACGTTTGTCAACGTATTGCTTATTGGTAGCGTCTAGATCATCTGAAGGATCGCCTAACTGTATTAGTCTACCACCCTGCATGTTCATTGTATGTACAGGAAGTCCTGCAACAATATCTGGAGTAAGTATTGGATTAAGTTGTGGTAAGAAACCGTCGCCTAGTTTTGCTAGTTTGACATTCATGTTTCTATCATAACCTAAACGTCTATCAATATATTGTTCTACAGCATAAGATGTTGGAACAGTACTATTATCAATTGGTGACATACCGTTATCACCTGTAAACTTACTAATTGTTTCACCATCTCTAAATCCAAGTCCGTCTAGACCAGAAATATTAATCTGCGCTGCAAATTTAACTGTACCTGTACCTTGGTCAACTTCAAAGAACTTACCAACTCTAAAGAAGCCGTCTTCGTCTGTTGACATAACAAACACACGACCCTTACCTTTTTCCCAGACTTGAGATTTTTCAGCTGTGTCTGCGTTAGTGTATGCTTCTGCTTTTGCTTCTGTTGCTTCACCAAATAGTATATTTGGATAGTTAGAAGTATTAAATCCGCCTGTACCAATGTTACTAAAGTCGTGTCCTGTAGCACGAGTTAATGAAATATTAACTGTAATACTTGAAGGTTCTCCGTCCTGTACACCTATACTTAGAACAAGTTGTTGATTTTGTCCGCCTAGTCTTAAAGGTCTAGCAATACCACTTGTTGGTGGTGTAGGACTACTTTGAGAATTTTTGTCGCTAAGTGGAGTTGACTCTAATTCATAATATGGGAATCCTGTTAGTAGTGAACTTCCTGCTGGAACACCTTGGTAGTTTCCTTCACCATCGTGATATGCTTTAACAACATGAACTCTGTCTTTCCAACCAAAGATCATGTCTGCATTATTAAGTCTGCTTAGTGTGTCACTATCTGTAACAGGAGCAGTTATTGCAACTAAAGTATCACCTGCTGTACTACCAAATGTAGTACTTGAACTAATCCCAACAACTTCGCTAGGCGTTGCTGCTGATGCGCTGCCAGCTATGGTGATTACACCAGATGTAGTAAATGCTGTTCCGTTCCAGTCTTTAAGCCATAGTGTAGTTGTATTAGTTAGTGATTCTATAGCAACAGCACTTGCACTTCCTTGAGTAATAACATCGCCTTTAGTAACAGAAACTTGGGCATCTAGTACAAGTTTAACTTGTGTTTCAAATTTTGAGTAATCAACTGTTGATAAAATATACTTATAGTTGTCATCAAATGTTACAAGATTCCAACCTGAAGGTAAATCGTTATCATTAATTCCACCCCAGTCTGTAATATTTTGTTTGCTAAAGTCTAACGATCTATATACTTTTGATGATTCGTCGAGTACAACAGCAGTTGAAGGTCGGATGCTTGTATTTGGATCAATATTATCAAATATTAATTTAGCACGTTGTCTAATAACAACAGTTTCGCCACCGTATAACGGATATATTAATCCACCAGTTGTTGTACTTCCGCTTACATCGCTTGTTTGATTTGAGAAAGATATTTTCCAAACAGCACCGTTGCCGCCTTCTAACGGTAATCCGCTAGTGTCTCCACTCGAGTTTGTAGCTGTGACATTAACGCCGTCTGTATACACAGTAGTATCTTGTCCAGTATATACATTTGTAATTTTAATTCTGTCAGAATTGTTAAAGAAATTAGTAGTACCATCTGGTTGTGATATGTATACTTGAGTACCACCAACAACATCGCCGTTACTGTCTTTTGTTTTTTGTGGTACTACAATAGTACCAACAGCACCTGTATTTTCTTGTGTTATAGTGTCACCATAATCTGCAATAACATAATCATCTAGTGTAAGAATAATTTGGTTAACTGCTGGAATACCTTCCTCAATAAATGCTGAAACAACATTAACAACTTCAAACTTTCTTAAATCAGTACCTTCTTCGTCTGCAGGGTAAATATCACCATTAGTGCTTAATGTTCCAGATAAACTTGCAGCAGAAGATAAAGCCTCATCACTGTAAAGAGTAAAGTTATTAACATCAACAACACTAATATACCAATCACTGTTTAACCCAGTAACACCTACACTATCTGAAATAGTAACTTTCTGTCCAGTTTCCCAGCCGTGTCCTATTAAGTTAATACTATTAGGAGCAGTAAATCCGTCTATTTCTTGTTTTTCGGTAAAGATAATATCTATCTCACCTTCTGGAATAGGAGTAAAGTCTGTGTCATACACAAACACATAATTTTGATTTGCATCAGCTGATGCTTGAATGGTTGGGTTCACATAAACTTTAGCAGTCTGTACAGTGTTATATGCTAGTTGTCCTGATTGTGGAACTTCGTTAGGGTCACTACCTGCTGCAACAAGACCAAAGTTACCATATGCGTTAGAACCGCCTACTGATCTAATTTCAGAACCATTATTTGCGTAATAAGCAGCATGACAGTAGTATGTAAACATACCGACCATCTCTGACAAACCAGTGTTAGTTACAAGTAAGCCGTAACCTAGGTCGTTAATTTGTGTAAAGTCGTTTCCTAACTGTGATCTGTTACCAGCTGTTTGTAGTACAGTTGGATAGTTTTCTATCTGACCATATGTATATTGTTTGTCACCATTACTATCGTAGTAAGAACCTAATACCGGACCTTGCCATCCTGTCACAAGTCCATTACTGTCTGTAACACCAGAGTTGGCATCTAGGATAAGTTCACAAGTACCTGCATCAATGTCGTGGTTAACTATTGAGTTAACTTGATAACGTATGCCATTTACATAGAACGGAGCAGGAAGCTCAGGTCTTCTAACAAATAAACCGTGTCCTACGCCTACACCATTGACTGTAACTTGTGATCGTTTACTTCTTGCAAACAATCTAAATGCATTACCATTCTTTTGACCAACAATTTCAATTGGCATGTTACCGTTAAATCCGTCAACAAACATACCACCTCTAAATGCTTGTTTGTTAGCAGATTGTGCAAATGAAGAACCTGTCTGAATATATGGAGATTTAGTTAGAATCTGTCCAGCAGGGTCAAGCACAGTCATAAATCCACCGTGTCCTTGAACAGTACAGTTACGTATAATAGTAGCATCGTTCATTAAGAACACATCCATGTCTTTGTTGTTTAATGCAGGATTATATTCTGCATTGAATGCATATACAATGGTAGAAATTAAATCATTAACAACACCGGCTGCACCAGCTTCTGCTGTTGGTAAATTAGTTTTCCAAGTTGTTATAACTGTACCTGTTGGTTCTTGTATACCTGCTATGCTTAACAAGTCTGCACAAACAGTAGCAATTCTATTAATTGCTTGAGATGTAATTTCTTCTTGTCCTACTTCAACGGCGTTTTCGTAGTACTTTCCTTGCACTTCCATTGATTGGTCATTTCGACCTTTTACTAAGTCGTATGCAAGTGCATCTACAATGTATCCAATATCTCTTTTACATTTTGTAGTAAATGTAAACTTACCTACACTAACACTATCTGGAACACCAGCAGCACCATGTGCTCCTGATACACTACCAGAAATTGTATCAGCAGTATTAAATGCTCTAGTAGGTGATACAAGAATAACTGTAGTTTGTCCGGCAGCAGTAACAGGATCTTCTTTAACAATACCAGAAGCACCATCACCGCCTAATTGAGTCATTGTTTCACCTTTAACTGCGGCAACAGTTCCTGTGAATACTATAGTAGTTTGTGCCCAAGTACCAAATCCTGCTGTCTGAGCAGCAGTTGCTTGGATATCCATCCAGTCATAAATTTCTTCTTGTATGTTTGCTTTGTTTTGTGTTAAAATTTCAGCAGCATTTTCTCTGCCGCCTCTATTAGTAACAGACACTAAAGAATTATTGTTTACAGGCTTTGTAGGATCTTTAGCATAATGCCATCCCATATCAAAATCACGAGTGTTAACAGTGTTAACAGAATTAATAGTTAGTCCAGCTTGTACAACACCATTTAAACTAAATGGGTCTGTATTTACAAACTGTCCACTTGCTGGGAAGTTTGCACCTGCTGGGTTATAGCCGTCAAAATATGTTACAGGTACTGATGTAGCATTAACAACATCTTCTAGTATTGTTGCTTTTTTATTTGTGTTACTATTAATAAATGTAATAGTTCTGTCAACAATATTTACATTAGCATCTGCACTTTGAAGATTTGTGTCAATATCTGCTTTGGCATCTCTATATGCTTGTGGAATGTTTGTTCCATTTAAACTAGCTGATGGCAATGTTGCTGCTGCTGGCACAGTTTGTGTAGCAATAGCATTTTGTATAATATTAAGAAGTGTTTGTGCTTCAGACTCTTCAGTTACTGATGCATTTGCACCACTGGTTACCTGATCATTGATACCGTCTGAGTTATCATTACCTGTTGCGCCAGTTAAAGTTACGCCAGTAAGTACTTCGCCTACAATGTTTTTGAAGTGTGTTATTGCAGTTTGGATAACAGTTGCAAATGTAGCATTAATATTTAAAGATGTATCTGTAAAATACAATCTTGCTAAAGTTGTTGAAGCATCATTACCGCCATAAAGTATATCATATGTTAATGCATCTATCCAACGATAAATGTGTACACCTAAAAGATTTTCAACTGTTTGATTATATCCTGCTGGTGGAGATGTATCATTTTCAACGTGTGCTAATATATCATCTCTTAAAAATGGTTTGTTGTTTTGTAATTTGTCACGTGCAGCAACTTTATTAGAATCAACGCCAGTCCAATCCGGAAATACAATAGTTTCTGTTACATCAGCAATGTATCCAGGTAAAGGAATACCGTTACCGTCTAAACTACCTACAGTGTTTGTATCTACATTACCATTTTCAATAATATCTAAAACAGTTTCAAAGTATTCCGTTGCTCGTTCAACCATTGTAGAGTTGTCTGCTACGTCATCTAATAATTTTACTAAGTTACCTGCAAATCCAACTGCTGCAAGTTCTTGTGCTAATTGACTATTTTGTACAACGGCACCACTTGGATACTGATATGCAAGACCGTTTATAACTTGATTATAGTTTGTTCCTAGCACTAAGTCAAACCCAGCACCAGTAAGAATATATTCTAAGTCTCTTTCACATTTGGCTTGATCATATGTAAAAGTACTTGTTTGTGTAATTACATCGCCTTTGTATGCAGTTAGTGTTCCACCTGTAATTGTTAGTACTGCTTCATCTTGGAAAGTAACAGTATTATTGTGAAGTGTTAGTCCATCAAAGTATTTGTCGCGATAGAAATAAGTGTTTGCCCATTTAGATTGTGATACACGATTCTTTGGACGTATAATTGCACGTCTCATCTCGTCGCCAACAATAGATACCTGAGACGAAACTTTAATTGGATAATCTTCTTCGTAGATTCCTGATTCAACCATAATGGTAATTTGTTTAGTACTAACTCTGTTACCAAATTCTAAAGTATCACCTAATGCATCTGCAACTTCAACTCCTTGAATATCACGTCCTGCACCTTCTACTAAAAACTCAAATGGTTCTTCTAATATAAGTTCTAGCTCGTCTACATTATTAGCATTGTTAATATCGTTGCTGTAACTAACAATACGACCAATAGCACCACTTCTTGTACCAACTACAACTTTTCCTGGAATTAAATCAATGTTTCCGCTTTGTCCTTGCCATACAGCATCTGCACTACCGTTATCAAATTGAATAACATACGGAGCACCTTCGCGTAATGTAGGAGCACCGTCAAGACCATCTCTAATAATACTAGTAACAACATTGAACTTTGCTTCAAACACATCTATTGCTGCACTTGGTGCATTAGCTGCTGCACTTGGTGCAGCCGGATCAAAGTACTGAACGTAGTCAACGTTTCTTACAGTTGGCCAAGTAGTATTAACAAGTATATAATCTCTAAGTAATTCTAGTGCAAAGTTAATAATAGCAACAGTTTGTTCTTCTTGTGTTGTAACAGCAAGTCTACCGCTAGAGTTACTGTAGTATCTTAAACCTGCATTTCTTGATAGTTTGTTAGCAGTAGGACTAGACTGTGTATCTAGTTTTGCTGCATCAATAATATAGCCTAAGTCTCTAGCACATATTGCTTCATTGTATGCAAAGTTTTTCCAAATATAGTCTGGATCAGCTTCTGTAAGTGTTAGATCTGCTGTAGCAGTTTCAATTTTATAAGAAGCATAAGCGATAGCTTCTGCAATAACAAAGTCTTTGTTTTGTACAATAAGTGATTGTAATTTTTCTGTACTTGCACCGTAATCTGCTCTTTCGCCTTGTTTAAATTCTGCTGAACGAACTTTTGAAGGTGTTAAGTTTTGTGCATCAGTACCGTATTCGATTACCTGCATGTATGGACCAGGTTCAACTGGACTTGCTTCTACAATTTCTTCTGCTCTACGTGCCGCCGCATTAACAGTACGATATGCATATGCTAGTGAACGACCTTCTTTACCTGGAGGTGTACTTGCTTGAGTATCGTCACCTGTTGTGCTAACAAACAAGTTAATGTTAGATGCAAAACTTGTATTGTCTACATAGAATTTTGTAGCAGCCTGTAAATCTTCAATGCCGTTCGGAGTACCTATGCCTGCAAGTTCGCCTGGATGATCTTCTAGATACAAAGTACCTTCCATTTGATCGCCTTGTCTGCGAACAGCACTTTGGCGTGGTATTGCTTCATTAGCAAGATAATCGCCAGTTAAATCATTTGGTTGATAATAATAATCTGTTAGTGTTTGTGTTCCGTTGCCGCCTGCAACATTTATTCTGTTAACTCCTGCTTCCGCATCAGCCTTAGAAGAATATAAACCTAATTGGGTATCATTAATAACTCTGATATAAAATAATGACTCAGGAAATTCTGCAACATCATTTAGATCTGCTTGTGTTGCTTGGTCAACTGCACTTGTTCCTGTAGTAGCATATACAAATGATGCACCATTAGCAGAACTGTCTAATCCATGTCCTTCTCCACTAATTAATACTCCGTTAACATATCTATCATTAATAACAGCATTACCTGCATTGTATCCTGCAACAGTATATGAATAATCTTCTGTAAAGATTTCATCTTCTGTGCGTACACGTAATTGAGATCCTGTTCCGCTACCAGAAGATTTTAAATAATTCTCGTCTGCATAACCTTTTGTAATTAAAACATCTTCAAGTGTGTAACCGTCGTCTTCTGCTTTTTGTTTCCAAGTTGCTGATGGAGCAGGGTTGTAGGCAATATAGTTCCCTGCCATGTCTAGGTTTCCGCCTAGTGTTGGATTTCCGTCGCTCTTTAAATCACTTTTGTTATTTTTAATAACAATAACTGGCCTACCATCGTCGTCAACTCTGCTAACATCAAATATAATACTGTCATCTATGTTTGGATCAACAAAACTATCACTAACTAATCTAAAAAATTCTAATTGACTACCTTGTGTATCATTGTTAATACCTGCTAGTACCGGAGCCGAGTCTGTACTTGGAAAGTTTTGAAAGGAATCAACTGCAATATCGCCTAAGTCTGTTAGTGATATCTGTCCACCTTCACCAAATACAGCATATAGTTCGTTAAAGTTTTCGTTCGTTTTACGAAACGATTCTCTAATACTATCGCCAGTGCCGTCGTTACCTTCAACGCCAATATTAATGTCTTGTTTTGCCATTTTATGTGAGCTCCGTTATCTTAGCATTTTGTTCGACTTTATCTAAGTCAAAGTTTACACTTACTCCACAACCACAACTGCTTTGAGCATTTGGATTGTTAATTACAAATTGTGTTTGGAATACATCTGTTACATAGTCAATTTCGCAACCAAATAAGTACATTAAACTAGTTGCATCTATTACTAAATTGCCATTGCCACAGTTAATAATTTCATCGTTTACACCAACATCTTCTTTTTGAATCATAGTCCATTCGTATTCAAAACCAGCACAACCACCACCTTTCATACCTAAATGAACTCCAAATGCATCTTTGCATAATTCGTTAATTTTACTTTTAGCAGTAGGTGTTAGGTTAATAGCAAACAATGTGTACTCCTTGTCGTAGTATTTATTTCTTTATTTTATAATCTTAATGTAAATACTTATATGTTCATTCGAGAATACAAGCTAAAGAAGATGTACGAACGTCCAAGTAAATGCGGCAAACTGCATACATATTACAGAGATGTTACTATGATTGTAATGCGTTGTGATAATTGTAATGCTGAATTTGAGCGTTCAAGAGGAAGTATGGATCCTAAACGTATATCAAACAACTATTTTCATGTGTGTAGTAATTGTGATAGCAAGAAATTTGCACAAAAAACAGGCATAACCCGTAAAAAGATATGGGATATGCCTGCTAGTTCTGATTTAGATATTAGTAAACTTTAGTCTTCTTTTTTCCAAAGTGTCCATGCACCGTATGCAATAGCACCGTATGCAACTAGACTAGCAATTGGTTTAAAAATAAGGAATGCAATACCTGCACCGATCAATACTGCACCGTCTAATGAAGTACGCTCTCCTAGTCTTTCTATAATCCATTTTTTCATAATATTCTCCTATTATTTTTTATAACCGTCAGCTGTAATATTGGCTTGGGCTTTCATTGATTTCAAACTTAGGGCTTCAAATCTTACAGGCTTTTTTACAGGAGCATCGATAAATTTATTACCATTGTCTACTCTCACGCCTACCACTCTATCGAGTGTTAATGAACCTTTATTAAAAACTGGTGAAACTTTTCTTTGTGCCATTTTTGTATCTCCTGTTAAACTATTTATGTAAATAATTGTTCCTATAGGAGGAAAATTATGTTTAATTGGTTAAAGAAAATTTTAGGAATTGGACCTTCAGTGCCAGCAGCTATAGAAGCAGCTATACCGGAACCAGAAGAGAAACCTGCTCCTAAAGCAGTAAAGAAAACAACCACAAAAAAGCCAGCAACAAAAAAGTCTGGCAAAGCAGACCTAAGCGGTATGTCAAAGAATGAATTACTTGCTCATGCTAAGGCAAACGGTGTAAAAGCTAATGCTAGTATGAATAAGGCTGCTATTTTAAAAGCAATTAAGAACGGCTAAGTTTAGCACTTAACTGATCAATTGCAGTTTCACAGCGAGTGAGCTTGCGTTCTAAAACGTTTATAGCTGCTCGCTGTTTTCTTGACTGTTCTTCTAAAGAACGAACATATGCTAAGGTTGGAAGTTCTTGCTGAGCACCGTCTTCGCCAAGCATAACAATCGTATCTACACCCTGTGCTTTTAATCCGCCAGTAATTCTATTTGGATTTTTATCAGTAGAGGGCGCAGTGTTCTTGGATTGACGACCGTACATCTTGTTCAAATAGCTCATAATCTTCCTTTGCTTTCTTATATTTATACAAGTCAATGCTTGCTAAATTCTTACACTTAGACTCTACCATAATGTCTGCATAGTCGTTAAACTCTAATGCCCAGTCATTAACAGCATTGTTCCACATCATATCAGAGTGGGCACGTAGTTTTTGTTTCTTAAAGCCATTCATAAGCAAGAACTCCATGTCAGGTAGTTCGTTGTCAGGCCATTCTGCAAGTAAATCTTCTTTGCTTACGCTGTAATGTATAACAGGACGCACACCACGCCATGATTCAATTACACGATCAAATCTACGGTCGGTTGGTAGAATGTATTCTCCTGTACGCACCCAGTGATGGTGTATGTCAAGAACGAGGGCAACGTGCTTTTCAAGTTCGAGGCTTGCGTCGAGTCCCCACGACATTTCGTCGTTTTCGATCGTGATGGTGTTTCTTGCTTCGGGCGATAGTCTTGGTAGGACGTCGATGATGCCTTGTGGACCTTTTCGACCCGATATGTGTACATTGCATTTAAAGTCTTGAAATGTCTGTCCGTATCCCATCCAGCGTATGACATCCACATGATACTCAAACTCCTCTATACTTCTATTTACTATATCATCACTGTCACTTGCCAAGACAGTAAACTGCCCAGGATGCATACTAAGCCGGACGCCATTACTTTTGGCGAGGGTTCCGACCCGTGCCAAATGCTTTTCACAATATGCGACCACATCAGGACGTTTCCAAAAATAGCACCAATCAGGCTGAGTGTATACAGGGAGGACATCAGAGCCCAGTCGAACCATTCGTAACTCATTAGGTAAATCTCCTACATATTCAATAAGGTTGTAAAACGACTGAATATTATGTACCATGATGTCCCACAGTCGTTGTTCTGCAACATCACGAGTTTGTCTATTGAGCCAAGCAACTGTAGTTGACTTGGTATTCAACGGACGTTGAATTTCCTCTAATAATTTTTTCTTTTGCTTTTGATCTGGATGCATGTACTTACATGCAAAGCCTATGCGTTTAGTAGTCATATGTTAGCCTAATATCTGTTAATTTAATATTCATTATACTATCTTTATTTCCAGTTGTCAATAACCCATTTGTCCTCTACTAATGCTGGATTTGGATCTCCGTGAAAAACACAAACACAACATTCTACCCTTGGTTTGGCATCATTTTCTACTATCTCAAACTTACGATTTCCACGCATAGTACCGGGCTTAAATGTTCTAGATTTTCTTACTTCCCATTTCCAACTTTGTATCCAACTATCTGGATACATCATTGCTTGTGTTCCTCGTGTTGCTTCAAACAACCAATCTTGATCACCGTGTAATCTTTTTTGTATGTTTATTTTATCTTTGTCAAATCCTGTCCATACATGGTCTAACTGTCCTACATTAAATCTAACAACACTTGAATTGTACCTATTCCATTTAGGACGCATCACTCGGGTGAAATCTCTAATAGTACACCAATGCCCTGGACTATATGTAAAAAGTTTATCTATGTTTCCAGACAATACAACATCAAGATCCATATATAAAACTGTTCCTTTTAATGGCAAGTTTTTTGAGAACATATATGGTTTACACCACCATCCTTGCAATCCGCCTGGCAATGATATAATTTTAACATTTGGATTAATACCGGTTCTATCTTCGGTTAAACAAACAAACTCGTAGTCTATTGTACAGTTTCGTTCAACCATGTTATAGAGTTTGTTTACATAATCTGCAGAATACTTTGTACCATGCTTTAAGCATAGCACATAGTATTTGTCTTTTATTAATGGATTGGCGTTATAGGGAATATCGTACAAGCCAAGCTCTTGATCTAGTTTTGTTAGTTTTTCAAGAGCTTTGCGTTGTTTACGTTTTTCTTTAGTTTCGCCTTCATGATACTTCTTAACCAAATCATGCCTCGTAGATAGCTGAGTTTGCTCCGTGTTCTGCACATTCTACTTTTACGCAATAACAGCGATTATCTGTTGCTTCGCGTATTAGTTTGTCTGCAAAATTAAATGCGTGTTCTGCAAATTTTTCTGCACCAACGCCATCGAAGATACGTAGTTCTGCTAAACCTAGTGCTTCTAGTTTTTGTAATTCTTCTAAAAAAGGATCTGCTTTATCTACTGCTACTTTATGATCAAATGAATCTTCTAACCAAGCCTTCAAAGGTTTTAGTCCTCCAAAGTCTACTGCCCAGTTTTTATTGTCTAAATGATCGCAACCAAAAGTAAATGTAAATGCTAAACTGTAACCGTGTAGCAGATGACAGTGTGAATGATCTGCGTTAGGTTGACGGAACACTGCTGATAGTCCAATATTGTGTCCGTAATGTTTTGTTGAATAATGTTTTGCCATATGTTTTCTCCTGTATATATGGCGGCAGAATTAGAAGGGTTGACGCCAAGTCCTATTTAATATTAATTATTATACGATATATTACTTATCGTGTCAACCTTTACATTTGAATAATTCCAGGCTTTTGGCAGTTCCCATTCATCGTCCTGATATATAGTGAATTTAATTTTTGGAAAACAACTAAAAACCATACCTATTTGATGTATCCAGTAACGCGGATCGACTGCTTTTTTATCTGTATCGTCATAGTTAGGAGTACCTTTATATATGTTATTAACTGTTTTAGTTTTGCTATGTAAATCAAAACCAATTAGATTAACGTATTTTTCTTTTGCAAATAATGCTGCAACAAGAACAGCATAAGGTCCACTTCCCCATTGAAAAGGTTCGTCCCAACGTTGATCACCTTTATATGGCAACGGCGGAACTTGCCTAACTCCTATATTTTTAAATCTTGGATACCAGTCTGGTCGTGTATACACTAAGGTATTATTTAAATTTACTTTTGCATTTAGTGCTTCTTGCACCATACGTTTATCAACACATATTAAATAGTCGGTGTAATAGTCTCGATATAAAGCATTGCAACCAGACTTAGGGCCGTCTAGTTTGCCTATGTCAATTGTTGATCGGCTCTCGCCATTGCCTATCGCCCACATCTTTTCTAATCTCTTTTAGTTCATCTTTAAGTGTATCAAAGTTCTTTTCTGTTCGTTTGGCACATTGTACCATATACACTATTTTACTTATCGCCCACCACCACCAGAATACACTGGTTGCGATAAAAATGACTACAATAGATACTGATGTGATATTGATTAGTGATTTAAAACCTAATAATATTTCGCCTATGATGATGGCTAGTGCGACAAATGGTGCTGTCCACGCCGCATATTTCCACCAACGTGCCTGTTGTTCTGTTTTGTTCATTGATGCTCCCTCTCTGAGTATCATTACTCAGCATAATTATTTATTAGAGGGTGGTTAAGAATTAAATATTGATATTATGAGCTGATAGAACCAAAAGTTTTCCAAACACCTGGAGAACCTTCTTTAACACAGATCCATCCTACATGTCCAGTTGGTTTAGGCTCGCTATTCCAAACAATGTCGCCCAGTCTATAAGAACCGTTACTTGGAGCACTAGAGCCAACTTCGAAACGTTTACCTTCAAAACTTACAGGTCCAGCAGTTTCTATATCTGCTGTAGGGTTGTTAACATTAACACCTAGTTTACCTTTTACGTTTGTCTTGCTTTCGCTGTCTGCACCTATAGTTATCTTACCTGTAGATGATATACTAATACGAACAGCATTATCAGTAATTACATTTAAATCAGCAGTTGTATATGTACCTAGTGTAGCAGTTTTTCCTTCGGTATCTATAATAAACTCTGCATCATCTTGTACTATACCAAATGTACCGTTAGGAGTTTCAGTACCAATACCAAAACGCATATAGTCGCCGTTCCAGAATACATACTGATCAATGTTCATGTTGCCTTCCATAGCAACATTTTGTAATACACCTACTTGTGTTAGACTACTTCTTGTAACAGTTGGACCTAGTTCGTCCATGCTTAGAACACTAACTTGATCTATTGCATAGTGTTGATCTCTTTGTAAGTCAATAGACTCTGAAGACCAAATTCTGTCCGGACCGCTTCTTAATACAAATTGTTTTGTAGGACCATCGACACGCCAAATCATACCTTTTTGATATACAGTATCAGCGCCATTAGAAACAAACTCTAATGGACTAGAACGTTCTATACGAACATCTGCTGTAAGTTCGTCAACATGTAGTTTACTAACAGTTAAATCACCTTGTACAGTTAGATTTCCTGTAACAGTTGTATCGCCAACAATATTTTCAACATCAATATTATCAGTTAATATGCCGTTTTCGTCTACAACAACAACTAATCTTGTGCTATCATCTCTAATTCCCTGACTTTGGAATCTAGTAATTGTACCTCCGTCGATAACATCGCCAGACAGGCTTCTGTTACCTATTACAGGTGCAGTAGGTTCAGCTCTTGAAAGCTGGAATATAGCATCGCCTAAATCGTTTAGACCTTGGCGAATTCTGCTGATTTCTTGATCGGATACATTGCTCATGTAAGTATTTATCAGTTTACTTTAAGAAGCACTGTATCAGGATTACAACGTCCGTTTAGTTTTGTATCTGTAGTTTTTATATCATCTAAGAACTTGCGTAGAGCAACTTTACCTGCGGCTTTGAACTCTTTTAGTTGTTCTTCTGGCTTACGCAGAGTCTTTTGAATACTTTCTTTTTCGTCAAACCCGATAATAGTTGTACCTTTTACACTAAGTCCTGTTCCATCTCTTGCAAGTCCTTTTGGATCTACGTTTGAAGCAACATATTTTCCTAGTTTACGTGTCTTACTGTTAAACACCCACAGCTCATTAGCACCTACAATAAGTGTAGGATCAATGCTTGCAAGTGAATATTTGTCATCTGCTTTGTTAAACTTCAACTTCTCTACAATTTTACTTGCAGAACGTTGTTTAGGCTTACGTGGCTTACGTGTTGCTTTGGCTTGCTCAATAATAAAGTCTAGTTCTGAGTTAACAGTTTCAATTGCTTTGCGGTATTTTGCAATCTCAGATTTATTTCTATGTGAATATCCTTCTTTGAGTTGTTCCCACATATCAGCTTCGTGTTCGTCCATTTTAGCCAACTGTCCTTTTGTTGGCATTCTTTCTAGGTCGTCAAAGTCTACTAGTTCCATTTCCCAGAAAGATTTCATCTTGCGAGCGTGTGCTTGACTGGGCTGAATCTTTTTTAAGTATGCTTTAAAATCAAAACCTTTAGGGTCAAATGACTTTGGGTCAACTATCCAACCTTCTAACCATTCGTCAATGGGCTCTGCCATTTCGTTTGCTTGATCGCGAATACGTTCTTGAATTGTAGGAACATAGACATTTGCTTTTGCTTTTTCTTCCTCTTTCTTTTCTACTACTACTTTAGAACCTTTTTCAATATATTCTGCAATTTTATTTTTTAACCAACTGCTAGGACCTTTTTTCTCCCCCATTGTACCAGGAAGACTTTGCCAATATTCATCTTCTCTCTTTACATAGTCGGGAGCACCGTCTAAAAAGGAAACAGCAACAGTTGCACAAGTTACACTAAGATACGCACTAGGAACCGCTTTTACGTGTTTGATTTGTTCTTTGGTGTATTCACCGCTTTGTTCCATCCATTTAAAAATATATGGATATAAGTCTGTAGGTTTGTAATTTTCGTAGTAGAAGGATCTTACATGTTCTCTATGACGATGGATCTGTTCGCCAGTCCATTCTTCCCAACCATTCCAGCTCGGTGCGGCAAGTTTTGCTCCACGTTTGACACGAGGCGCGGCTCTAGTTTTCTTTTTACGGGTTGTCTTGGGAAGTGCCATGTCATAAATCTCCTAACGTTCAAGTTTTAGTATTATATATGTCTTATCGAAAAAAGTCAACTATTTTTGAGTGCGTATAGGGTTGCATACTTACCTTCGAGTATACCAGTAATGGTAACTTTGTAACCATAAGAATAGTCATCGGGATATATATTATACCTTACGTCTTCAGCGTGATCCATACACCATTTACCTTCATTAGTTTGTTGCCAACGCCATATTGGTTCTGCACAATATAGTTCAGGATCTTCTACATCGCCCATTTGAAATGATGTCAGAATGTACTTAGCCTTCATTTTCTAAATCCCAAATACATATATTTGGTTTAGATTTTTTCGCCAGTTTCAAATCCGCGGAAGGTTTTAAATCTTGGAAAGCGAAGCGAATAAGTACCGTCTTGATTTTGTGTAATTGCATCTGCTCTAACCTCTACAAGATTTCCGATAATATTGTTGCGATTATTCCAAAAGTCATCACGATTAGCATCGCTGAACCCACTACCAACATTAACGCGAATATCTTTTCCGTCATCGGTCCCGGCGCAGACAAACGCTCCAAGGCGACCTTCATTCCTACCAGTACCTTCTTCAATTTCTTTTACCTCCAATGTAACCTCAATAAATGGTTTGGCTTTGAGCCAAGCATGGCTACGTTTGCACTCATAATGTGCATCTATATCTTTAATCATTACGCCTTCGTAACCACCGTCTACAGCCGCTTTATTAAGCTCTACAAAGCGTTTTTCGCCTTCAGGAGTGTCTAAGTCTACATCTTCCCAGTCCAGTGCTTGTACGTGCTGTAAGACGTCCTTATGCTCCTCTACCCAAGCCTTAGTGATTGCACTACGAAAGCTCTGCGGTTTATCCCACTCGCCTTTTTGGAAACAACCTAGCGGAATGGTATCAAACAAATGTAGTACAGCATCGTTTGCAGCCACGTTTTCTTTACGGTGTACCTGCTTCATTAGATCTTGAAAGTTAGCACTCATTACCTCACCGTCTAGTACAAGCGGATAAGGCACAGGATATTCTTTAACTACAGCACGGATTTCTTCAATGATGTGATCGAAGTTGTGGAACTGTTTTCCGTTGCGGCTGTACATTTCAATCTTGTTGCCGTTTACATCGTGGATAACAACTAGCACACGAACACCGTCTAGTTTGATTTCAATCTGTTTCTTGCCTACCATTTTCTTTTCGTGCTTGGCACTGTCATGTGCAAGTTGACAAGTGAATACAGGAACAGTACCTGGTACTACTTTGTTTACAGTCTTTTCACTTACACCACAACGTAGGTCTTTGATAAGGATCCTGCGATACCAATCGTTCCATTGCTCTGTAGTAGCAACACCCATTGCTAGTTCAATTGCGTCACGTGCCGCATGTCCGGTTAGCTCACGCTGTTGTAGTTTTTCAGCAAGTTCTTTAAACACTTCCCAAGATAATCCCTGTCCTGACAACACATCTGAACGCTCTGGCACTTGCTTTACACCAAATGTTACAAGAGCATCAAGTGCCATTGTAAGACCTTCAAAGAACTCTGGAAGTCCTTCTTCGTGTGCTTGTTTTAGGATTGCTTCTTTGCCCAAGCGACTATTGTCTGCTTCAAGTTTAGCGATAATATCTTGTGGTTGTGTTCTCATATTTGCCTCGGTGTTGTGCCTGTTAAAAAATACATTTTAGTTATAATAGCATCAACATCACTTTCTGTCAACCAACCTTTTACTGTATCACCTTCATTAGTAATACCTGGCATTTCTTTTTGCTCGCCATCTTTAAATACAGCAATTTCAAACAAGCCTTGTTTATTACCGTATGACACTTCGTTTTTAATAACACTTAATTCATAGTTGCCAAACTGTATAACAGCCTGTACACCTTTTGGTGTTTCAGTTTCCAATAATTGAAAGTCCTTCATTTTCATAATATTCTGGCTCCATTTCTAGTGATTCGTGAAAGTCAAATACTTCATAGCCTTGTAGTGCATACCAAGTAGCACGAGCAGGAGTAGTCAACACTAGTTCGTCGTGTATCCTACCCTTGCTCGTCCATTTTTCTATACTATATAGTCTATGTTCAATCATCTGACTCTAAGTTCTTCGATGTTGATCGGAGTGTAGTTGATTTGCTCAACGCACACACATCTGTGAAACTCAGTTGGGCTTGGATTCTGGTGAATGTGTCCGTGTACGTTTACCATACTTCCTTCACCAAATCTGTGACTCTCGCCCAGTGTACTGTTGTGTACAGGAACGTGAGTCAACAGCAAGCCAAACTCTGGAAACATTCTCCACATGTCAATCTTACCCCAGACACCACTAGACGCCATCATCTTGATGTTGTCGTGGTTGCCAACGATAAGTCTTTTCTGTCCGTTCAGTTTAGGAAAGTTAGTCTTTAACCATTCTTCCTTATCTGTACCAAACAGCACATCGCCTAAGTGGTAGACTTTGTCGCCAGGCTTAACAACGCTATTCCAGTTATCCATCATGGCTTCATTCATCTCGTCCACATTAGCGAACCTGTCGCCGCGAGTGGGCCTACCGTCGATGTCGGTAAAGTTCAAAATGTTTGCGTGGTTAAAGTGCGTATCACTTATTACCCAAATATCTCTTGCCATAGGATTACCCTCTTTAAACTTATATCTATATTATACGACATTATACCCATAATGTCAACTAAATTTGGCCCGCTCGGAGAGATTCGAACTCCCGGCCTTAGGTTCCGCAAACCTACGCTCTATCCAGCTGAGCTACGAGCGGATAAGTTTAGTATACTTCTTTACACTCGTATGTCAAGTTTTTTGGAGTGGATGACAGGACTTGAACCTGCATTGTACGGATTTGCAATCCGTTGCGTAACCATTCCGCCACACCCACAAAATTGGTCGGAGATGTAGGATTCGAACCTACGACCTCTCGGTCCCAAACCGAGCGCACTACCAGACTGTGCTAATCTCCGAATTTGGCAGGCAAGCAAGGATTCGAACCTCATACTCGAGTTTTGGAGACTCGCGTGTTGCCAATTACACCACTCACCCATAAAAAAAGCCCCTAACATTATTAGTGCTAGGGGCTTATCTTAAATAACTTTTTAAAAAGTCGCGTTAAGACATACCCCCTTTTGGCGGCCAACAAGTAATGTTTGTTGTGTTAGTCTTAATCACGTTAGTATTCCTTTTTTGTTTAGTATGTGTATACTATACTATCTTTATTTATCGTTGTCAACCTCTTTTGGTTGGTATCCCGTACCGGACTCGAACCGGTGTTGCCGCCGTGAAAGGGCGGTGTCCTAGGCCACTAGACGAACGGGACATAGTGGCGACCTGTACCGGGCTCGAACCGGTGACCTCTAGCGTGACAGGCTAGCGTTCTAACCAACTGAACTAACAGGCCAAAACTGGAGCGGGTACCGAGAATCGAACTCGGACGATCACGTTGGCAACGTGGCAGGCTACCTTTACATCATACCCGCTTGGTGGAGAATGGCGGGATCGAACCGCCGACCTCCTGAATGCAAATCAGGCGCTCTCCCAGCTGAGCTAATTCCCCTTAAAACTGGTGCCCATGGAGAGACTCGAACTCCCACACTTTCGTACTAGAACCTAAATCTAGCGTGTCTACCAATTTCACCACATGGGCATATGGTGCCG
>Ga0255760_10000184_pt1 | contig 61151 bp, 57 predicted proteins | sample 071ome_25_FD_179960 | JGI IMG/M metagenome (GOLD analysis project Ga0255760, IMG submission 179960) | Coastal salt marsh microbial communities from the Groves Creek Marsh, Skidaway Island, Georgia - 071410BT metaG (version 2) | ecosystem: Environmental > Aquatic > Marine > Intertidal zone >...
CACAGCGGTGTCAGGACACAAGCCTGCTGCAGTGACCAGGCGAGGGCGCATAGTTTTTTTGTCATACCAAGGCCGATACCGTCACTATGCAGGCGCAAACGGGCGCGCCCATCAACTGTAACCGGCGTAATGTAAAGCCATAGATCCATACCCTTTTGGCGGAATTGCCGTTGCATTTGATCCGATGCGCGTTTAGCAGCGCCGTGGCGTTGCGCCGATAAATCGGCCTCGCGATAGGTTTTTGCGCATGTCTCGCCGATGAAATGCGCGGCTTTGACGTAAGGATCGGTTCCGGGGTCAAAACCGGGATTATTGCCAGCATTAGTGCCCTGCATTGATCTGTTTTGGGCAACCGCCAAACGTCCTAATAGCCAGCTGCTATATCGGGTCAGGATTAAGCTCATATCATGCGGGTCGATATCTTGCCGCCCATTCAGAATAGCCAGCGATCGCACCCGATCAGCGGAAAAGCCTTGGCGGTCATACCATGTCTTTGCAGCTTTGGGGTAAAGCTCAATCTGTAGTGCCATAATCTTGGCAAAGGCGGCACAGATTGCCGCATTTTCGGCTGCCTTAACCGAGGTGTTTTGGAATGTGTTTTGCGGTGTGTTTTGCGGTGTTACCGGCTGGGCTGCGGCTGCAACCGGCAAGATGAGGGTAAAACAAGCAATTAGTACTCTACGACAAAGATAATGCATCCTGCCTCCTCCAGCGCGTTGGCTGATCATGAGAATAGGTTAGAAATATCTAATATGCCGGCAGTATAGGGGGCGTTTAGAATTGAAGTCACGCGCACTTAACCGCGACTTTGACCCTATGGGCCTTTAGCAAGACGGGGTGAAGCCGGACGGGGGTAAGCAAGACGGGCTTTATGATTTAACGTCGCAAAATCTAGCGGGTAAAGCGCAATGCCTCGCCTGCTGCCCGGATTAGGGCGCGCGCTTTGTTGCGGGTTTCTTCATATTCGGATTCCGGATCACTGTCATAAACGATACCAGCACCAGCCTGAACATACATTGTCTGGTCTTTCACCACAGCAGTTCGAAGCGCAATACAGGTATCAAGATCACCCGCGACCGAAATATAACCAATGGCGCCCGAATAGGCGCCGCGGCGGTCAGGCTCTAATTCATCAATCAATTCCATCGCGCGGATTTTTGGGGCACCGGAAACAGTGCCGGCAGGAAAACCGGCGATCAGGGCATCAATCGCATCCAAATCATCGCGGATTTCGCCTTCAACCTGCGACGCGATATGCATCACATGGCTGTAATATTCTACCTCATAGTTTGATTTGACCCGCACCGTTCCGGGTTTTGAAACCCGGCCAACATCATTTCGGCCAAGGTCAAGCAGCATAAGATGTTCGGCGCGTTCTTTAATATCGGCCATCAGATCAGCGGCGTTTGCCACATCTTCATCGGGCGTTTCGCCGCGCTTTCTGGTGCCCGCAACGGGCCGGATGGTAACATCCTTGCCGCGAAGCCGAACCAGAATTTCAGGGCTTGAGCCGACAATGGCCATTTTCCCAAAATCAAAATGAAACAGAAATGGCGAGGGGTTCAACCGCCTGAGTGATCGGTAAAGATTGATTGATGGCAGATGGAATGGAATGCTAAAGCGTTGTGACAACACAATCTGGAAAACGTCACCGGCACGGATGTAATCTTTTGCCTTGGCAACCATGTCCAAAAAGGCCGATTTTTCCATGTTTGTGCCGGGCTCGGGAAGCGGGGTGTTGGCATCGCCGATTTCAGTATGAGGCAATGGCTTATCCAGATCATCAATCGCCGCATCCAGCCGCACCAATGCGTCATCCCAGGCCGTCTTGGCACTATCCCACTCATCGGGGCGAATTTGCGTCACAAGGGTGATGCTGTCCTTTAACCGGTCAAAAATGGCAATCAATGATGGCCGCAATAACAGCGAATCATCCATTTCAACAGCGGTATTATTCGCATTTGGGATGGCCTCGATAAGCCGGATCATATCATAACCGAAATAGCCAAATAACCCGGCTGCCATCGGTGGCAGGTCGCCAGTATCCGGCATTTCAGACTGGCTCATCAAATGCCGAAGCGAGTCTAATGGCGCCAGCGTTTCTGCGATAAAGCCGCTATCATCTTGCGGTGTTCGGTTAATTTCGGCGCGCCCATCACGGCATCGCCAGACCAGATCAGGATCAAGGCCGATTACCGAGAACCGTCCGCGAACCTCGCCGCCCTCAACCGATTCCAGCAGGAAACAATGTGGTTTGTTACCGGCAAGCTTCAGATACGCTGAGACCGGGGTCTGCGTGTCGGCAACAAGAACCCGGTGCACCAGCTGGCGGGTGCCAGCCGTGAAATGGGCTGCAAACCGATCGAAATTTTCACTGCTGGCGAGCATTATTGCTGGCTTCCCACCAAAATTTGTTCGACAGGTGCAACATTGAGCTGGAGGTCATGTTTTTCCGACAGGGAAAGCAACACCATATTCAGCATATCTTCACGCAACGCGTTGTTCATCACCTCGACCACAACTTGGCTTGTTTCATCAATATCGGCATCCTTTGCCGCGACAATTTCAACTGTCTTGACGGTAATCGCCTCATTGCCGGTTTCGATGACACCGCTTTGGCCAACGGCCTGACCAAACGCGCTTTTTGCAATCAGCCCTGCGGCCTGATGGTCGAGGCCAAGACCGTTGCGGCGGAATGGATCACTGATCTCGCCGGTGTCACCATTGGCTTTTGCGGCGGCGTCAGCACTTGTTTTGGCTTGTTTTATCGCTTGTACCAATTTCCAGTCGGCGATGGCACGGTTGCGAACTTCATCAAGGCTGCGTTCCTTTTGCGAGGTTTGCGCCGTCGCTCTAACCGCAAAGAACATATCGTCGCCACCTTCTTGGATAACGCTGGTCTCGTTCAGCTCACTGCTCCAGATCAGGTCAAGAACGGCGCTATCCTGAATGAGGTCAGCACCGTCACCCGTTACCGGATTCCCGTCAATATCGAGGCCATTACGGCTTATATTGCTGATTTCGACAAGGCTGCCGCCAACCTTGGCCGCAGCTTCCCTAAGCGTTGCCCCCGAACCAAGCGCGTCTTCAAACTCGTTTGCCTTATCATACAGCAGATTGATCGATTCTTCGGTGCGAAGTGTCTGAATAATTTTTTCCCTGACGTCAGCCAGCTGAGCCACGCCGCCTTCGGCAATTTCATCGACAATCAAAATATGATGGCCAAAAGCGGTTTCGACCGGCCCAGCAACAATGCCGGCAGTGGCGGCAAAGGCAACATCGGCTAGGGCAGGATCAAGCGCCGCTTTCGTTACCGTGCCAAGATCGGTATCAGCTTCAGTCCATTGCAGCACATCAGCGGCAACAGCAGCGAAATCTTCACCGGCAGCAACACGCGAAAGGGCGGTATCGGCGACGGTTTTATCATCGAAAACCATTTGCCGAATCTTGCGTGTTTCCGGCGTGCTGAATTCATCGATGCGGCTCTCGAATGCGGCGGCAATCTTGGCATCATCAATCTCAAGGTTGCTCGCAATCATATCGGCAGAGATGCTGGCGATTGTTGCGCTGCGCAGTTCGGGCGCATCATAGGCCGATTTATTTTCGGCGAAATAGGCATCCAGCTCGGCTGCTGTCGGTGCCGCGATTGATTCGGGCAGGACCGGAAAGCTGGTCAAACGCACCCGGCGGCGTTCTTGATCATAGGCTGCAACAATGCGCGCACTTGCCGCATCAAAGCGAGCGCCAACTGCCATTGACCCGGCCAGCTGTTCGCGCATCAGCACGCCGTCAACCCGTTGCAGGTAATCACCCTCAGACATGCCAGCATTGGCCAAGGTTTGCACAAACCTGCCTTCCGAGAAATTGCCAAGCTCGTCTTTGAACGACCCTTCATTGACAATTGCATCGCGCTGCATTTCGCGGGTTACGGTAAGGCCAAGCGACGCATTTTCCGCCCGGAACAGCACGTCACGGGACATTGCGCCCATAATATCGTTTAGCAACCCACCTTGAAGCGCCTCACCAACAGTGCTGTTTGGCAGGTAATTGCGGCGTGTGCGCTCAAATTCCATGGCGACTTCGCGCGGCGAAACGGACTCATCACTGGCGGAAATGGCTTTGTCGCTCCCACCGATCAGACCTGTTGTGACGTCGCCAACACCCCACAGCGCAAATCCACCTGCCAAAAACAGCAAGAAAAACTTCATAATCGGGGATTTGGTGCCGCTGCGCATCGCCTGTAGCATTTTTCAGTCGTCCATTTCGTAATTTGGTGAGCATCGCTGCCCAGAGTTCAAAAGCTTTACCATTGGTAATAAAGATTGGCGACAAGCGGGGCAACTTCAATATCGGTAAATATTGAGTTTCCGGCTGAAAAAAGCCGGATTTTTCATCGTATCAGTGGATAGTGATGATCAGAGGGGTGGCAAGATGGCGTGTGTGGGGGTAGTGTTAGGCGGTTTTTAACCAGCCGCTGTACGCTGTTTCAACTGTTGCATCATGTCAGGGGTGAACCCTATGGGTGTTGGCGGTCACTTGTTGGCGAAAATTTAAATAGAAAACGGGATGCGCCAAATTGTGATAGGCCATTGCCAAATACGACGATAGCAGGCACGGCAGATATGAAAGGGCAAATAGGGAAGCGCGAATGATTATTGCGGCGAATTGGAAAATGAACCCACCTTTGGAGGTGGCTGGCGGTTTGGCCTTGGCATTGACCGCACAAAGCTTTGCGCCGGTGACGCGCCTGCTGTTTGCGCCGCACCCCTATCTGGTGCCGATGTCGGTGCGGCTTGGTGGCAGTGACGTTCGCCTCGGTGGTCAGGATTGTCATCAAGATGCGGCTGGTGCGCATACAGGCGATGTGTCAGCGGCCATGCTGCGCGATTGCGGCGTGTCTGTCGTGCTGTTGGGCCATTCAGAGCGCCGCGCCAATCATGCTGAGACCAGTGCCTTGGTGGCGGCAAAGGCGGCGCAGGCTTTGGCCCATGATCTTGATGTTGTGATCTGCCTTGGTGAAAGCCTTCATGAACGGCGCGCCGGGCGCGCTGAGCAGATTGTCATCGACCAACTGCACGCATCATTGCCAAAGTCTATGCCCGAAGGCCGGGTTATGATCGCCTATGAGCCGGTTTGGGCGATCGGCACGGGCGAAGTGGCATCAGTAACGGATATTGCGGCAATGCACGCCGCTATCGCCAGTGAACTGCCAAAACGCCAGAACGGTCATATGCCGCCGCCAATCCTTTATGGGGGTTCGGTTAATGCCGAAAACGCAGCCTCCATATTCGCTGTCGACCATGTCGGGGGGGCGCTTGTTGGGGGCGCTAGTCTTGATGCGGCAGCGTTTGACTCGATCTGTGATTCGGCCCGGTCGCAAATGTTAAAATCTGGGTAACTGCGCGTGTTTTTGAAAAAAAATCTGCCAAATTACGTGCAAGACTGCTGGCGCGATCAATTGCCAAGGGCTTATTTGCGGCATTTTGGTTGAAAATCGGTCGAAGAAACCATATAAGCGGCGCAACAACCTTATTTGCAGGAATATAAAATATTATGGAAACGCTGGTTCTGACCATACATATACTGATCGCGCTTGCGCTGGTCATTACTGTTTTGCTGCAGCGCAGTGAGGGTGGCGGTCTTGGTATCGGCGGCAGCGGCGGCGGCGGTGGCGGCTTTATGACAGCCCGCGGAACGGCTAATTTATTGACCCGCATGACGGCGATATTGGCGGTCGGATTTTTTGCTACAACCATAATTCTCGCAATCATGGCGGGTGCAGGCAAAGCGACGGTTTCCATCGTTGATGATGTGATCAAGGAAGCGCCGGCCAAGCCTGTCGGTCCGGTCGTGCCAACAGGTCAGTGACGGCTGGTTGATCTTTAGCCTTTTGTCAATCCTGAGAATTTTTGTAAATTTTCAAATTTGTGCATTTTCGGCCTTATCAAGGCTATGGCAATAGGCTATTAAATTTGTCCATGCCTCGTTATATTTTCATCACTGGTGGCGTGGTTTCCTCGCTTGGTAAAGGTCTTGGTGCAGCAGCGCTCGCATCACTATTACAAGCGCGCGGTTACTCGGTCCGCCTTCGTAAACTCGATCCCTATTTGAATGTCGATCCCGGCACCATGTCGCCAACCCAGCATGGCGAGGTGTTTGTAACCGACGATGGGGCGGAAACCGACCTTGACCTTGGCCATTATGAACGCTTTACCGGCGTTCATGCCAAACGCACCGATAATGTGACGACCGGCCGTATTTACTCGGATGTGTTAGCCAAAGAGCGGCGCGGCGACTATCTTGGCGCCACCATTCAGGTCATTCCCCACGTAACCGATGCGATCAAAACATTTGTGCTGTCCAACCATGATGATGAAGATTTTATTCTTTGCGAGATTGGCGGCACTGTTGGTGATATCGAATCGCTGCCATTCCTCGAGGCGATTCGGCAAATCGGTAATGAACTTGGGCGCGGTTCAACCTGCTTTCTGCACGTCACGCTGATCCCTTATATCGCCGCTGCTGGTGAATTGAAAACCAAGCCAACCCAACATTCGGTAAAAGAGCTGCAATCGGTCGGTATCCAGCCCGATATTCTGTTGTGCCGTACCGAGCATCCGTTACCCGCCGAGCAACGCGCAAAAATTGGGCTGTTCTGTAACATCAGGGAATCAGCCGTGGTGTTGGCGCGTGACGTCAGCAATATTTACGAGGTCCCGCTGGCCTACCATGAAGAGGGGCTTGATGGCGAAGTAATCCGGCATTTCGGATTGCCCGATCAAGCGCCAGATTTGTCGGATTGGAAACGGATCTGTCATGTTGTGGCCAACCCTGAAGGCGAGGTGAATATCGCGATTGTCGGTAAATATACCAGCTTGCAGGATTCCTATAAGTCGCTTGGCGAGGCGCTGGTTCATGGCGGCATTGCCAATGGTGTTAAGGTAAATATCGACTGGATCGATTCTGAATTGTTTGAGCAGGAAGATGCGGCCGTTCAGAATTTGCAGCATGTTGGCGGTATTCTTGTTCCCGGCGGTTTTGGCGAGCGCGGATCAGAGGGTAAGATTCGCGCTGTGCGTTTCGCGCGTGAACAGAATATTCCGTATTTTGGCATTTGTTTCGGGATGCAGATGGCGGTTCTTGAAACCGCGCGCAACCTCGCCGGAATGCCCGAAGCAGGGTCAAGCGAATTTGGGGAAACTGAATTACCTCTGGTTGGTCTGATGACTGAATGGACAGTTGGTAATGAGACGTTGCAGCGCAGTGCTGATGATGATCTTGGCGGTACAATGCGGCTTGGTGCCTATGAATGTCATTTGACGCCGGGGTCGCTGGCAAGCCGCCTTTATCACCAGCAGGTGATTTTTGAGCGTCATCGCCATCGCTATGAGGTTAATATCGCCTATCGTGACCAATTAGCGGCCGCCGGTATGGTGATATCAGGCCTGTCGCCTGATGGCAGCCTGCCAGAAATTGTCGAGCGGGCTGATCACCCATTTTTTGTTGCGGTACAGTTTCATCCTGAGCTGAAGTCAAAACCATTTGATCCGCACCCGCTCTTTACCGGGTTCGTGGCGGCGTCAATGGAGAAATCCCGTCTTGTTTAGGCGGGTCTGGGTTTAGGCGGGTTTGGGTTTAAGCGGGTTTGGCCCGTAATCATTGGCTTGCTTGCTTTGATTGGGGCCTTTGCGGCGATTGGGGGTATCATGCAAAACGTAACTATTGGGAACGTTGCTTGCGGCGGTGACGCGCCGCTGTTGTTGATCGCTGGCCCTTGTCAGATCGAGGGGCGTGACCACGCGCTATCATGCGCGGCAAGCCTTGCCAAGATGGCGTCGGATGCTGGCATGGGCTTTGTCTATAAATCATCTTATGACAAGGCTAACCGTACCTCTGCCACTGCCCAGCGCGGCGTCGGCATGGATGAGGGGCTGGAAATTCTGGCGGCGGTAAAGGCTGAAATTGGTGTTCCGGTTCTAAGTGATGTGCATCTTCCAGAGCAATGTGCGGCAGCGGCTGATGTTCTGGACGTTATCCAGATTCCGGCTTTTTTATGCCGGCAGACTGATTTACTGGTGGCTGCGGCAAAAACAGGCTGTGTCATTAACATCAAAAAAGGTCAGTTTCTGGCGCCATGGGATATGCAGCATGTTGCCAAGAAGGTGACGGGCGCTGGCAATAATCAAGTGCTGCTTACCGAACGCGGTACATCATTTGGCTATAATACGCTGGTATCAGACATGCGTGCCTTGCCAACCATGGCGGGCTTTGGCCATCCGGTAATTTTTGACGCGACCCATTCGGTGCAACAGCCGGGTGGGCTTGGTGGTAGTTCGGGTGGGCAGCGCGAGTTCGTGCCGGTGCTGGCGCGGGCGGCGGTCGCTGTTGGCGTGCAGGGTTTATTTATGGAGTCCCATGAAAATCCGGACGAGGCGCCGTCTGATGGCCCGAACATGGTGCCATTGTCGGAAATGCCGTCAATATTGGCAAAATTAATGCAAATTGATCAGGCGCGGCGGGGGTAAATCCTCGCAGTGGCAGCCTGTTGTCTTTCGCCATACCACGCCATGATCATGCGTTGCCAATAGCCAAGATCAGTTGCGCTTAAAGGCGATATTCGTTACATATCGCACATCCAAAACCACTGAGACCGAAAAGAGCCAAGCCAATGTCAGCGATCATAGACGTTCAAGCGCGTGAAATTCTTGATTCACGCGGAAACCCGACTGTTGAAGTTGATGTTGTTCTAGAAGATGGCGCGGTCGGTCGTGCTGCTGTCCCGTCTGGCGCCTCAACCGGCGCCTATGAAGCTGTTGAGATGCGCGATGGTGATGCCGAGCGTTACGGCGGCAAGGGCGTTTTAAAGGCCGTTGACGCTGTGAATTTTGAGATTTTTGATGCGCTGACCGGTGCTGATGCATTCGATCAGGCCGGGCTTGATCAGGATTTGATCGAGCTTGATGGCACGCCGAATAAGGCGCGGCTTGGTGCAAATGCTATTTTGGGTGTTTCAATGGCGGTGGCGCGCGCGGCGGCGGACTCCGCCGAAATGCCGCTATGGCGCTATTTAGGCGGGGTGCATGCGCACCTGTTGCCAGTGCCGATGATGAATATCATCAATGGCGGTGCGCACGCCGATAATGCATTAGATGTTCAGGAATTTATGGTGATGCCAGTTGGTGCCAGCCATTTTGCCGACGGCTTGCGCATGGGCGCAGAAATCTTTCATGCGCTGAAAAAGCTGTTGTCCGATGCGTCATTATCAACCGCGGTTGGCGATGAGGGGGGATTTGCCCCCGCGATTAACTCGACCGATGAGGCGCTTGGCTATATCACGAAATCAATCGAGGCCGCTGGCTATAAACCGGGTGACGATGTGATGATCGCACTGGACGCCGCCGCCAGCGAGTTTTGTAACGATTTTAAATATAACCTTGCTGGCGAGGGGCGCATCCTTGGCAGTGCCGAGATGAACGCAATGTGGCAGGAATTAACCGGTCGCTATCCAATTGTGTCGATTGAAGATCCGCTTCATGAGGATGATTGGGCCGGATTCCAGAACCTGACCGCAGCGATTGGTGAGACCGTGCAGATCGTTGGTGATGATTTATTCGTGACCAACCCCGAGCGTCTTGGGCGCGGTATTACCGAGGCCGCCGGCAATGCTATTTTGATCAAGGTAAATCAGATCGGCACTTTAACCGAGACAATGCAGGCCATTGATATGGCACAAAAAGCTGGCTTTGGCGTGATTATCTCGCACCGGTCTGGTGAAACCGAAGATAGCTTTATCGCCGATTTGGCAGTCGCCACCAATGCCGGTCAGATTAAAACCGGCTCATTGTCCAGATCGGATCGGCTGGCAAAATATAACCAGCTGCTTCGCATCGAGGAAGAGCTGGACCGGACCGGGCTGTACGCTGGACGATCAATCCTGCGTGGCTAACTAAAATATTATAAGAATCAAAGCTATCTCTGTTTTCGCTTTTTGCTTGACGTGTCGAATCACCTTTGATTCACTAGGGCAATGGTCGCTTGGTGCTGTGCCGTGACGACTGGCTGATAAAGCGATTGGTGGGGTGGATTTAATGTATGTGATGCGAAAAACATTGACGTTTGCTGGCAGCTTTGTGCTGCTGGGAACGATGATCGTTTTCTTTGGCGTCCATACCGTTACTGGCGAGCGGGGAATTCTCGCCCGCCCGCAGCTTGAGCGTAAAATCCTGCTGGCTGAGGAACAATTGGCTTTATTGGAAAAGCATCAGCATTTTTTGAACCACCGGATTACTTTGATGAATAAGGGCGGGGTTGATGCTGATATTTTAGCCGAAACAGCGCGCGCCGAACTTGGGCTTTATGCGCCAAATGATGTGATTGTTTCAATTGATCTGTCAGATTTGAAATTTTAATATCACCTGCAAGCATCGATAAGTTAACTGTATTCTAGTTTATATTAAAAAAACTCAATAAATACAGAATAATAAAATTGTTGCAAAAATTCAAAATCCGCTGAATTCTCATCTGGTTATCTTGTCATGCGCGGCAGTTGTTGCCATGGCCAGTGCAGAATGTGGGGGTTAGGGATGATGCGGCAATGGCTGCTGCTCACCTGATATATCCGCTGTAAACCGACCAAGGACAGGCCGATGCCTGCTGAGGTCATAAGGGTGGGATGAATGAGCGCGAAAGCAGAAACCAAACGCAAGAAAGGCCCCGGGCGGCCGCCAAAAACACCAAAAACAATGGTGTCAGGCGTGAATGATATGCCGCCGACCGAAGATCTTGTCTCCATGTATAAAGACATGCTGTTGATCCGCCGCTTTGAGGAAAAAGCCGGTCAGCTTTATGGCATGGGCCAGATTGGCGGTTTTTGTCACCTCTATATTGGCCAAGAAGCCGTTGTTGTTGGCTTGCAATCGGCCTCGGAGCCCGGCGACACGGTTGTCACATCCTATCGTGACCATGGTCATATGTTGGCGTGCGGGATGGAGTCTGATGGGGTCATGGCCGAATTAACCGGCCGCGCCGGTGGGTATTCACGCGGCAAGGGTGGCTCGATGCATATGTTCAGCCGTGAAAAGAATTTCTTTGGTGGTCACGGTATTGTCGGCGCGCAGGTGCCAATCGGCGTCGGGCTTGCCTTTTCTCACAAATACAAGAACGAACCAAACGTCTGCATGACCTATCTTGGTGATGGCGCCGTCAATCAGGGGCAGGTTTACGAGAGCTTTAACATGGCCGCGTTATGGAGCCTTCCGGTCGTTTTTGTCATTGAAAACAATCAATATGGTATGGGCACCAAAGTGACGCGCGCGGCGGCTGGTCGGGCGCTGGCCGACCGCGGCATGGCGTATGGTATTCCGGGCAAGCAGGTCGATGGAATGAATGTGCTGGCCGTGCGGACGGCGGCATTGGAGGCGCTGGCGCATTGCCGTGAGGGCAATGGTCCGTTCATTCTGGAAATGAAAACCTATCGTTATCGTGGGCATTCAATGTCCGATCCAGCAAAATACCGGACCCGCGAGGAGGTTGATGCGATGCGCAAGCAGCATGATCCGATTGATCAAATCCGCGAGATTTTGAAAAATCAGGATGTTGATGATGCGCGGCTTAAGGAAATTGATTCAGACGTCAAGGCCATCGTCACCAAGGCAACGGAATTTGCCCAAACCAGCCCCGAGCCGGATCCATCCGAACTCTTTACTGATATTTTGCTGCCGCTAACCGACAGCAAGCTGATTGCAAAGGTGTAAATCATGGCCATTGAAATCAAAATGCCGGCCTTATCGCCAACTATGGAAGAGGGCACGCTTGCCAAGTGGCTTGTTGCTGATGGTGACGAGGTGCGTTCGGGCGATGTCATTGCCGAGATTGAAACCGATAAGGCCACAATGGAAGTCGAAGCCATTGAAGATGGCAAGGTCGGAAGAATTCTAGTGCCAGCCGGAACCCAAAATGTGAAGGTAAACGCGGTCATTGCAGTGCTGTTGGAAGATGGTGAAACAAGCAGCGATATCAAAGCGGTAACGCCTGATAACACGGCAACTGTGACATCTGGGTCCGAAACAACTACGCCCGTATCAACTGGGCCCGAATCAACTGCGCCCGCAGCCATCTCTCCCGCACCGGTCGCTGCTGCTGATGCGAACGGGGTTGGGGCATCGACAATGCTGACCGTTCGCGAGTCGCTTCGCGATGCGATGGCCGAAGAAATGCGCCGCGATGAAAATGTTTTCATCATGGGTGAAGAGGTGGCTGAATATCAGGGTGCCTATAAGGTCACGCAAGGGTTGCTCGACGAATTTGGTGCCAAGCGGGTGATCGATACGCCGATCACCGAGCAAGGTTTTGCGGGTCTTGGTGTTGGCGCTGCGTTTGGTGAATTGCGCCCGATTGTGGAATTTATGACGTTCAATTTTGCTATGCAGGCAATTGACCAGATCATCAATTCCGCGGCAAAAACTCTTTATATGTCGGGTGGGCAGATGGGCTGTCCGATCGTGTTTCGCGGGCCGAATGGCGCCGCTAGCCGCGTTGCTGCCCAGCATTCGCAGTGTTTTGCCAGCTGGTACGCGCATTGTCCGGGGTTAAAGGTGGTTGCACCATACTCGGCAGCGGATGCCAAAGGGCTGTTAAAGGCGGCAATCCGCGATCCGAATCCGGTAATTTTTCTCGAGCATGAAGTGCTTTACGGGCAGAGCTTTGAGGTGCCTGATGACGATGACTGGATTGTGCCGATTGGCAAGGCCAATATTTTGCGCACCGGCAGTGATGTGACCATTGTTGCGTTCTCGATTATGGTTGGGCGCGCCCTTGAGGCGGCAGATCGTCTAGCCGAGCAGGGGATTAGTGCGGAGGTCATTGATCTGCGGTCAATTCGCCCGCTTGATACTGCCACAATCGTGGCGTCGGTGAAAAAGACGTCGCGGCTTGTTACCTGCGAAGAGGGCTTTCCTTTTGCCGGTATCGGGGCTGAAATTGCCATGCAGGTCATGGAGCAGGCTTTTGACTGGCTGGACGCGCCAATTGCGCGGGTCACCGGTAAAGATGTGCCGATGCCCTATGCGGCGAACCTTGAAGCGCTGGCATTGCCGCAGGTTGACGATATTATCGCAACCGCCAAGGCCACTTGTGATGGATTTAAGGGGTAGACGCGATGGCAATCGAAATCAAAATGCCGGCTTTATCGCCAACCATGACAAGCGGAACTGTGGCAAAATGGCTCGTTGGTGAGGGCGATCAGGTCAATTCAGGCGATGTGATTGCCGAGATCGAAACCGATAAGGCAACGATGGAGGTCGAGTCGGTTGATGATGGTGTAATGGCAAAGATTCTAATCCAAGCTGGCAGCGAAAATGTTGCGGTAGGGGCCGTCATCGCGATGCTTGCAGCGGATGGTGAAAGCGTTAGCGATGTTGCCAATATGAACCCGCAGCCAGAAAAATTAGCAGCATCAGCATCTGCCGTTGAAACACCAACCGCGCCAGTTCAAAAAACCGCACCAGTTCAAACAACCGCACCAGTAACACCGGCGACGCCGGCAATATCGCAGCCTGCTGCCGATAAACCGCGGCTTTTTGCCAGCCCTCTTGCGCGCCGGATTGCGGCAGATAAGGGTATTTCGCTTGAGGGGATTACTGGTAGCGGGCCTTATGGCCGTATTTTGCGGCGTGATGTCGAGGCAGCACCAGCCGAACCAGCGTCAACTTATATCGCACCGGTGGCGCAGGCCATTGGGCAGGCAGATGGTCATCTGCGGGGCGGCAGCGACCTTGTCGCAAATAGCCAGATGCGCAAAGTCATTGCCGGCAGGCTTCAGGAATCGAAGCAGCAGGCACCGCATTTCTATCTGACCGTTGATTGCAAGATTGACACCTTGCTTGCGGCGCGCGCGGCACTGAATGCCAAGGCACCTGATGGCGTAAAAATTTCGGTTAACGACATGATTATCCGTGCTGCAGCGATGGCGTTGATGGCGGTTCCCGCGGCAAACGCGTCTTGGGAGGGTGAGCATACCCGCCGTTACCATCACGCCGATATTGCGATGGCCGTTGCAATTGATGGCGGTCTGATCACGCCAATTATCTGGGCGGCCGAGCAAAAGGGCCTGGCGGCCCTGTCAATGGTCACATCCGATCTGGCGGCGCGGGCGCGTGATGGTGCGCTGGCACCAGATGAATACACCGGCGGCAGCTTTACCATTTCCAATCTTGGCATGTATGGCGTTCGTGAGTTCGCTGCCGTGATCAACCCGCCGCATGGTGCCATTTTGGCAGTTGGTGCTGGCGAGCAGCGCCCGGTTGTCGTTGATGGTAATCTGGCTGTTGCGACCGTGATGAGTGTTACCTTATCGGCCGACCACCGCGCCGTTGACGGCGCTGTTGGGGCGCAATGGCTGCAGGCATTTAAAGGGTTTGTTGAAGATCCTGTCACCATGTTGCTGTAACCGGCTACCTACGGCCTGATGCTGTGATTTTTGCCCGCTGGAAATACGTTATTGATCAGCCACCAGCTGCGCTGATGAGGAGAGAATAATGACCGATACGCATTTTGATATCGCTGTGATTGGTGGCGGGCCGGGCGGCTATGTCGCGGCCATTCGTGCGGCCCAGCTGGGGCTGAAACCGGTGGTGATCGAGCGTGAGCATCTTGGTGGTATCTGCCTTAATTGGGGATGCATTCCGACCAAGGCATTGCTGCGTGCTGCCGAATTGCGCCACTCGATTGATGAAATGGCGGCATTTGGCATTACCGTCGGTGAGGTGAAAATTGACCTTGGTGCCGTCGTGAAACGGTCGCGCAAGGTCGCTGGCCACCTATCGATGGGGGTCAAGCATCTGCTAAAAAAGAATAAAGTGACCGTGATTGAGGCCGAGGCTAAAATCGGCGCATCCACGGGCGGCCTTCGGCAAATCACCCTATCGACCGGCGACGCGGTGGCGGCAAAACATATTATTATCGCCACTGGTGCCCGTGCCCGCGCGCTGCCGAATATTGTGGCAGATGGTAAAACTATTCTGACCTATCGTGACGCGATGGTTCCCGAAACCATGCCGGATGCACTAATCATTGTTGGGTCGGGGGCAATCGGCAGTGAATTTGCCTCATTCTATCATGATATGGGGGTCGCCGTGACTTTGGTCGAGGCGATGGATCGCATTCTGCCAGTTGAAGATGTTGAAGTTTCTGACTTTGTGCAGAAATCTTTTGAAAAGCGCGGTATCAAGGTGATGACTGGGGTGAAGTTACAGTCAGTGACCAGTGATGCAAACGGCGTGACGGCGGTAATTGAGGGGCATTATAAACCTTTGAAGGCTAGCCGGATGATTCTGGCGGTTGGCATTACCGGAAACACCGAAAATCTTGGTCTTGAAGGTACCAAGATTAAGGTTGATCGGGGCCATATCACCACTGATCAATGGGGTGCAACCGGCGAGGCTGGCATTTACGCCATTGGCGATGTTACGGGGCCACCATGGTTGGCGCATAAGGCAAGTCATGAAGGCATTATCTGTGTCGAAAAAATCGCTGGTATGCGTGATGTTCACGCGATTGGTGCTGGGGCGGTGCCGGGCTGCACCTATTGCCGCCCGCAGGTGGCATCGGTTGGCATGACCGAAGCGGCGGCGAAACAGGCGGGCCATGATTTGAAAGTTGGCCGGTTTCCGTTTGCTGGAAACGGCAAAGCGATTGCGCTTGGCGATGATGGCGGTTTTGTTAAGACAATTTTTGATGCAAAAACGGGCGAGTTGCTTGGCGCGCATATGGTTGGGCCCGAGGTAACTGAATTGATCCAAGGCTATGCGATTGCGCGCACGCTTGAGGCCACCGAGGCTGAATTAATGGCGACAATCTTTGCGCACCCAACCCTGTCTGAAGCGATGCATGAGTCTGTTCTTGACGCCTATGATCGGGCGATCCATTTTTAACAGCCGTTTCAAAAGCCTTCATCGTCGCCGTTAATCGGTTGGTCTTTCCGGGTTTAGTCTGCTAAGAAAAAATCATGCCGCAAGTAAACACAAGCAAAGGGGCGGAGCGCCACCCCGAAAAGCGAAAAAATCCGGATAGGCCGCAGCCTCGCCGACCTGAATGGTTGCGCGTGAAGGCGCCTGTTTCGGCGGCCTATGCTGAAACCAGATCATTGATGCGCGAGCATAATCTGGTAACAGTTTGCGAAGAGGCCGCCTGTCCAAATATTGGTGAATGCTGGGCGCAAAAACACGCCACCATGATGATTTTGGGTTCGGTTTGCACGCGTGCCTGTGCTTTTTGTAATGTGGCGACTGGCCGGCCTGATCTGCTGGACCCGCATGAGCCGGAAAATGTCGGCAAGGCCGTTGCAAAGCTGGGGTTGCGTCATGTGGTGATCACCTCGGTTGATCGTGATGATCTGGATGATGGCGGTGCGCAGCATTTTGCCGAGACGATTCTGGCCATTCGCCGCTTGTCACCGGAAACGACCATCGAAGTTCTGACCCCCGATTTTCTGCGTAAAGATGGCGCGGTCGAGATCGTTGTCGCAGCGCAGCCTGATGTCTTTAATCATAATATGGAAACTGTGCCACGCCTCTATCCGTCAATCCGGCCCGGTGCGCGGTATTTTCATTCGCTATCGATCCTGCAAAGGGTCAAATCGCTTGACCCGACAATCTTTACCAAATCGGGCATCATGGTCGGGCTTGGCGAAACTGATGGCGAGGTGGGGCAATTGATGGATGATCTGCGCAGTGCCGATGTTGATTTTATGACGATTGGTCAATATTTGCAGCCAACGCCAAAACACGCGGTAGTTGATCGGTTCGTCACGCCTGAGATATTTGCGCAATTCGCGAAATTGGGCGCTGGTAAAGGGTTCTTGCTGATGTCTTCAACGCCGTTAACACGATCCAGCTATCATGCCGATGCCGATTTTGCCGCATTACAGGCGGCGCGAAACGCCGCGCATCAGGGCGTTTAATCATCGGAGTTCGCAGACTATGACCGTTCACAGCGAAAAACGGGTGATCCGTCACCGGCCTGAAGATCTGTATGCGCTAGTTGCCAATGTGCGCGACTATCCCGAGTTCTTGCCATGGTGTCTGGCGTCGCGGATCAGGCATGAATCGCCCAAAGCGCTTACCGCTGATTTGATCATTGGCTTTAATATGTTCCGTGAGCGTTTTACCTCTTATGTAGAGCTTGATGCGGATAAATTGGAAATCACCGTAAAATATGCCGAAGGACCATTTAAGCACCTAACCAATCATTGGCGCTTTCTTGATCATCCGGATGGGTGCGAGATTGATTTCTATGTTGATTTCGAATTTAATTCGCGGCTGTTACAGTCGGTCATCGAGACCTTGTTTACCGAGGCAGTCAAGCGGATGGTGCGTGCGTTCGAAACCCGCGCCGATGCTTTATACGGTAAAAAATAAATAAAAATATTTATCTATTTCAATTCATTATAGATCATTGTTAATGCGTTAAGCAATGCTTTTTTGCGCACTGTTTCGCGGTCTCCGGTAAAGATATGCCGCTCATGCTGCGCCGCGTTACCGCGCCTCTGGCAGCTAAAATGCACAAGCCCAACAGGCTTGTCCGGACTGCCTCCACCCGGCCCCGCGATACCAGTAACCGATGCGGCCAGTGCGGCACGCGGGGTTGCGGCCAATGCGCCGGCGGTCATGGCAATGGCAGTTTCGGCTGATACCGCGCCGTGGTCGGCAAGCGTCTTATCGCTTACGCCGAGAAGATCAATCTTTGCGTCATTGCTATAGGTCACAAATCCACGATCAAGCACCGCCGATGATCCCGGAATGTCGGTCAGCGCAGATGCGATCAAGCCGCCGGTGCAGGACTCGGCAAGGACAATGATGATTTTTTGCTTGCACGCACGCTCAACGATCGCCTTTGCCAGCGTGGTTGGGCTCATATCTGCCGCTGTTGCCATGTTTGTTTCGGCTGTCATTATCGTGCCTCACATTTGCTTTAAATAGCAATTCCAACGAGTAATAGTCCCGCCCCCCAGAGACAGATTGCTGCCAGTAATCCAGCGACAATATCATCGGCCATCACACCAACCCCGCCTGCAAGGGATTCGGCCATGCCAACGGGGCCTATCTTGGTAATATCAAAAAATCGGAACAGAATAAACGCAGCAGCAAACCACCACGGGTCAAGCGGCAGAATAATCAGCGCAAGCCATTGGCCGGCCACCTCATCTATAATGACTTCGGGCGCGTCTTTGCGGCCGGACTGCTGGCTATAGGCATCGGCGGCAAAGACACCAATGGCCGTCACCAGCAATGTTGCCGCCGCCAGCAGTCCGGTGCCATGGCTGGCCAAAAAATAGCCGCTAAAAATACCAATGGCCGAGCCGATTGTCCCCGGGGCAGGCCGCATATGTCCAAACGGCCCCAGCGTGGCGATATAGGCAAGCGGTGGTAGAAGTGCGCTGCTAATCTTCATCAGGAGGCCGTGCCTGATGTCTCAGGCGCCGATGGTCTTGCGGAGATAGATGCTGTAGACATAGATGCTGTGGGTTTAGGGGCTGCGGGTATGGCGATACCGGCACTCGCCTGAGCAGCGATGCCTTCGCCGCGGCCGGTAAAGCCAAGCCCTTCAGACGTTGTAGCTTTAACGCCAACGCGGTCAATCGGCAGGCCGCAGATTTCGGCAATTCGTTGGCGCATCGCATCACGGTGAGGGCCGATTTTCGGTGCCTCACATATAATCGTCAGATCAAGGTTAATAATGCTGCCGCCGCGGGCCGCAACACGGTCAACCGCAAATTTTAGAAATTTGGCGCTGTCAGCATTTTTCCATTTCGGGTCAGATGGTGGGAAATGCGCGCCAATATCGCCATCGGCAAGCGCGCCAAATATCGCATCGCATAGCGCGTGCAGCCCAACGTCACCATCGGAATGTGCAAGCATTTTTCGATCACTATCCAGCTTTATACCAGCAATCCATATCGGTCCGGCTTCATCACTGAATTTATGCACATCAAAGCCGGTGCCAAGGCGTGTTTCTGTTGTCATGTCCTGATCCGTCGTCTGCACTCTCCTCGGCGCTGTCATCACCGCATTGGCAAGATGCGTTAACATAGCAAAATCATCGGCATCGGTCAGCTTCATAAGCTGTTTTGCACCGCTGATGCCGATAACCTGGAACCCGGCTGCCTCGGCAAGGCTGCAATCATCGGTAAATCCATCATTATCGGCGAAATCATTATGCAGATCAGTGATGGCCTGACGCCGAAATAATTGCGGCGTCTGTGCCGCGCCAAGCAAGCTGCGGTCAATGCCGCCGGTAACAAGGCGGCCGGCCAATTCTTGGGGGGGTGGGGATGCCGGCGTTACCGTCTTGACGCTATCGGCAATCGGCAGAATCGGAACCGCGCCAATGATTTTGCTGTCATCAACGGCGTCAGCGCTGGTCATATTGGTGGCGGCGATCAATTGATCCAGTAATCCAAGGGGGATAAGCGGGCGCGCGGCATCATGGATTGCCACATAATCAATGCCCTCAGCATCTGGCAGGCCAGCAAGTTTGCATAGGCCGGCACGAACTGAATCCTGCCGTGTGGCGCCGCCACCAACGATGTGAACCGGGGTTTTTACCGTTGATAAAAGATCGGCCATTTTGTCGATAAAAAAATCTGCTAGGACAATGATGATTGCGGTAATGCTCGGCTGTTCGTCAAAATAATCCAGCGAATGCGCAATGACCGGCTTTGTCCCTAGCGGCCAGAATTGTTTTGGCAAATTGGGGGCAGGGGTTTTTCGCTGACCAAGCGCCGCCGCAGCGCGCACGCCTGATCCCGCTGCGACAATAATCGCTGCGCATCGCGGGGTGCCGGAGGGCTTGGGGCGTGCTCTAGAATGCTGTGGCATGATAGTCACTCTTATCCCCAATGTGCGCGGCTTTGTCCAATGGATATTCCATCGCCGTGATTACGGCCAATCCGGGTTTGGGGCCGCGGTTACTGCAGTCCCAGCACGCTAAGGGGCGGCTTGCGGCTAGTCTCGGCGGGCGAACAGCGGCCGATAAACGTTAAGTGATGGATTTTTGAGCATTAATTGCCTATTGTCTAGGCGTTTTTCGAAGGTCTAGTCAAATTATTGTTTAGTAGGGTCTGTTTCGGGGTCTTTTATGTCTCTAGTCATCGCTGGATATGCTGTGCCGCACGCGGCCATTCTTGCGCCCATGTCAGGTGTTACTGACTGGCCGTTCCGCCGTGCCGTGCGCCGTTGTGGTGGCGGTCTGGTGGTAACCGAGATGATTGCAAGCGCGGCTGTTCTGCGTGATGTGCGAAGCGAGATGCGGAAATTAAAGACCGAGGCGAAGTCTGAGGCGCCATTGTCGATTCAGCTGGCAGGCTGGGAACCGCTGGTAATGGCCGAGGCTGCAAAAATCTGCGCTGATCTGGGCGCTACTTTCATTGATATCAATATGGGCTGTCCGGCGAAAAAGGTTACCGGTAAATTATCTGGTTCGGCCTTAATGCGCGACCCGCATCTAGCTGGCGCGATCATGGCGGCAGTCGTCAATGCGGTTGATGTGCCGGTCACGTTAAAAATGCGGCTTGGCTGGGATGATGATAGTTTGAACGCGCCAATTTTGGCAAAAATGGCTGAAGATACCGGAATTAAAATGCTGGCAATTCACGGCAGGACCCGCTGCCAGATGTATAATGGTGCAGCGGATTGGGGAAAAATTGCTGATGTTGTGAATAGGGTGGATATTCCGGTTGTGGCGAATGGTGATATTACCTGTCTCGATACGGTGCGGCGCGCTGTTGCTGAAAGCGGCGCGGCGGGTGTTATGATTGGCCGCGGCGCGCAGGGCAGGCCGTGGCTTTTGGCGCAGGCCGGTGATTTGCTCGCGGGTAAGGCGGTTCGTGCGACCCCCTCGATCGCGATGCGGCATCAGCTGATGCGGGCGCATTTGGATGATATGCTCAGCCATTATGGAACTGCCGCCATGCGTTTGGCGCGCAAACATATTGCCTGGTATGCACATGGCTTGCCCGGTGCCGCCGAATTGCGTGACATCGCCAATAATAGCACTGATGCGGCACAGGTATTTGCCGCGGTTGATCAGTTTTTTGCAACACTTGACCCAAGCGACGTGGCAGCGTGATGCGTGTGCCGCCAAAATCAACAGGGATGGCCGAGGCTGACAAGCATGGCGGCGCTGGGATGCAGCGTTTTGGCGATAATGCTGATCAGGGCTATGATCACGATACCGAGCAGATGTCAGGCATCAACGCGGCACAAATTCTTGCAAGCTTGCCCAATCCGATTTTTGTTCTGGATGCCCAAAACCGTTTTCTGTACCTCAATCAGGCTGCCGAGATGTTTTTTCAGTCCAGTCAGATGATCCTTGCTGGGCAGGCGCTTGAGGGATTTATCCCAACCGATGCCAGCCTGTTTTCAATGTTGCAGCGGGCGCGTGATCAGCATGTGTCGGTTGGTGATCAGGGGCTGGAACTTGCGGGGCCAAAACTTGGGCTAAAGCTAGTGAATGTGCAAATCACCCCATTTGGCGAAATGCCGCCACGGCTGTTGGTGTCGATACAAGAACGCGCGCTTGCCGAACGATTGCGGGGGCAATCGCTATTTCGCGGTGCTGCACGGTCAATTTCCGCAATGGCGGCCTTACTGGCGCATGAGGTGAAAAACCCGCTTGCCGGCATTAAAGGTGCGGCTCAGCTTTTGGAATCTAGCCTTGGCGAGGAAGATCGCGCGCTAAGCAGAATGATTGTCGAGGAAAGTGACCGTGTGGCGGCGCTGCTTGACCGGATGGAAGGGTTTGCCGGCGGGGCGCGGCTGGTTTTAAGCCCGGTAAATATCCATGAAATCCTCGATCATTGTCTTGGACTGGCGGCGGCGTCTTATGGTGCGCATCTGGTCATCCGCCGGCAGTATGATCCGTCATTGCCATTGGTGAATGGTCATCGAGATTTGCTGATCCAATCGTTTATCAATATTATTAAAAACGCATCAGAAGCAACTGATAAAAATGCAGAATTAATCATAAAGACATCCTATTCCCGCGGTCGCCGTCTGTCATTGGCGGCCAGTGATGGCGGGTCGCACGTGCCAGTTCAGGTTGATATTATTGACAATGGGCCGGGCATTCCAGAAGACATCCGTAATCATATTTTTGATCCATTTGTTTCGGGTCGCAGTGGTGGCAGTGGGCTTGGGCTGACGATGGTGGCGAGTGTGGTTGCCGATCATGGCGGCATGATCGAGGTTGACACGACCCCCGGCGGGACTGTGTTTCGGATGAATTTTCCAGTGGCAGAGGAAGGTCAAACAGCGGCAAAGTCAAAATCCCATAAAGCGGCAGCAAAACAGAAAGAGGCGGCAAAATGAATGAAAAACCGCCCATAGTTCTGGTCGCCGAAGATGATAAATCGGTCAGGCTCGTTGTGCAGCAGGCGCTGGCGCGGCAGGGCTATGCGGTGCAGTCAAGCGGGACAGCTGCCGGCTTGTGGAAGCTAATCGAGTCCGGCAAAGGTGATGTGTTGATCACTGATGTGGCACTGCCCGATGGTGATGCGCTGGATTTACTGCCCCGTATTCAGGATCGTCGGCCGGACTTGCCAGTGATTGTGATGAGTGCGCGGTCGACATTGCTAACCGCGGTTAAGGCGCAGCAGGTTGGCGTGTTTGAATATCTGCCCAAGCCGTTCGAATTGCGCAATCTTATTGAAGTTACCCAGCGTGCGGTTGAGGCGATTGGCGCGCCAAGCCGGACGGCGGTCAAGACAAATTCGATTGAGGAAGGCGGCCCGTTAATCGGTCGGTCGCGCCCAATGCAGGATATTTTTAAGGCAATGGCGCGGGTTGTAAGTACTGATCTGACTGTGCTTGTGACCGGTGAAAGCGGAACCGGTAAGGAACTGGTTGCGCGCGCTTTGCATGATCTTGGCAGTCGGCGCGCAGGGCCGTTTGTGGCAATTAACCTTGCGGCAATCCCGCGTGATCTGGTTGAGGTGGATTTGTTTGGGCGCGGTGAAGACAGCCTTGGCACGCCGACAAAGCATCATCAAGGCCGGTTTGCCCAAGCCGAGGGTGGCACGCTGTTTCTTGACGAGGTTGGCGATATGCCGCCCGAAGCCCAAACCCGGCTATTACGGGTTTTGCAGGATGGTGAATATCTGCCGGTTGGTGCCCAGCGTCCGATCAAAACCAACATCCGGATTATCGCGGCGACAAACCAGAATTTGCATCATTTGATGCATCAGGGGCTGTTTCGCGAGGATCTATTTTACCGGTTGAATGTGGTGCCGTTGCGTCTGCCGCCATTGCGGGAACGGATCGAGGATATTGGCCCGCTGGTCAATCATTTTCAGGTACAAGCAGTAAAGGAAGGGCTGCGGTCCAAAACCTTTACGCCAGAGGCATTGCGTGCGTTGAAATCATGGCATTGGCCGGGCAATGTGCGCGAACTGGAAAATCTGGTCAGACGAATGCTGGTGCTGCACGCCGATAGCAGCATTGATGCAAGCGCGGTTGAACGTGAATTTCCGGTAAGTCAGGCTGAAATGAACGATGATAGCGAAAGCCTGTCAGAATCGGTTGAGACCCACATAAAGCGTTATTTCGAAGCGCTAAAAGGCGGCATGCCTGCGCCCGGCCTCTATGGGCGGATCCTGCGCGAGGTTGAGCATCCGCTGATTCTGGCAACATTAGAGGTAACCCGTGGTAATCAGGTTCGGGCGGCCGATATTTTGGGGCTGAACCGCAATACCTTGCGAAAAAAGATCAAAGATTTGAACATTAAGGCAGGTCGCTAAAATGTTGAAATCAAACAATCAAAGGGCATCAAAATTGGGTGAAAAAGGGTGGTTCAGCGAAGATCGGCTGGCTTATATCTCGATCCTGTTCACGCTTGGTATGGGGGCGGTGACCGCCTATGCCCTGACCCGGGTTGATTACCTGTCGAATGATACGGATACGCTTATTTGGCTGGTTGTGATTGATGCGCTGGCGCTGTTGGTGCTTGGTACGCTTGTGGGGCGACAAATCTGGCGGCTTTGGTCAGAGCGGCGCCAACGGCTTGCGGGGCATCAGCTGCATTGGCGCATGGCGGTTCTGTTTGGCGGTGTGACGACGTTTCCAGCGGTAATTGTCACGCTGTTTGCGTTATTTATTGTTGATTACTCATTGCGTGGCTGGTTTGCCGAGCGCATTTCGACCGCAGTTAATGAGTCAGTGCGGGTTGCCGAATCCTATTTCGATGAACATGCGCGCTCGATCTCGGGCGAAGTGCTGACGATGGCGAATGATATTAACCGCGAGGCCTATCGCCTCGTTGGTAAGGGCAATTTGATGGGCCGGTATCTTAGTGATCAGGCCGCGCTTCGGAACATGGCCGACGCGATCATCTTTGATGGGACGGGACAGGTTCTTGCGAAATCACAATTTGCGTTTGCGATTACCTTTGCCAATCTCGAATCCAGCTGGGTTGAACAAGCGCGGAAAGGCGAGGTGGTGATCTTGCGCGCTGACGAAACCAATAAATTGCGCGCTGTGGTAAAGTTGAACAGCTATGTCGATGCCTATTTGCTGGTTGGCCGGTTTATTGACTCAAAAGTTCTGCTGGCCATGGATCAAACCCGGCTTGCCGCATCAGATTATCAACAGCTCGGATTCCAGCAGCTTGACCTCCAAATTAGCTTTGCTGTGCTTTTTGGCATTATTCTGCTGTTGATCCTGATTGCGTCATTGTGGATTGGTCTAAATCTGGCAACGGCGATTGTCGGGCCGCTCGGCTCGGTCATTCATGTCGCCGAGCAGGTGCGCGGGGGGAACCTGTCGCAACGTGTACCGGATGATTTGCAACTCGAAGAGATTTCACGGCTTGGCTCGGCATTTAACCGGATGCTGGACGAGCTAGCGCGCAGCCGCGAGCAGCTGGTGCAAGCAAACACCCAGATTGATCAACGCCGTGAATTTACCGAGGCCGTGCTTGGCGGTGTATCGTCGGGGGTCATCGGTCTTGATCGTGATGGCAAGGTAACGCTGCCAAATGCAACGGCGCGAAGCCTTTTGACCAAGAGTGACACCGAGCTGATCGGGAAAAAGCTGGTCGACGTCATTCCTGAATTCAAAGGATTGCTGGGAATTATCAATCAGAAAAGGCGGCGTTTTGGTGAAGAGCAGATTATATTGCAACGCCAGAACAGCCAGCTGATCCTGCGTGCACGGATTGTCAGCGAGGTGATCGAAGGGCGAGTCATTGGCTATGTCGTTACGTTTGACGATGTTACTGGCCTTTTAAGCGCACAGCGCAAGGCGGCATGGTCAGATATTGCGCGGCGCATCGCGCATGAAATCAAGAACCCCTTAACACCAATTCAGCTGGCCTCTGACCGCTTGCTGAAAAAATACCGTCCCGATGATAAAAAGGCGGCTGACCAATTTGAGGAATATGTGCAGATTATCACCCGCCAGGTCGATGATATCGGCCGCATGGTTGATGAGTTTTCGGCCTTTGCGCGGATGCCCCAGCCCGAGATGGATCGCCATTCGTTGCTCGGTATTGTAAATGGGCAAATTTCGCTTTTTGCCGGTAGGGACCTGTCGCTTGATGTCGAAATTGATGATGCAAACAATGACTATGCGACGATCTGCGATGCGGGGTTGGTGCGCCAAGCGCTCACCAACTTGCTACAGAACGCGAAAGACAGTTTGGACGAGCATCGCACGGCCACCCCAACTATTCGTATTAAGCTGCAAAGTGAAGATGATATGATCGCCATTATAGTAACCGATAATGGCCCGGGATTTCCCGAAATGGATTTTGAAAAGCTGATAGAACCCTATGTTACAACACGGCAAAAGGGCACAGGGCTGGGGCTTGCGATTGTGAGCAAGATTATGGAAGACCATAGCGGGACAATGCATCTTGGCAATGCTGATAATGGCGGTGCATTGGTTTGTTTGAAATTTCCGATTCATGCAGTGACGCATACAGAAAAAGGTCAGATAGATGGCTGATGATATTCTGATTGTTGATGATGAAAAGGATATTCGCTCGCTTCTTTGCATGATGCTTGAGGACGAGGGGTATCATACCATTCAGGCGGCAAATGCTGATGAGGCGCGCACAGCTTTGTCGGCGCAGCCGCCGAAACTAGCGATTTTGGATATCTGGATGCGCGAGTCCTCTATGGACGGTATCGAATTACTGGAATGGGTGAAATCAATCTATCCCAGCCTGCCGGTTCTGATGATTTCTGGTCATGGTACAATTGAAACTGCAGTGCAGGCCATAAGGCTTGGCGCCTATGATTTTATCGAAAAACCGTTCAAGGAAGCGCGGTTGTTGATGACGGTCGAGCGCGCGCTTGATAATGCGCGGCTGGCGCGTGAAAATACCGAGTTGCGGGCCCGGGTAAATGCTGGTGAAAACCCTGAATTAATAGGTAACTCAACGCTGATGCGTGGCATTCGTCAATCAATTGAAAAGATTGCCCCCACTGCCAGCCGTGTTTTGATCAATGGGCCAAGCGGCAGTGGGAAAGAATTGGCCGCGCGTGTGATCCATAGCCAGTCAGACCGCGCCAACGAACGTTTTGTTGTTGCGAATTGCGCGCGGCTATCAAGCGAGCGGGTTGATGCCGAATTGTTTGGGGCTGAGAGCCTGCAAAGCCATCGCCGGGTCGTCGGCCTGTTCGAACAGGCGCATCGCGGCACGCTGTATTTTGATGAAATTTGTGATTTGCCGCTGGAAACACAGGGCAAAATCGTCCGGGCAGTGAATGAACAGCGGTTTCGGCGCGTTGGCGGCAACAGCGAGGTCGTCGTCGATGTGCGGGTCATTTCAGCGTCAAGTCGCGATTTGCCGGTTGAGATCAGCGAAGGCCGGCTTCGTGAGGATTTATACTACCGGCTTGGGGTGGTGCCGTTATCAATGCCGTCATTGGCTGATCGGCGCGAGGATATTCCGCTGCTGGCGAAATATTTTACCAACCGTATCGCCAAAATGATCGGGGTCAAAGCAATCCGGCTTAGTGATGAGATCTTTGCCGCCATGCAGGGCTATGACTGGCCGGGCAATGTGCGGCAGATGCACAATGTGATTGAGACTTTATTGATCATGGCACCAGACGATCGCAGCAAACCAGTTGGTCTTGATTTGCTGCCTGCTGAAATCCAGAATATATCGCGTCAAGGTGCCAATTCTGATATGGAAAAGCTGTTGGCCTTGCCCTTGCGCGGCGCGCGAGAAGAGTTTGAGCGCGAATATTTGGAAACGCAATTGCATAGGTTTAATGGTAATATTTCACGGATGGCGGCTTTTATCGGTATGGAACGATCTGCCTTACATCGCAAAATGAAATCGCTTGAGATCGGAACGGATCTTCAAGAAGAGGGTAACAAGACATGAAAATTGTCATCTGCGGCGCCGGACTTGTCGGTAGCGCCATCGCAAGGCACCTTTCCGAGGAACAGAATGACGTCACGGTAATCGACGCATCGCAGGAAAACATCCAGCGCATCACCGATCAGTATGATGTGCGTGGGGTCGTTGGTGTTGCATCGCATCCTGACCGGCTTGCCGAGGCTGGGGTTCGTGATGCTGAACTGTTAATTGCGGTGACTGAGTCGGATGAGGTCAATATGGTCGCCTGTCAGGTTGCCCATACGATTTTCAATACACCGGTTAAGATTGCGCGTATTCGCGCTAATGCCTATCTCGATCCGTCGTTCTCTAGCCTTTACAGCCCTGAAAACCTGCCCATTGATCATATTATTTCGCCTGAGGCCGAAGTGTCATCGGCAATCAGCAACCAGCTTCGTGTGCCCGGGGCGTTTGATGTGCAAAACCTGTGTGACGGCAAGATGAATCTTGTTGGTGTCCAATGCACGGAAAACAGTCCTATTCTAGGGACATCGCTTCGTCACCTGACCAGCCTGTTTCCTGATCTAAGCCTTACAATTCTGGCGATCATTCGTGATGGCAAGGTGATTTTGCCGCGGTCTGGGGTCGAGGCAATGCAAACCGGTGACCGCGTTTATTTCGTCTGTGACAGCACACATCTGGATCGCGCGATGGCCAGCTTTGGGCATGAAGAGGGCGAGGCGCGCTCGGTTGTGATCGCCGGTGGTGGCAGTATCGGGCTGATGCTTTCCCGGGAAATTGAGAAAAACTTCCAGAACACGAATAACCAGATTATCGAACTTGATAACAGCCGGGCGAAATCACTGGCTGAGGAATTGCAGGGAACCGGCATCATCAATGGTGATGCGCTTGATGGGGCCATCCTGCGCGAGGCTGGTGTCCATAAGACCGAAACCTTTGTTGCCGTGACCGAAGATGACGAGGTGAATATCCTATCGGCGCTGCTGGCGAAAAGAACCGGTGCAAAGCACGCCGTTGCCTTGGTGAACATCCCCGGATTTATTCCGCTTGTCGGTACTTTGGGGGTCGATGCGGTGATTAACCCCTCGCAGATTACTGTGTCGTCAATTCTTGAGCATGTGCGGCGCGGGCGCATTCGCGATGTTCATCCGATTGTTGAAGATCTGGGTGAGGTGCTTGAGGCTGAAGCCCTGCCATCATCATTGCTTGTTGGCAAACCGTTGCGCGCGGCAAAAATTCCAAAGGGCATCTCGATTGGCGGCGTTTATCGCGACGATAAGGCGATTGCGGTTCGCGGTGATACGGTCATCGAAGCTGGCGATACGGTGATTATTTTCGTCGTGCGCGGCAAGATTGCTCAGGTTGAAAAGCTGTTATCAGTCAGGCTGGATTTCTTCTAGGCCGTGCTAACCCTTTAAACGGGCTATACTAGCGTGAATTTAACTCTGGATCTGGTGCTGACCAAATAAGGCGGGATCGGGCATTGTTTAATTTTTAAATTAACGCTAAGGTTTCTAGCTAGTAGGGGAGATAATAAGATGGCCAGTGAAAAGAGCCGCAATTTGCAAGAGGTATTCCTAAATAACGTCCGAAAATCCCATGCTGCCGTCACCGTTTTTCTGGTAAATGGTGTCAAGCTGCAGGGCATTATCACATGGTTTGATAATTTTTCGATCCTGTTGAAGCGCGACCAGCACGTGCAGTTGGTGTATAAACACGCGATCTCAACAATCATGCCTGTAGCCCCTGTGCAGCTGCAGGAATTTGATGATAAGGACATGGATCCCGAAAGTGAATGACGCCGTGATGGTGCCGGCGGTAACGCGGCCACCAGTCAATCCCGCGTTAAAATCCAATATCGCAGCGCTTTTGCGTGAGGCGGCAGACAGGTTTATTCTGCCACGCTTTCAGAATTTGCAATCGCAAGACATCACCACAAAAACGAGCGACACTGATTTTGTGACCATCGCTGATCAGCAGGCCGAGGCGTGGTTAACCCCCAGATTACTCATCGAACAGCCCGGCTTTGTAATCGGTGAAGAGGCGGCCGCACTAACGCCGGCAATCCGCAATAACATCCCATCAGGGTATGGATGGACCATTGATCCGTTGGACGGCACGAAGAATTTTGTCAAAGGCAAGCCGGTCTTTTGCAGTATGGTGGCGTTGCTTTGGAACGGCCAGCCGGTTGCAAGCTGGATTTGGCAACCGCTTTTTGAAACGCTGTTTTATGCGGCTGAAGGCGAGGGGGTTTTCCGCATTAATGCGCGTGATGAAACCCGGCTCATGCTGGCAAACCGACCTGTCGACATTGATCAGATGTACGGATCAGGCAATAGCCTTGGGTTGCAAGAGCCGCAGAAAAGCGCGTTTCAGGCGCGCTTGCGGTCACTTGCCGGTCGCCGTTTCACTGGCAGCGCCGGTATCCAAGCTTGCTTGATCGCGAATGGTGAAGAAGATTTCCTGATCCACGGCAATTCAACGCCGTGGGACCATGCTCCGGTCGATCTTATTTGCCGAGAGGCGGGCGGTTATGCGGCGATGCTGCATGATGAAAGCCGGTTTCATGTTGCGATGAAAGCCCCCTTTATGGCGGTGTCAAGCGCGGCTGGCTGGCATCGGTTGCGCGGTGCAGTCTGGGACGATTAATCTGCTGATCCGGCCTCGGCATCTTTCGATTTGCGCTCAAGGGCCTTTGCGTCCTGCCAATAGCGTTCCATTAGGTCAAGTGATGCGTTTTCAAATGAATCTTGATTTAATTCAACCTGTTCTTCGACATAGTTAAATCTTCTTTCAAATTTTAGATTGCAGGTTTGTAATGCTGTTTCCGGGTCAATGCCGGCTTTTCGCGCCAGATTGACCGCCACAAAAAGCAGATCGCCGACTTCATCTTTTATGCGATCCTGATCGCGGTCGGCACGGGCTAATTCTGCACGCAACTCGGCGGCTTCTTCATTCATCTTTTGCAGAATTTGATCAATGTCTGGCCAATCAAAGCCAACGCGCGCCGCACGCTTTTGCAGTTTTAAGGCGCGCAACATCGGCGGCAATCCGCGGGCGATGCCATCGAGAAGGCGAGTTTCGCCTCGTTTGGCACGTTCGCGTGCCTTTATGTCCTCCCACAACCCGTTTTGTGACTCCATTGTTGGGCGGTCGTCACTGCCAAAAACATGCGGGTGGCGCGCAATCATTTTATCGCTGATGCTTTTGGCGACGTCGGCCAATGTAAAGCTGCCTTCCTCTTCGGCGATACGCGCATGGAAAATGACTTGCAGCAGCAGATCGCCCAGCTCGTCACGGATCGCATCGCGTTCACCATGTTGAATAGCGTCTGCCACCTCATAGGCTTCTTCGATGGTGTAGGGGGCGATGCTGGTAAAATCCTGTGCGACGTCCCACGGGCAGCCGGTGTTCGGATCGCGGAGCTGGATCATAATCTGATGCAGCCGATCAAGTTCGTCTAAATGTTTTTTCATGTGAAAACCTTACCAAAACTGCGAATAGATGAGCAATGAAAAGCGGTCCTGAAGCAGCGGAATTTCGGCGAAGTCCCGGTGGCCTGTTTGATTTGCGCACAGCCGTTTAAACCGCCCGATCTTGCTGTTTCAGGCCGCTCATCACTGTAGCATTGAAAGCAGTTGCTAAATCAGTGTAAAAAGCGCAGACAGAAAACACACTAAGAGAGACCAGAAGACGATTAGTCGGGCATTTTGACGAGTTTTAAACGGGAATTACGCGATGACGATCAATGAGAATGAACCAGAAATTGTAAAGCGGGGCTTGCTTGCGCGGCTACGCGGGTGGTTTTTCACCGGTCTTTTGGTAACAGCACCAGTCTTGTTAACGGTGTATATTACCTGGGCAGCGATTGAGCTGATTGATGGTCAGGTTAACAAGCTTATACCGGCTTTTTCAACATGGAGCCTTGGTGATATTCCGGGTGCAGGCTTGCTTGTTGGTGGGGTACTGATCACCCTTATCGGTGCGGTTGCCGCCGGATTTTTAGGGCGCTGGATCATCCGACTTGGTGAGTCCTTGCTGAACCGGATGCCGGTGGTGCGCACCATCTATGGAGCAACCAAACAGATTCTTGAAACAGTTATCTCGGCGCAATCTGATGCGTTTCGCGAGGTTGTTCTTGTTGAATATCCGCGGCGCGGTCTTTGGGTAATCGGTTTTGTGACCGGTGCAACCAAGGGTGAGGTGGCACGTATGGTCCCGGGGTCGAATGTGAATGTGTTTATCCCGACAACGCCAAACCCGACATCGGGCTTTTTGCTGTTCTGTCCGGTTAAAGATATCATCTATCTTGATATGACGAATGAAGAAGCGGTCAAACTCGTGGTCTCGGGCGGTATTGTTTCACCGCCAGATCGCGGCAATGTTGCGGCGAAAAACGTCAAAAAAGCTGCTGCCAAAAAGGCGGCTACCAAAAAGCCAGCAGCCAAAAAAGCGCGGTAAATCTAGCCAGAGGCCAAAAACTTTACCGCGCTATCGCGCTCAAAAAGGCTAAGCAGCAAATTCATATGCGGCTGGTCATTATTGTCTAATGCGCGGCTAGCTTCGGCTCTTGCGATGCCCAGCAGGTCACGATGCACCGCAAGATCAGCCAGCACAAATTCCGGCATTCCAGATTGTCGTTGTCCCAGAAACTCGCCCGGACCGCGTAATTCCAAATCCTCTTCGGCAATCAAGAAACCGTCATTCGTGTCTCGCATAACGGCAAGGCGTTTTGACGCTGTGTCGCTCAATGGGCCCTGATAGATCAAAAGACAGCTGCTTTGCTGGCTGCTTCGCCCCACACGGCCGCGCAATTGGTGCAATTGGGCAAGGCCAAATCTTTCGGCATGTTCGATAATGATGATGCTGGCTTGGGGAACATCCACCCCAACCTCGACAACAGTGGTTGCGACCAGTAATTGAGCTGTGCCATCACGAAATGCCTGCATCGCGTGATCGCGTTCGCCAGCTTTCATTTTGCCATGTGCCAGCTGAACCGTGACATCGGGCAACGCCCGCACCAAGGCGGCGAAACGGTCTTCAGCTGCGGCAATATCTAATTTGTCGGACTCCTCGACAAGTGGGCAAATCCAGTAGGCGCGTTTGCCATCGCCAAGAGCCCGCCCGAGGTTGGATATCACATCGCCAAGCCGGTCAGACGGCAGCACACGCGTATCAATCGGCAGGCGGCCAACTGGCTTTTCGTCGAGGCGCGAATGATCAAGGTCACCATAGGCAGTCATTGCAAGGCTACGCGGAATTGGTGTTGCGGTCATCACCATTACATCGACATGCGCGCCCTTTTCGCCGAGCAGAATGCGCTGGCGCACACCAAAGCGGTGCTGCTCGTCAACCACGGCGAGACCAAGGTCATGAAAGGCAACCGTTTCCGATAAAAGCGCGTGCGTGCCAACCACCAGTGGCAAACTGCCATCGGCAAGCCGTGTCAGCGTTTCCTTGCGGCTAAGAGTGCGGGCAGTTCCATTCAACGTCCCATTTTCACGCGCCGTTCCAGTGCCGCGGCCTTGGCCCAATAACAGCCCTATTTCAATGCCAAGCGGTGCCAGCATGGCCTGAATACTGGCATGATGCTGACGTGCGAGAACTTCGGTCGGTGCCAGCAACGCCGCCTGCGCTCCGGCTTCCATCGTGGTGAGCATCGCCCATAGCGCAACAAGCGTCTTGCCCGATCCCACATCCCCCTGAAGCATGCGAAGCATACGCTTTGGCTTGGCCTGATCGGCGGTAATTTCCGCAATGGCGCGGCGTTGTGCGCCGGTCATTTCATACGGCAGGCTGGCTAACAGCTGGTTTGTAATGCGACCATTGCCGCAATAGGCGCGCCCCGGCGTTGTCTCGGCGGCGCTGTGCCTTACCATCATCATGGCAAGCTGGTTTGCCAATAACTCATCAAAGGCAAGACGCGCGCGTGCCGGGCTGTTGGGCAAAAGGTCAGACGCATTTTTTGGCGCGTGAACAATGCGCATTGCCGTGGCAAAATCGGGCCAGCCATGCTGCTTGACGAGTGCAGGGGGGATCCATTCAGGCAAATCTGGAATGCGGGTCAGCGCATCATCAATTGTCCGGCGAAGAATTTTGGGCGTCAGGCCAGCGGTTAAGGGATAGACCGGCTCGAAGACAGGCATTTTATCTGCCTGCGTTGGGGCAAGAATATGATCGGGGTGCGCCATCTGCACGCGGCCTTGAAATAATTCGACACGGCCACTTACAAGGCGGCGCTCGCCAACGGGCAATTGTTTAGCGACATAATCATCATGCGCATGGAAAAAAACCAGTTCCAGCGCGCCAGTTTCATTCTCACAAAAGACCCGGTAAGGACGCCGTACGCCGCGGGGCGGGCGGTCATGCTTTACCACCAGAACGTCAAAGGTCGCGACACTGCCATCGGTTACGTCAGCGAGGGCGGGGCGCTGGCTGCGGTCAATCAGGCCGACAGGTAAATGCCGTAAAACGTCGATAACGTAATGCCCCACACGCTTTTCCAGCACTGACGCCAGCTTTGCGCCAACGCCAGAAAGACTGGTTGTGGCGGCAAAAAGCTGAAAAATTTCAGGTGGACGCTTTGGATGCACTGCGCTGTTCTCCTGTTAAAACGGCGTATGATCAAAACCGGCAATCAGTTAAATGACATCGCGCCGCCACGCTTGTCTCTAGGCATTATCGCTCATATCTGTTATCTCATGCCAGCCATTTGTTGCCCCGATCAAAACGCGCAACGGGTTGAAAAGGAATTCTACCATGTCAGCGTCACCCAATTCACCAGTCCAGCCTGATCTCTCAAGCCGTGTTCGGCGGCTAATCTATCAGGCGAGCTATACAGGCATGAAGGAAACTGACCTGCTGCTTGGACATTTTGCCAAGATGCATTTGCCGCATCTAGGTGAGGCTGATTTGACCGATTTTGAAAATCTACTGGCGGCGGGTGATCCGGCAATCTATGCGTGGGTAATGGGCAATGCACCGTTGCCAGACGAATTTGACACGCCAGTTTTTCATTTAATTAAAGAGTTTAAAAAAGAACAATAATTAAATGAAATTTATAAATAAAGTAAATTTATCAAGTGACATATGGGGCGCGCCTGATGGGGTGGCGTCGTTGGCTTTGTTGCAGGTAGCACAGGCCGGCAAATCCTTTGTGTATGTGGCGCGTGATGACGTGCGCATGAATTTGATGGGCGATAGTTTAGCGCGGTTGTCGCCAGATTTGCGCCTGCTTGATTTTCCGGCGTGGGACTGCTTGCCATTTGACCGGCTGTCGCCGCAAGGTGGGCTGGTTGGGCGCCGGATTGAAACCCTTGCCCAGCTTGCCGCCGGTCAAGAAACCGTGCCAACGATCTTGCTAACAACGATCAATGCGATCTTGCAGCGGGTACCACCAAAATCTTATTTCACCGATAGCAGTTTGGTGATTGCTGCCGGTCAGGCGACGCGCGATGGTGAAACAGGACAGGCATTGGGGCCTGCGGCCCTGGCCGATTATCTGGCGGGGCAGGCCTATTTGCGAACCGATACGGTGCGGGAAACCGGGGAATTTGCCGTTCGCGGCGGTATCCTTGATGTGTTTCCACCGGGGCAGCTATCACCTGCGCGGCTTGATTTCTTTGGTGATGATGTTGAAACCATCCGCAGCTTTGATCCAGCAACCCAGCGCAGTACGGGTGCAATCGACCGGTTAATCCTGCGGCCGGTTGCGGAATTTATGATGAACGAGGCAACGATTGCCCGCTTTCGCACCGGCTATCTGGCGTTGTTTGGCGCCACCGCTAGTCGTGACGCGCTGTATGAGTCAGTTTCAGCCGGTCGCAGCCACCCCGGGATTGAGCATTGGTTGCCGCTGTTTCATGACAAAATGGCAAGCCTGACCGATTATTGCGCTGGCTGGCCGGTGGTTCTGGATCACGAAGGTGACGCCGCAATCGCCGCACGCTATGCGCAGATTAATGATTTTCACGCGGCGCGGCTGGCGCATGGCAATGATGATGCGGCCAGCCCATACCGGCCATTGGCGGTTGACAAGCTGTATCTTGCCGAGGCGGAAACCGAACAGGTTTTTGCAAATGGAAAAGCGTGCCGGCTATTTGCCTTTGCCCCACTGTCGGACAAGGCTGATGGGCCAAGCCAAGCCAAAGACCGGGCGAGCGCTCCGCAGGGGCAGGATGCAGGAGGGCGCGCCGCCAACCGGTTGGGAAAGGTCGAGGGCAATAGCGCGGTTCCCGAACTGGCTGGTCTGGTAACAGCTGAGCGCAATGCCCGCAAGCGCCCGATCATTGTCGGGTGCAGTTCACCAGGTGCGGCAAGCCGCCTAGCGGATTTATTGGCTGCATATCTGGGCGCGGCCGCACTGCAGCCGATTACCGCGATGGACGAGCTGGCGCCGGGCGGCTTTTATGTGATGCAATGGCCGCTGGAAACCGGTTTTCAAACCGATCATTTAATCGTCGTGTCCGAGCCGGATATTTTTGGCCAACGGCTATCGCGTCCGCAATCCAAACGCGCCAAGGGTGATGATTTCCTGCGTGAGGTTAGCGCGCTTGAAACCGGCGATCTGGTGGTCCATGCCGAACATGGTATTGGCCGCTATGAGGGGCTGACCATTATCAACAGCGCCGGCGGCGATCATGATTGTTTGCATCTGGTTTATGCTGGCGGTGACAAGCTGTATTTGCCTGTTGAGAACATCGAGTTGCTATCGCGCTATGGCAGTGCTGGCGGCGAGGCGCAGCTTGACCGGCTTGGGGGTGCCGCATGGCAGGCGCGGGTTGCGCGGATCAAGGGTCGTGTTCGGATTATGGCCGAACAGCTGATCAAGATTGCCGCAACGCGTTATAAGGCACGAGCCGAGCCGTTAATTGCCGAAGATGGCAGTTTTGGTGAGTTTTGCGCGCGGTTCGCCTTTACCGAAACCGAAGACCAGTTGAACGCCATTAATGATGTTGTGACCGATCTTGCCTCGGGCAAGGCAAGTGACCGGCTAATTTGCGGTGATGTCGGGTTTGGCAAGACAGAAGTCGCGCTCCGCGCCGCCTTTATTGCGGCGATGGCGGGTTATCAGGTGGCATTGGTGGCGCCGACGACGTTGCTGGCGCGCCAGCATGGCAAGGTGTTTGTCGAACGGTTTGCCGGATTTCCGGTCAAGATCGGCGTATTGTCGCGAATGACGTCCAGTGCAGATGCAAAGGCTATTCGTGAGGGGATTGCCACTGGTGAGATTCAGATTGCCATTGGAACGCACGCATTATTGGCGAAATCAATCGAGTTTAATCACCTCGGACTTTTGATTATTGACGAAGAACAGCATTTTGGTGTCGGACAAAAGGAACGTTTAAAAGAGCTTCGTGGCGACATTCACGTTTTAACGCTGTCGGCAACGCCGATCCCACGGACCTTGCAAATGGCGCTGTCGGGGGTACGGGAGATGTCGTTGATTGCAACGCCGCCGGTGGATCGTCTGGCGGTTCGCACCTTTGTTGGGCCGTGGGATGGCGTTGTGCTTCGTGAAGCGGTACAGCGGGAAATGTTTCGCGGTGGACAGGTCTTTGTGGTGTGTCCGCGCATTGATGATATGCAGCGGGTTTATGACCGGCTTACCACGCTGGCACCCGAGGCAAGGATTATTTCCGCGCATGGGCGGATGCCGGCAAATGAGCTGGATCAGGTGATGACGCGTTTTGCCGATGGTGAGGCTGATATTCTGCTCTCAACCAACATCGTCGAGTCGGGTATTGATATTCCATCAGCCAATACCATGATTATCCACCGCGCGGATATGTTTGGCCTGTCCCAGCTTTATCAGCTTCGCGGGCGCGTTGGGCGGGGGCGTCAGCGTGCCTACGCCTATTTGACGTCTGATCCCAAGCGTCTATTAAGCCCGCAAGCGCGCCGCCGTCTTGAGGTTATGCAAACGCTGGATACGCTTGGTGCCGGGTTCACCCTCGCATCTTACGATATGGATATTCGCGGTGCGGGTAATTTGCTTGGGGACGAGCAGTCGGGTCATGTGCGCGAAGTTGGCGTCGAGCTTTATCAGGAAATGCTGCGCCAAGCGGTTGATGCTGCCAAGTCCGGCCGCGGCGATGCGGCAGATGATGATGCCAAGCCTGCTTGGACGCCGCAAATCAATCTTGGGCTAGAAATCCGCCTGCCAGAGGCTTATGTGCCGGATCTAACCGTGCGGCTGTCGCTTTATCGCCGGATTGCTGATCTAGCCGATCCGCAGGCAACCGATGTGTTGATCGCCGAACTTGTTGACCGGTTTGGCGGCTTGCCCGATCCGGTGAAAAACCTGTTTTCGGTGATTGAATTGAAACAATTATGCCGGCTGGCAAATGTTGAAAAAATTGACGCCGGCCCGAAAGGGCTTTCGCTGTCTTTCCGCGACAATCATTTTTCCCGTCCTGATGCGTTAATCGGCTGGATTGCTGGCCAGAGCGGACGCGTTCAGCTTCGTGCTGATCATCGTGTGGTGGTGGCAACGCCATTACCAAAGCCCGAAATGCAGCCTGATGCGTGCAAACAGGTCCTGCAAGAACTGGTCGCCCTATTATAGACGACGCTTATAGATGACGCTGATTTAGAAAGATGGATTTGATCGGCAAATTTGGTGGCTGTTTTGGCCTAGTTTGCCGGTTTTACCAGACAGCCATCAATGGCCGGGATCAGATGTTCGGGCATATGCGCGCCAGCGATTGCATATTGGCCCGCAAACACCATAAAGGGAACGCCATCAACCCGCAATTGACGCGCCATCTCGATATCATTGGTGATCTGCCGGTCAAATGCTGGATCGGCAAGGCGTTCAGGATCAATCTCAACGCCGTGTTCGCCAGCAATTCTGGCCAGTTCCTGATCATCGCCGATATCGCGGCCATCCAGAAAATAGGCTTGGAAGAACGCGTCGCTTAGATCATGCCCCGCTGCTGCCGCGGCAAGAATATAGCGGTGTGTTTTGCGGCTGTCGGGGGTGCGCTTGATTGCGTCAAAATTAAAATTGATACCGCTTTCAAGGCCCGCGCCGGCGATTCTGCCATAAACCGCCGGTGCGGCATTGCCAAATTTTCCAAGCAGATAAGCGCCGCGATCCATGCCGTCTTCGGGCATCGAGGGGTTCAGCAGAAAACAACGCCAGATATAGCGCGGTGTGACCTGTGGGCGGGCTTTAAAGGCGGCATCAAGGCGCTTTTTACCGATGTAACACCATGGGCAAATGATATCTGCATAAATTTCAACATCAACAAATTGGGTCATTTTCGCTATCCTTTACCGCAATGTTACCCTATCGAAACCTATTTGCGGTAGGCTTGGCAAGTAAAGAGATTGGCGTGAGGGAAACGGCGGCGCCTTTGTCAGGTGCTGAAATCATGCTAAATAGACATCATGCTGAATAAGGGCATTCGGGTCATTGCGGCCGGGTCATTGCGGCGCATTCCGGGAAAACCGAGGGTTTTTCTCGATGCAGCCTGTTTCGACAATGACTGTTTTGGATAGTTTATTTTTTTGATGGTTTGGGATAGCGCTTATGCAAGAAAATACCGCATTTGAAGAATCGTCGGGAATGCAGCGGGAAAAGATTGAAGCGGCGCGAGATACGCTGTTGCAGCTTCGCACCCTCCAGCTTGCCGTCAACAGCCAGCAGGATAGCCCTGAAATGGGTGTGTCGCCGTTTATCCGGCGCGATGATGGATTATATATTTTTACCAGCCACCTATCGCAGCATGTTCGTGATTTGATGGCCGCGGGCAGGGCCACTTGTATGCTGTGCGCTGACGAGGCGAAAAGCCAGAATATCTGGGCGCGTAACCGGATGAAATTTACCGTCGATGCTATTGAAATCATGCGTGATGATGCAAAGTTTGACGGGCTTTGCGATGATTTTGCCAGCGCACATGGCCCGACCATGGATCTGATCCGTAATTTTGGCGATTTTCATATGTTTCAGCTAACGCCGCGTGATGGTGTTTTGGTTCTCGGCTTTGCCAAGGCATTTACCGTGACCGGCGCTGGCTTTGACATTGCCGCACATATAAGCAAGGCCTAGGGCCATGCCAGATACGGGTCAGCCGCCCATTTTTTGGAGTTTTCGGCGTTGCCCCTATGCGATGCGGGCGCGGCTGGCGATTGCGGCAAGCGGACAGGTAGTTCAGCTCCGTGAGATTCTGCTTCGTGACAAGCCAGACGCGTTTCTGCTGGCATCTCCCAAAGGCACGGTGCCGGTATTGGTGCTTGAGGATGGCACAGTCATCGACGAAAGCCGTGATGTCATGTTTTGGGCGCTTGGCCGCAATGATCCCGACGATTGGCTGGCGATCTGGCGGCAAGATCCGCAGCGGGTTACCGCGTTTCTCGACCGGCTGGATGGTCCGTTTAAACATGATCTCGATCGCTATAAATATGCCAGCCGCTATGCTGGTGCCGATGCAACAATTTATCAGGCTAATGGTGCCAAATTCCTGCATGAATTAGATACGGCGTTGCAGCAGACAAGGGCGCTGTCTGGGGCAAATCTGGGTATTCTGGATTTTGCCTGCCTGCCGTTTGTTCGCCAATTTCGGATTGCCAATCCCGCTTGGTTCGATGCCCAGCCATGGCCGCATCTATCTGCATGGCTTTCGGCATTTTTAAATTCGGCACGGTTTCAGAAAATCATGGAAAAATATCCACAATGGAAAGATGGCGCAGCGTCAGTAACTTTCCCAACATCGGGCTAAAAATTAATTTGTGGTCATTTTGGCACAATGTTTGGCAACATGGTTGGCACGAAGTTTGATTGTCATAAAATCGTAACAATCACCCCTTTTAATAGCGGCATTGTGAAACCGTGATGTTAGATATGCCAAGCACAAAACTAATCGATGTTGGCGCGGTTCTTGCGGCGCGGATGCCGGCCCTTGGCACGTACCCGTCATGGCTTCGTGGGGCGCTTGTCTGGAGCCTTCGAACCTTGGTCAATGAAGACCGCATTAACCGGTTTTTAGCGGATCATGCTGCGCTGAGCGGGTTTGATTTTATTGATCAGGTTTTCGCCGAATTGCAAATTGATTATTCGGTTGATCCTGATGCCATCAAAAATATTCCGGCGACGGGGCGCGTGCTAATTGTTGCCAATCATCCACTTGGGGGTCTGGACGGGCTGGCCTTGCTGCGGCTGGTCGGCAGGCGGCGGCAGGATGTGTCTGTTGTTGTTAATGAATTACTATGCAATATCAATTCCTTAAGAAACGTATTTTTACCAGTAGACGCGTTTGGCGGCGAGACAAAAAGAGCCGATATTGACCGGATTATTGAGGCGCTCAATGATAATCGTGCGGTGATTATTTTCCCCGCTGGCGAGGTGTCGCGCGCTGGCTCGAAGGGGGTGCGCGACGGCAGATGGATGTCGGGCTTTATCCGGATGGCGACCAAAACTTCGGCACCGGTTTTGCCAATTCATATCAATGCGCGTAATTCCTTGCTGTTTTATTTTGTGGGCCGGCTCAGCGCGACCCTGTCGATGTTGATGCTACCGCGTGAAATGACCGGGTTTAGAGGCAATATCAAACTAACCATTGGCCAGCCTGTTGCGAGTGCGGATATCGAATCCCTGCCGCTGGGCCGGCGCGATAAGGCACAGTTGGTAAATCGGCATCTGCGCCGGATTGGGCGCGGTAAATCGCCCTTGCTGAAGACGACAGAGCGCCTTATTGACCGGGTTCCGCGCGGCGCGATAATTGATGCGTTGCTGTCTGCAGAAAAGCTGGGAATTACCGCAGATAACAAGCATATTTTGCTACTCGATTATGCGGATAACAGCGCTGTCATGGACGAGATCGGCCGGCTGCGCGAGCTTAGTTTCCGGTCAGTCGGCGAGGGGACTGGTCGTGGTAAGGATATTGACCGGTTTGATCATTATTACCGTCATCTTGTTTTATGGGATGATGTCGAGGCGGAAATTGTCGGTGCCTATCGCCTTGGGGAGATATGGCGCTGGCCGGATCATGAAAAGAACCGGCTTTATTCCAACACGTTATTTGCCTATGAGCCGTCAATACAGCCAATTTTTGAGCAGGGGCTTGAACTTGGGCGCAGCTTTGTCCAGCCGCAATATTGGGGGCGGCGTAGTCTTGATTATTTGTGGCAGGGCATCGGTGCCTATCTTGCATCGCATCCGGACGTCAGATATTTGTTTGGGCCGGTGACCTTGTCGAACAGCCTGCCAAAATCGGCGCGTGATATGCTGGTCTATTTCTATCAGACGCATTTCCCTGATCCTGATCATTATGCAAGGCCGACGATCCCTTATGTCATTAATCCGGCTGCTGCTGGCGCTTTGCGGGTGGAGATGCCGGGGTTTGACATTGAAATGGATCAGGCATGGCTGCGCAAACAGCTTGGCTTCATGGGGCTTAAAATTCCAACCTTATTCAAGCAGTATGCCGATGTTTGTAACCGTGGTGGTGTTCGGTTTTGCGGCTTTAATATTGATCCAGCATTTAACCATTGTGTTGATGGCCTTGTGCTGGTTGATGTGCATCAGCTAAAGCCCAAAAAGCGTGCACGTTATATCGGCGACCAATTAATGGCGGCCAATTAATCACGGTATTTTAGCGGTGATTTGGCATAAAATTTGCGTCTATCGGTGGCGTCAGCAAACCATGGGAGGTAGGCGTTATGGCACCAAAATTGGATTCGGACTTAATTGTTGATGTGATTGAGGCAAGCATCCGCGTACTGGTTGATACCGGGCTCAGCCGGGATGAGGCATTACAGGTAATGCTCAGTCAGGTCGCGGCACAAGTGTCGCCTGAAGTGATGAAAATCGCCACCGATCTGAACGAGCAATATCATCGAGATTTCCGTCATGCCGAATGGGATGAGGTATCACCAAAACAGGATAAGCCGGTTGGGTCGGCGGAATTTGCCTTCGGTCCGCTTTAGCCCCAAATTGTTTCTGGCATAACCTGCCAGCGGCCTATCCCAAGGCCTCAAAACCGAAATTTCAGGCTAATCGAGAATCCTGACCTCGCCAGCTGCAGGGTTAATCTCGACGGTCTGACCGGTTTTAATGAGGCGGGTCACATCGCCATCTTCGAACCGGTCGCACATGGTCATATTGGCGAGGGCTGCCCCCTGCACCAGAATGGTATTTGCCTCATTGAACAAAATCGCTTTTGGGGTGATGCCCCTCGCGGTCATTTCGTGCAGCATCCATGCGGTGGCGACGCCGCCCTTTGCCGTGTTAAATACCAGTATCTTTTGATCGTAGGACTGACCGGCAAGCTTATGCTGTGGCCGTGAGAAAATGCCCTTTATCCGGTCAAGATCATACCGTGCAGAAAAATTATCATCCGCGACAAGGGCTTCGCCAATGACTTTTGGGCCGACGCCCTTGTGGCATTTCAACAGCTTCATTTGACAATCTCTCCATGGATAGCGGCAGCGACACAATCGGCCATGCTGGCAAGCACGGGTTGATAGCCATAACCGCCAAGAATATTCACAATTTTGGCCGAATTGCTGAGCAACCGAACCCAGCCATTGGCCTCGCCAATCTCGCGCGCATATTGATTGTAAAAACAGGTGCCCTCAAGAACCGTGCCGCCTGCCGTTTCGATCTTGTCGATAAACCCCATCCGGCGGGCATCGCCATAGGCCTGCGGCGAGGTACAGACAATCATCGGCAGCTTGAGCCTTTGTCCGTTAACGAGGCTGGCAACCTGTTCCATCTCGACAATGGATAGTTGTGGCGCGGCAAACACCACCACATCGGGTTTTTCGCCTTTATCGGCAAAATTGCCGGCCAGTGCCTCAAGATCAGCATCGGTGATTTTGGTAACCGGTAATTCAGTGGCGCTAACCGCCGCCAGATTTGGCGCTTCGGGTGTGATGCCAATAATATGAAACAGCGGGATTGATCCATAGCTGGCCATCGCTGCACCAAAATGTTTAATTTCATCGGATGTTGGAACGCGCTCGATACCCTCAATAACAGGGACTTCCCAATAGGATCCGGCCAGCCGGCCAATCACTGCGCCAAGAATGCCCCATTCGGTCAGCTCTGTTGGCTGGCTTGTCACTTGAAAGCGGCGGGTTGCCTTACGGTTCTGGTCGAGATGCAGGCCGTATCGCGGCGTTCGGCCGGTTAATCCGGCGGCCAGTGCTGACGGGCCTCCCTCAAAGTTTGAGCGTGCGCCGCAAACGCTGTTGGAATAGATCACAACACCGGTATCACCATAGGCAACATGATCGCCAAGCAATGGCGGCATAATTGTCTGATAATTGACACAAGTATTTGTCATCATAATGCCAATCGTCTCACAGGCCGCAATAAAGCGGCGCTCGATCATCGCCATATCTTCGGTCTGGCCAAGCGGTCGGTAATGGTTCAGGTCAACGCCGCGTGGGTCAGTAATCATCGGGATAACAACGCGGCCGCCAGCAGTGGCAATCGATTCCATAAAATCGACACCGGCATCACCCACCGATTCCGGATCGGCCATCATATGAGCCTGACTTACCAACACCATGTCTTTGGCGTCAAAGAATTCGCCTACCTTGATTTGATGATCGATCGCCCATTGTTTGGCCTTGCCAAATTCGCCATTGAGCATGGCCTTTTCTTCGTCGCTAAGATGCATCAGGGGAACCCTTGTTTTGATCGCTGCTCGGGGCTAAAGACTACTCATCTTGACCAGCACTCGCCAAGCGTAAAATGACGCGGCCTTGTCAAATATGGCTTTGATGCCCATTTGATGCTGGAGGGGTTAGGGCGTTAGCAAAGGGTGATGTTCGATGATTGAAGTGTTTTTTGACGGTAAATGCGGGCTTTGCAGCAAAGAAATTGCCTATTACCGACGTATCGCCCCAAGCGGCATTTTTGCGTGGATGGACATTGCCAGCGATGCGTCGCCACTGGCCGCGCACGGGATTACCCAGGCCGCGGCGCTTCGTTATCTTCACGTCCGCGATGCAACAGGCAACTGGCATATTGGCGCGCCGGCCTTTGCGGTCATCTGGCAACAGTTACGCTATTGGCGATTATTGGCGGCATTGGTGCGCCTGCCGTTGATCAGGCACCTTGTAAAAATTCTATATAATAAATTTGCCGATTATAGATTTGCCAAGCTAGGTCATTGCCAGCTAGCCCAAAATCAAATTATGCAAAATCGGGCAAATTGAATTTCCCCTCACATAAATGAAACGCCTAGATGCCCTCAAGAATCATCAGGGTCGTGGCCGAATTTGCCAGCCTGATGGCCTTAATCGGCGCATATTCGGGGCTATCCAAAAACGCATGGGCGGCGGTGCGTGACGGGAATTTAATCAGCACGATACGGGTCGGCTCCCACAACTCAGCCTGCACGATATCCATTACGCCGCCTCGGGTAAGGTAAATGCCGCCAAAGCTTTCGACAATTAGCCGCGCCGCTGCCTTGTAATCTTCATAGGCGACCGGATCCGTTATTTTGGTGTCGAGCAGGATATAGGCGGGGGTTTCGGCGCTCATGTCATGCTCCTATTAAATTTTACGGCTCAGAATGACGGGCATTCCAGACCATCTGCAACGCCCTCGACACTATCGGCAATAATGTCCCAGTCGCTTGTTGCCTCAAAATCAACGATCTGGTCGACCCCATATTCGGTAGGCCGGTTGATATAGGCGGTGCGCATACCTTCCTTGCGAGCCGCCGCAAGGTCGTCATTATGCGCAGCGGCCATCATGATTTCGTCGGGTTTCATGCCCAAAAGGCGAATAGCATTTTGATAGACTGCCGGATTGCGCTTAAAGGCGCGGTGCATGTCGCTGGAGAAAATGAAATCCCATGGGATACCAGCGCGTTTTGCGATTGTGGACAGCAAAACAATTGAACCGTTAGACAGGGGCGAGATCAGATATTTTGACTTGATCCGTTTCAGCCCGGGAACACTGTCCGGCCACGGGGTCAGGCGGTGCCAAGCCCGATTCAAATGGTCGCGCTCTGCGTCATCTAGCATCGGCAGGCCGAATTCAGGCAGAATTTCATCGAGACGCTCGCGGTGAATGACATCAATTGAAACAAACGGGCGCTCGCCTTTGGTAACGCGTGCCATGCCCGGCCGGTATCCTGCCCGCCATGCCCGGGCAAACCCATCGCCATCAAACCCGGTTACGCCCTTTCGTGCTGCCACTGCTTCGCCCTCGCGGGCAATCGATGAACGCCAGTCAACAATGGTGCCAAAAGTATCAAACAAAACAGCTTTAATCATGCCAAATCTCAATTATCAGGTCTTAATTATCGGGTCTTAATAATCAGGGGCGTGTTGACGTTAAGCTGTGACGATAACCTAGCTGACGATAACCTAGCTGACGACCAAGGCCCTGATCAGACGCTGCTCGCTGCAGTACCTGCCTCAAGAAAGCCACTAATAAATGACAAGCGCAACGATAAATTGCCAAGACCGAAACCGACAAAGGCAACAAGCACCCCGCCGTTTAGCACACTGCCACCGGTCAAAAGCCAGCCGACTGTGCAGCCACCGGCGATAACCCCGCCAAAGGCCATGCAGAACGCACCAAGAATATAGCGCAGCGGATGCGGCGCGTTGTTAAAGCCCTCAATCACGATACGGCCAGAAAGTTTGGCCGATAAAATCGCCCCAATTAACGTGCCACCAACAAGGCCAAGCCCAAATTTAGGGGCAAGCGCTGTTGAATAGACGAAATAGCCAAGACTATCAGCAACCGGCAGAATGAAACGCAGGCCCTCAACCGGAACCGGATCAAACTCATCAGCGCCAATTACCGCGGTAATGAAAAAACAAACCGGCACCAAAAGGCCAATAAGACCCGCCATTACGGCACGCTTTAGCGGTTGGTCAGCCCCGCCGCGCCGCGCTATCATTACAATAGCGGCCAGTAAAAACAGTACCCAGATTGCCACGAGGCTGTTGGATAGCATCGGCGAATAGTCAAATTGAACAAGGCTGGCAAGCGTGATCCTTGGTACGGCTAGAACGCCGCTGATCGCCGACCATGAAAATAGCGCCAAGAAAATCAGCGTAATGAATGCGCGAACATTACCGCGACCGGACAGGATAATGAGGCGCGAAACACAGCCACGGCTTAGCCCCATCCCGACGCCAAAGACCAGCGTTCCAAAAAACAGGCCAAACAGATTTAGCGGTGCCTGATGCTGGCGAGCACCACCGAGTGAGATCAGTTCCATTTGTGACAGGAGGCTGACCGCGATGATGGCTGATAGGGCGGCGATCGACACCTGCCATAGCTGATTGAAGGGGGCGCGATCCTTAGATGCAGATTTTATCGCGCCAAAATTGGAATTCGCCCGATTAGATGTCGCCAAAAATAACTCATCATAAGCCGAGCGCGCACAATAGTCGCTGCGCTCTGCAAGCCAGCCGAACAGGCCGCCAGCAAGCAACCCTGCCGCCAGAACTACTGTTGTCACACCATAAATGTCACGCCACTCGATAATTAAGTCCATAACCCACCTCGGAACGCCATCGCATCACTGCCATCTGATAGCATTTTTTTGTCTTTTTAAAAGATACAAATCCGATAAAAAGAAATTAAATGCTCAATTGTAAATATCATTGGCAATAATTTGCAAAATTTCGGTTTTTTGCAAAAAGACCGCGAGGGCGGATAACTGCCGCGTGATCTTCCCGCTTGAAATTGCGCAAGAGCCTAGCTAGGCTGTCGGTTCTGTTGGGGTGCTTCGGTGCTGTCCGTAGGGGCAGGGGCGGGGCTGAGAAGCGCGAGCTAACCCATAGAACCTGATCCAGTTAAAACTGGCGTAGGGAACGGAGACCTTTCCAGATCGGAAACCAATCCAGATCAAAATGTCTCGTCGATCCATACGTCACTTTGTTGTTTGTGGGATTTTTGATGGGCAAAACAAAATCGCAAGGCCATGTTGCAACGGCGTTAACAATTGCCGGTTCTGACAGCGGTGGCGGGGCTGGTATTCAGGCTGATTTAAAAAGTTTTTCCGCGCATGGTGTCTATGGCGCGAGTGTTATCACCGCCATCACGGCGCAAAACACGCGATTAGTCAGCGATGTTGAGGCGGTATCTCCCGCGATGATCGGCGCACAAATTGATGCTGTTCTGTCTGATATCCGCATTGATGCAATCAAAATCGGGATGTTGGCAACGCCAGCGGTGATTGAGGCGGTGGCGCGTGCATTGGCGCATTATCATGGGCCGATTGTGCTTGATCCGGTCATGGTGGCAAAATCGGGTGACGCCTTGTTACAGGATGATGCGGTATCTTGTTTGACCGAAATGCTTTTGCCTCGTGCCAGCCTGCTGACGCCAAATATTCCTGAAGCGGCGCGCCTGTTAGAGGGGCAGCATGATATGAGCCCACAAGAGCAGGGCAAGGCGTTGTTGGCACTAGGGCCAGCAGCGGTGTTGATGAAGGGCGGGCATGCCGACGGTGCGGTTTGTCACGATTATCTGATAACCAGCAACACAATCGCTATCTTTGAGGCGCCGCGGATTGCCACCGATAACACGCATGGCACCGGCTGCTCGCTATCATCGGCAATCGCTGCCGGACTGGCCAAATCGCTGCCGCTGGATGCGGCGGTTGGTGCGGCACATCGCTGGTTGCATGGCGCGATCAAAGCTGCTGACGATCTTGACATCGGTCAGGGGCATGGCCCAGTTCACCATTTTTACGAAATCTGGAGATAGCCGTTGGCAAAACCGCAAATCACGATCGTTGGTGGCGGCGTTGCCGGGCTTTGTCTCGCTGCTGAACTGGCTGAACGCGGCATGGCGTTTCGGTTGTTTGACCGCTATGGCCGTCCGGCAGAACATAGCTGCTCATGGTGGGCTGGCGGGATGCTGGCGCCATTTTGTGAGAGCGAGGCAGCTGAAGAGCCTGTGGTACGGCTTGGTCAGGAGGCTGCGGATTGGTGGCAGCGGCATAATGTTGATGTCAAACGGAACGGCTCACTGGTGCTAGCGCTTGGTCGTGATGGCGGTGAGCTTGACCGGTTTGCCCGCCGGACATCGCATTATGAATGGGTTGATGCAGATGGGGTGGCCGCATTAGAGCCAGATTTGGCCGGGCGTGCGCGGCGCGGGCTGTTTTTCTCGACCGAGGCGCATTTATCGCCGCGTGATGCATTGGCCTGTCTTGTTGGCGAGCTGGAAAGTCGCGATATCACGATTGAAACGGCGGATGGGCTGGATTTTCCGGATAATGATAATGTGGCCGGAGCGCCGTCACCGATTAGCAAGATCGACTGCCGCGGATTGTCGGCGGCGGATGCTTTGACCGATTTGCGCGGGGTTAAGGGTGAGATGCTGATGATCCGGTCAGCCGATATCCAGCTATCGCGGCCGGTTCGATTGCTGCATCCGCGAATCCCCATCTATCTGGTGCCGCGCGGTAATGGTGTATTCATGCTTGGTGCCACACAAATCGAGTCCGGTAACCGAAATGGGGCAACTGTGCGCTCGGTGCTTGAGCTATTGAGTGCCGCTTATGCGTTGCATCCGGCCTTTGGCGAGGCTGAAATTTTGGAGATCGGCGTTGATGCACGCCCCGCGTTTCCAGATAATTTACCGCGTATCAGACGGCGCGGTGACCGGCTTTATGTGAACGGATTGTTTCGACATGGTTTTTTGCTGGCACCAGCAATGGCACGAATGGCGGCCGATTATCTGTTTTCGGGTCAAACCCCAGAGGTAATGGATGAAAATTTCAATTAACGGTGTTGCAACAGAGGTAGCTGCGCGCAGCCTTGAGGCGATTTTACAGGAAAATGGCTATGGGGATTCGCGCGTGGCGACAGCGGTAAACGGAAATTTTGTTCCGGTTAGCCAACGCGCCTCATGCCAGATTGAGGCCGGTGATGCGGTGGAAATTGTCGCGCCGCGACAAGGAGGATGATATGAGCAGTTTTTATGGCGTGGAATTGCCAACCGCCTTTATGCTTGGCACCGCAAATTATCCATCACCAGCCATCCTTGATGCGGCGTTTCGTCAATCTGCGGCGTCAGTCGCTACGGTATCGGTTCGCCGCGAGGCAGCCGGTGCGCGGGCAGGTGAGGGGTTCTGGCGCCTTATTCGCGAATTGGGGGTGCAGGTTCTGCCCAATACCGCCGGCTGTCACTCGGCCAGCGAAGCGGTCACAACCGCGCAAATGGCGCGTGAATTATTTGAAACTGACTGGATAAAGCTAGAGGTCATCGGGCATAGCGACAGCCTGCAACCCGATCCATTCGGTCTGGTCGAGGCCGCAACCATCCTATGCCGCGACGGTTTTAAGGTGTTTCCCTATACCACCGAAGATTTGGTGCTTGCCGAGCGTTTGCTGGATGCGGGGTGTGAAGTTCTGATGCCGTGGGGCGCGCCAATCGGTACCGGATTGGGGCTGATCAATCCCTATGGACTGCGCAGCCTGCGCGCGCAATATCCGGACGTGCCGATGGTGATTGATGCAGGTCTCGGCCTGCCATCTCAGGCGGCACAGGCGATGGAGATGGGGTTTGATGCGGTGTTGCTGAATACCGCCGTTGCCAAGGCTGGTGATCCGGTGGCAATGGCTTGTGCCTTTGCCAAGGCCATCGAGGCTGGTCAGCTGGCAAAAACTGCCGATCCGATGGAACCGCGCGATATGGCTGCGCCATCAACCCCCTTAATTGGAAAGGCGTTTCTTCAATGAGTTTGGATCATGGCCTTGACCGGTTTTACCCTATTTTTGACCATCCTGACTGGCTGCAACGAATGTTGCCGCTTGGGGTAAAGCTGGTGCAGATGCGGATAAAGGATTTACCGGCCACCGAGGTACGGGCTTGCTTGCAGCGTGCCCAGCAATTATGTGATGCCGCTGGTGCCACAATGGTGGTGAATGATTACTGGGAAATTGCCATTGATCTTGGCTGTTCGTGGATCCATCTCGGTCAGGAAGATCTTGGCGATGCGGATATGGCGGCGATTAGGCGTGCCGGCCTTAAAATAGGTATCAGTACGCATGATGAGGAAGAACTGGAGCGTGCGCTTGCTGAACAGCCTGATTATGTTGCGCTGGGACCGGTCTATCCAACCATCCTGAAGAAAATGAAATGGGTTGAACAGGGGCTTGGCCGTGTAAGGCAATGGAAAGACCGGATCGGTGATCTGCCGTTGGTTGGCATTGGCGGAATGAACATTGACCGGGCACAAGGTGTCTATGCAGCCGGTGCGGATATTGTTTCGGTTGTGACCGACATTACCTTGAACGAAGCTCCGGAAACCCGCCTGAAAGGCTGGATAGAGGTAACCAGATGAGCAGGTATGACCGGCAAATCGGTGTTGCTGAATTTGGCAGTGATGGTCAGGCCAAACTTGCGGCGGCGCGTCTTTTGATTGTCGGTGCTGGCGGGCTAGCAAGTCCGGTATTGCAGTATCTGGCCGGAGCCGGGGTTGGTCATATCCGGCTGGTCGATCCTGATATTGTGTCGGTAACAAATATGCACCGCCAAACAATTTTTCGCTCAAGTGACCTTGGTATGGCAAAGGCGTCGGCAGCGGCCAGCCATATGGCCGGGTTAAATCCTGATTGCGAGATTACGCCGCTCACCGCTCAGGTAACGCCAGATACGATCAGTGCCTATGCAGCAGAGGTTGATCTGGTACTTGATTGTGCTGACAGCTTTGCCGTGAGCTATTGCATTTCGGATTATTGTTTGGTCAAGCGGCTGCCGTTTATTCACGCCTCGGTGGTTGGCATGGCCGGCTATGTTGGCGGTTTTTGCGAAACGGCGCCAAGTCTTCGCGCGGTTTTTCCTGATTTGCCGCAGCGTTTTGGCAGTTGTGCTGAAGATGGCGTTCTGGGGCCGGTCGTCGGTGTTATCGGTTCGTTGCAGGCACAAATGACGATCGCGGCGATTACCAGAGCGCAGCCATCGCCGCTGGGCCAGTTGGTTACATATGACGCGGTTGGAAACCGGTTTGGTGGGTTTCGGTTTGATCACGCCGAAGAACCTAAATCTGGGTTGCCCTTCATCAGCCCATCCCAAATTCAGCCGCATGATTTCGTGATTGATCTTAGGACGCCGGATGAGGCGGGGCTGGTAACGCCCGGTGCCACGCGCCTTGCACTTGATCAGATAAACACAGATTTACCGCTCACTGGCATCGCACGCGTTGTGCTTTGTTGCCGGTCTGGACAACGGGCCTGGGTGGCGGCGGAAAAATTGTCTGGCTTTTGGCCGGGCGCAATTTCATTGATCGCCGTTGGTGATCCAAATTTTACGGAAAAAGAGGTTTAAAATGTATCGTTATCTCATTGTTATATTTGCTCTATTATGTTCATCTCCAGTGCAGGCTAAAGATCAGGTCACGCTGTTGCTGGACTGGTTTATCAATCCTGATCATGGGCCGATTATCATCGCTCAGGAAAAGGGCTACTTCGCCGATGCTGGCCTTGAGGTTGAGGTTATCGCGCCAGCTGATCCAGCTGATCCGCCAAAGCTTGTTGCTGCCGGAAAGGCTGATCTGGCGGTGTCATACCAGCCGCAATTGCATCTTCAAATTGCCGAGGGCATGCCCTTGATCCGTGTTGGAACCCTAGTCGCGACGCCGTTAAACTGTTTGCTGGTGCTAAAAGATGGCAACATCAAAACAGTGGCTGATTTGAAAGGCAAGAAAGTTGGCTTTTCGGTTGCCGGTGTTGAAGAGGCGCTATTAACCACGATTTTGGCGCGCAATGGCTTGGCTATGTCTGATATTGAACTGGTGAATGTCAATTGGTCGCTGTCACCGTCCCTGATGTCAAAACAGGTCGATGCGGTTATCGGAGCCTTTCGGAATTTTGAATTGAATCAAATGGATATTGAAGGCGTCCCCGGTCGCTGTTTCTATCTCGAAGAAGAGGGGCTACCAGCCTATGACGAGTTGATTTACGTCGCCAATCCAGACCGTATGAACAAAGACGTGGTGCGCCGCTTTTTACAGGCAACCGAGCTTGCAACCCAGTATATCGTCAATCACCCGCAGGAAAGCTGGGAGATTTTCAAAGGGACAGCCAAGGAACTGGATGACGAGCTGAACAAGCGGGCGTGGAAGGATACATTGCCGCGTTTTGCGTTGCGTCCCGAGGCGTTGGATGAGGGGCGCTACAGCCGGTTTGAGGCGTTTTTAAAGGAAGCGGGCCTGTTAAAGGATATCCGTCCCGTATCCAAAATTGCTGTTGATCTGGGGGCAGAATGACAGATTACGGAGCAAGTTTTGGCGCATGGCGAGCGGCGAGTGGCACCGCGTGGCAAGATTATGTCTGCCATGATTTTGTAACGCAATTAGGCGATGGCAGCCTGCCTGAATCCGCCTTTTTGCATTATCTGGTGCAAGATTACCTGTTCCTGATCCATTTCTCACGCGCATGGGCATTGGCCGTAACCAAGGCTGATGAGGTCGCAGAGATGCGCACCTGTGCGGCGACGGTAAATGCGTTGGTCAATGACGAGATCAGTTTGCATATCCGTATTTGTGCCGAGGCGGGCATTGATGAGGCGACCTTATTCGCCGCCGAGGAGGCAACCGCCAATATTGCCTATACGCGCTATGTCATGGATGCCGGACATTCAGGCGATTTTCTGGATCTAATGGCGGCCTTGGCCCCTTGTGTTCTGGGCTATGGCGAGATTGGCGCACGGTTGCTGGCAGCGGATAAGAAAACGCCTTATCGCGATTGGATCGAGACCTATGGCGGCAGCGATTATCAGCAGGTTTGCCATGATGTGGGTGCATTGATTGATGCGGCGGTTTTGCGCCGGCTGGGGGACCAGCCAGCCGCCAGTCCGCGATGGCCGGCTTTGTGTAAACGGTTTGTTACCGCAACACGGCTTGAGGCTGGGTTTTGGCAAATGGGACTTGATGGGTGACCGGCAAAAACGTCAAAATGGCGCCGCGTCGCAAAGCCGGAACACCGCCAGACATCCCCAGTCCGGCATTGCAATTTACCGGCAGCGCCAAAATCGCCGGAACGCAAATTTTTGATAAGCTAGACCTGCCGATTGCCGCCGGTAAATGGACCTGTCTGCTGGGGCCGTCCGGTGTTGGCAAGACAACGATATTGCGGTTGCTTGCTGGTCTAGGGGATCATATCGACCATGATGGGCAGATTTCGGCGGATGATCATCAGATGATTGCTGGCCGGATCAGTCTTATGGCGCAAACTGATAACCTGATGCCGTGGCTGGATGTGCATGATAATATCGTCATTGGCAGCAGGCTGCGTGGCGATGAAATTCAGTCAGAAAAGGCTGAGATGCTGATCGAGCAGGTTGGCCTGACCCCGCATCGTCATAAAAAGCCCAATGCGTTATCTGGCGGCCAGCGGCAACGGGTTGCATTGGCGCGCACCTTGATGGAGGAGCGGCCAATTGTCCTTCTTGATGAACCGTTTTCGGCGCTTGACGCCAAGATCAGAGCCGAAATGCAGGAACTGGCGGCACGGCTTTTTGCTGGCAAGACTGTTTGTTTGATTACCCATGATCCGGGCGAGGCGGCACGTCTTGGCGATGTCATATTTGTGATGAATGTGAACGGGTTGCAATCTATTGAGCCACCATCATCTAGGGTAATTCGTGATTATGACGCGCCTGATGTTCTGGCTTGTCAGGGGCGGCTTTTGCGGCTGCTGCGTGAGATGCCATGATCCGGGCGCTTCGCATCGCTGGCGTAACAGCATTGATCCTATTGCTGTGGCATTTTCTGGTTTTGGCAACAGGCCTGCCGGCATTTATTTTGCCATCACCAGCGCGCGTGGCGACGGCACTTTTCAGCAATCTGGAATTAATTGGGCATCATGCCAGCGTGACCATGGCCGAGGTGATGATCGGGCTATTGCTCGGGACGCTTTTGGGGGTGGTAACGGCCATCAGTCTTGCGATGTCGCCACTGGCGCGGCTGGTGGTTCGTCCGATGATGGTGCTTAGTCAGGCATTGCCGGTATTTGCGCTGGCACCGGTTCTAACATTGTGGCTCGGCTATGGGTTATGGCCAAAAATCATCATGGCGCTGCTGATTATTTATTTTCCAGTAACATCTGCGTTTTTTGACGGGTTGATGCAGACGCCGCGCGGCATGCTTGATCTTGCCAAGGTAATGCAGGCGCGATCGTGGCATATCATGCGACATATCCGGATTCCAGCCGCAATACCGGCATTGGCATCTGGCCTGCGTCTGGCGGCCGTCTATGCCCCGATTGGCGCGATCATTGGCGAATGGGTCGGGGCATCGCAAGGGCTGGGTTATTTAATGTTGCTGGCAAATGGCCGGGCGAAAATCGATCTGATGTTTGCCGCATTGATTGTGTTGGCAGTGCTTACGCTATTGCTGCATGGGTCGGTTGACCGGTTATGCCGTTATGTCGTCCAGCGGCAAAACAGCTAGCCGCGCCCACGGTAACCGGCAACGCCCTGATCCGGCACCCATGTGCCTTCGGGGATTGTGCCGTGTTGCCAGAACACATCAATTGGAATGCCGCCACGCGGGTACCAATAGCCGCCAATCCGCAGCCACCGCGGTGATAACAGCGCGATGAGTTCCTTGGCAATATCGACTGTGCAGGCCTCGTGAAAGGCCTGATGGTTGCGAAAGCTGCCAAGATATAGCTTTAGCGACTTTGACTCGACCATCCATTGATCGGGGATGTAATCAATCACCAAATGCGCAAAATCAGGCTGAGCTGTCACCGGGCAGAGCGAGGTGAATTCCGGCTGGGTAAAACGCGCAACGAAATTACAATCAGGGTGCGGATTAGGCACGCGTTCCAATTCGGCCTCTTCCGGGCTGTTTGGTAATTTTGAGGCTTGTCCAAGCGCTTTTAAATTGTCCATTTCATCCTCGTGCTGCGACGCTGCGCGCAATCAAAGTGGCGCGGCTAATCCAAGGCTAATATGCCGCTCGTCAGAGGGTTAGCCGTAACCAAGCATTATGGTCAAGCCTCTTTTTATGAAAATGGCGCGATGGTGTAAGCCGAAAAAACTAAGATGACGCGAAATAAATATTAGAAATTTGAAATTTATTGCTTGTGCTTTCAAGACAAGAACGCTAACAGATGCGCGTTGCGATGACCGACCCCAGCTCATAGCTATTCTTACATGGGGGGCGCTAAGGCATTGCTGGTTCATCTACTGGTTCAAGAAGGGGTGCGTCATGGATAACGCCAACCTTTTCCAACTGGGGATAGGTCTGGCAACGGGCGCCCAAGCGGAAGATATCGACTGCAGCAATGCTGCTGCGCGTAACGAACATACACAAAAACCTAACCACGGATTGAAACTGGTTACCGACGAGGCGCGGGACGATCATTTCATCCGTCGTGATGGCAAGGTCTTTGCCGGAACGCACCTGATTATCGAGGTGGTGGACGGGAAGGGTCTTGATGATGAGGACCTGATACAATCGGCGTTTCGGCGTTGTGTTGATGAATGTGGCGCGACACTGCTTCATATTCATACGCATAAATTCAGCCCGCAAGGCGTTTCTGGTGTCGCGGTTCTGGCAGAAAGCCATATTTCGGTTCATACATGGCCGGAAATTGGGTATGCCGCGTTTGATGTGTTTATGTGCGGTGATGCCCAGCCATGGAACGCGGTTGGCGTTTTGGCCGATGCGTTTGACACAAACGACATTCGGGTCCGTGAATTACTGCGCGGTGATGGCGTTGTGGGGGCAATGCTATGAGCGCGCGCTTTACCGAAACCCTGCATGGTGATTATGCGCAGTCACTCGCCGTTGAAAATGTCCTTTATGACAATAACAGCAGCCTGCAACATATTCAGGTGTTCGAGAATAAGCGGTTTGGTCGTGTGCTAACGCTTGATGGTGTTGTGCAGACAACTCAAGGCGACGAGTTTATCTATCACGAAATGCTGACCCATGTGCCAATTCTGGCGCATGGCAATGTTCGCAATGTTCTGGTGATCGGCGGGGGTGACGGCGGCATGGCGCGTGAAGTTTTGCGCCATAAATCGGTTGTAAACGTCACAATGGTTGAAATCGACGCCGGGGTTGTGGAGTTTTCAAAGACCTATCTGCCAAGCCTGTCAAATGGTGCTTTTGATGACCCGCGCCTGAATTTAGTGATTGCTGATGGCGCTGATTTCATGGCGAATTCACCTGATCAGTTTGACGTTATCATCATTGATTCGACTGATCCTGTTGGCCCGGGCGAGGTGCTGTTTACCGACAGTTTTTATGGTCACGCGAAACGCCGTCTGGCTGAGGGCGGTATTCTGGTTACGCAAAATGGTGTTCCGTTCATGCAGCCGGATGAATTGACCGGTACAATGCGCGCTTTTCAAGCGCTTTTTGCTGACTGGGGATGCTATGTTGCCAGTATTCCAACCTATGCTGGTGGCCCAATGGCGTTTGGGTGGGGCAGTGATGCAACCGCCGCGAAGACTGTCGATGTCGAGGTTTTGCGCGCACGTCTTGATGCCGCAAATCTTGATCTCAACTATTATACGCCAGCCGTTCACAAAGCTGCCTTTAGCCTGCCGCGCTATATCGAAAAGCTATTGCCCTAACGGCGGCAAGGTTGCTTAATAGGCCCTGTTACCGCAGTAACGGGGTCTTTTTATGATATCTGCTAATGCCAAAGGCGCCGTTTTAATGACAGTTGCACGTGTTGCCTTTGTCACTAACGACATTTTCATGAAATTCCTGTTCGTTGATATGTCGGTATTTCAGGCGATGTTTTTGCGCGGCACTGTGGCGGTGCCGATTATTGCGGCTTTGGCATGGTACCGCGACTGTCTTTTTGTTCGTCTGGGTTTCGCGGATTTCGGCTTGTTATCGGTTCGAGCGGCGGCGCAAATCGGCATGGCAAGCTGTTTTTTGACGGCGCTTGCGCATATGCCGATTGCCAATGTCTCGGCGATCATGCAGGTGGTGCCCTTATCGCTTACTGTCGTCGCAACGCTGTTTCTTGGTGAAATGATCGGATGGCGGCGTTGGAGTGCGGTCATTATCGGGTTTTGCGGCGTGTTGATGGTTATTCGTCCCGGGACGGATGATTTTAACGTCTATTCAACGCTTGCTGTTGGTGCTGTGGGTTTTGCCACGCTGAATGATGCGGTAACACGCCATCTGCCAAACCGCGTACCAGCCCTATTTGCAGCATTGTTTACAGCCGCTGCTGTTTGCCTTTTTAGTGGTGCCGTTACAGTGACGATACCGTGGCAAACAATCAGCCCTTATAATTGGCTTATTCTGTCATTCTGCGGCCTTAGCGTCGCTGCAGGTTATTTTTTTCAGGTGATGACAATGCGATTTGGCGATCTGAGTTTTGTCGCGCCATTTCGATATGTTGGTCTGGTATGGGCAATCGCGCTTGGTGCGTTGCTGTTTGGTGAATGGCCGGATAGCTGGACATGGATCGGCGCAATCATTGTCGTTGCTACTGGTCTTTATTCCTTTTACCGCGACCAAATGCGGCGCGCATAAAAGGGGGGAGGCTGCCGCTAGATAGCCGATAAATACCAAAACCTATGCCCACGCTCACGGGGGGGGCTGGGACTGGCGGATTTTCGGGGCAGATTTAGTGGTAATATCCACCGGTTTCATTACAATATGCGCATCCGGTGAACACGCGTTCAGGTCACTTATTTTTTAGGAGCAAAATTTATGTCTAGCCGTCTATTTACCCCGATCGAACTGTCTGGATTAGGCCTTGCTAACCGTGTTGTGGTGGCACCAATGTGCCAATATTCAGCCATCGATGGAACGATGAATGACTGGCATCTGGCAAATTTGGGACAATTTGCGATGAGTGGGCCGGGGCTGATCATTATCGAGGCAACGGGGGTTGAGGCGGCTGGGCGCATCACGCATGGCTGTGTCGGGCTATATTCGGATGAAAATGAAGCAGCGATGAAGCGGGTCGTTGATTTCTGTAAATCGGTTGGGCATAGCAAAATTGGTATCCAGCTTGGTCATGCTGGCCGCAAAGCATCAAGCCAGCGCCCATGGGAAGGCGGTAATGCATTGCCGGCCGATGGCTCAACACCCCAAGCCGCTTGGCCGACATTTGCGCCATCGGCAATCCCGTTTGCCGAGGGCTGGCACACACCCGAGGCATTGGATGATGCCGGTTTGGCGCGGATTAAAGAGGGGTTTGTCTCATCTGCTGAGCGTGCCGTTAGAATGGGCATTGATGCGATCGAGCTGCACGCCGCCCATGGCTATCTTCTTCATCAGTTCCTGTCGCCGATCAGCAACCAGCGTGATGATGCCTATGGCGGTTCGTTGGAAAACCGGATGCGCTATCCGCTAGAGGTTTTTGCAGCGGTTAAGGCGGTTGTGCCGGCTGAAATGCCAGTGCTGGTGCGGGTATCAGCATCAGATTGGGTTGATGGCGGCTGGGACGTTTTGCAAACCATAGAGTTTGCCAAGGCGCTTGATGCGGCCGGCTGTGCCTCGATCCATGTTTCAAGTGGCGGTAATTCATTGGCGCAGAAAATCGACATTGGCTATGGCTATCAGACCGATCTTGCGAAACAGATCCGTGACGCGGTCGAGATGCCGGTCATTGCCGTCGGGATGATTACTGATCCGTTGCAGGCCGAGACCATTATTCGCACAGGGCAGGCTGATTTGGTGGCGTTGGCACGTGAATTTCTGCGTGACCCGCATTGGACATGGCGGGCGGCCAAGGCGCTGCGCAGTACATCATCTGTGCCCAACCAATATGCACGCGCGGTTAGTTTCTAGATAAAATAGTCTAGACGTGCAGAATAAGCGTGCAGGATAGGCGTGCAGGCTAAACGGGCGGCGAGGGTGAACGGGCGGCCCGTCATTTACGTTTTCATGAGAGGATAAGGGCTGCAAATATGGCCGGTCATAACAAAGCTGCCGCTTATGCAATGTTGTGCCGTGATTGCGGGACGGCGGGTCATGTTGGCAATCTTGGCCCGCTGGAAACCTGCCCTATATGTCAATCTGCCAATATCCGTACGCATCCTGATTTATTCTCGCTGACGATTGCGCATATTGATTGTGATGCCTTTTATGCATCAATTGAAAAGCGTGATAATCCGGCACTGGCTAACAAGCCGGTCATCGTTGGGGGTGGTGATCGCGGCGTTGTTGCGGCGGCGTGCTACATCGCCCGTCAGTTCGGCGTGCGCTCGGCAATGCCCGCATGGCAGGCGTTAAAACGTTGCCCTGATGCGGTGGTCATCCGGCCAAGAATGGATCACTACATTGCGATCGGTCAGGAAATCAGGGAAAAGATGCTGTCGCTGACGCCATTGGTTCAGCCATTGTCAATCGACGAGGCGTTTCTTGATCTTGCTGGCACGCAAAAGCTGCATCGTGCCAGTCCGGCAGAGGCGCTGCACCATCTGCAACAAGAGATCAAACGCGATATCGGTATTTCGGTTTCGGTCGGACTTAGTGGCACAAAATCGCTGGCAAAGATGGCGTCTGATCGGGATAAGCCTGACGGGTTTTTCGTAATTGGCACGCGCGAGGCGCAGGCATGGCTTGCCCCGCAGCCAGTTTCAATTCTTTACGGGATTGGCAAATCGGCAATCGCGCGGCTTCATGCGATTAACGTGTTTACTTGTGATGATCTTGTAAAAGGCGATCCAAAATTGCTGTCGAATGTTCTTGGCAGTCAGACCTTCACTGTGATGAATCTTGCCAAGGGTATTGATCCGCGTCCGGTTGTGGCCGAACGTGCAGTAAAATCATTATCGAATGAGACCACCTTTGCCAAAGATCTGTCCGCCCTAGAGGCGCTGGAAACCGAGCTTGAATTTCTGTGTCAAAAACTATCGGCAAGGTTAAAGGCAAAACGACTTGCGGGCGGTACGGTAACCTTGAAATTAAAACTGGCAAATCACCGCATCATTACCCGCAGCCGAACCGTGCCAAGCCGGATAGATAAAGCCTATCACCTGTTTGATATAGGCCGTGAATTATTAAAAAATGAAGTTAAAAAATCCAGATCATACAGGCTCTTGGGGATAGGTGTTGATAATCTTGGTGACGTTGGGGATGTGCGGTTGTTCGATCTTGATGGCGGCGCCGATGACAAGCGTAACCGACTTGAGGCGGCGGTAGATCAGCTGCACCAGAAATTGGGGTTTGATGCGCTGCGAACGGGGCGACAATTCTCGCGTGCACAAGCAAGATTAACGGCCACAAAGACCGCCGCAGCAAACAACCCAAACATCTTGCCCGAGGATGATGGCCGGTCCAAGCCGGATGAATGAGTGTCGATCCGCCTAATAACCAGTCTAAACTGATAACCAGTCTAATAGGGGTTTTTTGGCTCACGATCTGTGGATAGGGATTGCGTTTTCGCATGGGCAAGCTGTTCAATCGCATCGGCGATATGAATTCGATCAATGGTGCTGTCACCGGCGGCAATCCGAATGTGATGTGCGGCGGTTAATACCTCGGTATGTGTTGACCCTGCGGGCGGTTCAAACCGGTAGGATGCCAACTCGATCAATAATCCAAGTGGATCGCGGAAATAGATTGAGTCCATAAATCCCCGATCTTTCGCGCCTGAATGTTTGATCTTGCGCGCGTCCAGCCGTTCAACCGCTTGCCAGAAACTGGCTTGTGAAATGGCAAAAGCGATGTGGTGAACTTGCCCCGGTGCTTGGGGTAACCGGGTCATATTTGCAAGGCGGCTTTCATCGGTAAAGATGGTTATTAATCGGCCATCGCCCGGATCAAAGTAAAGATGGCCTTCGCTTGGATTGTCCAAATTGGGCTGTTCGAAAACAAATGGCATACCGAGGATGCCTTCCCAGAAATCAATCGATG
>Ga0255760_10000187_pt1 | contig 60681 bp, 58 predicted proteins | sample 071ome_25_FD_179960 | JGI IMG/M metagenome (GOLD analysis project Ga0255760, IMG submission 179960) | Coastal salt marsh microbial communities from the Groves Creek Marsh, Skidaway Island, Georgia - 071410BT metaG (version 2) | ecosystem: Environmental > Aquatic > Marine > Intertidal zone >...
CAGGCCAAGAACCAAAATGGCAATGGCTATCCAGTCCAGGTAAGTTTTTGAAGATGTACTGTCATTCATCGCTGCTACCCCTTTCGGTTTTAGTAAGTAGATTTGTGCCTATAATAGTGTAAAGCAGGTCTGGTAACCAGCAAACCAGCTTTTGGTCTGCTTTGTTGGCTATTGCCGCACTACTTTAGTGCGCATTTTGAGGTATTTCGGTGCTTCTCATAAAGCAGTGGACATTAAGGTTCTCAGCCCATAGTCTTCTGGTTACCTTGAGAAATATTTATTACCGAGATGTTACCTGATCTGATTGTTGTTACTGATCTGGATGCTACCTTACTTGATCATTACACCTATTCCTGTGCAGCGGCAATGCCTGCAATCAGCAGGCTGCAGGCACTTAATATTCCCCTGATTTTAAACAGCAGCAAAACAGCTGCTGAAATGCTGGAGATACGTCAGCAGCTCAATAATAACTCGCCATTTATTGTTGAAAATGGTGCAGCCGTCATCTTGCCTGAAAACCAGAATTTAAAAGAATGCAGTCTTGGTACGAATCGTGCTGAGATACTTAAGGTGATACATGCACTAAGGGAAAACTATGACTTACGTTTTTCAGGCTTTGCGGATATGAGTATTGCAGAACTTGTAGAACATACCGGGTTGACGGATGAAGCTGCCAGGCTGGCCATGCAGCGTCAATTTACTGAAGCGCTGGTCTGGCAGGATAGTGAAAAGCAGTTACAGCTATTTTCAGAAAAAATAAAAGCAGCAGGGCTGAATTTAATAAAAGGTGGACGTTTCTGGCATGTAAGCAGTGTCAGTGATAAAGGCAAGGCTTTGTTATTTTTACGTGACTATTATCAGCAACAGGGTAAAGCGCCTTTAACCATTGCTCTGGGAGATAGTGAAAATGATTTACCCATGCTGGCAGTCTCGGATTTTCCGGTGCTGGTTAAATCACCAGCCAGAGAGTTTCCAGCGTTTAGTCATGCAAATTTACGTCAGACTAGCGAGTATGGGCCGGCAGGCTGGAATCGGGCGGTGCTGGAAATACTGGCTGAACTGAAACTCGCTTAGTGTTTGCATAGAGCAGTTACAAGATAAAGTTAATAGAAAAAATTAAAAAGCAGGGAGTTAACAATGGCTGATTTTTATCAGAACGGCGTTATTACCACATTACACAATCTATCCAAAAGACCAGTCGAAGACCTGGAAGAAGAACTGGTCAGTTTCTCAAAAACCAGGCCCATGGGGTTGGTTCTGCCTTGTCTTTATTCAGAGCTGGAAGGCCCGGCAATGAATAATATTGTCGATGAATTATGCAAGGTACCTTATCTGTCAAAAATTGTCATCGGTCTGGATCGTGCGACCAGGGAACAATACCAAAAAGCCTTGAAGTTTTTTGAGCGCTTGCCACAGGAGCATGTTGTTCTATGGAATGAAGGGCCGCGCTTGCAGGCAATCAATGCAGAGCTGGATAAGTTAGAACTGGCACCCAAGGAATTAGGTAAGGGTAGAAACGTCTGGTATTGCCTGGGCTATTTGCAGGCGGAAGCAAAGGTTGAAGCAATTGCTTTGCATGACTGTGACATTGTCACTTATGAAAGGGGTTTGCTTGCCCGTTTAATTTATCCGGTTGCCAATCCAAATTTCTCGTATGAATTTTGCAAAGGTTATTACGCCAGGGTTGCTAATGGCACGATCAATGGCCGGGTTTGTCGCTTGCTGGTAACGCCGCTGTTACGCACCTTAAAAAAGCTCTATGGAAGTAACGAATATGTCGATTATCTGGACAGTTACCGTTATGCCCTGGCAGGCGAGTTTTCCATGCGTGCCGATGTGTTGACCGGCATCAGGATTCCCAGTGACTGGGGCTTGGAAATCGGTGTTTTGTCAGAACTGAAGCGTAATTATTCCACCAACAAATTATGTCAGGTGGATATTGCAGAAGTATATGACCATAAACACCAGAATGTATCTTATGATGATGAAAATACCGGCTTGAATAAGATGGCCATAGATATCAGCAAGGCAGTGTTCAGGAAACTTGCAACCACAGGGGTGGTTTTCAGTGCAGAAACATTCCGTACCATTAAAGCAACCTATTACCGCATAGCGCTGGATTTTGTAGAGTCCTACCACAATGATGCGGTTATCAATGGTCTGGAGCTGGATATTCACGAAGAAGAAAAATCGGTGGAATTATTTGCAGAAAATATCATGAAGGCGGGTGTTTATTTTCTGGAAAACCCGCAGGAAACTCCCTTTATTCCCAGCTGGACGCGCGTAAACTCAGCCCTGCCTCAGATAGGCAAGAAGTTTATTGCTGCAGCTGAGGCAGACATCAAAGAGTATTCATAATTTCCATGGGCAAGGCTGCTGATTTGGAAAAAGATTTAAGCACACGTGTCCTAGCGCACCTGCATCAGGTTTATCCTGACTATGATTGTGAGGAGATCTGTTCCCGTTTATTAAAGATAATGGGAATAGACAAAGAGCCTAAAAAACCACGCTGGCTGAAAAATAACTGGACAGAAAAAGACGTTGCTTTAATCACTTATGCCAACAGTATTGTGAGTGAAGATGAAGCACCGTTATTGACGCTGGACTATTTTTTAACCCGCTATTTTTCTGAAAAGATTTCATGGGTGCATATCCTGCCGTTCTTTCCCTTTAGCTCTGACGATGGTTTTGCTGTTATTGACTACACTCAGGTCAATGATAGCTTCGGTGACTGGCAACACATTGACCAGATTGCACGAAAATTTAAGTTGATGTCAGATCTGGTGCTGAACCATTGTTCTTCTGTAGGAGATTGGTTTAAGCAGTTTATAAAAAATCAGTCTCCCGGCAAGGATTATTTTTATAGTGTCACGGCAGATTATGATATCAGCCAGGTCATCAGGCCCAGAGCGACACCTTTACTGCGAGAAGTGCACACAGATGATGGTATTGAATATGTCTGGTGTACTTTCAGTCATGATCAGGTGGATTTGAATTTCCGCAATCCGGCAGTGCTGGAAGAGATGGCAAAGATCATCAAGCTCTATCTGGATAATGGGGTACAGATTTTTCGTCTTGATGCTGTGGCTTTTCTGTGGAAGGAAGCCGGCAGCAGTTGTTTAAATTTGAATCAGACGCACGAGATTATCCGTTTGTTGCGGGCACTGATTGAATATACTAAACCGGGCAGCATTATCATTACGGAAACCAATATTCCGAATCGGGAAAACCTGTCATATTTTGGTAATGCGAACGAAGCCCATATTGTTTATAACTTTTCACTACCTCCGCTGTTGTTAAATACTTTAGTCACCGGTAACTGTCATGCGTTAAAAAGCTGGATGATGAGTATGCCTCCGGCACAAAAAGGCACAACTTACTTAAATTTTATCGCTTCACACGATGGCATTGGTCTGCGTCCGCTGGAAGGACTGATTAGTGATGAAGATTTACAGCATCTGATTGCCAGCATGGAACGGGCAGGCGGGCAGGTTTCATGGCGCAGCCTTAATGATGGAGGCATGCGGCCCTATGAAATCAATATCAGCCTGTTCGATGCCATGAAAGGGACACTAAATCAGGCAGAAGATGGCTATCAAGAGCAACGCTTTATCTGTGCACATATCATTATGTTATCCATTGAAGGAGTGCCGGCTTTTTATATTCATAGCCTGTTGGCAACTGAAAATGATTATGAAAAACTGGCTAGTACCAATAATAAAAGAGCGATAAACCGTCACAACTGGGCGCTGGATGAAATTGAAAAACTTTTAAAGACAGATACCCATCACAAGCGCATTCTGGAGGAACTGAAGCGCTTAATTGCAATCCGGAAAAAACAGGCAGCTTTTCACCCTAATGCCATCATGTTTACCTTGCATGTGGGAGATGAGGTTTTTGCTTATTGGCGTCAGAGTATACGGCGTGACCAAAGTATTTTTTGTTTGAACAATGTCAGCGATAAAACCCAGGAGGTGGCATTGAGTACACTTAACCTTATTTCAACCGATGCCTGGGTTGATTTGATTAGTGGTGAGAAGCTAGTGGAAGGGCAGGATATAATCACCCTGAAACCATATCAGTCTATCTGGCTAAGTAATAATGCTTTTTAGCTGAGCCTCAAAAAAAGTTGGCAAAACTTTATAAAAATACTGAAAATAGTGTCGGCAAGCGAGAGTTGATGTCTATCAAGCTCTATCCTGAAATTGCTTTTATCCATACGGTAAAGCAATTACATTGCAAGCATGGTTGGAATCTCCAGGAAGATAAAATGAAACATTCATATCTGGTTCTAAAAAATATTCTTGTTAACACAGTCTTGGTGTTTATCTGTGCGGGTTCTTTATCCGCTTGGGCACAGAATGACCTGGAGGGTCTTTTGTTAAATGCCTCGCCGGAAACCATTCAGGCTAATCCGGATCTTTTGTCATATATGCTTGGGCTGGCCGAGCCTGCTATTGCTGAAAATTGCGCCAGTTGTCACGGTGCTGATCTTGCTGGCGGCCCTGGTGTGCCCAATCTGGTCGATTATGAATGGCTCTGGGGTATTAATGGACTGGAAATGACAGGAGTCGAATCAGTCATGGAGATTATGCAGACCATTCTTTACGGTGTGCGAAATACGGATTGTACCGAGGAAATCAAACTGTTTGGCGGTTGTCCTGATACCCGTTATTCGGAAATGCCGGCCTATGGACAGTTGGGCTTTGATGAGGCCAGTCTCAATAACATGGTGGACTACGTGCTCGCACTTAGTGGCGAAGATGTAAATCCTTTTGCCGTTGAGGCAGCTTCAGCCCAGTGGCCGCTTTGTGTCGAATGTCATGGTGTTGATGGTACAGGTTACAAGCCTTTTGGTGGCCCTGATTTAACCGATGATATCTGGCTTTATGGTTCCACGGGTCAGGAAATTTTTGATGTATTAAATAATGGCCGCATGGGTGTTTGTCCCGCCTGGTCTGAAACGCTGGATGCGGCAACGATTAAAGCTGTAGCTACCTATATTTACTATAAAGCCAATGGTTTTATGTAACTTGCAAAAGCATTGATTAATGCCCCTTAAAATCTCGCACTTATAAGTCTTTCTTGCTATGATGCGCCGCTTTTCTTGCATAAGTGGCTATTCAGACAGGCATGAAAGCATTCTATGAAAACTTCAAACTTGGGATACTCGGCGGCGGGCAATTAGGCCGCATGTTAATTCAGTGCTGCCCGAATTTTGATATTCATACCAGTGTACTTGACCCTTCTTCCGAGGCTCCCTGCCATGGCATTGCTCATGCGTTTCAGCAGGGTTCGTTTAATGACTACGAGACGGTTTATAACTTTGGCAAGCAAGTCGATTTATTAACCATTGAAATTGAAAATATCAATGTTGATGCCTTATATCAGCTTGAAAAAGAAGGCCTGCCAGTCTATCCGCAACCTCGTGTGATTGAAATAATTCAGGATAAACGTAAACAGAAACAGTTTTATCTGGAGCAGGGCATCCCCACTGCAGATTTTGTCTTGGTGGATGGTCTGGATGATATCCGCCAGCATGAAAACTTTTTGCCTGCATTCAACAAACTGGGGCAGGGTGGTTATGATGGCGGCGGCGTTGCCAGACTCACCAGCCTGGATGATCTGGAGAAGGCCTTTGATGCCCCGGGATTGTTGGAAAAAGCTGTTGATCTTGATCGTGAAATTTCGATTATTGCTGCCCGCAACAAACATGGGGATATTGCAGTCTATCCAATCGTTGAGTGTGTATTTCACCCGGAGCATCATCTGGTTGATTATTTGATAGCGCCGACTACGCTGGCTAATTCCTTACAGGACAGGGCTATTGAAATCGCCAGCGAGCTGGTAAAAAAACTGGAGATTGTCGGTATTCTGGCGGTAGAGATGTTTATCAGCAAAGACGGTGAAGTGCTGGTGAATGAAGTGGCTCCCCGTCCGCATAACAGTGGTCACCAGACCATTAATGCCAATGTGACTTCACAGTACGAACAATTATTACGAGCCATCCTGGATTTGCCTTTGGGTTCCACTGCGATCAATAAACCGTCCGCCATGGTGAATTTGTTGGGCGAGGAAGGCTATACTGGTCCGGTACATTATCAGGGCTTAAATAAGGTGCTGGTGATTCCTGGTGTGCATTTGTTTTTATATGGCAAAGCTGAAACACGCCCGCACCGAAAAATGGGGCACATCACAATAGTTGATGAAGATAGAGAAAGCTTGATTTCAAAAATCCATCAGGTCAAGCAGAGTATAAAAATTATCAGTCAGGAATAGAGGGTTCACTAAATGAGTAAACCAAAAGTCGGCATTATTATGGGAAGCAGTTCTGATTTGCAGGTGATGCAGCAGGCAGCAGATATATTGCAGGACTTTTCTGTTGCTTGTGAAGTTTCGGTTGTTTCCGCACACAGGACACCTGAAGCAATGATGGAGTATGCAGCCAGTGCCAGAGATAGGGGGCTGTCGGTCATTATTGCCGGTGCCGGTGGTGCTGCACATCTGCCGGGTATGGTGGCTTCGGTGACTACCTTGCCGGTAATCGGAGTGCCGATAAAATCTTCCAATTCCATTGATGGTTGGGATTCCGTGCTATCCATTCTGCAAATGCCTGCGGGTATTCCCGTAGCAACGGTTGCACTCGATGGTGCCAAAAATGCGGGCATTCTGGCAGCTGAGATTATTGGCGTTTTTTATGCTGACGTCGCTGACAAGCTGGCAGCTTATAAACAGACCCTAAAAGCAAAAGTACAGAAAATGAACGATGAGTTATAAATAACTGACTCGTTGTTGTTAGCTTTAAGTAAGAATCAACTTTTACTCTGTCGCCTTTAACATTATAATTTCCAACCGTTCCTGCCCAGCAGAATTCTTTTAATTAATTAACGGATATTAAGATGTTTCAGTCTATCGAACGGCGCCCCCCTGACCCAATTCTGGGCCTTTCAACTGCCTATAAAAAAGACAGCAACCCAAACAAAATTGACCTGGGTGTTGGCGTCTATAAAGACGAAAAGGGTAACACACCTGTAGTTTCTGCCATTAAAAAAGCTGAGCAAAAACTGTGGGAAACGGAAGATTCCAAATCCTACATCGCCCAGGCCGGACCGGAAGGCTTTAACCGTCATATGCTGGAGATGGTGTTAGGCAGTGGTAGTTCAGCATTAAGTGAACAGCGAGCCTGCAGTATCCTGGCGCCGGGAGGCTCTGGTGCCTTGCGACTGGCAGCTGAATTTATTGCAGCCAATTTCAAAGATACCCGGACCTGGGTTAGCACACCAACCTGGGCAAACCACGTGCCTTTGTTAAGTTCAGCAGGTTTGAATCTGGCTGAGTATCCTTATTACAACTATGACAGGCATGAAATTGATATTGACCGCATGATGGATACGCTGAAACAGGCAACTGTCGGTGATCTTGTTTTGGTTCACGGTTGTTGCCATAACCCATGCGGTGGAGATCTTAGCCATGAGCAATGGCAGGCTTTTGCTGAAGCAGCTGAAAAACAGGGCTTCACACCCTTTGTTGATTTAGCTTATCAGGGGTTGGGTAATGGGCTGGAAGAAGATGCTTCCGGCCTTCGTCTGCTGGTTGAAAAGCTGCCAGAGGTCATCATTGCTTCCTCCTGTTCCAAAAACTTTGGTTTATATCGAGAAAGAACCGGCGCTGTTATTTTGGTTGGTGAAACTTCAGAGCAGGTCAGTGCTTCGGCTTCGCAGGTCGTGTCTACAGCAAGGCAGATTTATTCCATGCCACCTTCACACGGCGCGGCAATGGTTGAGATCGTATTGTCTGACCCGGAGTTAAAAGCTGAATGGCTGGCAGAATTGACAGAGATGCGTGAGCGCATCAATGGCCTGCGTGGTCAGTTAGTGGCAAAACTAAAAGCTGCGGGTGTTGATCAGGATTTCTCTTTTATTGAAAGAGAGAAAGGCATGTTCTCGTTCCTGGGCTTAAGTCCTGAGCAGGTACAGACGCTGATCGATGATTACAGTATCTACATGGTTAAATCCAGCCGTATCAATGTTGCAGGTATCAGTAACAGCAATATTGATTATCTGGCGCAGTCCATTGCCAGCGTGCTCTAAAATTTGAAACCGGGTGTCAGAGTAAATCAAAAAATTACTCTGACACCCGGTCTCAACTCTTTAGAACCAAGTATCAGAAAGAATAACTCGCATTCATCCCGAAAGTTCTGGGGGCACCTGACTGCCTGTAGATTTCATTCTGCCAGCCGTTGCGGGCGTCGGCGGCAAAATACAAGCCATGCACGGCGTACTTTTCATCAGTCAGGTTTCTTGCCCATAAAGTGAGGTCAACTTTGCCAAGCTGATAATTCAGGCTTGTGTGCATCTGGGTATAACCATTCAGTTGACCATTGTGATAGTACCCATAATAGCTTTTATCTCTGCCTTCGATTTCTATTTTTAATTTAAGTGCGGGTGTCAGTAAATACACGCCGCTCAAACTATATTGCCAATTCGGTGCTTTGGCCTGATCACGCCCACTGCGAGCAATAAAACTATTGCTGTCGAGGTCGAAGACTCCAAGCTGGTCGACTTCTGTTTCCAGTAAGCCCAGGCTTAGCGAAAGCTCAAGATTATGATTAGCCTGATAATTACTCTCCAGTTCTAAGCCATAATTACTGGCGTCACTGGTGCTATCCAGATAGCCAATCCACAAGCCAGCGCTGGCATCCCACATCCAGCTTTCCAGTTGTGCCTGGTTACGGTTGGTATGAAAAAGTGTGGTCCGCAGACTTAAGGAGTCATCGAGAAAGTAACGTTTTAGTCCAAGCTCCTTGTTCAGCAGGGTTTCAGTGTCAAAACGTAATTTATCAGCGGTGAATGTTTGAAAGGGTGCAGACATCCAAATGGCGTTGGCACTGGCGGAGGTGTTTACGCCGCCGGGTTTTTCTGACTGGGTGAGGCTGGCATAAATCAAAGTATCATTAATCAGGTATTCGAGGCTGAGTTCTGCGCCCAGAAGATTTTCAGTATTTTCTGAAATAAACAGATTGGTATCAGAATAATCATCTGTATAGCGTTCATAGCGTAACCCACCGACCAGCGTCAGGCTTTGACCGAGTGAGAACTGATACTGACCGTATAAAGCATAGCGTTGTGCCGAATAGTCAGAGTCCGAAGTAAAGTCACCAAAAAACAGGCTTTGGTACTGATAAGCCAGATGCTCATCAGAAGCTTTCGCATAGATGCCGGCAACCAGTGTTTCATCAAGCGAAGTGAACCTGAGATCAAGCACTTTTTGCCTGGAATCACGAATAAAACCTTCGGTGGCCTGATCAAAGTCAAAGGCAGTACAGGCAGGTTCTGTATTACAGAATGTCGAATTCACCCAATCGGCATCATAACTGTAATCATTTTTATTATCGGTGATGCTGAGAATCAGCGTTATTTCGTGGGCTTTATTTATCGACCAGTTTGCATTCAGGGATGAAGCAAAAAGTTCATTGCCATCCTGTCCTGGCTGATCAGACCAGGTATCTCTAATGCCATCAAGAGACCAGCCGTCGTAGCCATTCTCGCTATTAAAGTGGAGCAGATTAAAGCTAATGTTGAAATTATTATCAGCCTGCCAGTCCAGCATGGTGCGCAGGTTTCTTTCCTGATAAGCATTGCTGTCGTCCACATTCAGAAAGTGGTTTTTAATGAAGCCATCTGCCTGGTTCTGCTGCAGACTGATTCGACCCAGAAGGTTGTCGGCTAACGGTCCGCTGGCCGAAACCCCCAGGTTTTGCTGGTTATAGTTGCCTAGTCCTGTTGTCAGTGATGCCGTGAATTCTTCACTGGGGCGAAAGCTTTTTAAATTAATCAAACCGGCATGACCAGAGCTGCCAAAGCGGGTGCCTTGTGGGCCTCTTAAAACTTCGATTTGCTCAATACCGAAAAGGGACGCTGCCGCTGCGTTTGATCCCAGTTCAATGTTATCCAGATTGATGCCTACCGAAGGGTAGTATTTAGGATCCTGAAACTGTTCAAGATCGCCAATACCTCTAAGTTGTATAAAGCGGCTGCGAGATCCGGCCGATGACCAGCTCAGATTTGGAATTGATGAAAAGGCTTCTTCAAGATGCTGGGCACCACGCATTTGTATTGCATCGACAGAAATTGCACTGACGCTGTTAGCGCTCTGCATGAGTGGTGTATTAAAGAAGTCAGCACTGATGATAACTTCTTCTATAACAGAGTCAGACTCTTGTGCAACGCTGGTAATACTGCTGAGAAAAAAAGAAAAACCTAGCAGGCTGTTTAAAAAGTATTTCACGTGTTCTCCGTAAAAATACCAACGGAGAAAGAAGGAAAAGTTGCAGAGATTAGATATCGATGTGTAGAGAGGCAACTTTTTTACCCTATTCCTACGCCAGTATTAACTGGTTCAGGTTCAAAGGGTTCATTTCTTCTTTTAACACAAAAGCAGAAACATCTCAGGCTATAGCCACCCCTCAGGATGCTTTGTACTTTAGTGCAGCGCCTGGTTTTTTACAAGAGTTATAACTTTAAAAAAATTTTGTAAACAATAAGACATTGTTTAATAGAGCAAGTATGGCTTCGACCTTGATATCAATATGACTGCATTTTAATTAAAAAATGTTTCCTATAAAGTTGCGAGATCAAATGATCAATAAAGATAATTATCTGGAAACATTATGCCAACCAACACTCAAGCATTTGTAGATTTTCTAATAACAGAGCTAAATCTGGATGAAGCATAGCAGCCTGAATTAGGCAATTGGGGGCGTATGGGGTCTACACTGGGTGCCTTGAGCCTGAAGCTTAATCTCATGGATATGGAGAAAATAAACAGCCTGCTTGAGGTGCAGGAGCAAACCGGCGGATTATTCGGAGATGTTACTATTGAACTTGATTATCTTAATGGTGAGTAGGTTGAAAAATTATTAAGTATTCAAAAATGGAGCCGTCGGGCCGAAGTCCTGCATCGTTTATTGCTTGCTGGCACAATTGATGAAGAAAAATACCGGGAATTAGCGGCGAAAGTGTATATGGTCTGAGGCTCTCAGCTTATATGGTTGCTGCCTGTACCTGTTTGAACCTTTGCATATTACTCCCGCTTACTGCTGTATAAGCTATGTTGTGTTCTTTCAGTTTGGCCTGATATAAACGAAACAGCTCTTCTCTGTTTTTTGAGCTCTCTCTTAGGGGATCAGGTTCCCAGGGAATCTGCCAGTCACAAAGAATATAATGACGCGAACTTTCTTGCAGTGCCTGTTTGAACTGTTCCAGTATCCAGGTGTCACAATTACCGAATTTCACTTCACTCCAGACAATAAGAACCAGCAGGTCAGTATCGCAAATGAGTTGTTCCGGTTGTTGCAGGAGGGCTTCTTTTTCCTTGCTCACGTGTTGCTTTGCAATAGCAAGGATATCAGATTGTTGATAAACAAAATCCGGATTACTGGTCTTGTCATCTAGATAAATTCGTGCCTGCTCAGATAGCAGGGGTACTGACCAGTAATTGGCCAGTGTGGACGCCAGAGTCGTCTTGCCTGACGACTCCGGTCCGGTGAGCACATGAATTCGGGTCATAACAGATTAAAGTGGCTGACCTTCAGTGTCCAACTCGACAATGTTATATCCGAGGTCTACCAGCGAGTCCTCAATCAGCATTTTGTCACCAACAACGACGAGTACCATTTCTTCAACCGGCAGATGTTCTTGAGCCAAAGCGTTAACTCTTTCAACAGTCAGGTTGTTAATAATCTGTTGTTGTCTGCTGACGAAATCCCTGTCCAGATCATATTCAATAATCTGTCTCAGTAAACGGGATTTTTGTCCGGGTGTTTCATAATCAAGGGCTTCACTCTGGCCAATCGCATTTTTGGTAAAAGCGAGTTCTTCCGGAGTAATGCCCTGATCCCTGAACTGCGTAATTTCAGTCATGAACTGCACAATGGAATCTGCAGTTGAATCGGCTCTGACACTGGCAGAGGCTGTGAATGGCCCAGGATATTGGGTTGCCGCAAAGCTACTACGGGCTCCATAGGTATAACCCTTGTCTTCGCGTAAATTCAGATTGATACGGCTACTGAATGCCCCACCTAGTGGATAATTCATCAAATAGCGTTCGAAATATTCACCGGTAGCGTCATAGGTCAGGTCACTCATGTAGCCGATTCTGATTTCAGATTGGGGTGCCTGCGGCTTATCAATCAGATACAAGGTGTTTTCAGTGATGACAGGGCTGGCAGGAAGTGCAGGTAATTCAACATTCTGATTCTCTACCTTGGTCAGGAAATCCAGTTTGGGCATGATTTCATCCTGTGTAATGTCACCGATAACAACGACATCAAGCACCTGTGAAACCAGACTTTGACGACTGAAAATCTGCATATCTTCAAGCGTGATATTTTCCAGCGTTTCTATTTCGCCCACAGCAGGTATGGCAAAAGGATGGTCTTCTCCATAAATCAACTGCCGATACACATTCGAAGCTATGGAGCTCGGCTGTTCCTTGTCAGCTTCGATACTTTCAATGGATTGCTGGCGTAAGCGGGTCAGGTCATCTTCGGTAAAAACTGACCTGAATAAGCGTTCTTCAAGCAAGGCCAGTGTGGCATCCAGATTGCGAGTCAGGCTGCGCATATTGATAGTTGTTGACTCCGCGCCAGCGCTAACAGTGATATTGCTGCCCAGTTTATCCAGTTCGATTTCAAATGCTTCGGCACTGTAATTTTCAGTGCCTTCATTCATCATGTCAGCCGTAAGACTTGCCAGGCCGTATTTTTCAGCAGGCTCCAGTAAATGTCCGCCTTCAAAGCTCATGCGTATGTTAACGGTTGGAATTTCAGTATTCAGAGCGCCAATAATATCGATACCATTATCCAGCGTGGTCTCCCAGTATTCCGGCATGATGACCAGAGGGCTGGGTCCAGCTTCAGGTTTTATTGAACGATCAAAGGAAGAAACGACCACGCGTTCTTCCAGATTATCGTTGGCACTTTCCAGGCGACTCAGGCGTTCAGGAATCATGAAGTTATCAGCTTGTGCCTGTCCTTCAGGATCATCACCGGGAACAATACTTTGAATAACGGCGGCTTTATCTTTTATGTAAGTGTTGTAGACACGCAGAATATCTTCTTTGGTTAAGTTCTGAATCGCTTCCAGCTCTTCAGGGATGATGTTGGGGTTATCATAAAAGGTCTGATAGTAGGCCAGTTGTGAAACTTTACCGCTGACGCTGGCCAGGCTATTGATGAGACCAGCTTCCTGTTGGGCTTTGTAAATCTGTAAATCTTCATCAGAAATGGAATCTTCATTAAAATTTTCCAGTACGGCGCGCATTTCATCTTCAAACTGGCTCAAGGGTGTGCCGGGAAACGGCATCACATAAAAAGTCAATGAACCTGCCAGCTCCATGGTGTTGTTGAAACCGGTTGCCGCAATGGCTTTATTGGTGAGCACAAATTCTTTGTAGAAAACTGATTTGCGCCCACCGGTAATCACTTCATTTAAGGCTTCCAATGCGACTTTATCCGGATGGCTCAGTGGAACAGTAGGGTAGGTGAAAAGCAAAGCCGGAAAGCGTATGTTTTCATCAACATAGGAAACATAGCGATCTTCATTCAGGCTGATTAATTCCCGGGAGTCAGCTTGCACTTCAGGGCCTGATGGAATTTCACCAAAATATTTGTTGACCAGATTCAAGGCTGCGATTTCATCAACATTACCGCCAATGGTCAGTGTGGCGTTGTTGGGGCCGTACCAGCGTAAGAAGAAATTCTTCAGATCGTCCAAAGTAGCGGCATCCAGATCTTCCGGGTAACCGATAGTAGGCCAGGAATAGGGGTGTTCCGGGGGGTATAGTGCTGCTGAATTGATTTCGTTAAAGCGGCCGTAGGGGCTGTTATCGACATTTTGACCGCGTTCGTTTTTTACCGTGTCACGTTGGTTTTCAAATTTTTCTTCGGTGACGGCATCCAGCAGAAAGCCCATGCGATCAGACTCAAGCCATAACATGGTTTCCAGTTGATTGCTTGGCACAGTTTCGAAGTAATTGGTTCTATCAAGGTTGGTTGTGCCATTCATGGTGCCGCCGGACTCAGTCACAATGCGGAAGTGCTCATCATCCCCCACATGCTCGGAACCCTGAAACATCATGTGTTCAAAGAAATGCGCAAAACCGGAGCGACGAGGCTCTTCACGGGCGGAACCAACATGGTAAGTCACATCAACTCTGACAATAGGGTCTGAGTGGTCTTCGTGGATGACAACAGTCAGGCCATTTTCCAGCTGGAATTTACTGTAAGGTATCAGCAGTTCATCATTGTCGGCTGTCACACGCTCCAGCAGCGTGATGCCTGCAGGCAGGGAATTGCCGCCACTATTGGCATCCACGACAAGAGGTGCGTCATTTTCAGGAGAACCAGATTCGCCACAAGCGAACAACAAACAGCAAATGCTTATTAGAGTTAATGCCTTTGCTGGAAATTTATGGATAGTAAACATGCTGTACCTTTTTACTTTTAAAGAAGGGTATCCGCGAAATTAAAGCACAAGATGTCGAGAGTCGCTAGCCATGAGGGCTGGAATCCGCTAGCTTTAGTATCTGCAAGCTGGGAGATAAATATGTTCAATGAGTTAATGCAGAAGCTATCAGAAGTCCTGGCAGTTAATCCTTTTACTGAGCTTTTAAGCCGGTCTTTTTATAGTTTCCCCACTGTTGAGGTCATACATGTTGTGACCTACGGGACTTTTTTTGGCGGCATGATGATGCTGGATTTTCGCCTGTTGGGTATTGGGCGTTTTATTTCCAGTCAGCAAACCATGAGGCACATACTGAATATAGCCTTGATTGCTTTTGCTCTGGCGGTTACCAGCGGTATTGTTTTTTTCTTTGTAACGCCCTGGGAATATCCGGTAAATCCAATTTTTCAATACAAAATGCTGCTCATAATACTGGCTGGCCTGAACGCACTCTGGATGCATAAATACCTGCTGGCTGATATTCAGCAATGGGATATGGATGTATTGCCGCCACTTAAAGTCAGAATTTCAGCTTTCATTTCGATCTGTCTCTGGGTTGGTGTGGTTGCCTGCGGTCGCCTGATCGCCTACAGCTCAAGCTATGGCCTGAATTACCCTGCGCTGAATTTTTAATATTAGCGGTAAGACTGGTATTTCTTGACCGAAAACGTTAATAAATTGGCGATCAGCGCAAAAATAAAGACAATCGTATCGATAAAAATTTTGAGGCATAGCCATACTACAAATTGTATTTTTCCTGGCCAGCCCAAATTTAAAAAACCCTCGCCGCTGTCCAGATAGCCTCTGAGAAGCCGGTTTCTCCTGAGCCAGCGGTCAAGGGAGGGTGAATGCCTGGCTGCAATCATGGCGGCAATGGCGAGAAATAATAGCCCAGGGATGATAGGCAATATCAGGCCAACAACGCCGACAGCAAGGCAAATCAAAACAAATATAATGGCCAAGAGCTTGGCCAATAAACTATTTAGCCTGGATGACTTATATTGATTTTCAGGAATATGGTATTGCATGCTAAGTCCTAGTACTGGTATTTGTGGCAAGGACTGTAATCATCACGATAACTATAGCGATGGGCTTCGTGATTTATTTCCTTACAGTTGAACGTCGTTTATTACTTGAAAGCAAAACTGCGCAGGAAGAAAAATTAATGCAGGCGCGATTGAAACATATAGAACGTGACGATGATGGTTTTAATTTCTTGCGTGAAAAGCCAAAACTTGATAGCAAGGCAGATCAACTCTTGCGCAAATAAAGTAAAAGTTTGCTTTATAAATTAATAGATAGTTAAACAGGCTTCCTGTAACTTTTATTCCATGGCTAGACAATTGTTAAAACTCCGTAATGTCCCGGAAGATGAGCTTGCTGAAATTTATGAGTTGCTGGAGGCTCATGAGGTCGAGTTTTATGAAACCAGCGCCGGTAACTGGGGCATTTCCATGCCAGCATTATGGCTGCGCAATGATGAAGACTACAGTCGTGTTCGTGATTTGCTGGATGAGTATAGTGAGCAAAGATACCAGCGTGCCCGTGAGGAATATGAATATTTAAAACAGACAGGGAAAGCACGGACTTTCTTGGACATAGCCCGGGAAAACCCGATAAAGGTAGCTTTGTATTTGGCTATCGTATTTGTCCTGGTATATTTCTCTATTGCGCCTTTCATTAATATAATGTGAGACGGTGCTTATACCTTGCACTTAATGACTTAATAAATGTAAAACAAATTCAAACAGAAAAGAGGGAACAGGTCGCTTATGTCAAATGCAATAATCAGTACCCAGGTATTAGGTTTACACTGGGAAGTCTCGGATCCGTTTCTTTTTTGTGCCTTCCATAATGATAAATTCCCAAAAGGTAATGAACGCCTGGGGCCGGATGCTTCTTTGGCCGGCAGGCCTATTGGCCAGGATTTTCAGCTTAAAGATGGCTGGCGTATGTACCATGGTCAACGTGTTGCCGGTTTTCCGGTGCATCCACACCGGGGGTTTGAAACCGTCAGTATTGTTCCGGTGGGACTTGTTGACCATGCTGATTCGATGGGCGCAGCTGGGCGCTACGGTAACGGTGATGTGCAATGGCTGACAACGGGTCGAGGTGTGCAGCACAGTGAAATGTTTCCACTGCTTAATCGGGAAGCTGATAATCCCTTACTGTTTTTTCAGATCTGGCTGAATCTGCCTGCAGAAAGCAAAATGACAAAACCGCATTTTTCCATGTTCTGGAATGAAGAAATCCCGATTTATGAAACCCAGGATGAAGCGGGTAATAATATAAAAATAAAAGTCGTTGCAGGTGAGATAAACGGCGTTAAAGCATTAGCGCCACCACCGGATTCCTGGGCAGCCAGAGCAGAAAGCAAAATCAATATGTGGTTGATCGACTTGGCGCCAGGCGCAAGTTGGACACTTGCTGCTGAAAGTGCTGATTTAAATCGCAGACTGTATTTTTATGCTGGCAACAGCATACAGGCAGATGGGCATACTATTGCCGTAAATACCGGCATACACCTGAATTCAGGCGTTGATTTTCCTATTAAAAATGCCGGCAATAAAACGGCTCGATTCCTGCTGCTGCAAGGTAAACCAATTGGCGAACCTGTTGCGCAGTACGGACCATTTGTCATGAATACCCGCAGAGAGTTGGAACAGGCTTTCAGTGACTACCAGAGAGATCAGTTTGGTGGTTGGCCCTGGCAGCATCAGGATCAGGTTCATGGTCGCAGAGGACGCTTTGCCATTCATGAGGATGGCAGAGAAGAAGAGCCGGCCTGATTAATTGATGAAGGGTACTTAGAATGTCTGAAGAGCTCGAACAAGCCCAGGAAATTTACGATCTGATTGTGACATATCTGGTTACTTATGGTTTCTAGGTGCTTGGCGCAGTCATTATTGTTGTCGTTGGTATCTTTGTCGCCAATAAGGTTGCTGACAAGCTGAATGGCTTCATGCTTAGTAAAAATATTGATGTAACGCTGAGTAAATTTACAGCCAGCACCATCAAGATAATTATCATTGTCATGATCGCCATCATGGCCCTGGGGCGCCTGGGGATCAGTGTGACACCTTTCGTTGCCGCCATTGGTGCCTTGTCATTGGGAGCCGGGCTTGCCTTGCAAGGCTTGCTTTCAAATTATGGGGCCGGCATCAGTATCATTGTTGCGCGCCCATTTGTCGTGGGGGATACGATTATGGTGCAAGGTGTCAGTGGTGTCGTAAAAGATATCAAGTTGGGTTACACCATTCTGACTAATGAAGATGAAATAATTATCACCATACCCAACCGGCATATCGTCGGTGAAATTATTCACAATTCCTATGCGAGCAGCATGCTGGAATTATCGGGGGGTATTGCTTATCACTGTGATCCGGAACAGGCCATTGAAGTAATAACAAAAGTGTTTGATGGGATGGAAGGAATTGACCCAAATAAACCCCCGCAAATCGGGATTGATGAATTTGCGGACAGCACTATCAATATCAGTATGCGTTGTTGGGTTTTGACAACTGAACTATTCAATACCAAATACCGGATTAATATGGCTGTGCATAAGGCATTAAGCCAGAACAATATAGACATTCCATTTCCGCAGCGTGATGTGCATTTGATTCAGGCCAGTGATGCCTGACAGAGCAGTGCATTATTCAATCTTACTGGCAGGCGGGCTTTCTTCGCGCATGGGTGAGGATAAGGCCGAGCTGAAAATTGCAGGAGAAAGTTTTTACCAGCGGGCCCTTAAACTGCTCAAGTCAGTACACAGTGAACTTATTCTTGTGAGTGGCCGTGAAAGTCAAGCTGACGTAATTCCTGTCCCCGATATAATTCCACATGCAGGACCGCCAGGCGGGCTTTATTCCTGTCTGGAGTATTTGCGAGGAATGGGTAAACTGGATGACTCACCTTTGCTGCTCATTCCGCTGGATATGCCATTACTGCACAAAGAAGCGCTAATGGTTTTGCTGGAAGGTGTGCAGGAGCAGGAGGCATGTCATTTTGATGGAGAAGTGCTGCCTTGTGTTGTGCGTGCGAGTGAAAACCTACGACGGCATGTAGAGGGCTTATTTGCCGAAAGTTATAAGCCTGGGGGCAAACGTTCCATGCGGGCAATTTTAAATTTTTGTAACAGTAAAGCCTTAGGGAAAAGTTTATTTTCAGTAGAGGTGTTTAAAAATATTAATACCTATCAAGACTACATCTCCATGATTCCAGACTAAATCGAGAAGAGAGTAGGATTGAGTAGTCTGGAAATAGACTAATGAAATTTAGGATGATTTATTAATGTCTGAATTAATAACAATTGGATGGCAGGAATGGGTTGCTCTGCCAGAACTCAGTAGCGTTCCTATCAAAGTAAAAGTTGATACTGGTGCAAAAACCTGTGCTTTACATGCTTTTAAGGTTGAACCTTATGAAAAAGAGGGTCAGTCTTATGTGAAATACCTGGTGCACCCCTACCAACATGATGATTCGCAATTTATCGAATGTCATTCTTTAGTGGTGGATCAGCGTGAAGTGAGTGATTCTGGCGGGCATCGTGAAATGCGTTATGTTATTCAGACAACAGTTTCTCTTGCTGGAAATAAATTTTCTGCTGAGATTACGCTGACTGACCGGGACACAATGAAATTCAGAATGTTGCTTGGCAGAAATGCACTAAGAAACAAATACCTTGTAGATTGCAGCAAGTCGTTTATGCTTGGAGGCAAATTCGATTCGCCTGATGATGCTTAAAATATAATTTACAATTCAAGGCAATCCAATAGCTGTTTTGGATTCAATTGTTATTTTTAGCAGATACTAAAACAATTAATTCCCTGAAAAGAGAAAATAACTAATTACTTAAAAGGTGGTTTCAATGGATATCGCGATACTATCGCGCAATGTAAAACTTTACTCAACTCGAAGACTAATTGAGGCAGCAAAAGAGCGTGGACACCATATTCGTACACTTGATCCTTTAAGATGTTATATGAATATTGCCTCGCATCGTCCCACCATACATTACAAGGGTGAAGACTTAAAAGGCTTTGATTACATCATTCCGCGTATCGGGGCATCCGTGACCTTTTATGGTACGGCGGTACTCAGACAGTTTGAAATGATGGGGGTTAATTCCCTCAACGAGTCTGTCGCCATTTCCCGGTCAAGAGATAAACTAAGGGCGTCACAGTTATTATCGAGAAAAGGTATTGGTTTGCCGATCACAGGTTTTGCCAATAAACCGGACGATATCAAGGATTTGATTAAAATGGTCGGTGGGGCGCCTCTGGTAATCAAGTTGCTGGAAGGGACTCAGGGCATTGGTGTGGTGCTGGCAGAAACGCAAAAAGCGGCCGAGAGTGTTATTGAATCTTTTCTGGGCATGAACATCAGTGTCCTGGTGCAGGAGTATATTAAAGAAGCCGGCGGTGCGGATATCCGCTGTTTTGTGATTGGGGGTAAAGTAGTTGCCTCCATGAAACGTCAGGCTCTGGAGGGTGAGTTCAGATCGAATATTCACCGGGGAGGATCCGCCTCTTTGATCAAAATTACACCGGAAGAGCGTTCAACCGCGGTGAGGGCAGCAAAAACAATGGGCCTTAATGTTTGTGGTGTGGATATATTACGTTCCAATCACGGTCCACTTGTAATGGAAGTTAATTCCTCTCCTGGACTGGAGGGTATAGAAGAAGCTACAGGTAAGGATATTGCTGGCCAGATTATTCGGTTCATGGAAGCCAATCTTAAGCCGGGCAATACCAGAACACGGGGTAAGGGTTAAGAGATAAATAGATATATGCGTAGTTCTTTTACTATTGGTGGCAGTACCGTAAAGCCGGGAGAACGAAAGGCCATCGATATCAACATTCCAGCTTTATACACGCATAATGAAATGACCTGGCCTGTCTATGTTATTCACGGGAAAAAGCCCGGTCCGGTATTATTTCTTTCAGGCGCCATTCATGGCGATGAGATAAATGGCGTGGAAATAATCAGGCGTGTACTCAATAAAAAATCAATCAACAGGCTCAGTGGAACTTTAATAGCTATTCCTGTTGTCAATATTTTTGGTTTTATCAATAAGTCCCGATATTTGCCTGACAGACGGGATTTAAATCGTTCTTTCCCTGGAAGCAGTAAGGGCTCTTTAACCTCCCGTATGGCTAATTTATTTTTTAAGGAAATCGTTTCCAAGTGTACGCATGGTATTGATTTGCATACAGCTGCCATTCATCGGGACAATTTTCCGCAGGTAAGGGCAGCACTGGATAATCCTGAAACGGAAAGTATGGCAAGGGCTTTCAATTCACCGGTAATTATCGATACCGAAATTACTGAAGGAACCTTGAGAAGCGCGGCACAAAAAATCAATATTCCGGTTGTGGTTTATGAAGCTGGCGAAGCGCTGCGCTTTGATGAAGTCGCCATTCGGGCAGGCGTGAAAGGTATTATCAGTACAATGCGGGAACTGGACATGCTGCCGACATTGAAAAAATCTTCGACGAAAAGAGAGCCCTATGTTGCGCGTTCAAGTACCTGGATAAGGGCACCACAAAGCGGGATTTTCAGAAGCATCAAGTCTCTGGGAGAAAAAGTAGAAAAAGATGAGCTGCTTGGTCTGGTGTCAGATCCCTTCGGTGAAGATGAAGAAAGTGTAAGAGCTCTGCATTCAGGTATCATTATTGGCAGAACCAATATTCCCCTGGTGAATGAAGGTGAAGCTCTGTTTCATATTGCACGCTTTGAAAATTCAGCCAATGTGCTTGAAAAAGTTGAAGAATTTCAGAATGAGATGAACCCGGCAACGGATAAGACGACATCAAATGAACCGCCTATAGTCTAGTTCCGGACCAGTAAATAAAATAATAGATTTCCCTCTGTTTCTGTTGCAGAATGCGCCCCCTCTGCATGATTCAAAGCCTGATTCTTTGCCCTATGTAGGGAATATTTATTGCTGCCTCCGGAGAACAATATGAACCAGCAATACAAAGCTCCTTGGAGTGTTCAACATTCAGTTGAGCTATATGGTATTCAGCGTTGGGGTAATGATTATTTCGGCGTCTCTGATGATGGCAAGCTCGTGGCTAAAACCCTGAATGCCGCAGTCCCCATACTGGATATCATTGAAGGCATGCAGGAACGCGACCTGCAAATGCCGGTGTTGCTGCGGATTGAAAATATACTTGATGCGCAAATAAAGCGTCTGAATGATGCCTTCGCTAATGCGATTGAAAATGCGGACTATCACTCTGTATATCGCGGTGTTTATCCGATAAAAGTTAACCAGCAAGCCCAGGTAGTAGAGGAGATTGCGGATTTTGGTGCGCGCTTCAACCATGGTTTTGAAGTTGGCAGCAAGGCGGAAATGATTGCTGCATTATCGACCCTGGATGTCTCTGAAAGTTTGCTGATTTGTAATGGTTACAAGGATGAAGAGTTTATAAAGCTCGGGCTGGAGGCATCGCAATTAGGATTTAAGTGTTTCTTTGTATTGGAAACGCCGACTGAATTACCCATCATCATCAAACTCAGTAAGGAGCTTGGTATAGAGCCGAATATCGGCGTGCGTATCAAGATGATCACTCAGGTCAGCGGGCACTGGAACACCACCAGTGGTGAACGTTCGGTTTTTGGTTTGAATACAACGCAATTGATGCAGGTTGTCGACACGCTGAAAGCAGAAAACATGCTGCAAAGTTTGAAACTATTGCATTGTCATCTCGGTTCTCAAATTCCCAAAATTAAGGAAATCCGCAGCGGTGTAGTAGAGGCTTGCCGTTATTATGCTGATCTCGTAAAAGAAGGAGCTGCGCTGACACATATAGACCTCGGTGGTGGTCTGGCTGTGGATTATAGTGGTGAGCAAAGTAGCGAGGAGCAAAGCAGAAACTACAGCCTCGAAGAGTACTGTGTTGATATCGTCGAGACCATAAAAGAATCGCTGGATGGGTATGGCATAGAGCATCCTGTGATTGTGACTGAATCAGGTCGTGCCACAGTAGCTTATTCTTCCATACTCCTGTTTAACATTTTGGATGTGAATACATTTGAACCAAGCCAGTTGCCGGTTATTGAGGGTAAAGAGGAGCATCCGCTGTTACAGAATATGAGAGAGGTTCTTGAGTATTTAACGCCTAAACGCCTGCAGGAATGCTTTAATGATGCGCACTATTATCGTGATGAGATCAGAGAACAATTCAAGCGCGGGCAGATTGATTTGCGATCTAAAGCGGTAGGTGAGAATCTGTTTCTGGAAATTTTGCAGTCTATTCAAAGCCAGTTAAAAACCGTTGAGCGAATTCCTCCCGGCCTTGAAGATTTGAAAGATTCTTTAGCTGATATTTATTATGGTAATTTCAGTTTGTTCCAGTCTTTACCTGATATCTGGGCGATTCAACAGTTATTTCCAATTGTACCGGTGCACAGGTTGGCGGAAGAACCGGTAAGGCAGGGTGTCCTGGCGGATATTACCTGTGACTGCGAGGGAAAAATCGATAAATTTATTGACGAATATGAGTATGCTGAAACACTCGCTCTCCATCCCCTGGAAGAGGGTAGAGAATATTATCTGGGCGTCTTTTTGGTAGGGGCCTATCAGGAAACCTTGGGTGATTTACATAATCTCTTTGGTGATACCAATGTCGTCAGTGTGCGCCTAAATAGCGATAACACCTTTGATTTTGTTAAAGAAATCCATGGTGACACGATTGCCGATGTGCTTAGTTATGTGGAATATCAGCCTCAGCAAATGGCATTGAGTTATCGTAATAAGGCAGAACAGGCAGTTAAGGAAGGACGTATAACAGCACGGCAGCGACAGTTGATTATGAAAACATTCAATGAAAGCCTACAAGGTTATACCTATTACGAAAAAGAGGATTAAGCATGCCGAAGGTACTTATTATTGGAGCAGGCGGGGTCGGTCAGGTTGTCGTACATAAATGTGCCCAGGTAGCAGAAGTTTTTGACGATATCGTTTTGGCCAGCCGGACTGAAGCCAAGTGCAAGGCCATAGCCGAACAAATACACAAACATTACGGGATAACAATCTCAACTGCAGAAGTGGACGCTGATTCTGTTCCTGCCTTGGTAAGTTTGATAACTGAAGTCAAGCCTGAACTGGTCATCAATATTGCCCTGCCTTATCAGGATCTAACCATTATGGATGCCTGTCTGGAATGTGGAGTGCATTATCTCGACACGGCCAACTATGAACCACCTGATACGGCCAAATTTGAGTATAAATGGCAATGGGCCTATCAGGAGAAATTTAAAGCAGCGGGCTTGATGGCTTTACTGGGTTCAGGTTTCGATCCTGGTGCAACCAATGTCTTTACAGCTTATCTTGCCAAACATTATTTTGATGAGATCCATACGCTCGATATTATTGATGTCAATGGTGGTGATCACGGCTACCCATTTGCGACCAACTTCAATCCGGAAATTAATATCCGCGAAGTCAGTGCTGAATGTCGACACTGGCAGGATGGTGAATTTGTCACGACGCCACCCATGTCGTTGAAGCAGTCATTCACTTGTCCGGATAATGTAGGCACTTACAATATTTATCGGATGTACCATGAAGAACTGGAATCTTTAACCAGACATTTTCCCAGTTTGCAGCGAGCTCAGTTCTGGATGAGTTTTGGTGAGTCATATCTTAAACATTTGGAAGTGTTAAATAATGTCGGTATGACCGGCATTGAGCCTGTGGAATATCAGGGGCAACAAATTGTTCCGATTCAGTTCTTAAAAACCTTGTTGCCTGATCCGGCTTCTTTAGGGCCAAGAACGCATGGTAAGACCTGTATCGGCTGTGTTGTGAAGGGTGTCAAAGACGGGCAAGAACGGGTGGTTTATCTCTACAATATCAAAGACCATCAGGATTGTTATCAGGAGGTCGAATCACAGGCCATTTCCTATACCACAGGTGTGCCCGCCATGATTGGTGCCAAAATGATGCTGGAAGGAAAATGGATGCAGCCGGGGGTCTGGAATATGGAGCAAATGAATCCTGATCCTTTCATGGATGATATGAACAAGTATGGTTTACCCTGGCAGGTAATTGAAGAACCAGGCTTTGATCTAGTCTAAGGTTTTGGCAAAACCTCTGATGATTAAAAGCAAAACATTTTTGAATTTCGATGCCAGGCGCGTGCCGTCGCCTTGTTTTGTGATTGACGAAGTTGCGGTTGAGAAAAACCTGCAAACTTTGGCTAAAGTTCAGCAGGAAAGTGGTGCAAAAGTCTTGTTGGCACTCAAAGCCTTCTCCATGTTTTCCCTGGCTCCGCTGATTAGAAAGTATCTAAGTGGAACCTGTGCCAGTGGTTTATATGAGGCGCGTCTGGGCAGGGAAGAGTTCGGGGGAGAAGTGCACACATTTTCTCCTGCGTTTACGCAAAAAGATTTAACTGAGATTTTACAAATTTCAGATCATGTTGTGTTTAATTCTTTTCGGCAATGGCATGCCTCACAGGCGCTGATAAAGACTGCAAAAAGCAAACGGCCCGAACTCAGGCTTGGCTTGAGAGTAAACCCTTTGCACTCTGAAGGTGCGAATATCTTATATGATCCTTGTGCACCCGGTTCACGTCTGGGTATTCCCTACCCACAATTTGCCAATCAGGATTTAAGCGGTATTTCAGGTCTGCATTTTCATACATTATGTGAGCAAAGCTTCGAGCCTTTGGATAGAACACTTAAGGTGATTGAGGAAAAATTTGCTGATGTTCTGATGCAAATGGAATGGGTTAATTTTGGTGGTGGGCATCATATTACTGCGGAGGATTATCCGGTAGAAAAACTGATTGCACGAATCAATAGTTTTCAGCAAAAATATCAGGTACAGGTCTATCTAGAGCCAGGTGAAGCCATTGCCATACATACTGGGGTACTGGTTTCGGAAGTACTGGATATTGTGCATAACGATATGGATATTGCGATTCTGGATTGTTCGGCAACCTGTCATATGCCGGATACGCTTGAAATGCCATACAAGGCTGATGTGTTTGGCGCAGGACAACCAGATGAGAAAGATCATGAGTATCGTTTGGCAGGGCAGACCTGTCTGGCTGGCGATGTAATGGGTGATTACAGTTTTGCTGATGCTTTAGGTCAAGGGCAGCGATTAATGTTTGATGATATGGCGCACTATACAATGGTTAAGACAACAACATTTAACGGTATTGCCTTACCGGCATTAGCAATATGGAACTCGGTAAGTGATGAGCTCCGCATTGTGAAGCAGTTTTCTTATGATGATTTTAAAAATCGACTTTCTTAAGGCTTAATAATATGGCTAATTTTGATCAGAGTTTTGACCAGGAAGCCGCACCTGGTTATCCCGTATTTTTAGGTTCTGAATTTGAGCATCCAGCTCCAGAGGATGCCTATTTTCAAATCCTGCCGGTACCTTTTGAGGCATCAGTATCTTATGGTGCAGGAACTGCTTCCGGGCCATCGGCCATTTTAGGGGCTTCCTGGCAGCTTGAAAGTTGGGATGGTAAAAGTGTGCCCGGTCGTCGTGGTATTTATACCCATAAGCCGGTGGATTGCAGTGGTGATGCAGAAACGGTACTCGCCCTAATCAGTGAGGCCAGTCAGGCTATTGTGGAGAAAAGTGGTTTTCCTATTGGTCTGGGCGGTGAACACACCGTGACTTACGGCATCGTTAATGGAATTATCGAAGCAGGTATAGAAGATTTCGGCATTGTGCAGATTGATGCTCATGCCGATTTGCGTGACGCTTATGAGGGGAACCCATACAGTCATGCCTCGGTGATGAAGCGTATTGCAGATATGGATATTCCGATTTATCAGTTGGGTGTCAGGGCTTTATGTGAAGAAGAAGTGCAGGCACGGAAAATTTATAATATTGATTATCTGGATGCAGAAGTTCTGGTCAGAAAAAATATTTACAAATTTGATTTGCCTGATGATTTTCCAGATAAAGTGTTTTTCACAGTTGATGTTGATGGCCTGGATCCATCGGTTTTTCCTTCAACTGGAACACCGGTTCCCGGTGGGTTGGGTTGGTATCAGACCTTGGGATTGTTTGAGTCTGTTGCGCAACAGGCCAAAATAATCGGCTTTGATATTATGGAATTCGCTCCTATAGAAGGCTTTCATGCTTATGAGTTTTCTGCAGCGCTGTTGGCTTATAAGATGATGGGGATTATTGAAAGGAATCAGCTTTAGTTTGTTAAAGTGATCAACCGGGCACCCTGATATCTTCAACCATTGCCTGTACTTCCTGCGGGGGTTCTGCGGTGAGATAGCAGACAACAAAAGCCACCAGAAAATTTAACAGGGTGCCTAATGCTCCTACACCTTCCGGTGAAATTCCGAGCAACCAGCCTTCAGCATTATCTGCAGCTGGGTTTATAAAGGTAAAGTAAATAATATAAGCAGCGGTAAAAGTGATGCCTACCAGCATGCCGGAAATGGCGCCTTCCTTATTCATGCGTTTATAGAAAATGCCCAATATGATTGCTGGAAAAAAGGAAGCACTTGCCAGTCCAAAGGCAAAAGCAACTACTTCAGCAACAAAGCCTGGTGGGTTTATACCGAAATATCCGGCAATACAAACCGCGAAAAAAATGGCAATACGTGCTGACAGCAATTCCTGTTTTTCGCTGATATCAGGCATTAAATTGGATTTTAACAAGTCATGGGAAATGGCTGATGAAATCACCAACAGCAAGCCCGCTGCAGTTGAGAGCGCCGCAGCGAGGCCGCCAGCTGCAACCAGTGCAACGACCCAGTTGGGTAATTGGGCGATTTCAGGGTTAGCCAGCACAATAATATCGCGGTCAACAGTCAGTTCATTTTCCTGCGGGTCAGCAAGATACTGAATACGGCCGTCGTTATTCTTATCTTCAAAGCTGATGAGGTTTGTCGCTTCCCAGGTTTTAAACCAGCTAGGCATTTCACTGTATTCAACATTGCTGACGGTATTGATTAAATTGGTTCTGGCAAAGGCTGCTATGGTAGGAGCTGTGGTGTACAAAATCGCAATAAAGATCAGAGCATAAAGCGCTGATTTGCGGGCAGCCCTGACACTAGGCACCGTGAAAAAACGGATAATGACATGTGGCAGGCCGGCAGTTCCAAGCATCAATGCAGCCGTGATAAAAAACACATCCAGTTTGCTGCGGATACTTTCAGTATAGGCGCTGAAACCTAATTCCTGGTTTAATCCATCGAGTCGGTCGAGCAGATAACCGCCACCATATTCAGGGTTTAATTCCGAACCGAAACCCAGGTGAGGAATCACATTGCCGGTCATCAGCAGTGAAATGAAAATAGCGGGTACCATAAAGGCAAATATCAGCACACAATATTGAGCTACCTGTGTATAGGTGATGCCTTTCATGCCGCCAAGCACAGCATAAAAGAATACGATGGTCATACCTATCAGCACGCCAAGATTAATATCCACTTCCAGAAAGCGTGAAAAAACCACACCGACACCACGCATTTGTCCGGCAACATAAGTAAAGGAAATAAAGATGGCGCAAAGCAGGGCAACCAAACGCGCAGTCTGTGAGTAATAGCGCTCCCCAATAAAGTCGGGTACGGTGAATTTGCCAAAATCACGCAGGTAAGGAGCGATCAGTGTTGCCAGCAGTACATAGCCGCCAGTCCAGCCCATCAGGTAAACAGAGCCGTCACGCCCCATAAATGAAATAATACCGGCCATGGAAATGAAAGAAGCGGCAGACATCCAGTCAGCAGCGGTAGCTAAGCCATTGGCAAGTGGAGGCACATGCGCACCGGCGATATAAAAATCACTGGTTGAAGAGGCGCGGGACTTAATAGCAATGGTGATATACAGCAGAAAGGTTATGCCAACAAAAAGGTAGGTCATTATCTGAACAGACATAAGCCTTAATCCTTTTCGTTGACTTTGTATTTATTATCCAGCTTGTCCATGGCTTTCAGATAAATATAAATCAGCAGGACGTAGATAAAAATGGCGCCTTGTTGGGAGAGCCAGAAACCAAGTTTGAAGCCAGCGAATCGAATATTGTCGAGCAGATCAACGAAAACGATACCCAGCAGGAAAGAAATAACGAACCATACGCTCAGCAAAATTTTCACCAAGCGTATGTTTTCCTGCCAGTAACCAGGAGTATCCTTTTCAGTATGCTTCATTTGCCGCGTTATAATTTTTGATGTATTCCGGTGAACTCATGTTTATCTCCAGGGTGATGCTATGTTATTTTTAATTTTAAAGGTTCATGATATTACTAAGTGATTTAAAGTATATATGATAAAGATCATATGAAATAAATAAACACCAAATCAGCCTTACTTTGCATGTAAAACTTTCAATAAGGGTTTAAAACATTTAGGGTTGGAAAAAACCAGTTGATTACTCTGCAGGCAGTCCGGGTTGCCCTGATGGTCGCTGATCAGCCCTCCGGCCTCCTGAACCAACAGAATACCTGCCGCTACATCCCATTGTTTGATGCCGGACATCCAACCGGCGTCTAGTCTGGCACTCGCAACATAAGCCAAATCAAGCGCAGCGGAACCGGTAAAACGTAGTCCGGCTAATTTACCCTGTAATTTTTTTTGCAGGCTCAGAGCTGAGTCATAGTGCTCGCCACCAGCATAACTCATGCTCAAGACAGCATCCTGTAAACTACCTTTGGTGCCGACCCGAATGCGACTGCCATTTAACTGCGCCCCTTCACCTCGGGTAGCCGTGTATTCATCCTGACGTATAGGGTCCATTATCACGGCATGTTGGACTTTATTGTTTTTGACACAGGCCATGGAAATACAGAAATGTGGAAAACCACGCATGAAATTTCGGGTGCCGTCTATAGGATCTATGTACCAGATGGTTGATTTATCCTCGCCTTCAATCAAGCCGGATTCTTCGCCGAGGAAGCTGTGCTCCGGATAAGCCTTTTGAATGGCAGCGATCAGAAGCGCTTCGACTTCGTGATCAATATTGGTGACGTAATCATTTGTGCCTTTTTCAAAAATTTTTATGCGGTCAAGCCGGTCGGATGCCTGAACAATAATGTCGGACGCTTCTCGAGCGGCACGAAGAGCAATGTTTACAACTGCATGCATGCGGTAGCCTTATGCTGAAAGGGGTAAAAAACGGCCGATATAATATCAGAGCTGACCTGTTTCTGCTAAGATGCGCGCTTTGTATTTTCAAGCATAGTGATCCATCCTCAATAAATTGCATTTAGACAATATCCGCATTGTTCTGGTTAATACTTCGCACCCGGGTAATATCGGTGCTGCTGCGCGCGCTATGAAAAATATGGGCTTATCAAAGCTCTATCTGGTAGCGCCTAAAGACTATCCTTCTGGTGTTGCCGTTGGCAGAGCGTCTTCAGCGCTGGATATTCTGGATAATGCAGTGCTCTGTGAGGATTTAAATGAAGCAATTGCTGATTGCAGTTTAGTGATAGGAACCAGTGCCCGTTCCAGGCGCATTCCATGGCCGGTAGTTGAGCCGCGCATATGCGCTCAGAAACTGGTAGAGGAGGGGCAGAAGCAACATGTAGCTCTGGTATTTGGGCGTGAAGACCGGGGCTTGAGTAATGAGGAATTACAACTTTGCCATTTTCATGTGCAGATTGCAGCGAACCCCGATTACAGCTCTCTCAATCTGGCTGCGGCAGTCATGGTGCTGAGTTATGAGATATACCAATTCAAACAGAGTCTGGAAGCAGGCCAGCAGGAAACAACAGATAACTGGGATAATGAGCTGGCTACTGTAGCTGAAGTTGAGACCTACCTGTCGCATCTAGAAGCATTGCTTATTCAGATAGATTTTCATGACCCTGAGAATCCCAGGCATCTCATGCCCAGACTGCGTCGTCTTTATAGCCGAATACGCCCCGATAAGATGGAAATCAATATTCTGCATGGCATTGTGTCAGAAACGCGGAAAATGCTTAACAAGAAGTAATTTGAGTTATCAATATCGGGATTCAGCAGCCCAAACTTTAATACTTGACTAAAAAAGTTGGTTATTAGACAATACCTGAGTAATTTAATCAGGATTAAAAAGTTAGACAAATTTTGGGCTAAATAAGAACAAATAAGAGAAAAGAAAATGCGTCTTACAACTAAAGGTCGCTATGCCGTTACAGCAATGCTGGATTTAAGTATAAATGCCAGCAATGGGCCAGTTAGCCTGAGTGATATTTCACAGCGCCAGGATATTTCTTTGTCTTATCTTGAGCAGCTATTTTCCAAGTTACGTAAAAAAGAGCTGGTAAAAAGTGTGCGGGGCCCTGGTGGTGGTTACCAGCTAGGCCGAGATGAAAGCGATATAGATATGGCGGAGATTATCAGTGCTGTCAGCGAATCTCTGGATACAACCAAGTGTCAGGGTTCGGGCGACTGTCACAATGGTTCTATCTGCTTAACTCACCATCTATGGAAGGATTTGAGTGAACAAATACATGGCTATTTAAGTGGAATTTCTCTGGCAGATTTAATATCGAAAAGAGAAATCAGTCAGATAGCGCAGGACCAGCACGTACGGCACCTGGGTAAACTTGAAAATGGTCTTGTAGAAAACAGTATTGAGACTATTGCTAGTAGTGGCTGACGGTTAAGCAAGTCAGTAAACCCTTAAAACTCTACAAGAGGTATTAAAAACTAAAGATATGCGAGCTCCTATTTATTTTGATTATTCGGCCACTTCGCCAGTTGATCCACGGGTAGTGGATGCTATGGTGAAATGTCTGACCCTAGAAGGCAATTTTGGTAACCCTGCTTCACGTTCACATGTTTTTGGCTGGAAGGCTGAGGAAGCTGTTGAAGAAGCCCGACAGCATGCGGCAGACCTTATTAATTGTGATCCGCGTGAAATTGTCTGGACATCGGGAGCGACCGAATCTGATAACCTTGCGCTTAAAGGTGCTGCACATTTTTACCAGAGCAAGGGTAAGCACATTATCACTTCCAAAATTGAACATAAGGCTGTGCTGGATTCGTGCCGTCAGCTTGAACGTGAAGGCTTTGAAGTGACTTATCTGGACCCTGATGCGAAAGGTTTGATTCAACCCGAAGCTGTTGCCAAAGCTATCCGGGATGACACCATTCTGGTTTCTCTGATGCATGTTAATAATGAAATAGGCGTGATTAATGATATAGCAGCTATTGGTGAAATAACCCGTGAGAAAAAAGTGCTGTTCCATGTCGATGCGGCGCAAAGTGCCGGCAAAATTGAAATAGACCTGGAACAAATGAAAGTTGATTTGATGTCACTGACAGCGCATAAGATTTATGGACCGAAAGGTATTGGTGCGCTTTATGTTCGTCGCAAGCCGCGCGTACGTCTGGAAGCTCAGATGCATGGCGGTGGGCATGAAAGAGGCATGCGTTCAGGTACATTGCCAACACACCAGATAGTTGGCATGGGCGAAGCTTACCGCATAGCTAAAGCAGAAATGCAGAAGGATGCGGAGCACAGCCTAGCTTTAAGACAGCGTTTCCTCAAAGGTCTGGAAGGCATGGAAGAAGTTTATATCAATGGTGACATTGATCAGCGTGTGCCGGGCAATCTGAACGTCAGTTTTAATTTTGTTGAAGGCGAATCATTGATTATGGCCTTAAAGGACCTGGCAGTATCTTCCGGATCTGCCTGTACATCAGCCAGTCTTGAACCGTCCTATGTATTAAGGGCAATCGGTCTTAATGATGAACTGGCGCATAGTTCCTTACGTTTTACGATTGGCCGTTTCACGACGGAAGAAGATGTGGACTATGCCATTGAAAAAGTAAAAGAAGCAGTAACGAAGTTGAGGGAGTTGTCGCCACTTTGGGATATGTACAAGGACGGTATCGATCTCTCCAAAATTCAGTGGGCAGCGCATTAATGAAAAACTATTGCGCTTGTCAATGCTTCGTTAAAAGTGAAAATTTAAATCGGTTACATACTGTTTTGTATGCGCCCTCATTAAATTTCACTTTTGCCTTGTCTTGACTTCGCTCATAACGTTTTTCAGAAAAAATAAACGCTAGAAAAGTTAGTAGAATTTATAGAAAGTTAATAAGTTAGATAGGTTAAAAAGGTAAACATTATGGCTTATTCAGATAAAGTACTAGATCACTATGAAAACCCACGAAATGTGGGGAAACTGGATGATGACGATGAGAACGTTGGTACAGGCATGGTTGGAGCACCTGCTTGTGGTGATGTTATGCGTTTGCAAATCAAGGTGAGTGAAGATGGTGTTATTGAAGACGCCAAGTTTAAAACCTATGGTTGCGGCTCTGCGATTGCATCAAGCTCATTGCTGACTGAGTGGGTAAAAGGTCGGACGCTTGATGATGCGCAAAAAATCAAAAATAGTGAAATCGCAGAAGAGTTGGGTTTGCCCCCGGTTAAAATTCATTGTTCCGTTTTAGCAGAAGATGCGATTAAAGCGGCGATTGCAAATGTGAAAGAAAAACGCGGTTATACGCAAAAACCAGCGCTTGCAGAGTAATAGTCTATTTAATAGAAAATTGATTTAAGACATTCGGGCAATTTAAAGATTACGAAAGCAGTTGATAAGAGTAGTAGCATGGCAATAACACTAAGTGAAGCAGCGGCAGAGCATGTCGCTTCCCAATTATCAAGCCGAGGAAAAGGGCTGGGCATACGCGTGGGTGTTACTACCACAGGCTGTTCAGGTATGGCTTATGTGCTCGAATTTGTCGATGAGCTGAAAGACAGTGATGAAGTATTTGAAGACCACGGTATAAAAATTGTGGTTGACCCAAAAAGCCTGGTTTATATTGATGGAACTGAAATGGATTTTGTCAAAACAGGTGTCAATGAAGGCTTCGAATTCCGCAATCCTAATGTCAAAGGGGAGTGTGGATGCGGAGAATCTTTCTCTATTTAAAATAAGTCAGACTTGCAGTTTCAGATTGTCCTTAATTTTATGACAGGCAAATTTCCTTGAGTATTGCTAATAAAAATTATTTTGAAATTTTTTCTCTGCAACAGGGTTTTGATCTGGATCTGGATAAACTTACTGCAGAATATAAGAAGCTGCAGGCACAATCACATCCGGACAAATTCAGTGATGCTGATGATGCAAGTAGATTACAGGCCTTGCAACTGAGCTCTATGATAAATGATGCTTTTGATGTCTTAAAATCGCCGGTCAAAAGAGCGGCTTATTTGCTCACTCTGAATGGCATTGATTCTGAAGAGCATAACCAGAATCATTTAAGTGAGGCCCTGCTGCTGCAGCAAATGGATTGGCGTGAGCAGTTGCATAGCGCAACACAGGAAGAAGATTTAGATACAATTGATCAATTAAAGCAGGTAGTTAGTCTGGAATATGAACATTGCATAGAGGAATTTAGTGGGAAAGTGAATGCAGGTGATTTTTCCACAGCCAAACCTGTCTATAACAAGTTGCAGTTTATTCAAAAGATGCTTGCTGAAATAAACCGTTCGGAAGAAAAAATTCTGGATTACTAACCCTCGTATAAATTAAAACATGGCCTTACTCAGTATTTCGGAACCAGGACAAAGTCCCAGACGCAAAGTTGAAAAAAAACACGCTTTGGGTATCGATCTTGGTACAACCAATTCACTCGCAGCTGTGGCATCGCCAGATGGTGCGAAAGTTATTGAAGAAGCTGGAAAGGCATTGTTGCCTTCGGTTGTTGCATATCTGAAAGAGGCTGGCGCTGAAAGAGTTTTTGTAGGCCAACCGGCTCTGGAACAGCCTGAACACATCAGTTCGGTTAAACGTTTAATGGGACGCGGCGCCGATGATATTAAGCATGAGCTCTCCTATAAGCTGATCACTGGTACAGATGGCGGGATGCCAATGATAGAAACTCAGGCAGGGCTCAAGAGCCCGGTTGAAGTGTCAGCAGAAATTTTAAAAGTACTTGCTGCCAGAGGTGAGAAATATTTTACTGAGCAGGAAGGATTGGAAGCTGGCAGAGAAATAGATGGTGTTGTGATAACAGTACCCGCCTATTTCGATGAAGCCCAACGCCAGGCCACCAAAGATGCTGCCCGCATTGCAGGACTCAAGGTTTTGCGACTGTTAAGTGAACCTACTGCGGCGGCAGTGGCCTACGGTCTGGATAAAAAACTTGAAGGTAATATTATTGTTTTTGATTTGGGTGGCGGAACTTTCGATGTTTCGTTAATGCGCCTGGAAAAAGGCGTGTTTGAAGTATTGGCAACAGGTGGAGATACAGCGCTTGGTGGCGACGATTTTGATCGGACCATCATGCAGTGGATACAGACTGAATCCCAAATTGAAATCAGGCAGGAGCAGATTAATGAGCTTGCCGCGATAGCCAGAAAAGCGAAGCATGAATTGACTGAACAGGAAGTTGTTGAAATTAATTTTGCGGGTTGGTCGGGTAAGCTGAATAGAACTCAATACTATCAAATGATAGATCCCTTAATTGAGCAGACACTGAAAGCCTGTCGTCGGGTCTTAAGAGATGCGGCAATGAGCAATGCTGACATAACCGATGTTGTTATGGTGGGCGGATCAACTCGCTCACCACGTGTACAGGAAAAAGTAGAAGCTTTTTTTCAGCGCCCCCTGCTTAAGGAACTTGACCCGGATCAGGTGGTTGCGCTTGGTGCGGCAATTCAGGCTGATATTCTGGTGGGCAATAAATACGGCAATGATGTCTTGCTGCTGGATGTGAATCCACTGTCTTTGGGTATAGAAACCATGGGCGGGCTGGTTGAAAAAATTATTCCACGCAACACGACTATTCCGGTAAGTCGCGCTCAGGAATTTACAACTTTTAAAGACGGACAGGCGGTTATGAGCTTGCATGTCTTACAAGGAGAAAGGGAGCTGGTAGAAGATTGCCGTTCACTGGCCAGATTTGAACTGCGCGGAATACCTCCCATGGTCGCCGGTGCGGCGGTAATCCGTGTGTCATTTCAGGTGGATGCTGATGGCCTGCTGTCGGTTGAGGCAGAAGAGCAGTCGTCTGGCGTAAAAAGCAGCATTGTTATAAAACCTTCCTTTGGCCTGGAGGAAAAAGAAATTGAAGCCATGATTAAAGCATCCCACCAGGAAGCGGAACAGGATAGGGATAAGCGCAAACTAAAAGAAAATGAAGTCGAAGCTTTGCGTATTATTGAAGCAATTGAAGCGGCATTGAAGCAGGATGCTGATTTATTGGAAGCTGCTGAATTAAACACTTTGCAACAGAGTTTGAATGAATTACAAAAAACTTTGCAAAGTGGTGATGCAGATTTAATTCAACAACGCTCAGAAGCGCTTAATGAGTTAAGTGTCAGTTTTGCCGCCAGACGTATGGATAAACAGATTAAATCAGCATTCAAGGGTAAAAAACTGGAAGAGGTCGACCGATAATGCCAAAACTGACTTTTTTGCCACATTCTGAACGTTGCCCAGAAGGTATGGAAATTGAAGCAGAAGCCGGTGAAAGTATACTCAATGCTGCTCTTAAAAATGGCATTGATATTGAACATGCCTGCGAAAAAGCCTGTGCCTGTACAACCTGTCATGTGATTGTGCGGCAGGGTTTTGATTCACTGGAAGAATCAGATGAAGATGAAGATGATATGCTGGATAAAGCCTGGGGGTTGGAGCCTGAATCACGTTTAAGCTGTCAGGCTTTGGTTGCCGATGAAGACCTGGTGATTGAAATACCCAAATACAATATAAATATGGTGTCGGAAGGGCATTAAGCAGGACATTAAGAAGAATCTTAAGTTAAAGCGGGTTATTGCTATGAAATGGACAGATACAATTGATATAGCCATTGAACTGGTTGAAAAATACCCGGATGTTGATCCGCAATATGTCAATTTTGTTGATTTGCATCGATGGGTCTGTGAACTGGAAGGTTTTGATGATGATCCGGAACGAAGTGGAGAGAAAATATTAGAAGCTATACAAATGGCCTGGCTAGACGAGCTCTGACGTTATGAGAACTTGTGATGCTTCGTTATTTACTGTATTTCACTCAGTCACTTACTATAAATGTAAGCTCCTTCGAGTAATACAGTAAATGCCTTGCCTGACAAGCTCTCATGTTGTCAGAGTGAAATTAATAAATATTAACTAATATTCTGGCTACGCTCGTGACGCTAGGTCAAAAAACCTCTAAAACTACGCTTTCTCGCATAATAAGCGCTAAATAATTTTCTTTTAGCTTAAACGCTAAGCAATTAAAAAACATACAAAAAAAGCGCAAACACGCGTATAATGCGCGCACTTAAATTTTTGTCAGAAATTTCACTATTTGGGAGCTTTTAATGGCTGTGGAACGCACTTTATCTATTATTAAACCTGATGCAATCGCCAAGAATGTTATTGGTGACATTATCAGTCGGTTTGAGAAGGGTGGTCTCAAGGTTGTGGCAGCAAAAATGTTGCAACTGGACGATGAACTTGCCGGCGGATTCTATGCTGAACATAAAGAAAGGCCTTTTTACAAAGATCTGGTTGAGTTTATGACTTCAGGCCCGGTCATTGTCCAGGTTCTGGAAGGTGAGAATGCAATAGCCAGAAATCGCGACTTGATGGGAGCGACTAATCCTGCTGAAGCAGCACCGGGGACTATCCGTGCGGATTTTGCTCATTCCATAGATGCCAACGCCGTGCATGGTTCTGATTCGCCTGCTTCTGCAGAAAGGGAAGTATCTTATTTCTTCAAGCCAGAGGAAATTTGTCCGCGCAAATTCTGAGGCTTTAAATTTTAGGGCAAGAGACAAATATCCTGGTTCGCAGGAATAATGTATGCCAACACAACGCACCAATTTACTTGGTCTCAGCAAAACAAAAATGGAGGCTTTTCTTCTGGGTTTAGGAGAAAAGCCTTTTCGCGCTATACAGTTGATGAAATGGATACATCAACAGGGTGTGACAGATTTTGATGCGATGACCAATATCAGTAAATCCTTGCGAGTCAGTCTCAAGGAGTGTGCTGAAATTCGTCCGCCTGTACTTAAAGAAAGTTATGCAGCGAACGATGGCTGCTACAAATGGATTGTTGAACTTAGTAGTGGCAGTTCAGTTGAAATGGTTTTTATCCCAGAGGCGGGCAGAGGTACCTTGTGTATTTCTTCACAGGCTGGTTGCAGTCTGGATTGTAAATTCTGCGCTACGGGCAAGCAGGGTTTTAACAGTGATTTAACGACAGCAGAAATTATTGGTCAGCTCTGGCTGGTTAATCAGACCTTTAATACTTTTGGTACCAAGGCCCCCAGGAAAGTGACCAATGTTGTCATGATGGGTATGGGTGAACCCTTAATGAATTTTGAAAATGTCATGGATGCAGTGGGCCTGATGATGGAAGATAACTGCTATGGCTTATCTAAACGACGCGTAACAATCAGTACTTCCGGTATTGTGCCAAAAATTTATGAAATGCAGGAATATACTGATGCCTCAATTGCTGTTTCACTGCATGCCCCGAATGATGAATTGCGTAGTGAAATTGTACCGATTAATCGGAAATACCCCATCAGTGAATTGCTGGATAGTGTAAATGCTTATCTGGATTCGCTGACAGATAATCGGGTTGCAACAATCGAATATATTTTAATTTCAGGAGTGAATGATCACCGGCAACATGCCAGAGAGCTCGCTGAAATTTTAAAAACAACGCCCTGTAAAATTAATCTGATTCCGTTCAACCCTTTTCAGGGTTCTGACTATAAACGTTCAACGGATTCGGCTATCAGTAATTTTCGTAAAATTTTACAGGATGCAGGTTACGTCGTTACCATTCGTACGACTCGTGGCGATGAAATAGGGGCAGCCTGTGGACAGTTGGTTGGACAGGTAGACGATACTACACGGCGACATGCTCGTCATCTTGCTATGCAGGAAAAAAAGCGGGAACAAAGTCGGGCTGTTCAGCCTCTAAAGATTCAATAATATGATAGGCTATAGCGAGTCTATAGAAGCCTATGGTGGCCCATGAAAGTTGAAGCAGGTTTGATAGAGAAGAAAAAAATGCAAGGTTTGGCCGCTGCGTTCATCATTATTTTCAGCGCTATGCTGACTGCCTGCGTAAGTGAAACAACAGGAGGTTTCAACCGGGCAGACCCGGAAGAAACGCTAGATGTTTATTTACAACTTGCGCTTGGCTATGTTGAACAGCAGGATCTGACTGGTGCAAGAAGGCATTTGGCAAATGCTGCCAATATTGATCCGAATAACAGTAATGTCTATGGCACATGGGCTCTGGTTTATACCCTGGAAGGTGATCTGGATCTGGCCGATGAAAGTTTTCGTCGTGCTTTGCGTCTGGATTCTGCCAATTCCCAGGTCAGAAATAATTATGCTGCTTTTCTTTTTGCCAATAACCGTTTTCAGGAAGCCTATCAGCAATTGGAAGAAGTTGTTAGAGACACAGAATATTCAGGGCGTTCCCAGGCTTTTGAAAATATGGGGTTGGCAGCTTTGCAATTGAATCAGTTAGAAGATGCTGAGTATGCATTTACCCGTGCTTTACAATTAAACAGCAACCGTATCCGCTCAACTTTGGAACTTGCCGATATTAATTTACAACAGGGTAACATTCAGAATGCCGCTCGCTACTATCAGAATTTTTTAACCATGCGGCAATTTTTTAATGTTCAGCAAAGTGCCAGAAGTCTTTGGGTTGGCATAAAACTGAAGCAGGCCCGTGGAATGAATAATCAAATGCTGGAATACGGAGCAAGTTTATCTGAGTTGTATCCGGATTCTCCTGAATATACTTTTTACCAACAATTATTAAATGACTGATATAAATTTGAGTGAAAAGTCTGATTCGGCTTCTGATACATCAGAGCAGGTTCATGGTGAGCAGGATTTGTGGCCTTCACCTGGACAAAAATTAAAAAAATTACGTGAAGAATTAGGTTATAGCAGGGAAAAAGTTTCCCAGGCGCTTTATATGACTGTGCACTATGTCACTGCACTGGAAAATGACAACTATGAAAAATTACCCGGGCATACTTTTATTAAAGGGTACTATAAATCCTATGCTGAATTTTTGGGTGCTGATGTGGAACAGATACTGAATTATTATTTAAAGCAGGTGGAGAATTCCACCAAGCAGGATATGCAGCAGGCACAGGCGGCAGAATCTCAAAATCGTAATAAGACCATCCTATGGGTGGCAGCTATTGTCGTATTGGTGAGTGTTATTGGTGCTGCTTTCTGGATGTGTGCCTGATAAATAAGAGTTGAATGTGCTGCTTCAGTTGCAATTTTGGAAAATTAAATGAGTGATCCCGGTTCAATAAACAACCCAATCAAGCGTCGGCAGTCCCGGCAGATCATGGTTGGAAATGTACCGATTGGTGGTGATGCGCCAATTGCGGTGCAAAGTATGACGAATACTGAAACCTGTGATGTCGAAGCGACCCTTGCCCAGATTAAGAGGCTGGAAAAAGTTGGCGTTGATATTGTCAGGGTGTCGGTGCCTTCAATGGAAGCCGCTGATGCTTTTAAACAAATTCGTGATCAGGCAAGTGTTCCACTTATAGCCGATATCCACTTTGACTATAAAATTGCACTAAAAGTATTGGAATTGGGTGTTGATTGTTTGCGTATTAATCCCGGCAATATAGGCAGGGAAGATAGAGTACGGGCTGTAATTGAATCGGCCAAAGACAAGGCGGTGCCATTACGTATCGGGGTAAATGCCGGTTCTCTGGGAAAGGAATTATTACGTAAGTATAAAGAGCCAAATGCGGATGCCATGGTGGAATCGGCATTGCAACAGATAGCTATTCTGGATTCCTATAACTTTGAGGATTTTAAAGTCAGCCTGAAAGCCTCTGAAGTTTTTATGACTGTAGAGGCCTACCGTAAACTGGCGCCACAGATTCAGCAACCTTTGCATCTGGGTATTACGGAAGCAGGCGGTTTACGTTCAGGCACTATCAAATCTTCTATTGGACTGGGTCTGCTGCTGATGGATGGTATAGGTGACACCATTCGTGTGTCGCTGGCCGCGGATCCGGTTGAAGAGGTAAAAGTCGGTTTCGATATTCTGAAAAGTTTACGTTTACGTCATAAAGGGGTGAATCTGGTAGCTTGCCCAAGTTGCTCACGGCAAAACTTTGATGTGATTGCAACAGTCAATGAACTTGAATCGCGACTTGAGGATATAACAACACCGGTCCATGTTTCTGTAGTAGGTTGTATCGTCAATGGTCCGGGTGAAGCTAAAATTGCGGATGTTGGCTTGACAGGTGCGACACCAGTCAATATGTCGTATATCAATGGCAAAACCAGTCATAAAATTAACAATGAAAATCTGGTTGATGAGCTTGAAGCCATGGTGCGTGCAAAAGTTGCCGCCATAGAATCTGGCAGCGCCGATACAGAAGCTGAAAAAGCGACGAAAAAAACAGGGTAACCAGATTGTCTAAAGCAAAAATACAAGCCATTCGCGGCATGAATGATGTGCTGCCTGATCAGAGTCCTCTTTGGCATTATCTGGAGCAACAGATACAGCAATTGATGGCAGCCTACGCTTATCAGGAAATACGCTTTCCGGTACTGGAACAGACCCAGCTTTTTAAACGCTCAATTGGTGATGCCACTGATATTGTTGAAAAGGAAATGTACACCTTTGAAGATCGCAATGGTGACAGTTTAAGTTTGCGTCCCGAAGGTACAGCTTCCTGTGTGCGTGCGGCTGAACAGCATGGATTGCTCTATAACCAGATTCAAAAACTTTGGTATATGGGGCCGATGTATCGACACGAACGCCCGCAAAAAGGCCGTTACCGTCAGTTTTACCAGTTTGGTGTTGAAGCCTTTGGTATGGCGGGCAGCACCATTGAAGCAGAGCTTATTCTGTTGACTATGGCACTCTGGCGTCATCTTGGGCTTGAGCAGTATCTGACACTGGAAATAAATAATCTTGGTACAGCCGCAGACCGAAGTGCTTATGGTGAGGCGCTACGGAGTTATTTACTGAATTATAAAGATGAGCTGGATGAGGATAGTCAGCGTCGGCTTGATGCTAATGTGTTAAGAATTCTGGATAGTAAAAGTCCGACAACCCAATCTATTCTGGAGCAGGCGCCGGTACTTGAAGATTTCATCGATGCAAGCTCTCAAAGTGAGTTTGAACAGCTATTATCAATGCTTGGCGAGGCCGGTATTGATTACCGCTTGAATTCGCGGCTGGTGAGGGGGCTGGATTATTACAATGGGATGGTTTTCGAGTGGACTACTAAAGAATTGGGTGCTCAGGCTACAGTTTGCGCAGGTGGTCGTTATGATGGTCTGGTGGAACAACTTGGCGGAAGAGAGACACCTGCGGTTGGTTTTGCCATGGGTATGGAGCGGGTATTGTTGATGCTCGAGGAATTGACAGATTTGCCTGCAACGCTTGCTCAAAATGTAGAGGTTTTCCTGGCACTGATTGGTCATGAAAATCAGGCTAAAGGATTGTTTCTGGCCGAACAGATACGACAGAATTTTTCAGGCGTAAGAGTTTTGACCCATTGCAGTGGCGGCAAATATAATAGCCAGCTCAAAAAAGCCTACGCCAGTGGAGCCCGTTGTGTTGTGGTACTGGAAGATGAGCTAATCAAGCTGAAAATGCTCGATCGTGAAGATCAGGCATTTACTGTGGATGCTCAGGGTTTAATCACTGAACTAAAAAATATATTTAACTAATAATTGAAGGCTTAGGAGTAGAACTTGGTTTACGATTCAGATGAAGAACAAATAGAAGCGCTTAAGCGCTGGTGGGATGAAAACGGTACCCTTGTTATTGCTGGAATTGTTCTGGTACTGGCAGTGCTGTTTGGTTCGCGCTACTGGCAATCCTCACAAAGCTCAATGGCAGAAGCCGCTTCCGATATTTATACACAGATGACAGAAGTTGTTCAGTCAAATCTTGATTTGGAAATTGATGATACGGAATTAGCAGAGGCGCTGAATTTACATACCGAGCTTAAGAATAACTTTGCCAATTCTGTTTACAGTCGTTACTCGGCTTTATTGATGGCTCGGCTTTATGTGCAGAGAAATGAGTTGGGTGAAGCCGCTGCAGAATTACAGTGGATTATGGATAATCCAGGTCTGGGTTTCCTGAACAGTATAGATGATGAAATGGCATTAACGGCTCGTAGCCGTTTGGCGCGAGTGATTCTGGCACAAGGAAATGCTGAAGCTGCGCTGCAATTATTAAACGAAGTAGAGCCAGGGACCTTTGCAGGGACATTTGCAGAGATCGAAGGGGATGCCTATGTTGCTTTGGGCCGTATACAAGAGGCCATAGAAGCATACCAAAACGCGCTTAATGCTGGCACTAACACTGAAGTCGTTGAATTAAAACTCAACGATATCCGTTCATAGAACTGACAGATGCAAATAATAAAAGGTAGTGTATTAGTTTTTCTGGTTGCGTTGCTGTCTGCCTGTGGCATTTTGGGTGGCGATGAGGAAACAGAACAACCGGCTGAGCTGGTTAATTTCGATGAAGAAGTCAATTTTCGTCGCTTGTGGAGTACCAGTGTCGGCAATGGGCAGGGTGAAAAATATAATCGCTTGCAACCAGCCATTGAAAACGGCGTAATTTATGTTGCTGCAAATAATGGTACGGTTCAGGCTTTAAACCTGGAAGACGGCAGAAGAATCTGGCAGAGCAGGCTTGCATATTTTATAAGTGGTGGTGTGGGGCTTGGCGATGATTATGTCTATCTTGGTACTGAAGACGCATCACTGATAGCGCTTGATAAAAATACCGGGGAAACGGCCTGGGTAAAAAATGCCAGTAGTGAAGTGCTGTCCGTTCCTGCCAGTGATGGTGATTATCTGGTCGTGCAATCTGTAGATGGCAGGCTGACAGGCTATGATGCCGCCACAGGAGATCAGCTGTGGATTTATGAAAGCGCTGTTCCTGCTTTGAGTATTAGAGGAACCAGTTCTCCCATTATTATCAATGATTTTGTGCTGGCCGGATTTGAAAATGGTGATTTGGTTTCCCTGGCTATAGATAACGGTACGCTAAACTGGAATTCAAGAATTGCTGTGCCGACCGGGCGCTCTGAAATCGAACGTATTATTGATGTTGATGGTGAACTGCTTGTTGATGGCGGTTCAGTACTGGTGACAAGTTATCAGGGCTTTTTGAGCATGATTAATATTGCTACCGGCCAGACCTTATGGCGTGTTGAAGAATCCAGCATAACGGGAGCCAGTATTGGTTTTGGCAATGTTTATGTAAGCGATGACAGGGGACATATTAAAGCTTATCGTCGCGGTGCGCAGGAAGAGCAGGTCTGGGTCAATGACCAACTGGATTTACGTGAAATATCCAAGCCTGTCAGCTTTAGTAACTATATCGCAGTCGGCGATTTTGAAGGTTACCTGCATTTGCTTTCCCAGGTTGATGGCCGTTTTGTCGGCAGAGTCAGGGTTGATAGAAATGGCCTGAGAAGCATCCAGACCCAGGGAGGCGTTCTTTATGCCTATGGCAATGGTGGAAATCTGGCTGCCTACAGAGTTGAAGCCGAATAAACGTAATTTTACTCCTTTGGATCAATTATGATTCCTGTACTGGCCCTGGTGGGTCGACCTAATGTTGGAAAATCAACGCTGTTTAACCGTTTGACGCGAAGCCGTGATGCTCTGGTTGCTGATTTTGCAGGCCTGACCCGTGACCGGCAATACGGGGAAGCTACGCATAATGAACGGCCGTTCATTGTGATTGATACCGGTGGTATTGATGGCAGTGAAGAAGGTATCGATGCGCCAATGGCGGGTCAAGCATTGCTTGCCATCGAAGAAGCTGATCTAACCTTATTACTGGTTGATGGCAGAACGGGTCTTAACCCCGGCGATCAACATATTGTTGAATATCTGCGTCGACAGCAAAAACCTTTTATCGTTGCTGTTAATAAAACTGATGGGATTGATCAGGATGTTGCCATGGGTGATTTTTATCAGTTGGGTTCTAATGAGATTTACCCGATAGCAGCAACGCAGGGTAGGGGCGTCAGCAGTATGTTGGATCAACTACTGGCAGATTTTCCTGTAGAAGATGATATAAAAGCAGAGGAAGAGGATGCTGGCATAAAGATCGCCGTGGCAGGCCGGCCTAATGTGGGCAAGTCTACTCTGGTGAATCGCTTGCTCGGAGAAGAAAGAGTCGTTGTGTTTGATCAGCCCGGTACAACCCGGGACAGTGTCTATATACCCTTCGAAAGACGGGGACAGCTTTATACCTTAATTGATACGGCCGGTATCCGTCGTCGTGGCAAGACCAAAGAAGTTATCGAAAAATTCTCTGTTGTTAAATCCTTGCAGGCCATACAGGATGCAAATGTTGTGGTGTTATTGATTGATGCCCGTGAAAGTATTGTGGAGCAGGACTTGCACTTACTTGGCTATGTATTGGAAACAGGCAGAGCTTTGGTTATCGCTTTGAATAAATGGGATGGGATGTCTGAGTTCGAGAAGGACAATGTAAAAAAAGATATCAGACGCCGTTTTGTGTTCGTGGATTTTGCCAAAATTCATTTCATTTCTGCCTTGCATGGTACGGGTGTTGGTAATTTGTATAAGTCGATAGATGCCGCCTATGCCTCTGCATCACGTAAATTACTGACGCCGAAATTGAATGAAATGCTACAGAGAGCCGTGGCTGAACATGCTCCTCCCATGCATAATAATCGACGTATTAAATTAAGGTATGCGCATGCTGGCGGCAAGAATCCGCCACTGATTGTGATTCACGGTAAACAAACAGAAAAATTACCGAGCAGTTATGTGAAATACCTAGAAAAAACATTTCGTAAATATCTGAAACTTGAAGGGACCCCTATACGGATTGAGTTGCGTAGTGACGAAAATCCTTACACAAAAGCTGAAGCCGATTTGACAGATCAACAGATTGCCAGAAAAAGGCGTATTAAGAAAAACAGAGAGTATTTAAAGACAAAATCATGAAGCCAATGCTTATTATAAAAACAGGCAAGACGGTACAAACGGCTTATGCAAAAGCCGGTGATTTTGAGCTCTGGATTCTCAGCGCTATGCAAGCTGAAGCCAGTGATTGTATTGTGGTTGAAGTCTTTAAAGGTGAAAAACTGCCACCAAATGATGAGGTCCGCGGAGCGGTGATAACCGGCTCTCCGGCGATGGTTACAGACAGGCTTGACTGGAGTGAATATACGGCGGAGTGGTTACGTCAGGCCATTTCAAGGCAACTGCCAATATTAGGTATTTGTTATGGTCACCAATTGCTTGCGCATGCCTTGGGTGGACGGGTCGATTATCATCCCAAAGGCCGGGAAATCGGGACTACTGTGGTCTCACCCTTGACGGAAAGTAAGGAAGATATTTTATTCGCTGATATTACTGAGCCTTTCACTGTGCATGTGAGTCATTTGCAGAGTGTCATGGAGTTACCATCGGCTGCAACAGTATTGGCCAGTAACGATTTTGATTCATTTCATGCTGTAAGATTTTCTGATCTTTGCTGGGGATTACAATTTCATCCTGAATTTGAAGAGCTCGCCATGTGTTCATATATTGAAGAGCGTCAGCAAGATTTAAGAAAAGAGGGATTGGATGTTGAAGCTCTGCTGGCGGAAGTAAAACCGACACCGGTTGCACGTAAGATTCTTACTGATTTTTACAGGCTTGCCAGTAAGCTATAGATTTCTCTTACTCAATATAACTACTCAGTATAATTTTTTAATAAAATTTGCTGGGCGGACCTTGCTTTATTACCTGCAAGAACACTTTTCTTATAACTGCCATCGGGCTGTAAAATCCAGGATTGCGTATTGTCAGCCAGATAATTCATCAGACATTCCTTGATTACTTTCTTTTTCATGCGTTTGTCTTCGATAGGGAAACAGGTTTCTATCCGCCTGAAGAAGTTTCTATCCATCCAGTCTGCACTGGAACCAAACAGTTGAATGTCGCCGCCATGATGAAAGTAAAAAATACGCGAATGTTCAAGAAAACGTCCGATAATTGAGCGTACATGAATATTCTCTGAAATACCTTTGATCCCGGGTCTCAGGCAGCATATGCCCCGCACGATCAAATCAATTTTTACGCCGGCCTGAGAGGCTCTGTAAAGTGCCTTGATGATTTCAGGCTCCACCAGGGAATTCATTTTTGCAATGATGCGGGCAGTTTCACCTTTCAGGGCATTTTCGGTTTCGATCTGAATGAATTCGATCATGGATTTATGTAAGGTAAAAGGGGCCTGAATGACTTTTTTCAATTTTCCGGCTTTACCCAGGGCAGTGAGTTGCTGGAACACTTTCTGAACATCGTCGGTGATCGCAGTATCGCTACTGAGCATACCCAGGTCAGTATACATACGGGCTGTTTTCGGATGGTAATTTCCTGTGCCGAGGTGAACATAACGTTTTAACTGGCGACCTTCACGTCTAATCACAAGTATCATTTTAGCATGAGTTTTATGACCAACGACGCCATAGCTGACATGGACACCCGCGTTTTGCAGTTCGTTGGCCAGTTCGATATTTTCTTCTTCATCAAAACGCGCACGCAGCTCAATTACGACAGTGACTTCTTTACCAGCATGGGCAGCTGCAATCAGGGCTTCGACGATATTGGAGTCATCACCTGTTCTGTATAAGGTTTGTTTAATAGCCAGTACATCAGGGTCAGTAGCCGCTTGCCGTAAAAAATCAACCACCGGCGCAAATGATTGAAAAGGATGATGCAGAAAAACATCGCCTTTCTTGATGGTTTCAAATATGTTTTCAGAGCGGATCAGCCGATTTTGCAATGCCGGCGCGAAGGGTGGAAACTTCAGCTCAGGCTGATTAACCATGCTCGATACGGCCATCATGCGATTCAGGTTTACCGGACCATCAACCAGGTAAATGTCTGAGGTTTGCAGATTAAACTTGTGCATAAGGAAATCTACAATTTCCTGTGGACAACGATTTGAAACTTCGAGCCTGACGACTTCAGCAAAACGTCTGGATGGCAACTCACCCTCAAGAGCGCGCATTAAGTCGCCGGCTTCTTCTTCACTGACATACAGGTAACTATTGCGTGTTGCCCTGAATTCGTAGCAACCTGTTACCGTCATGCCTGGAAATAAATCAGTGGCATGCTTATGAATTATTGAGGAAAGAAAAACAAAATCATATTTATGGCTGGCGCAAGAGACTGGCAACTGTATCAGTCGGGGTAACGCTCTGGGAGCCTGTACAATCGCTATCCCGGTGTTTCTACCGAAAGCATCTTTACCTTCCAGTGTAATAATAAAATTTAAGCTTTTATTTAATACTTTAGGAAAGGGGTGTGCAGGATCCAGGCCCACCGGGCTAAGGACCGGTAAAAGTTCTCGATTAAAATATTTTTTTATCCAGGCTAACTGGGCTTGATTCCACCTGTCATGATGCAGAAAGTGGATATCTTGTTTAGAAAGCGCAGGCAACAGCTCATCATTGAGAATTTTGTATTGGTGGGCCTGTAACTCATGTGCAATCTGGTTGATTAACTCTAATTGTTCGGATGGGCTTAAATTATCCGGTCCACGCTGAGTAGAACCATAGGAAACCTGTTGTTTTAGGCCGGAAACACGGATTTCAAAAAACTCATCCATATTGGAGCTGGCGATACAAAGAAAAAACAAGCGTTCAAGCAAAGGATTCTTTTTGTCTCTGGCCTGTGCCAGTACGCGGCGGTTAAATTCAAGCAGGCTTAATTCCCTATTAATAAAATAATCAGAGTTATCCAGATCCAGCTCTTTAACCTGTGGTGCGATTGTATTCATTTTGAATTTTTAATAATTAAGAGATAACCTTCTTTTTCTTTGGGTTCACTGATTTTAACTTCAATTAATTCTGCATTAAAATTTTTAGCGCAGCGTTTAGCCAGCTTCAAAAAAGGGGAGCGGCCGGGATCTGCAATAATTATTCTTGGTACCCCTGCTTTAAGGGCTTTGTTTATCATTTTATATAAAGGGTCAATCAGTTCTTTCCAGAAACAGATGTCGCCACCGACAATCAAATCCTGCTTAGCCAGAGTGTTGCGTTTAAGATTTTCATAACGCGAAACACTTTTTTTGACTTTTACGCCATTAGCCTTGGCATGTAATTTCAAAAAGGGGAATACATGTTTGTCAGCATCTACACCTGTTACTTGTGCCTTAAATACTTTTGCACAGTAGATTGACAATATTCCCCAGCCACAGCCTACTTCCATAATATTGGATTTTAACTTTGGCGGGTTGGCATCAAGGTAGTCAATAATAAAAAAACTTGAATACCAAATTTTGTGACCATGTATTTCAGGATCGTTGTTTAAATCGAGCAGTTTATTAATGGCTTTCGATTTATTTTTAAAAACAGTCAACCCGCGGACTATCTTGGTATCTGCAGCGGCCACAACTTTCCTCATTTAATAAAAGTCGTAAACAGAAAGTTTATTACAACTTTGTTAAGAGATGATTAATCTAAACTCAATTTCACTTTCCTAACCAGCGGTTCAAATAAGGCCAGAAAATTCAAACTAAACAGCAGAAAATTCTACGCTGATCAGAGCGCTTAATCAATAAAGTGAGAAGTGAAACGGTTTATAGATGGCTTGGTCAGACAGAAATAAAAATCACCGTGGACGAGCAGAGCTTTTCAGTAGAGACTATTTCTTGCTGGCAGTTTTATTGACTTCAATGACGCTTGAGACAACTTCTCCTTTGTGCAGGCGTGTCCGTAAGGTGGCTCCACGGCTGACAGCGTCAGCTTGTGTAATCAGATTATTCTCGGCATCGTAGGTCATGGAGTACCCCCGACTTAAAATATTTAAAGGGCTTAGGTTATTCAGGGCGCGACCGAGATCAGCAAATTTAAATTGTGCATTTTGCAGCGATTTAAGAGTGGCTTTTTGCAAGCTGGCGGCAAGGTAACGATTGTTTTGCTGCTGTTCGCGGATTAAAGCAAGAGGTGAATGTTGAATGAGCCCATGAAGCAGTTCTTTTATGGCAGTTTTATTTTGAGTTAAATAAAAATGAAATTCGCGACGCATTTTTATTTCCAGATCATCCAATCTTTGCGCCTGTTCCTGTAAGCGGCGTCCCGGGTGTTTGATCTGTTTTCTTAGCCAGTTCAGGTTCTGTCTGGAATGATTTAGTTTTTCTTTCATTATATTGCTTAGCTGAATCTGGTAAGCACTAAAAATCGCCATAAAATCTTCTTGATCCGGGCTCAGTAGTTCAGCAGCAGCAGAGGGTGTTGCCGCTCTGACATCGGCTACAAAATCGGCAATTGTAAAATCGACTTCATGGCCAACCGCGCTGACAATAGGAAGTTCAGAATCGAAAATGGCACGTGCCAGTTTTTCATCATTGAAGGCCCATAAATCTTCCAGTGAGCCACCGCCACGGCCAATGATTAATACATCAAGGTTTTTTAGACAGCCTTGTTTAAGGTTTGCCAGCTTAATGGCATTAATCATGCCGGGTGCAGCTTCATTGCCCTGCACTGAAACAGGTAATATGGTTACAGGTATAGCTGGGAAACGGCGCGCCAGCACACTAATGATGTCTCTTATTGCCGCCCCGCTTGGTGAGGTAATAACACCAATATGCTCAGGTAGTGTTGGTAGTTTTTGTTTGAATTCATCATTAAATAAACCTTCATTTTGCAATTTATTTTTTAGTGCCTCAAAAGCAATTCGCAGGGCCCCTTCCCCCAGAGGACTGATGGATTGCACAATTAACTGATAATCGCCACGACCTTCATAGAGACTCAATTTCGCTTTTAATTGAATCTGCATACCTTCCCTGGGTTTGATTTTCACATACTGGTTACGCCCTTTAAACATCGCGCAACGCACCTGTGCATGCTCATCCTTTAAAGTGAAGTACCAATGGCCGGAAGCTGGCATGGCAATATTGGAAAGTTCTCCTTCAACCAGAACCGCGGGGAAATTTTCTTCCAGTAAGAAGCGGGCTGACCGATTAAGATCGGAAACGCTATAGACGGTTTCATTTGAGGAATTAGTGCTATTAAAGAGGTCGTCACTCATCGTCTAATAATACCTGAAAATGTAAGTCTGTTTTTAAGTTTTCCAGAGGCTGTTACACGACAGCTTTAGCTATCTATTTACTGGATGCAGGCATGAGTTTATAATAGCGCGCTTTCCCGATTCCGGGATTTGGTGGAAAGTGACGCTATGCTACGAATTGTAGAAGATGCTTTAACCTTTGATGATGTCCTTTTAGTTCCCGCACACTCTCTGGTGCACCCCAACTCGGTCGAATTAAAGACCCGCCTGACACGAGACATACAATTAAATATTCCTTTGGTTTCCTCAGCGATGGATACGGTGACTGAGTCACGTCTGGCGATTGCGATGGCACAGGAAGGCGGACTGGGCATTATGCACAGAAGCATGAGCATTGAGGACCAAGCTCGTGAAGTCCGGACAGTAAAGAAATATGAAAGTGGGGTAGTCACCGACCCGATTTGCGTTACCCCAAATACCACCATTCGCAAATTATTGGACATGATTAATGAGCATCGGATATCCGGGATGCCAGTCGTTGAAAGTAGCGATAGTGATAACCTGGTAGGTATTGTAACCAGCAGGGATGTTCGTTTTGAAAATGATTTAAATGCCACTATTGATAAAATCATGACACCAAAAGATCGCCTGGTAACGGTACAGGAAGGGGCGGATCTGGACGATGTTAAAAAGTTGATGCATAAACACCGGATTGAAAAAGTATTGGTGGTCAATGACAAATTCCAGCTGAAAGGCCTGGTGACCTTAAAAGATATACGCAAGGCAGAAGATTTTCCGAATGCCTGTAAAGATATCCTTGGACAGTTACGAGTTGGTGCAGCGGTAGGCACGGGGCCTGATACTGAAGATCGGGTGCGAGCCCTGGTTAATGCAGGAGTAGATGTGATCGTGGTGGATTCTTCCCATGGTCACTCTCAGGAAGTCATAGACCGAATCGTGGAAATTAAGAAGACTTTTCCGGCATTACCAATCATTGGCGGTAATGTAGCTACTGCGGCCGGTGCCAGGGCCCTGGCAGATGCGGGTGTTGATGCGGTGAAAGTAGGTATTGGCCCCGGCTCTATTTGTACAACAAGGATCGTGACTGGCGTCGGGGTTCCACAAATCACAGCGGTAGCCAATGTGGCAGAAGAGTTAAAAGATACTGATATTACGATTATCTCTGATGGCGGTATTCGTTTTTCCGGTGATATTGCCAAGGCCATAGCGGCTGGTGCCAATGTTGTGATGATAGGCAGTTTACTGGCAGGCACCGAAGAGGCCCCTGGTGAAGTAGAGCTGTATCAGGGACGCTCGTATAAAGCTTATCGTGGTATGGGGTCGGTAGGGGCAATGTCGAAAACCCATAGTTCCAGTGACCGTTATTTTCAGGATATAGAAGCCGGTGCTGCGAAACTGGTGCCTGAAGGCATTGAAGGTCGGGTTCCCTATAAAGGCCCCATGACAGAAATAATCTATCAACTGACTGGTGGTATTCGTGCCAGTATGGGACTGACTGGCTGCAGGGATATTGAAGAAATGCGGATTAAGCCGGAATTTGTGAAGATAACGAGTGCAGGGGTTTCGGAAAGTCACGTACATGACGTGAGTATTACCAAGGAAGCTCCAAACTACAGGGTGAGCTGATAGGGGAGCTATTGCGCTTGCCATAACTTTGTTGAAAGAGAAATTTTATTCAGTCATTTACTGGATTTGTAAACTCCTTCATCAAATTTCTCTTTCGCCGCGTTCTGACTATGCTCATAACGCTCCAAAGTTGTGATGATTCAGATATAAACTAATTTAATAAAAAGTCCTGGAAGCTGTTTTTTAATGACCCAAAACATCCACGAACAAAAAATTCTGATCCTCGATTTTGGTTCTCAATATACGCAGTTGATTGCCCGCCGGGTGCGTGAATCCGGGGTTTACTGCGAAATCCATCATTATGGGCTAAGTGAAAAAGACTTTTCTGACTTTGCCCCTCAAGGGGTCATACTGTCGGGGGGGCCGGAATCCGCCAATATTGTCAATGCCCCTGTTGCGCCGGACTACCTTTTCACTGCCAATATTCCTGTTCTGGGTATCTGCTATGGTATGCAAACCATGGCTCAGCAGCTCGGTGGATTGGTAGAAGCTTCAGATAAATCAGAGTTTGGTCATGCTGCTATCAGGCTTCAGGGTGACAGCGTACTTTTGGGTAATCTGGATAATGCCATTGAACAGAATGGTGAAATAAGACATAACGTCTGGATGAGCCATGGCGATAAAGTAACCAGATTGCCGAAGGGTTTTCGTACTATCGCAGCTACTGAAAGTGCTCCGATTGCCGCTATGGCCGATGAAGGCAGACGTTTTTATGGCATACAGTTTCATCCTGAAGTCACCCACACGCCGGCCGGGCAAAGCATTCTGAACCGTTTTGTGCATGATATTTGTGACTGTGAAGCCCTCTGGACACCAGCCAATATTATTGAAGATGCGATCAGTCAGATCAGAAAACAGGTTGGCAAAGATCAGGTCTTGCTTGGACTTTCAGGCGGTGTTGATTCTTCCGTGGTTGCAGCAGTTTTACATGAAGCAATCGGTGACCAGTTAACCTGTGTATTTGTGGATAATGGCTTGCTGCGCTTACGTGAAGGTGATCAGGTCATGGAGATGTTTGGTCATCATATGGGCATTAAAGTGATACGGGCCGACGCCGAGGAACTCTTTCTCAGCAGACTTGAAGGTGTTTCTGATCCTGAGGCAAAACGTAAAATTATCGGTAATACCTTTATCGAAGTGTTTGATGCTGAGGCGGCGAAAATGGCCGAAGAAATAAAATGGTTGGCGCAAGGAACCATCTATCCCGATGTTATTGAGTCTGCCGGTTCCAAACATGGCACGGCGCATGTGATTAAATCACATCACAATGTCGGAGGTTTGCCGGAAGATATGGCGCTTGAACTGCTGGAACCGCTGCGTGAACTGTTCAAGGATGAAGTGCGCAAAATCGGTCTGGCCCTGGGCTTGCCTTATGACATGGTCTATCGACATCCTTTTCCTGGCCCTGGGCTGGGAGTACGAATTCTGGGAGAAGTAAAAAAAGAATATTGCGACATCCTGCGCCAGGCAGATGCCATATTTATTGAAGAACTGCATAAGGCGGATTGGTATCACAAGGTCAGCCAGGCCTTTGTTGTGTTTTTACCGGTCAAGTCTGTTGGTGTGGTGGGTGATGGCCGCCGCTATTCCTATGTATTGGCAATCCGCGCAGTTGAAACAATCGATTTCATGACAGCACGCTGGGCACATTTGCCCTATGAATTACTGGAAACAGTGTCCAGCCGTATCATTAACGAAGTCAGTGAGGTGTCCCGCGTTTCATACGATGTCTCCAGTAAGCCTCCGGCTACTATCGAGTGGGAATAGTCCTTTAGAGTCATCAGCTGTTGATTTGTTGATACTAAAGGTATTACTTTACTCAACAATTCAAGAAGATCAGTTTACTGCTAGATTGTAAGGGGCTTATATACATGCATATCTCTCTTTTAAAAGCTTTGCTAGTTAAATCTATCTTGCCTGTATTGATGGTATTTGGATTATTTGCACAAGCCAGTGCTGATACCATTGCCATTATTGGTACAGGGAATGTTGCTTCTACACTTGGGCCCAAATTTGCCGATTTAGGGCATGAAATTATCTATGGCTCGCGTGAACCTCAACGCGAGGATGTGTTAGCTCTGGTCAGAGAAACGGGCAATGGTGCATCAGCACTTACGCCTGCTGAATCAGTCATTGATGCTGATATTGTCGTCATTGCTGTTCCAGGGCTGGTCGTGGAATCCGTGGTAGCAGGCCTCGGGGATTTATCAGGAAAAATCATCATGGATGTCACTAATCCCACGCATACTGTAGAAGGAGGGCTCAGAGTTCACGCAGTCGAGACGTCCAATGCTGAGATTATTCAAATTATGGCTCCCGAGGCTTTCGTAGTGAAAGCATTTAATACCCTGAATTACAGAACCATGCTGGATCCGCAAAGTGCAGGAGGACCGGTAACAATACCCTTGGCAGGTAATGATGCTGCTGCAAAGGCTAAGGTAGCCGAGCTTGCCGAGGGTATAGGATTTGAAACATCAGATGTTGGTCCGGTGCGTTATGCGCATGAGCTGGAGGGCATGCTGGTTTTATTTGCCAATGCCAGGGCGATGGGTCACACATTCAATTACTACTTTAGAACACCCTTGTAGACTTTAACTAAAATTTTTACCGCAACTGTTTTTCACTAAAACTGCTGCACTCGAATATAAAATAATAAAAAGGATTAGCGTATGGTGGTTTATGGTGTTGCTTTACTGTCAGCTTGCTTGATTGTAGGTATGCTGATTGGCGAAGCGCTGGGCGTCTTGCTGAATGTAGAAGCCAATGTTGGTGGTGTTGGCATCGCCATGCTGTTTCTTGTCATCGCCAGTAATTCATCACGATTTAAAAGCCTCGTTGAAGGGGCCTCCGGAAGAGGTATTGAATTCTGGAGTGCCATGTATATTCCGATTGTTGTCGCCATGGCTGCCAGACAGAATGTTGTTGCTGCTTTTGAAGGGGGTGTACTGGCGATAGTCGCGGGTGTTGCAGCAGTCATCGTCAGTTTTGCGCTGGTTCCTCTGATTAGTAAACTGGGCACAAAAAGCAGTGCTGAAAATAACGAAGTAGACGCCTGATGGACATTCTGGAAACTGTTTTCGTTCGAAACTCGCTGCTGGTTGCCTTTGCTGTAGTTGGTGCAACACTTTGGATTTCCTATCTTATCGCCGATAGACTAACGCATGGCCGTATTCATGGCTCTGCCATTGCAATAACCCTGGGATTGGTTGCCGCTTATTTCGGTGGCAGGTATACCGGTGGCAGTAATGGCGTTGCTGATTTTGCTTATCTTGGTGGAGTTGGATTGATGGGCGGTGGCATGATGCGTGACTTCGCCATTGTTGCCACGGCTTTCGGCGTCAAAATAGGTGAATTGAAAAAAGCTGGCCTGGCTGGCGTTATATCAATTTTTGCCGGTGTTATCGTATCCTTTATCGTTGGCGCGCTAGTTGCCTTGGCATACGGCTATTCCGATCCGGTTGAGATAACCACCATTGGTGCTGGCGCAGTGACTTATATTGTTGGCCCGGTCACGGGTTCTGCCCTGGGAGCCAGTTCGGAAATCATAGCCTTGAGTGTAGCTGCCGGACTGGTCAAATCCATATTGGTAATGATCTTGACGCCTGTGATTGCCAGATTCATCGGCTTGAATAACCCGCAGTCAGCCATGGTGTTTGGCGGCTTGATGGGAACCACCAGTGGCGTAGCTGCTGGTCTGGCAGCAACTGATCCTAAGCTGGTGCCTTACGGGGCGATGACGGCGACGTTTTACACGGGGATAGGTTGTTTGCTGGGGCCTTCAATTTTATTCTTTATCGTCAGAGCCGTAGTCTGAGACATTAAACAGTGCTGACATCGAATGATAATTATAAGCCTGAACATTGGATGCAACGGGCACTTGAGTTAGCCAGATTAGCTGAGGCTAAAGGTGAGGTTCCTGTAGGTGCCGTGTTAGTCAAAGACAATGTTGTTGTTGGTGAAGGATATAATCAGGTCATTAGCTTAAATGACCCCAGCGCCCATGCTGAAATTCTTGCCTTGCGCAATGCTGCTGCACTTTTAAAGAACTATCGCCTGCCACAAACTACCCTTTATGTGACTATTGAACCTTGCAGTATGTGTGCCGGGGCTATTGTACATGCAAGAGTTAAACACCTGGTGTTTGCCACCCCAGAGCCTAAGGCAGGGGCTATCGTGAGCCAGGGATGCTTTCTAGAGAATGCTTACCTGAACCATCAGACAACATATGAGAGTGGTATTCTGGAGCAGGAATGTGCCAGCTTAATCAGTGATTTTTTTAAATTGAAACGGCAGAAATAAAAAAAGCCGGATACTGGCAAACAGTATCCGGCTTTTTGTTATTAAGTTTTAACTAAGAAAACTTATAATGAGAAATCAATAGAGTAAGAAGCTACAAACTTCACATTGTCGTTGTCACGTGGAGCCTGCACAGCGTAGTCTTCTCCAGCACCTCCATCAGCATCAAACTCCAGGTCAGTGGTAGTAACCATGAAGCTGAAGCCGTCTTTGGATACGCTTACGTTATAATCAAGATAACCATTTGAAGGTGTGCCGTTAAAGGCTTCTGCGAAGTCGCCTTCATGGTAACCAATATGAAAACCAATCTCAGTACCGCTTTCCAGTGGCCATACATAATCGGCAGACAAGTATGAAGCTTCAGCAAAACCAAAATCCTGTATATTTCCATCTGGTTTTAAACCTTCATCAGGCTCAGCATTAGCCAGCAGTGAAAGACCTAAGCTGAAGTTACCATAACCGATAGAACCATAAACTTCACCAAAGTCGAAACCGGCCTGGCTATCATAGTTGTAATACAGATAGCCTACGTCATAGCTAAAGCCGCTTGCTTCACCACCAAAGCCGAAATACATATCATGCTCATAAGAATAAACATCGTCTGAGTCATAAGATACGTTGGCAGCCCAAGTACCGGCATAGAATCCGCTTTCGTGGGCATAATCCAGGCCACCTGATACTACCGCCTCGTTAATACTCTGTGTCAGTCCGCGCCAGATGTAGTTATTAGCAATACCTGCATTAGCTGTAACTTCTGCTTGAGACGGAATAGAAGCTGCAAGAGCTGCTACAGAAATAGCTGAAGTAAGCAAAGGCTTTTTAAATTTTTTCAGCAACGATTTATTCATAATTCATTTTCTCCAAGGTTTTAATTGTGTAGCCTGATTATTGTCAGCACTAATTTCCTTAACTCCTGGGTTTCTTATGGAAAGTCCAGTAAAACCCTTTCTCATCCCTGTGAATGCAACGTACTCACAAGCAGATACTGAGCAACACCCGTGCCAAAAATATAAAGTTTATAGATATCAATAAGATAGGCTTTATTTTTAGTTAAGAAATAAAAATATCAGAATAGATGGAAAGGAAAATTCAACTAATTTGGTGCGCGTGCACTAAGCTGGGGCAGTTCAGAAAAGAAGTTTTACAAAAAAAAGCCCGCTGTAGAGCGGGCCTGAAGGGAGGAGTATTCGTAATTAAGCGATAGCGGGTCGTTGTGAGCTTTCGATTGTGCCTTTCACGTCACTTTTTTTTTTGAAGTTCACGGATAGCAGGAAGTGCTGCTTCCAGGGCATCTTCAAGCGTCTCAAAGTGCCCACTTTGGGGTAAATGCTCATCGGCTTCGAGTGCTTCCAGCACAGAAAGCACTTCCGGGCTCATGTCGCATAAATAAATAAGACGTCCGCTGGCAACGGCATCCCTGGCAACAGTTTCAATTGCCAGTGCAGAAGATACATCCAGTTTTGTGACACGCTCAAAGTCCAGAATCAGTACTTTTGCTCCGCCAGTGGAAAGAATGGATCGCGCGTGATGTCCCAGGTCGGCAGCTGCACCAAAACTCATTGGGCCGCTGAAATCAAATACAATCACATCATTGCCGGCTTCATCCAGCAGTTCCAGTTCACGCGCAGTGGCATTGTGCCTGACGGTGTGAATAGAACGGATGCGTTCAGTCTGTTCTTTGGCAACCTGATGCACGAAATACAGGGAAGCCATAACAACGCCCGCTCCAACTGCGGTGATTAAGTCAACGAAGACGGTCATACCAAATACCATTAACATCAGCCCCAAATCCCAGCGTGGGCCACGATGGGCATTTTTGAGATAACTCCAGTCAATAATGTCCAGGCCAACTTTTAACAGAATACCACCCAGCACAGCATTGGGTATTTGTGCTGCCAGAGGGCTAAGGCCAAGCACGATCGCCAGCAATACCAGCGCGTGGATCATGCCTGATAAACGGGTTTTACCACCAGTACGGATATTGACCACCGTACGCATGGTTGCTCCGGCACTGGCAGTACCGCCGAACAGGCCGGCAACAGCATTACCGATACCCTGGCCAATCAGTTCACGGTTACTGTCATGACGGGTACGGGTCATGTTATCAGCAACCAGTGAAGTTAATAAGCTATCGATGGCACCCAATAAGGCAAGAACAAAAGCTGCTTCCAGCACCAGGAAAATAGCGTCCTGGTTAAAGATAGGCAGAGTAAAAACGGGCAAGCCGCTTGGCACTTCACCCAAGATAGGCACACCACCAACTGCCACACTAATCAGCGTACCAATAATCAATGCTGCCAGGGGGCCAGGAATATAAGCAGCCAGTTTCTTGGGCCATTTATACGCGATCGCCAGTGTCACAAGCCCTAAGACTAAAGCCATAGGGTTGATTGCAGCCATTGCGGCAGGTGCACTAAGTAATGCATCCACGGTACCTGCTGGTGAAGGATGGCCCAGTAAGGGACCAATTTGCAGAATGATAATGATCCCACCAATACCGCTCATAAAACCACTGATGACGGGATATGGAACCAGGCGAATAAACTCGCCAAGCCTTAAAAATCCCATGATGACCTGTATTACCCCGGCAAGGAAAATTGCGGTGAAAATCAGTGCAGCTTCACCTTGAATGCCAGGAATGCTGGCAAGACTGGCTACCAGGCCGGCGACTACTACGGTCATAGGACCAGTAGGCCCCGTTATCTGTGCTCCCGTGCCGCCAAAGAAAGAAGCAAAAAAGCCAACAATAATTGCGCCATAGAGGCCTGATATGGGTCCTAGTCCTGACGCAACACCCATTGCCAGCGCCAGGGGCAGTGCAACAACCCCGGCAGTCAAGCCGCCATAGATATCACCTTTTAAATTGCTTAAATCAAACTTGAACATAAATTTACCCTAATCAATTATGTTGTTAATGATGGTTTCAAAAGAAAACTATTAGTTCACAGCCTGTTTTTTGCCATGGATAAGTTCGTAATAACGATCTTCGACTGGGACAAAGCTATGTTTTTCTTCATCATAAGCACGTACTGTGCCCGCTGCGATGTCATAAACCCAGCCATGAATTTCCACCTCACCACTGGCCAGTTTGGCTGCCACGGCAGGGTGCGTTCGCAAATGAGTCATTTGCAGTAGCACATTTTGCTCAGTGACTTCCGGAAGATGGTCTTCACAAAGTTCGCCGTGACGACCCTCAACTGCAGCAATTGCCGCACGGGTATAGGAAAGCCAGCTGGCGACACTTGGCAGAGCCCCCAGAGATTCAGGTTTCATTGCGCCTTTCATGGCACCGCAATCGGTGTGACCACAAACAATAATGTGCTCAATACCCAGCGCGGCAACACCAAACTCGATAGATGCCGTCATACCGCCGATGACATCACCATAAGGCGGAACAATATTGCCGGCATTTCTACAGATAAAAAGGTCGCCGGGCTCAGAATGTGTGATCAGGTTAGGATCAATTCGTGAATCGGCGCAAGTAATCAAAAGCACTTCAGGAGACTGCCCGTTTGCCAGGGTCTCGAACAGTTCTTTACGCTGATCATAGCTTTTGTTTTTGAACTCTTTTAAACCCGAAATAATTTTTTCCATCGATTACTCCCTTAAATAATTGTGTAGTAAACAGTCGTTGAGGTTAAATATAGTGATTATTTACATAGGAATAAATATAATAAGTGATAGGAATAACCTTTCATATGAAAGAGGAAGTGAAATGTCGGGCAAAGAAATCTCCTTAAAGCAGCTTCGTTATTATTCGGTTGCTGCGCGCCATAACAGTCTGCGTCAGGCAGCGCGTGAGCTTAGAATTTCCCAGCCTTCGCTCAGTGCACAGTTAAGTGGGTTGGAAGAAGCGCTGGATGTTGAGTTATTTGAGCGCAACCGTAACGGTATTTTTCTGACGCCTTTGGGTAGGGACTTATTAAAGGAAACTAACACAGCCATCCAGGCGGTAAATGCGATTGCCGAGTCAGCAAACTTTGCGGCTAAGGGTCCTACAGGAACTTTTCGCTTGGGTGTTACACCGTCGATAGGACCCTATGCCTTGCCCTGGATTTTGCCAACCATCCATAAGCAATATAAAAATATGAAGCTTTTTGTGCGAGAACAAGTGTATACCGATCTGGCTCATGGTCTGCTGGATGGCAAATATGATCTGATATTTACTACCTTACCCCTGGAGGATCCTGCAATTACAGTGATGCCATTGTTTAGGGAACCCATTTATCTGGTGACCAGTAATACACACCGCTTTTCAAAAGAAAAAT
>Ga0255760_10000192_pt1 | contig 60443 bp, 47 predicted proteins | sample 071ome_25_FD_179960 | JGI IMG/M metagenome (GOLD analysis project Ga0255760, IMG submission 179960) | Coastal salt marsh microbial communities from the Groves Creek Marsh, Skidaway Island, Georgia - 071410BT metaG (version 2) | ecosystem: Environmental > Aquatic > Marine > Intertidal zone >...
CGCTTCCTCGATCGGCGAGAACACGTCCAAACCCGGCTGCCCGGGCACCCAGGCACCGTTGATAAAGTGCCCCGATTTAACCCCCCACGCTTCTAACATCGCTCAATCTCTGCGGACCTTAGCTGCCCTTCAATTTACAACGAATCGACTCGACACGCCCGCGACAAATGGGCCCAAAGCAAACCTAAGGGCCTAAATTTTCTCAAATTAATGACTCTATGCGCACACACAAAAGCGCACTACACTAGTGCAACTAGTCCCCAGCAAGGGCGAGTATGGCCAAGAACAATGCTGTGCCTCGGGCCCTAGCGGCGGGGGCCGCGATGGTCGCGACCTTGGTTTTTTGCGGCGTCGAACTGCTCTTCGCGCTCAATGCTTGGCTCGCAGGGGCCTCGGAAACGCAGGGCGCCTTTGCCTACCTTGCCCTGGGGAAGCTAGAGCCCCTTCCCTACCCCCCTAGCTTGGTCATCCAGCGAAATCTGATGTGGCTCGCCCTCGCGTTTTTGGTTGGCCCTGCGGTGCTTTTTCGTCGCTTTGTCCGACCCGCCCTGGCAGCGGCAACGCTTCTCCTGTTCGGCAGCGTGATTCTTGATATCGCTCTTGGCGCATCCACGTTGAAGCCCGAACCCGCCCTAGGTTTTTCCTGGGACATGCTCACCCGAGGCTTGGCAGGCCTCTGAAGCCTGCTGGCCCTTCTCACCTACGAGGGAGAACCCAATCGGTTTCTAACTTGGCAAAACGGCACCCGAGGCCTGCCACCGTTCGATGCACGGGTGCTGGTCCTCCTGGGATGCTCGGCGCTTTATATGATCGCCCTGGTAGCGAAGGGTCATTTTCTCATTCCCGCCCTTACGCCGCAGGTTCCCAGCCATGATCTTGCGTTCATCGACAGCGCTCTCAGTTGGCGGGCCCTCTTCGTCCTGGGCCTGACGATCCTTGGGCTCGTCAGCTGGGCTCGAGACTGGCATTTCCGCACCGTGATGGCAGGCCTTGCATTCGTGTCCCTCGCTAACCTCGGCTTCGACATTCCCCTCTATCTCATGGCCACCGCGAGCAGCGCCCCAGCGCTCTTTGCGCTGATGCTGCTCCTTCGCCTAAGCGTGTTGGGCCTTCTCTTTGACTTCGCATTGCCGGGGGGCAACGCCCGCGGAGGGGAAGCCAACATGACCACCCATCGCGACCGTCCCCCGTTGTCGAGGGAGGAACTGGAGGCCCTGGGCGCCATTGCTCAGCAAGGGGCGCCCAGAGCGTCCATAGGCCTCCGCTTTATTCTCGGCGCATGGGCCACAAGCCTTTTTATTGTCGTGAGCGCCCTCCCAGCGCTGGCCCTAGGCGCCGCGCGAGTGCTGGGGCTTGAGGATCTCATCGCAACCCTTGAAAGCATCGACACGCTAAGGGCCGGCATCTACCTCTTCGGTGGCGCCCAGGAGCTGCTCTGACGAAGCCTGCTTGTCGTCGTATTAGCCCTTAGCTTCGCCTTTACGCACACCTTAAACCGAGGCACGCGGGGGGCAGCCTTTCTCTTAACGGGCTATCTCACCGCAACCCTAGCCCTTGATTTATTCGCCGTGGGCGCAAGCAGCCTCTCCCTGATCCCCCAGGTCGCCCTCTTCGCCGCCATGGGAAAGCTTTCCCTAATCGTTACCTTAACGGCCTTCACGCGCCGCTACGAAACCCTATTCAACAGCACCCTGCGCCCGGCGCAGCGCGGGCGACTCAGCGCCTTTCTCCAGGCAGCCTGGGGAAGACGCACCATCGACGAGCTGTTCCTCGGGCGCATGCACCTGGCTTTGCTCATTGGCCTGTTCTACTTTTTTCGCCTGGGCTTTCCCGAAGCGAGCTTCTACGAAAACTCTGGCCTTGACCCTAGCCGCACCGCAGGCATCACCACCGCACGGGCCAAATTTGGACTAGGTCCCTAACAAATTCTCGAGGGGAAAAATTCAGCTATCGCCCAATCGAGACTGTTCGGGCGGAAGCTCGTCAAAACAATTCTCAGGGCCTCTATCTAATAGAGCCGTTGGGCTATCTGTTACCGTCTTACTACACAATAAATTGCGTGATGCTTCGCCGACGGTTGCGAACCAAGGTGACGAACGCCACTCTAATCAACAACCTTCCGATCCTCGTCCGTGTATGATCGTCTGGGACTATTGAACGCAGAAAGAAACATGCCTTCACTATCACAGTACACAAGAAAGGCTCCGGGAATTGCGCTTGCAGGAATTCTGGCTGCATCCGATTCCGTCTTCTCAATGGGCGAAAAAGAGCTTCTTGAACGGCTGCTTGACCAACTCGCAGAGCATCCGTCCAGCTATGTCTCTAAAGAATTAGAAAGCCTGCGAACAATCTTCCCAGGGCTGGGCACCTACGACCTGGTTCAGAAACTTGCGGATCTCATCAAACACGAGCTCTCGATATCTTCCTCAGCAGAATCTCCTCGCCTAAAGATAACCTTAATAGCAAAAGAGCTAGGTAGGCTTTTAGATGAAGAGGAATTCCTTTTTTGGATCGCGGTCGCCTGGTGGGTTTCACACGGCGATTCGACCGACTCCAGTTTCTCTCAAAAGGCAGATGAAATTGAAGAAAAGGCGATACTCGAGACAATCGTTGCTTACTACGGGGACCCTTCCTTGGATCCAAAGTCAACACTAGCGATGGCAAAGAGCCTTGCGGAGAAGCTCCTTGTCTGACTTTTAGGTACAGAATTTCGCTATTTTTTCTAAAAGACCCGGCAGGTTTACCGGCTTAGTATCGAAATCGTCTGCGCCCGCCGCAAGCGCTTTCTGCTTATCAGCCTCAAGGGCATGGGCAGTGAGGGCGATTATCGGAATTTTCTGAAGAGATGGATCTGCTTTAGCTTCGCTCGTAGCTGTCCATCCATCCTTGACGGGCAATCCCATGTCCATGAGGACGAGGTCTGGCTTCAGCTCCCTCATCTTCTCTAAGCCCTCTTGGCCATCAAAAGCCATAGCCACCTCGAAACCCTTCCTAATGAGGCGCCGGGACAACATGTCTCTGTTCATTTCATTGTCTTCAACAATGAGGATTAACGTCGCCACAAGTTAGCTCCCTATGAATAAATTTGATGGCCCATTACAACAAGTTTCGTTCCGGGGTCTGACGGAACAATCTGGTGCTCGGTGATCATCGAAACGTCACCACTGAGATTGAGAAACGCGATAGGGATCTCGCTCGAGCGTTGCGCCTGAAGCAATAGAGACGCTACGGACAGTGGGTCCTCTCCAGAAAGATAGTCAGATACATCGTTGATTGCGATCTCTACCCCTCCCGCGCTTAGCAGTTCCTTGAAAACGGGATGAAAATCTGGGGAAATAGCAAGCTCAGCCATTTGCCGACCAATCCATTTTTCTCGTACCAGCACCGTATCCACGCCATAGCTATCGAGAAGGCGGCCCGTTGACTCAGTCTCGACTTCCGCAAAAACCGATGGCCGCCTCTCCTTGTTCCCTGCTCTAAGTACGGCCTGAAAATCATGAAAGAAGCCAAGGGTTTTGCTATCGGCCTCAACTACGCTGAGCTCATCATCAGCTAACAAAAATGCCGCATCGATGTCCTGCAATTCGACCATTTCAAGCAGACCCTCCGTGAAAAAGTGCGCCCTAATGACGCTAAGCCTCACCCGTTCTCCACCAGAATCCGAGCTAGGGTTTATGGAGTCTGTGTGTGACTGACCACTGATTTCGGCATTTCCAGAAGGTGCGGCAAGCCAAACAATTTCCACCCCGGCTGGTGAATGAGCCGACAACTCAGAAATTAGAATAGGAACGCAATCACTATTTCCGTGAATCAGCACCTTGGAGAAACCCTTCGCCGGACGGGCAGCCACAGCTCTCGGCGGCACCGTTTCACACAGCTCAGCCAACTCAACCGGTTTGTTCGCAAATCCAAACCAAAAGATCTCGTCACCTTCTTCGATTTCGTAATCACAGGGCGGATTTAGGACAAGCTTCGCCTCGCTTCCTGCCTCGAGGGGCGGAAGGAGCACGCCAAGGGGTACATGCGAGACCGAAGCGGACAGCAAATCAGAGAAGAAGACGCCCTCCAACCCAACGCTACTCTTTCGCTGAGCGGCAAACTGGCCAGAAAGAAAGAGCTTTTCAAAAACGACCTCATAGCCATCGAACCGTGCGCACTGAAGTAGGGTCTTGCTAACTAGCTCTCTCTCCGAAACGTAAGGAACGGTCCCATGATTAAACCCCCCGATAGACCTCAGGCTCTTGTGATCGCAGAGCTCTAAGACAACGGTGTGCTCTCCCAACTTGCGATTCGGGAAGAGAACATGCAGTGACCGCATCATTACAAAATCAGAAATTGTCCTGGCAGGGCCTTCCTGCAGAAAGATAACTCCCCTAGCGCGCTTAAAGGATGCTCGCTCAAGATCAGAGGGTTGAATCACCTCGCCTCGAACGGGATAAATCGATGCTCTTGAGGCATCGACGTTCGCCTCTCTGAGGCTTTGACGAATTATCTGGCCAGGGAGTTTGGAAAAAACGACAAACGAATCAGCACCGCGCGAAAGTAGAGCCCGAAGCACAGGAATCAGCCGTGGCCCAAATCCTACGAGAATATAATGGCCATCCAATCGAGTTACGTCGGCCGAGTCTCGAATATCAAGCACAACAGTCTGGATCCCCGAGGCAATGAAACCGATTAGAGCTCCAACAAGCGCAAGCCCTATCACCGACAGTGCCAAGGAGAGACCACGCACAGCGGGCGGGTTACTCCAATCCTCACTAAGAGAGCCGGTGTCAATTGCTCGCGCAAACGCCCAGTAGAGGCTCTCCCATAATCCGATCGAATTTTCGCTTGCGATGAAAAGAAAAATACCGCCCGTCAAACTTACGATCACTACTATGAGGGCAAGAAAAGCAAACGGCGCGCCAGGCTTTTGAGACGTGTAGAGAAGCAGGCTTTCAATTATCCGCCTCAACTTACGTTGTCCTTAAAGTTTCATTGACCTCGGCGAGTAGATGGAGAAGCTCAGAATCAGCGCTCTTAGGCACAAATTTGCAACCGAGCTCTACAAGCTTTCCCTTAACCGTTTCGTCAATATCAAGCGCGGAGTGAATTACCACTCTTTGAAGCATCTCGGGACGAGCGTCACGGAGAAGCCGAAGGTAATCGAACCCGTCTATTCCGGGCATCATCAAATCAAGTATGACTAGATCTATGCTGTGCTCCGCGATGGAAAGGTTGAACCCTTCCTCACCATTGATCGCAGATAGAACCTCGGCGCCTAAGTCGCTGACGTTTCTTTCAAGAACTTCCCGGGTCCTCTCATCGTCTTCGATAATCAAAACCCTTTTTCCGTCTAGTCCTGACCCGAGCACTGTTCTAAGTGTCGTAGCAAGCTGCTCCTTGCCCACTGGCTTGGGTAGGGTTGCACGTGCACCAAGCGCTGCGCCCGAAGTAAGGTCATCGATCATAGAAGACACAACTACGGGAATATGTTTTAACGCCGGAAGACTGCGAAAGTGGGAAAGAACTTCCCATCCAGACCTGTCGGGAAGCATGATATCTAGAATGATAAGGTCGGGTTGAAGCTCCAAAGCCATCTCGATTCCCTCCGACCCAGTACCAGCCGAAAAAATCTGAACAGCTCTTTGCTCCAACTGGCGCCTCAGGATCTCGTGAACATCCTGATCGTCGTCGATCACCAAAACAGCCCATCGAGATCCATCTACAGGCTGCTGCTCTCCTACCGAAACTGCACCTTCAGAATTAGGAACAGAGAATGAGCGTGGGAACGTGAAACCGAAAGTAGAGCCTTTCCCAAACTCGCTCTCGACCCAAAGATCGCCGCCCATCAACTCGACTAGCTGCTTAGTGATCGACAGCCCCAAACCGGTTCCACCAAATTTTTTGGTGGTATCAGCCTCAGCTTGAGAAAAGTCATCGAAGATCCTTGCCATTTGGTCTTCGGTCATTCCAATGCCAGTATCACGAACCAAAATTCTTACCAGGCCAGATGGAGTTTCATCTGTTTCGACCTGGACATGCCCATTTTCTGTAAACTTGCACGCATTCGAGATCAAATTGAGTAAAGCCTGACGCACTCGGGTCTCATCATTAAATACCGTCCCGATCACTTTCTCCTGATTAAAAGTGATTCGGTTCGAATTCTTCGATGCCAAGGCAGCAGAGACATTCGACACCATCTGAATCAGATTTTCATAATCAAATTCAGAAGCAAAGATTTCTAGCTTCCCGGCCTCAATCTTTGAGAGATCAAGAATGTCGTTTATTAGCGATAACAAATGCTTTCCGGAATCGATGATTTTTCTGAGATCATCTGTCATCGATTCGAGGCCATCATCCTCGGCCTCCTCTAGCAGAAGCTCGCTATATCCAATGATGGCATTGAGCGGTGTACGAAGCTCATGACTCATGTTCGCTAAAAACTTGCTCTTCGCCAGGCTAGCTTCCTTCGCTTCGTCTCGAGCCCCCTCGAGCTCCGCTGTCCGGGCCTCGATAAGAGAGACGACCTGGCCGGACATCCGCTCAAATGCAGTCCGCAATAGCTCCGTCGACGAACGTTCCCTGCTTCCTAAGCCATCATCGTTGGCTCCAGAGGCAGGCTTCATAGCCTCACTCATCTTCTCGATGTCTTCGAGCAAGAGCGTCCTAGCGCTGCCCTCGAGTTGATTTGCCAGAGTAGTCATTTTCTCAATAACAATTTGATCGCGCTCTTGCCGGTCATGCTTTATGGCAGCCTGTAGCTCTTCTAGCTCCCGAAGCTTTCTGCTGTATAGCCGCAAAGCATGTATCAATTTCCCGACCTCATCGTCCCTTGCTAAAAAAATTGACGATGGGCGCTTAATCTCCGCGACTATCTCGCCATCCGTAAGCCGCTGGAGGATTGCAATCGCATAATCGAGACCTCTAAAGACCGATCGTTGAACAAGGTAGACAAGACCGATTAGAAGACAAATTGCGGCAGCAGTAGTCAATGCAACCAAGGAATTTAACTCGGACCGAGCTGTCGCTAGGGACGAAATGTCACGCACCACTGCCAAGTACACGGGCGGGCCGGAAAAGTCGGCGCTTAATGGCACTTTAAACGCGGAAACGCCACGAGCTAAGTCCCTTGCCTCTACTTGATTTCGGGGACCCACCGATAACACCTCAGAAAGCTCGTGTTCTCTCGAGCCCTCCTGATAGGAGGAGCTCAGATTCACGATAAGGGTCTCCGTCAGCCCAAGCTCCTCAGAAAAACTCAAAACAACATCCTGAGCAGCAAGACCGAGCTCCACGAAGACAAACTCATCTCGAGAAAGGGAGGTTTGGAAAGTCTTTACTAAAAAGTAGTCCTCCCGATCGCCTCTGGCGTGAACGGAGAATCCGGTCCAGTCCCCATCCTGAGAGGCCAATCCAGGAAAATTCTCGCCTACATAGCCGTCGGAAAGATAAAACGGCGAGCCCGTCTGAGAACAAGGATTCGAAGAACGTAAGAAAACGGATTTGTAACAGTAGAGGGATTGAGCGGCCGATGAATCCCAGATCCGAACGTAAGAAATTTGCCGTCTCTGCATTCCCGGACCAAAAAACGCTCGAAGAAGGTTCCTTCCCTCGTCATCTAGCTGTTGGCCCGACAAGCCCCTAGAAACGGGATTCTTAACTACACCTCCCGAAACTTTCCCACTCTCATTCGTAAAGTACGAGGAGCCGCCCAGAACACCGAAATTAAAGTCGAGCGGATTTGGATTATCTGGATTCCAAAACGGGGCCCTATCGCCAGAAACGTCGAAAGGCTCAAACTGCAGCGACTTTCGTTCTATCGCCTGCTGCCAAGCAGCTCTATAGATTTCCCACTGGGCTTGGGCATACGAATTTTCGGCAGCTTTTTCACGCTCCGAGGCGCCAGTCCAAACTATGGCAGAAGCCAGAAGGGTCGAAGTGACAGCGAGCCCAATTAGCTTTGTTTGTATCTGCACGCCCCACCCCCTTAAAGATCTCTCGCGACTGAAACAAGCTCCTCGACAAGGTTGTACTGAGCCGGCTCGTGCTGAGTTAACACTATCCCGCCTCGCTTCTGGTCGGGGATATACCAGAACAGGGTGTTCGCTAGACCCCACCAAAAGATGTAGTCAATTTCTTTAGACCCGTCGTCCTTTAGCTTTATCGCTGAGGCAAGGGAAAAGCTAAGATTTTCTCCATGACGCCCAAAACTGCCGACAAGCGGATCAGGACCAAAGGAGTCTCCGAGCTGATCGGTTAGGAAGAACTGCGTCCATATTTCCTTTTCTAAGAACTGACCGCCACCCGATGTCGCAAAATCCTTTAAGAAAAGCGAGAGAAACTTTTCAAGATCTCTAGCGCTCGAGAGGAGCCCAAGAGTCGGACTTTTCCAGGAGTTTCTCTCTACCCCAATGTTTTTCTGCTCCGCAGGCAGAGCAGGATGTGGCTGAATCAATCGGAATTGTCCAGGAACCGGGTAGGTAGGAATCCGATTGGTATAGAGCTGCGCTAGGCGATTCTGCTTTTCTGAAGGAACGTCAAAGACAGTGTCCCTCATGTCTAACGGATCAAAGACGAGTTCTTTCAGCGCTCGGTCAAGGGGCATCTCTGTTCGGAGTTCAATGATTCTTCCCAAGACCTCATAGCTATGGGAATACAGGAAACGATCTGATGGGCCGAAAGAGTTGGTTACCAAATCTTCTGCAACGCCGGCCAGGAAAATTTGACCATTGCCCGAGATTAGCCTCTCGATTGAGATGTCGACGCCCGAGGTTGATCCCTGCCTTGTCCCGTTGTACGACCGTCCCTGAGCCTTCGCTTGGATACCCGCCGTGTGACGAAGGAGATCCCTCACCGTACTGCCGCTACGAAGACCGCCGGCTTCGGAATGGCGGTCCAGCGCTACAGGGCCGATTGGGAAAAACCTGCTAACCTCCTCGTCGAGGCTAAGCCTTTCTTGCTGAACAAGCCTTGCTACTGCCAACGAGACCAACGGTTCGGCCATCCAGGTGATAGCGAACAGTGAGTCCTTGCTTGGAGGACTACTTGAATCGTCTCGAATTACGCCTGCAAAGGCTTCTGCAGAGACGTTATCGTCTTCAATCGTTGTGAGTAGATATCCGGGGATGAACGTGGACTCAAGGATCGGGTCCAGCACGTTCCGAAACGGCTGAAGCTCCCCCTCTGAACCGAGAGCGGGACCCGCCGTCAAGAGCAGCAGGGTTAGACAGAGGTAACGTCCGGCAAACCTCTTTAAAGCGCTGGTCATGTCAATCTATCCCGACTTATTTTCTTTCGAAGGCTAAGTCAACGGCCTGCTCTATGTCCTCGATAACGTTGTACCTTGGTGGGGAGATGTGGGAGAAAAAGAGGCCCGCAATCTGCTTTTCTCGGTCAATCCAAAAGAAGGTGTTAGCTGCGCCACCCCAAAACGCGTAGTCGGAAGCACCTGATCCATCGGCCTCTAACTTGATGCCGAAGCCGCCAGCGAATTGCATGAACTGCGCGGACGGTCCAAAAGCTGCCTCAAATGCCTCAAGTCCTAGATCAGGCATGAGGTTGGTAAAATGAAGCTTCACCGTTTCAGCGCTGAGTATTCTAACCCCCCCCAGCTCACCTCCAAGCGCAATCGCTGACGCGTACCGTAAGTAGTCCGAGGCAGAGGAGAAAAGCCCTCCACCGCCACTCTCTCTTCGACCAGGGCGCCCAAGATATTCGAAGGGTATCCCGAAGTAGGGTGTCTCACTTATCTTCCATGATGGCTGTCCCGAAAGACTTGAGGGAGCAGCATTGTTTATGTCTTCAGGGGCATATACGTGCACGAGCCTGTTTCGCTTCTCCTCCGGGACCCAAAAATCCGTGTCCTTCATTTCTAGGGGCCCGGTAATGTTTTCCCTAATAAACTGCGATAACTTCTGCCCCGAAACCTTTTCTATCACTGCCCCTAATATGTCGACCCCCATTGAATAGTTGAACGATTCTCCGGGATGGGCCACGAGCGGAACCTGGCTGATGGTTTCGATGAACTCATCGAGGGTAGGCAAAGCCATCATGCCGAGTTCGTCATAGAGTTCAGCGACGTCGCCTACCCCAAGAACGGCTGGCGGATAAGTGAAGCCAGCCGTGTGGGTAAGGAGGTGTCGGATAGTGATATCAGTTTTAGCGGGCTCAAATGCCGCACTCATATCACCGCCGGGGGCCACCATCATAAAAGCAAACTGGGGAAATATGTCCTTAAGCTTGGTCTCCAAGCCGAGTTGGCCACGCTCAATGAGCTGGAGGACAGCGGTAGAAACTATTGGTTTTGTCATCGACGCAATCGCGTAGATTGAATTTTCGTCGACTTCCCGGACTGCCGTTATGTCCACGTAGCCTGCGGCTTCAGAGAAGATCGTCTCACCATTTTGCGACACCATGATCACATAGTTCGGGATCATGCCAGCGCCATATAGTCGCTTTGGAATCTGATTAATCCCCGGAATCTCTTTAGAACCTGCCCCATTTGCCGACACCGAGGAAATCGCCAGCAAGATCAGAGATAGTCGACGGATCGCTTTATTCATTGCCAGTACCTTTTTTATGGCCGACACCTGTCATGAACATACCGTAGGAGGGGTGAAACCTCTATGGGGGTTTGCTTGTCGACGGTACGAGCCGTTCAATTGAAGACGGAGTTACAGTGGCTGTAAGGAGTTCTTTCAGATTCGGCGGGGCTACCGTCCGTCAGCGAGGCTTCTTCCATCTGTTCGTTTCTCCAAACTTTAGACTTTTCGCTTCGCAAGCTACCTGGTTACTTTCTTACGCATTAACAGATGTTCGAACTGACCGATCCTGATCAGGCCTCTCTGGTGCCATCTCTGTCCACGCAATGCGGCGCCAGCTCTGGCGTTGCGCGGATTTACACCTGGTAGTAGTACAAGTACTAGCATGGGCATTCGATAAGTATCTGGACCGGCACCAGCTTTGGGGCTGGAGCCGGCCAGGGACAAGCGTTGGTATATGCGTGGGCAGAAGCATGTCACGCATTTATGCCCACTCATTTGTTGCTAGGGCTGTGCCCCCTAGGGCTAAAGCCCTCTAGCCTCAAAAGCATCTTCTTCATTGTCCTCGGGGTATGCGGATCCGAGAAGACGATCGATTATCGAGTACCACATTTGCTCAGGTAAGCTCGTACCCTGATGGTCATGCATGACCAGCTTCACCGAAGCCATGTATGGGCCGCCTTTCGCCCAAACCGACATCGGAAAGCGATCGAGTCTTGTAACCCTCGGATGCGTTGGATGGCATCGATAGAAGTCTTGGAGGAAAAAGCCGGTTTGAGCAACGATCTTCATCTGGCCCCCCTCTGTCTTTCCAAAGCCTGGGTACCACCGCTCCAGAAGGACCCCGTCGAACTCTTTACGTTCGACGACGGCAAATGTCATAAGAAGCTTGTCTTGCCCCATAAAGGGCGTGATTTTGGCGCCAAGGTAATCGACTAGATAGGTACCGGCTGGAATCTGAGGACGAACAGTATTTTCTTCGGTCATTCCATAGTCTCCATAGAGCTAAAAAGGGTCTATTTCATGTTCTTTTGGGGGGTAGTGAGGGCATTTGAAAGCATGCCGCCACCCTCCCCTGGACAAACCGCGTGTTGCGCTAGGAAGAAGCCCAAAAGGGCTCTTTTCAGGCAAAAACCACCCCTCTTTTTGGTCACACTTGGTTCTCGGATAATTCCTTCGAATAATCTGCGTCGTTTGCGGCCGCTAGATCGCACCTTGGAGAGCTCTGCGGACGAAGAGGCCACGGCGGACATTTCGTTGATGAGCAGTCCGTCACTTGCCTGCGCCAGTGCCGGTGGAAGTCCTCGTCAACAATGCATTCAATGCAGAAGGCGGCTATGCGATTTTTTGGTGTGTTTAGGTTTATGTAGTGATTCAAAAGCTCGGCTTTCGATCTCTTCATGGTTCTAATGCTCCGAATAAGCAATAGGATCCCGTCCTGATGGGCTTACGCCCCGCCAGGGATACCTTTTGGTTTACCTCACTCAGTGAGGTCTCAATTGGAAGGTCCGGAGCTGGGCCTTAGATTGGGACTGATGCCATCAAGCTCACTAGGGTTTCTGGCAAGCCAGATCACCAAATCTTAGGGGCCTCTAAGTCCGGAACATTAAGCAGAGTCAGTCCCTTGCTGACTCCACTAGCTGCTCAATATCTGTCGAGCGCCAGAATCGAGCTCTACCTTTCCCCAAGGATACGGGCTTAGGGAAACGGCCTTCTCGAACACCCTCCCACCAAGTCGTACGGCCGACGGGGATAATAGGCGTTACCTAAGGGTCATCAGGTGATCCAATGATTTGTTTCAGTCTAAGCAATTTCATAGTCAGGACCTCATACTGTGTGTGAGACGCCCGTTGCCTTTGCCATCGTTATCATTCAATGCGGTTTCTAAAGGACCCGCTTGATGAAAGGTTAATCGAGCATATGCGGGGGAAGGCAAGGCAGTTATGCGCTGTAGCTAGGCTAGCGCAAGCTATTTTTTGGCCATTATTGCCTTGGAGTTTCTATCAGCCGGCCCATTCTGACTTGAGCCGCTCGAGGTAATCTGACCACCTCTGCATCATCTCTGAGCCCTGCTTTATGAAGTTTGTCCGGTTGTATGCGCGGCCATTCGGGTCACGAACTGCATGGGCTAGCTGGTGCTCGATAAAGTCATAACGAACACCAAGTTCCTCTTCCAGCAAGGTACGGGCTGTGGCGCGAAAACTGTGAGGCGCGTACAGAAACCCTAGCGACCTTATTGCCGCGCGGACCGCGTTTTCACTTAGACACCGTGAACCACCTCGCGCACTCGGAAATACAAACCTCTCATTTCCTGTGAGTTTCCTGAGCTGGACTAGGATTTCAGTAGCCTGGCTGGAGAGAGGGACCGTATGGGAAACACCCATTTTCATTCGCTCGCCCGGGATATTGATAAACCCATCAGAGACGTCGGCCCACTCAAGTTTGCGGAGCTCTCCAGGGCGCAGAAAGAGAAGCGGCGTGAGCTGCAAAGCAGCCTTTACGACCGAGGATCCGCTTTAGGCATCGAAGGAGCGCAACATCAGCCCGAGCTCACCCGCGTCTAAACAAGCCCGGTAGTGCTGAGCTTTAACCGAGGGCAAAGCACCTCGCAGATCCGCTGTGACATCCCGAGAAGCACGACAGGTGGCTACGGCGAACCTCAGCATCTGACTTAGGTAGCCCTTAACCCTGTGGGCGGTTTCGAGGCGACCCGAATCAATAATCGGACGAAGACACCCGTCCAAGATAAAGTGGGGGGTTAGTTGACCGATCGATGCACGCCCAATCGATGGAAGAACCCACTTTCTGAGACGCTTTTCTACGGAGATCCGGTGGCCATTTTTCCAATGGGCGTTGTGTTTGACCCACTCTTCCGCCAGCGATTCAACAGTTGCGCTCCTTCCAAGAGCGTCATCTCGACCTTGGGCCTTAGGATCCCTTCCTTCCGCAACGACCTTCCTCAGCTTCACAGCGGACTCACGAGCCTCACTAAGCGTGACCTCTGGGTAATTTCCGATGCGATCCTGATCTTGGCGCTTATCTGGCTTTCGGTATCTGAGGTACCAGGTTTTTGTTCCCGAGGGCTCGACCCAAAGGGAGAGGCCGCGATGATCGGCCACCTTCTGGCGGCTCATTGATGGCTTTAACGATCTGACTTTCGCATCCGTCAACAAGTGCTGTGTCTCCTCGCAGGACAGTACCCACACGAGCGGGACCAGTACCCACATTCATACCCACAGAATTGTTGGATTATAGCGGACGAACACAGGCCAGAATGGACTGTAAAATGCTGTTATTAGTGGAGATATTCTGGATTCAGAACAGCTTCGAACGAAGCCGGACACTAGGATGGTGGGCCCACCAGGACTTGAACCTGGAACCAACGGATTATGAGTCCGCTGCTCTAACCAATTGAGCTATAGGCCCGGAGCTCCGGAGTATAACGCCCCGGCGCAATGGCGCCACGATCCCCGGTCCCTAGAGCAGTCCTCCGCCGAAGGGGGGCGGCAATTGACAGCGCTGTCATTTCAGCGCTCAATAGCCTTCCGAGTGCTTCAAAAAACCGCCCCCCGATGCTGGCGGCAAGGCACGGAATTTTCAGGAGGCCACCATGGGGCACCTCGCGCTAGAAAGCCTCGGGCAGGACCGGGACGCCGTAAAAGAAGCCTGCGGCACCTTCGCGTTGACGCCCGCGGCGCCGCCCCGGGAAGACGTTCCGCACCTCTTTCTGGACCCGGACCATCGATTTCAAAGATTTTTGGGCATGGGCGCCGCCATTACGGACGCCAGTGCAGAGGTCTTTGCCAAGCTTCCGGAAAAGGCTCAGCGCGCCCTTCTGAAGGCCTGCTGGAGCCCCACGGAGGGCAACGGCTATCGCTTTTGCCGAACGTCTATCCATAGCTGCGATTTTTCCTCGGCCAGCTACACCTACTGCGACGACGGCGACGACGAGCTGAAAAGCTTTTCCATTGCCCCGGACCTTCGCTATCGCATTCCCATGATTCAAGCCGCGCAGAAGACCAGCGGGGGAAGGCTCCAGCTTCTTGCGAGCCCCTGGAGCGCGCCGGGCTGGATGAAGGACACGGGCATCATGCTCGAAGGCGGCCGGCTACGGCCTGAGCATCACAACACCTGGGCGCGCTACATCGCGCGCTTCCTGGGGGCGTGGGCGCGGGAAGGGCTGCCCTTCTGGGGCCTCACGGTGCAGAACGAGCCCGCCGCCACCCAGCGCTGGGAGTCCATGCTCTGGGACGGCGTCGAGGAGCGCGACTTCCTGCGGAATCACCTGGCCCCCGCCCTAGCTTCTGCGGGCTTCGGAGCTTTGAAGGTGCTGGGTTGGGACCACAACCGGGATCTCCTTCCAGCGCGCGCTCGAGCCCTGCTCAGCGGCGCCGAGGGCGCCCCGGACATCTGGGGGGTAGGCTTTCATTGGTACGAAACCTGGAGCGGCTCCGCTCCCCTCCATAGCAACGTCGCGGCGGTGCACGAAGCCTATCCTGACACCCCCCTAATCATGACCGAGGCCTGCGTGGAAGGCTTCGAGAAGGGCGAAATTGACGCTTGGGCCCACGCGGAGCGTCACGCCTCGGAGATTATCGGTGACCTGGCGGCGGGGGCATCGGCCTGGATCGCCTGGAACGTATTGCTTGATTTTGAGGGCGGCCCCAATCATGTGGGGAACACCTGCTTTGCGCCCATCCATGGCGATCCGCAGACGGGCGAAGTGCAATTTACCCGGTCCCACGCCGTGCTTGGGCAATTCTCTCGGCACCTCGCGCCGGGCGCGCAGCGTATCGCCGCTAGCACCACGCGCAGCGCCCTGCGCACCGTGGCCTTTCGAAATCCCGACGGCACCGTGGTGGCCTTCCTCTTAAATCAGAGTGATGAAGCAGAGACCGTGCACTGCATGCTTGGGGATCGGCAGGTAGCGCTCCCCTCACCCCCTCGCACCCTACAAACCCTGCGCTGCCAGGCCTAATCCCCCATTCTGAGGATCGAGAACGATGCTGTCCCTACGCCCTGAAGATCATGCGTTTATTGAAGGCCTCATCGCGCAGATGAGCCTCGCGCAAAAAGTCGGGCAAATTCTTCAAACGGAGCGCTTGGTGATCACCCCAGAGGAGGTCCGAGACCACCATGTGGGATCTGTGCTGAGCGGGGGCGGATCCTGCCCCGGGGACAACCGCCCGAGCGATTGGGTCTCCATGAACGATGCCTACTGGGCCGCCTCCATGGCCGAGGGCCCGGGCCGCCTCCCCATTCCCATCCTGTACGGCGTGGATGCCGTTCACGGGCACAGCAATGTGCGGGGGGCGACGGTATTTCCCCACAACATTAACCTTGGGGCGATCAACGATCCGGACCTGGTGCGGCAGATCGGCCGCGCCACGGCGAGAGAGGTGCTGTCCACCGGGGTCGATTGGACCTTCGCGCCCACCCTCGCCGTGGCCCGGGACCGGCGCTGGGGTCGCACCTACGAAAGCTGCTCCGAGGACCCCGCTCTCGTGGCTCGCCTTGCCCCGGCCTTCGTAGAAGGTTTGCAGGGTGACCTGGGTGACGAGGGAATCGCGGCTTGCCTGAAACACTTCGTCGGGGACGGCGGCACCTCCGAAGGCATCGAACAGGGGGATACTCGGGTCAGCGAGGCAGAGCTTCGGCGCATTCACTTGGCGCCCTATCCGCCGGCGCTGGCCGCCGGCGCCCTCACGGTGATGGCTTCCTTTAACTCCTGGAATGGCGACAAATGCCACGGCCATCGCTATCTCCTTACCGATGTGCTTAAGGGGGAGCTCGGCTTCGAAGGGCTAGTGATCTCCGACTGGGACGGCATCGACTACCTCGATGATGACTACAGCCAGTGCGTTGCCCGGGGCCTGAATGCCGGGATCGACCTGTTCATGGTTTCGGAGAACTGGAAAACCTTCCTTAAGACGGCGGAGCAGCAGGTGCGCGAAGGGGTCGTCCCCGAGAGCCGCCTGGACGACGCCGTGCGCCGCATCCTTCGGGTCAAGGTGGCCCTGGGCCTGTTCACAAAGCCCCGCCCAGCGCAGCGCCCCCTTGCGAAGCAGCCCGTGCTTGGTTGCCCGGAGCATCGGGCCCTCGCCCGGGAGGCGGTGCGCCGGTCCCTGGTGCTTCTGAAGAACGACGACGGTCTCCTCCCCCTTCCTCGCAGCGCTCGGGTGCTCCTGGCGGGGAAGAGCGCAAACGACCTCGGGAACCAATGTGGCGGCTTCACCGTCGAATGGCAGGGCGCCTCGGGTAATCACCTCATTGAGGGGGGCAGCACTGTTTTCGACGGCATCCGCGCGCTGGCCAGCGCCTGCGACCTCGATCCCGAGGGGCACAGCGCCGATCCGGCAAAACACGATGTGGCGGTGGTGGTTATCGGGGAGCGACCCTACGCCGAAGGCCTTGGGGACATTCGCAGCGGAGAGGACGTGCTGATCCGGGAGGGCTCGCAGATTCGCGGTAAGCTGAAAAAGCTTGAGCCCTATGGCCGGTCCGCTGCCCTGGAGGCGCTCCATCCGGAAGACCTGGAAACGCTCACGCGCCTTAAGGCAACCGGGATTCCCGTGGTGACGGTGATGCTCTGCGGTCGCCCCCTCGCCACGGATCCGGAGCTGGCTCAGTCTGACAGCTTTGTGGTGGCCTGGCTGCCCGGGTCCGAGGGCGCGGGCATTGGGGAGGCCCTCTTCGCCGCCCAGCCGGAAGGGGAAGCCCTCTTTCCGGGGCGCCTGCCCTTTGCCTGGCCTCAGGATGGTGGGGCACCGCAGTGGCAAGGCGATGAGCAAGAAAACGTCCGCTTTCCCCGGGGGTTCCCATGGCCACGCTAAAGCCCGTCGACACCTTCGACCTTCTGATCTTCGGCGGCGCAGGGGATCTTTCCCTGCGCAAGCTGCTCCCGGCGCTCTATCACCGAGACGGGGCGGGCCAACTTCCAACCGGCAGTCGCATCTTGGCCATCGGCCGTAACGAGATGTCCCAGGAAGCCTTCGTCAGCTTGGTTGAAGACACCCTTCGGGCTCGCTTAAAAGGTCTTGATGCCGATCGGTGGGCACGTTTCGCGGAGCGCCTCAGCTACCTATCCCTCGACGCCGAGGACAGCGCCAGCTGGGATCCCCTTTGCGAACAGCTCGCGGGTTTCGAGGATCGGCTCCGAGCGATCTATTTGGCAACCCCGCCCCATCTCTTCGGCGCCATCGCCCAGGGCTTCAAGGCGCGCGCCCTGATCACCGGGAACATGCGCATCGTGCTCGAAAAGCCCGTGGGCCACGATGAGGCCTCCGCCCGCCGCATTAATGATGAGGTCGGCGCGTGCTTCGAAGAGAACCAGATCTACCGCATCGATCATTATCTGGGTAAGGAAACGGTGCAGAACCTGCTGGCGCTGCGCTTCGGAAACTCCCTCTTTGAACCTCTGTGGCGCCGGGAAGTCATCGACCACGTGCAAATCACCGTGGCCGAGGATCTGGGCGTAGGCAACCGGGTCGACTATTACGATGGCATCGGTGCCCTCCGGGACATGGTGCAGAACCACCTGCTCCAACTGCTGTGCCTGGTCGCCATGGAGCCCCCTTCGAGTCTCGACGACGACGCCGTGCGAGACGAGAAGCTGAAGGTGCTTCGTGCGCTCCAGCCCATGACCGCTTCCGAGGCGCGAAGCCAAACGGTACGCGCCCAGTACCAAAGCGGCGCCGTGGAAGGCACGGTGGTACCCGGCTATATCGATGAGCTGGGGCGAGGGAGCAGCACGGAAACCTTTGTCGCCCTGAAGATGGGAGTGGAAAACTGGCGCTGGTCCGGTATTCCCTTTTACCTTCGCACGGGCAAGCGCATGGCCCGAAAGCTCTCGGAAATCGTGATTCAGTTTAAGCCCGTGCCCCACGCCATTTTCGACGCCAGCTACGACACCCTTCCCAACCAACTCCTGATTCAGCTCCAGCCCGATGAAGGGATGAAGCTCACCATCATGGCCAAGCGCCCGGGGCCCGAAGGATTCTCCCTGATTCCCGTAAACCTCGACTTGAGCTTTGAGGAAGCCTTCGGCGGTGCCTATCCCGATGCCTATGAACGCTTGCTCATCGAAGTGCTTCGCGGGAATCCTGCGCTGTTCATGCGCCGGGACGAGATCGAGACGGCCTGGCAGTGGACCGATACGCTCCTCGCCAGCTGGGAAGACAACCAGCAGCGGGTTGACCGCTATGTCGCCGGGTCCTGGGGACCTGCCTCCGCGGCGCTCCTGCTCGACCGGGACGGTCGCAGCTGGCACACGGGGTCCTAACATGCTGACCGTGTTTCCCGATCGAGCTCAGGCCGCGGCCGCGGCCACGGAACGCCTCGAGGCGGCCCTGCGCCATCGCCTGGACCGGGACGGCAAGGCCACCCTTGCGGTGAGCGGCGGCACGACCCCAGAGCCGGTCTTCCATGCTCTGGCAGAGCGCCCCCTTCCTTGGGAACACATTTCCGTGACCCTGACCGACGAACGCTGTGTTCCCGCAGAGGATCCCGCCAGCAACGAGGGACTCCTGCGCCGGAGCCTCCTCCAGGGCCCTGCGGGGGCAGCCCGCTTCGTTCCCCTAAGTGATGAAGGGGTGGCCCTTCTTCCGCAGCGCCTCGCAGCCGTGCTGCTAGGCATGGGGGAAGACGGGCACTTCGCCTCCCTCTTCCCGGACGCAGCCAATTTAGGGAAGGGGCTCGCCGTCCCTGGGGAAGGCTCGGTCATTGATATCCTCACCGCAGCGAGCCCCCATCCGCGGCGAAGCCTTACCCTCGCCAGGCTTTTGGCCACGGATTGCTTGCTCCTGCTCGCCTTCGGCGAAGCCAAGCGAGCCGTGCTCGAAAACCCCGGCGCGACGCCGGTGGCCACTCTGCTGGGCCAAGGCGAGCGTCCCCTGGAGATTCTCTGGGCCCCCTGATTCCGAGAAGGAGTTCACCATGCACGGCACCTTGCTAGCGGTCACGGACCGGATCACGCAGCGCAGCCAAGCCCGACGGCAACGCTACCTCGACCAGCTCAGCCGCGCCTGGGACCAAGGGCCGCAGCGAGGCAGCCTATCCTGCAGCAACCTAGCCCATGGTATGGCCGGCTGCGGAAAGGCCGACAAGGACGCGCTGACCGGCACCCAAGCGCGAAATCTGGCCATCGTGACGGCCTACAACGACATGCTCAGCGCCCATAAGCCCTACGAGACCTATCCGGAGCAGCTCCGGGCCGCGGCCCGCGCCCGGGGCGCCGTGGCCCAGGTGGCCGGCGGGGTACCGGCCATGTGCGACGGCATTACCCAGGGCCAGGACGGCATGGACCTCTCCCTCTTTAGCCGCGATGTTATCGCCCTCTCCACCGCCGTCGCCCTCTCCCACAACATGTTCGACGGGACCCTATGCCTCGGCATCTGCGACAAGATCGTGCCGGGACTGCTCATCGGCAGCCTAGCCTTCGGCCATCTGCCGACGATCTTCGTCCCCGCGGGCCCCATGCCCTCGGGGCTGCCCAATAAGGAAAAGGCCCAGGTCCGGGAGGCCTATGCCGCAGGCCAGGTGGGCCGAGACGCGCTGCTCGCTGCTGAGTCCGCGGCCTACCATGCTCCCGGCACCTGCACCTTCTACGGCACGGCGAACAGTAATCAGATGCTGCTCGAGTTCATGGGGCTCCAGCTCCCCGGAGGCTCCTTCCTTAACCCGGAGGACCCCCTTCGGCCCGTGCTAACGGACGCTGCCGTGGAGCACCTTCTGGCCCTCGTGGAAGCGCAAAATCCGGAGCACGGCATCGGCCACATGCTGGACGCTCGAGCCGTCGTAAATGGGATTGTTGGGCTGCTCGCGACGGGCGGCTCTACCAACCATACGATCCATCTGGTGGCCATTGCGGCAGCGGCAGGCTTGGAAGTCACCTGGTCCGACATGGCGGAGCTCTCTAAGGTTGTGCCCCTGCTGGCTCGGGTCTATCCCAACGGCGCTGCCGACGTGAACGCCTTCCATCGTGCCGGGGGCCTGCCCTTCATGATCCGTGAACTACTGGCCGCCGGTCTTTTGCACGGGGACGTGCAGACGATTGTTGGGCCCGGGCTCAGCCGCTTCGCCACTACGCCGGTGCTGACGAGTGATCAGCTGTCCTGGGCGCCTGCTCCGGAACGCTCTGGGGACTACACCGTACTTCGGAAGGCCGCCGACCCGTTCCAAGCAGAAGGTGGCATCGCCCTCGTCGAGGGCGGCCTCGGGCGCGCCGTCGTTAAGGTCTCCGCCGTAGCGCCGGAGCACCAAAGCATCACCGCGCCAGCTCGGGTCTTTACCTCCCAGGACGCTTTCGTGGCGGCTTACCAGGCGGGGACGCTAGAAGGAGACTTCGTTGCCGTCCTGTCCTTCCAGGGACCGGTAGCCCGGGGCATGCCCGAGCTGCATCAGCTCACCCCTTACCTAGCGGTACTGCAGGACCGGGGGGCGAAGGTCGCGCTGGTCACCGACGGCCGCATGTCCGGCGCCTCCGGGAAGGTGCTGGCGGCGCTTCACCTATCCCCGGAAGCGGCCGCGGGGGGAGCCATCGCTAAAATCCGAGATGGCGACCTCATCACCGTCGATGCGGAAAACGGCCGGCTGTCCGTGGACGCCGATCTTGAAGGTCGACCCGCCGCATCCCTCGACCTTTCCTCCGAACACGCGGGCATGGGGCGAGAGCTATTCTCCGCCTTCCGCACCGGGGTGGGACCGGCCGAGGCCGGCGCCTGCCTCTTCCCTGCCGCAGGAGCGCGCTAATATGGACGCTACCGAATGCCTCGCCGGTATCCGCCTCATGCCCGTCCTAGCCTTGCGAGACGAAGCGGTCGCCCTTCGCCTGGCCCACATTCTTAGGGACGTCGGCTTCCGGGCCCTGGAGATCACGCTGCGCACGCCCCAAGCCCTCAGCATCCTTGAGCGCCTAGCCCAGGCCCTACCTGAACTCATCCTGGGCGCCGGCAGCCTCCGCTCCCCGGCCCAAATCACTGAGGCCAAGGACGCCGGCGCACAATTTCTCGTTGCCCCCGGATATACGGAAACGCTTCTCGCTGCGGTGAACGCCGAGCGCCTACCCTTCGTCCCCGGTGCGGCCACGGGCTCGGAAATGCTGCGTTTGCTCGAAGCGGGCTACAGGCTCCAGAAGTTCTTCCCGGCGGAAACCCTCGGTGGCGCGCCGGCGCTACTAAGCTTCAGCGCCCCTCTGCCGGAAGTTCGCTTCTTCCCCACGGGTGGGATTAACAGCGAACGGCTTCCCGCCTACCTGTCCCTCGAGGCCGTCGCCATGGTTGGAGGGTCCTGGTTCGTTTCCGACGAGGCCTTGCAAGGGGGAGACGACGAGGCGATCGGGGCCGCAGCCACGGAGGCCTGGAGCCTGGCCCATGGCTGAGCGCCTTGAACTGATCGGAGATGTGGGGGGCACCAATGCCCGCTTTGCCGTCGCCGAAGCTTCGGGCATAGGTTTCCATAGCGTTGAGACCTTTCCCTGCGAGGCCTTTGGAACACCGGAAGCGGCCATCGAAAGCTTTCTCAAAGCGAAGGGCCTGCCGGACCCCGACGCCATTTGCCTGGCCGCCGCCGGTCCGGTCCGCCAAGGTGCCGCGGAGTTCACGAACAACCCCTGGAAGCTTTGCGAAACCAATCTGAAAGCCCACTTCGGCGCACCCCTAGTGCGCGTGAGCAACGACTTCGAAGCCATCGCACACGCCCTGCCTCACCTTCGCGCGCAAGATGTCCAAGTGCTCGGAACCGAGGCACTCCTTTCGCCGGGGAACGAGCCGTTCTGCTACGCCGTGGTCGGGCCCGGCACGGGTCTCGGCGCTGCCGCGTTGCTCGGTCATGCAGGCGCGGCGCAGGTGGCCGTCAGTGAGGCCGGCCACATGGGCTTCGCTCCCGAATCGCCCCTCCAAGACAGCATCTTGGGCGCCTTACGGCAACGCTTCGGGCGCGTGTCCGCGGAACGGCTCGTCTCCGGACCGGGACTCGAGAATCTCTATGGCGCTCTGTGCGAATTGCAGGGGTTCACCCCTGAGGCACGCTCTGCCGCCAGCATTGTGGCCAGCGCCCAGGATCCCGCGGACCCCCTCGCCATGGAAGCCGTCACGCTTTTTCAGCGCCTCCTGGGGCAATTTGCAGGGGACTTTGCCCTCGCCGTGGGCGCTCGCCAGGGCCTGTTTCTTGCCGGCGGCGTGGCGCAAAAATTGGGGGCAGCCTTAGGCACCGGGCCCTTCCGGGAAGGCTTTGAAGCTAAGGGTCGACATCGAGGCCTTCTCTCATCGATTCCCACGGCGCTCATTACCCATCCCCAGCCCGGACTTCTAGGCGCCGCCGCGCTTTTGCGCGACCTTGACCCTCGGCAAGCCCATGGGTGAGCGCATCGAGGCGCCGGGGTCCCCGGAGCGGTCGCTTGCTGGCACACTAGCGTCTGAGAGAAATCGGTGAGCGCGCTGGCGTGGCGGGGGGCCATGAAGCGGGGGCTAAACGACAGCAAGGCACAAGCTACGGCGCCGCGAGCGACCATTGTAGAGGTGGCGGCGGCGGCCGGTGTGTCGATCAAAACCGTTTCCCGGGTGGTCAACCGAGAAGCGAGCGTTAGCGATCGGACGCGGGAAAAGGTTGAGGCCGCTATTCAATCCCTAGGCTACCGCCCAAACCCATCGGCCCGGGGCCTCGCGGGAAACCGATCCTACTCCCTCGGCCTGCTTTACCAAGCGCCTCGGGAGTTCGGTTATGTCCGCAATGCTCTCGATGGGGTCATGACCGCTTGCGAAGCTGAAGGCTACGCGCTCCTCATGCGCCCCTGCCAGGACACCCTCGACCTTGACGGCATCGACCAGTTCCTGGCGCAGACCCGCATTGACGGCGCCGTGCTTACGGCGCCGATTTGTGATGACGAACGCGTTATGGCGCTTCTCACGGAGCGCGGCGTGCCCTTCTGCCAGCTGTCTCCGGCAGCGCACCGGACCCGCGGGCTGTCGGCCCACGCTGATGACGAGCCGGCTTCCCAGGCCCTAACCGAGCACCTGTTGTCTCTGGGACATCGCCGCATTGGCTTCATCCTGGGCCATCCCGATCATAGCTCCTCAGCCCAACGCCTCGCTGGCTACCTGAAAGCCCTGAAGAGCCACGGCATTCGCAAGGATGCCAGCCTCATCGCCCAGGGTTACTTCGAGTTCGAGTCGGGAAAAGCGTGTGCCCGGCGCCTCCTGAAGCGGAAGCATCGGCCTACGGCGATCTTTGCTAGCAACGACGAGATGGCCTCGGGGGTGCTCTACGTTGCTCGAGAGCTCGGCCTAAAGGTTCCCGAGGATCTCTCCATCGTAGGCTTCGATGATTCCATGGTTGCGGAGCGGACCTGGCCGCCGCTGACCACCGTTCGTCAACCGGTGACCGCCATGGCTGACGCCCTCACCCGAAGCCTTATCAAGAGCCTTCGGGGCCACGCCGTGGGGGTTAAGGACCAGAACCGGCACTACGATTGCGAGCTGGTCCTTCGTGCCTCCTCCGGCCCCGCGCCTAGCGAATGAAGAAAGGGATATTGGCGTGGGCCGCGCTGCCCTTGCCATCGCTGGCGTAGCCAAAGAGCCGATAGGCGCCCCGGGGTAGGGCCGTCGACACCTTCACTCGCCCTTTCCCGAGATCCTCCACGACCCCGGGGATATCCGGAGGTACGGCTTCAAGATCCCCACCATGGGACTGGGACTGGCTCTCGGGCTTCACGGCCCAACGCCAGATCAGCGCATCGCCATCCGGGTCCTTCACGCGCATGCGGGCCTCGTAGGCCTCGTTAGCGCTCAAAATAATCCCGGCGCCGGAGGGCCTACGGTCCAGGCTCATGGACAGCACCTGGGGCGCCCGATTCTCCGGCCAAGTCCCGGTCCAAAGGTAGGTCATGACGTCCACCGATTCCGTCGCCTCCCCCTCCGGCGTAAAGAGGCCGTACCAGGTCGGCGTGCGCTCCTGCTTTTGCCCCCAGAGGAAGACGTAGTTGCCAACGATTTGCTCCCGGTTCGGCGCCAGCACGCGATCGAAGGCCTTTTTGTAGGTCCGGGCCTTTTCCGTGCTCGTCTGCTCAATCGGCGCCCCCCAAGGGGTAGCGGGCATCTCCCAGTGGCCGATGGCGCCCCATTCGGTGACAAAGAAGGGCCCGGGATCCCCAAACTCCTTGAGGTACTTCGGCAGGTTAAAAAGATCGCCGTAGAGCTGAATGCTCAGGAAGTCGAGGGCTGGGGCACGTTCCCGAATCACGGCCAGCAGATCTCCAGAAATGCCCGCGGTGGTGGTGGTGGCCGGGTGCAGCCCGTCCACCTCGTGGATCATGGTGGCGATGTCATTGACCGCGTCGTACACCGCCGGGTTCTCGTAGTCGTAGTTCAGCTCATTACCGATGATCCAGGTGAGCAGCGCAGGATGATCCTTATAGCGCTCCACCGTGGCCCGCGCTTCTTCGAACTGAGCCGCCACGGCGTCCGGATTGCTGTAGTCAAAGCCGTGGCGCTCCCGCGAGATGTTTAAGCAAAGGGAGACCGTTAAGCCGAGGCGATGAGCCTCATCGAGGACGGTCCGCGCGCTACGCCCGGGAATGTCCGCAGCCCAGGTTCGGAGTGAATTCCCCCCCCGGGCCGCCAACGCATCGAAGTCCGTTCCATCGACCCCAGCGCCGTGAATCTCATAGGGCTCACCCCCACGCAGGAGCACCCACTGATCGCCCTGGCGCTCTAGGGTTACGGGGATCGGCGCCGCCTGGGCGGTAAGCGCAGCCAGGCCAAGCAGCGGTAGAAGACAACGAGCGAATGCCCCCATGGCAAGAACCTCCTCAGGGTGATCGAGTCAGAGTCCCTTCCATCGCCTCCAAGGGCCGTCCGCGCGTCTCCGGCACGGCACGCCCGACCCAGAGTAGGCCTAGGAGCGCAAAGGCGCCGAATAGCCCAAAGGTCTGGGAGGGCCCAAGGGCCGCCAAGGCCCAGGGGAAGAGCAGCTGAACCAAAAAGCTGACTAGGGAATTGACCAACCCCGCCGTGGCTGCGGCCAGGGCGCGCACGGGAAGGGGAAAGAGCTCGGAAAAGAGCACCCACATCACGGGGCCGAGGGAGAGGGCAAAGCTCGCCACGAACAACATGATGGCCGCGAGCACCGTAACGGCATCGATCTGAATCGCCAGGCTCAGCAGCGCCGATTCGCTCTGGGCGAGCACCTCCGGAGCCAGCGCTTGAGCGAGGGCCCCGCGGAAGACCGCCTCATCGGCGAAGCGCTGCTCCCCTAGCCCCGCAAGCGAAGCCCGGAGGCTCGCATCGTCCAGCGTGGCCAACGCCGCCGTGCTCAGTGAGTAGAAAGCCTGGTCAAACGCGAAGCTCAGAAGCGCCATGGCCAGGGTAATGCCCCCAAGGCCAAGGAGAAGAAGGGGCCGCCGCCCCAGGCGATCGATGGTGCGCAGCGCCACCAGGGTAAATAGGAGATTAACCACGCCGATGAGCACCGCTTGCAGCAGGGCGGAATTCACTCCCGCGCCGGCCTTCTCAAAAATCATCGGAGCATAGAAAAATACCGCATTGATGCCCGTAATTTGCTGGAGCACGGCAACGCCCAGGGCCACCGCAAGGATCGGCCGGAGCGCAGGGTCAAGGAGTCGACGCAGCATGCCCTGGAGCGCCCCAGCCGCGGGCTCAGAAGGCGCTATGCGCTCAAGGGCTGCCCGCGCCTCGGTCTCCCCCGCCGTCGCCGCCAAAATGGCAAAAGCCTTTTCTCCTTCCCCCCGGAGCTTCAGCCAGCGAGGGCTTTCCGGCACCGCCCTGAGGCCCAGGAGATAGGCCAGCGCGGGCAGGGCCTCGATACCGAGCATCCAGCGCCAGGCAGGGAAGAGCGGGGCCTCGGAAAGATCCGCGAACACCTGAGCGATCACATAGTTCGAGAAAAAGGCTGCGGAAATCCCGATGACAATATTCAGCTGATTGATGGAGACGAGGCGCCCCCGATCCTTTGCCGGGGCGAGCTCCGCTATATAAAGGGGAGCTACGATGAGCGCGGCACCAACGCCAAGCCCGCCCAGCATACGCGCGAGCACCAGAGCGCTGTAGCCGGGCGCCAGCGCCGACGCCAAGGCAGAGACGAGATAGAGAGCAGCGGCAAGCTGAAGGGTCCGGCGGCGCCCGAAGGCGTCACTGAATACGCCCGCCCCCAGCATGGCGAAGGACGACGTCAGGGCAAGGCACGCGACTAGCCAACCTTGCTCAAATTCCGTCAGCTCAAAGCGGTCACCCACGGGACCTAAAACGCCAGAGATCACCGACGCATCGAAGCCCATGAGGAATCCCCCCAGGGCCACGATGAAGGCGATCCGAAGCATCTACGCAGAGCCCAGGGCCGTGATTTTCACGGTCAGAAGGGTGAGCTCAAGGCGCCCCTTGGTCCACAGTAGGAAGGGCGTATCGATGTGTTCCAGGGGCGCGCCGGCGTCGGCCCAGGCCTGCAAGGGCCAGCTCAGCACCACCTCCTGTTCTAGCTGTTGGGCCCCCAAGATTTCCGTCACATCGAGCGCGCCCGCCCGGGGATAGGTCCCATCCATACGCAGAAACACCTGAGCCGTAGGCGCCTCGTGAATCAGCAGGGTGACCGTCAACACGCCCCCGAGCTCCCCGAGGGCCTTGAAGTCATGGGGCGTCGCGGTCTGGAAGTAGAGCTGTGCCGGGGCCCGGCCATTCCATCGGGCTCGCCGAGCATCCTCCTGACGCCGCACGTCGACGGTCCGCAGGGAAAGCGCCCCCGCAGCCGATTCCATCAGGGTCGAACGTACGGGTAAGCGCCAATTGAGGGGATCTCCGAGATAGAGACCATAGGGGCCCTGAGGGGTGCGATCGAACACCACGACCTCGCCCTTCTCAAGCACCACCTCCGCTTCATCTTCCTCGGAAAGGTCCTCGCCCAGGGTGTCCTCGTCGCCAAGGCTCAGCCCATAGCCATAGGGGAAGAGCGGGGTCTCTCGCTGGTCCCCAAGGTTCACGGTGCTTTGGAGGGCTCGAGCGGGCCAGGAAAAGCTTAAACGCCCGGTAAAATCGAAGCGCTGAGATTGATCAAAAAGCAGGTCGGCCAGGGCTCCGCCTTCCGATCCGGGCAGCCAAGCGGCGATAAAAGCATCGCTAGCATTGAGCTCCGGGTTGACCCACAGGGGGCGCCCGGAAAGCAGCACGGCCACCACGGGAATACCCTCAGCCTTCAACCGCTTCAGAAGCTCCAGGTCCTCAGGGTTTTCCGCGCTGTGGCTAAGATGGGTCCGATCCCCAACGCCCTCTGCATAGGGATCCTCCCCAAAAACCACTACGGCCACATCAGGGCGCTGCTCGTACGCGCCGTCCGGGGAAAGCTCGGCAGTACCCCCAGCCGCGCCTACGGCGGCCTCGATACCTTCCCAAAGGCTGGTGGCACCGGGGAAGTCTTCCCGCTGATTCTGCGTACCCTGCCAGGTCAGGGTCCAGCCGCCGCATTGCTTCGCAACGTTATGGGCGCCGTCTCCAGCCACCAGAACCCGTTGTCCGGGGGCCAAAGGCAACAGACCCCCCGCGTTCTTGAGCAGCACCATGGACTTCCGCGCGGCCTCGCGCGCCAGGGCCCGATGGGTGTCGCAGCCGACAACGCTTGCGTCGGCCACTGGCCGCTGGGAGGGCTTTTCGCGCTCAAAGAGGCCGGCGCGGAGCTTCATCCGCAAAATACGGCGCACCGCATCATCAATTCGGGCAAGGGGGATATCTCCCCGCTCGACCTCGGCAATGGTGTTCTCTAAGAGGGGCGCCCACTGTTCCGGAACCATGATCATGTCGACGCCCGCGAGCACCGTTTGTCGGCAGGAGTCGCTGTGGTAGCCATCAACCTGCTGATGGCCGTTCCAATCGCTCACCACCACGCCATCAAAACCCAAGCGTCCCTTGAGCACTTCCGTCAGCAAGTAGCCATGGCCATGAACCTTGAGGCCCTGCCAGCTGTTAAAGGAGGCCATGACCGTGAGCGCCCCCTCCTCGATGGCAGAAAAGTACCCCGCGCCGTGGATGTTGCAGAGCACATCTTCCCGGTCGACGTTGTCGCCCTGATCGACCCCCGCGGTGGTGCCCCCGTCGCCAATGAAATGCTTGGCCGTGGCCACCACCCGAGCACCGCGCATCCAATGAGGATCGCTCAGATCCCCTTGGAGACCGCGCACAAAACGTCGCGCGTAGTCTTGCACCAGAGCGGGATCCTCAGCATAGCCCTCGTAGGATCGGCCCCAAAGATCGTCCCGGACCACGGCGACGGTGGGGGCGAAATTCCAGTCGACTCCAGTAGCCAGGAGCTCCCGGGCCGTCGCCGCGGCGATGGCCTCTAGAAGATCCCCGTCCCGCGCAGCGCCAAGGCCGATGTTGTGGGGAAAGAGCGTCGCCCCAAATAGATTGTTATGACCGTGCACCGCATCCACGCCCCAGAGCACAGGGATCGCCGGACCACCCGCCCGGGGCGCCATGGAAGCTTCATAGTGCGCATCGGCAAGGGCCTGCCAGTCTTCAACGGAGGCATGCTTGTCATTACCGGGAAAGGCTCCGCCACCGCTGAGGATCGACCCGAGGCGATATTCCTGCACTTCCTCAGGGGTCACGGAGCGGATTTCCGCCTGAATCATCTGGCCGACCTTTTCCCGAAGGGAGAGGGTTGAAAGCAACGCCTCCACCTTTTGCTCAAGGTCGGGACAGGGGGCAAGGCGGGGCTTCAGGCTTGGCCAGCACGACGCCACGGAGGCGTGCGCAAAGGATCCGGAGGCCATCGGATGAGAGGTCACAGGAGTCTCCAACACTTCGCTGAGGCCGGACCCCTCGCGGGAGATCCGGCCACACTGCAACGAATGAATGGTGCCCTTAGGGGCGACGATTCCAAGCGGCCCGAATGCCCATCATGCGCGGGGCGTTCCAGGTGAACATGGGCACGTCGGGAGACGGTCCGCCAACGAAATAGGTTTGGAAGCGCTCGTCGGTGGCGTTCTGCACGAAGGCCTCCACGAACCACACCTCGTCGGGGGCCGTGTACTTCAGGGAAAGATCCACCGTGGTGTAGGCCTCACGCTTATCCGACAGCGACGGAATAGCGTCGAAGTTACCCTCGGTCATGTGCGTATCCCCTTCCCCGTGAAGCTTGATCCAAGGGGTGATGCGCCCGCCGTTGATCAGCGGGAACGCATGGGAATAGGTCACGGTGTAGGAGTAGGGGGCCGCATAGGGGAGATCATTACCCTCAATGTCGGACCGACCACTGCCGTCATCCTGAGGCACACAGGCGAACTGAGGACCGGCCTCGGCACGCTGCTCACAGAAGTAGGCCTCCCCTGCGTAGCCCGGCCAGGCATCGAAGGTGGCATCGAGGAAGCCCACCCCACCGGTGAAGCGACCGTTCTCCCAGGGAATGTAGTCAAACTCGACTTCCACCCCTTGGATAGAGGCTTCTCCAGCGTTCGACGTCACCAGGGTGCCGATGGGCTGGAGCGGCTCCAAGACCGTCCCCGGGGGATCCTCGACGAAGCCCACTTCCCGGAACTGGGACACCTGCTTGTCGGTGTACTCGGTGATGAAGGCCGCAAAGATCAGGTTGAGACGACGATCAAGCAGGCTCGTCTTCAGACCCACCTCGTAGTTCAGCACTTCCTCGGGCTCGAAGGAGAAAAACTCGATGCGTCCGCAGCGGCAGACGTCGACGCCATCGCCAAAGGAACCGGCCTTGGAGCCGGTGGCGGCATAGGCGTAGAGGAAGGTTTCATCACTCAGGTCGTAATCAACACCCAGGCGCCAGTTGTCGGCGTCGAAGTCCTCTTTATTGTCGTTGATGTCAAAGAGCTGATAGTTCGCAAAGCGATTCTGCGACCCCAGCCCCGGCACATTGATATCCGCGGAGGTAAAGAGCGGCAGGAAGAGCTCATTGGTTTCCGTGGTGCCCCGGGGGAAACCATCGTTGGGGATGAGGCCCGCGCTCCAACTGCAGCCGTCGCCACCGTAGCAGCCGATGTTTCGGCCGCCCACGTCTTCCCGCGTGTCCTTCGTCTTCCGGTAGCCCGCGGTAAGGTGTAGCCGGTCCGTGACGTGCCAGGTGGCCTGGCCGAAGAAGGCCTGGGACTCCAAGGTACGCTCGGGCTGCACGAAGGAGATCCCACCCATGCCGCCGGTGCTGCAGCAGAAGGGCTGCTCCACGTCAAAGATGATGGAGTTGTCTTCCCGGAAGTCGAAGAAGCCCACAATCCAGTTCACCCGGCCCGTCAGGCCCTGGAACTGGAGCTCGTGGGACCAGGAGTCGTACTGGGACTCATCGGTCGCCAGATAAAGGCTCGGCCAGGGTTGGTTCCGGTTAAGGAAGCCCGTGGTGGCCCCAGGCAGGGCCCGCCAGCCCATGTCCCCGTCCCAGCGCTGCTCCCGCTCCTGACGGGCCCAGCCGGCGTTGTAGACCACGTCGATGGTATCCGTCAGCGCCAAGGTCATGTGGCTCCGCGCAGCGGTCTGACTCATGTTCATGAAGCCCGGGACGTTCGGGTCGATGTAGTCGATGCTTCCACCGTTGAAGCGGCAGAGCTCCTGATTGTTCTCGCAGTTCGGCGCCATGGCCCAGCCGGGGTTGTCGTCCTGACCAACCTCATAGGTCAAGCGCCACTCGAAGCGGTCCACGGGGGCCCACAGGAGGCTTGCCCGGTAAGCGTAGCGGTCCGCCGCGCCGTAGCGGCCATCCTGGTCAACGTTCTCGTTCCAACGCTGATCCATGTCGGGGATCCCGTCGGGGCCAGAGAAACCCTGCCCGAACAGATCCTTGGTCCCCGTGTCCTGGGAAATCCAGCTATCCCGCTCCTCGTCAAAGAAATTAAAGCGAAGCGCGAGGGTGTCGGAGACCGGAAGGTTCAGCGTCCCCAGCACGTTGCGGTAGCCGTAGCTGCTGACCTCGGCGCCCACGGTGGCGTAGACCCCGTCGAAGGCCGGCTTCGCCGTAATCACGTTCACGCTACCAGCCGCGGAGTTCCGACCAAAAAGCGTGCCCTGGGGACCCCGCATGACTTCCAGACGCTCGAGATCGAACATGAGCGCCGTCGCCCCCTGAGGGCGGGGTGAGTAGACCCCGTCCACATGGAACGCCACGGAAGGATCGGCGATTTCCGTAAAGTTGTTGCTATTGATCCCTCGGATCGTCAACTGCACCCCGGAATCGGAGGGAGAAAAGGCGACGTCGAAGTTCGGAATCAAATCCGAAGCGTCCCGAATATCGCGAACGCCGTTTTGCGTCAGCGTGTCCTGATCAAAGGCAGAGATCGCAATGGACGTCTTCATGAGGTCCGTTTCCGTCCGCGTCGCGGTCACCACGATCTCTTCAATGGCCTGGCGCACGGGCGCTGCCACGGTCTCTTCTTCGACCTCAGCGTCCGCCGCCCAGGCGCCGCCGGCCCCCAGCACTAGGCTAAGGCCAAGCGCTTGAACCAGCGCGCGGGGCCGGAAAAGCGACGCGATAGGTCCGTTATTCATCGTTTCCATGCTTATTCCCCCGCTCCGAATTGGACATCGTCGAAGAGATAGGTAGCACCATCTCCCACGCTGCCGAAGTCAAAGAAGATCACAGCTCGCACATAGTCCACGTCTAAGCTGAAGCCCGCCGCCGTGGAGAAGTCCCAGGTTAACGTCTCAAAGGCCCCACCGGTCGTGGTATTCACGAGTAGCTCCGTAGTCGAAGAGGCATCGGCGTTCTCGAGCTTCAGCAGCACCGGGATGCCTGCAGCCGGTGCTTGAACACGGACGCTCATGGACGTCGCGCCATCGGTAAAGGGAATGGCGGTGGCCAGCAGAGAGTCGAAGCCGCCAAGGACCGTTCCCGCAAAGGTTTCAGCCCCTGCCCCTTTGGTGGTTTGCGCCACACGCAGGGCGGCGTCCGCCGGATCCGCGATCAGTTCCGTACCGGCACCCCCAAAGTCCCCAAAGGGATAGGCAACCCCAGTAGCGTCAAAGGTAATGGGCAAGGAGAGGCCACCGGCGCCGAACCGGACATCGTCGAAGAGATAGGTTGCTCCGTCTCCTACGTTGCCGAAGTCAAAGAAAATCACCACGCGAACATAGTCCACATCCAAGCTGAAGCCCGGCGCATCGGCGAAGTTCCAGGTCAGGGTCTCAAAGGCCCCGCCCACCGAGGTGTTGACGAGCAGCTCCGTGGTCGAAGACGCGTCAGCATTCTCGAGCTTCAGGAGAACGGGCGTCCCAGCGTTGGGCGTCAGAACGCGAACGTTCATGGCCGTCGCTCCCTCCGCGAAGGGGATAGGCGCGGCCAGCTGAGAGTCGAATCCACCAACCACCGTTCCCGCGAAGGTTTCGGCGCCAGCCGTTTTGGTCGTTTGTGCCACCCTCAGGTCAGCGTTAGCCGGGTCGGCAACCAAGACCGTCTCTGCCCCACCAAAGACGCCGAAGGGATAGTCCACCCCGTTAGCGTCAAAGGTGATAGGCAGGGTGAGCCCCGCCGGAGCTTCCGGCTCGGCGGCCGGCACCCCCAGCTGCACGTTCTCCCAGTAGTAGACCGAACCATCGCCGATCGAACCGAAGTCGAAGAAGATGATGGCGCGCTCGTAAGCCAGGTTGGGATCGAGACCGGCGGTCGCGAAGTCCCAGGTGAGCACTTCCCATTCGTTGGCGACCGTGGTGCTGACCTGAAGCTCGGCGAAGGCAGACGCATCTGCAGTCTCAACCTTCAGGAGAACGGGAATGCCGGCAGCCGGGGCCCGAACACGGACCGACATGCGCTGCTCATCGGCCGTGAAGGGAATGGCCTCCGGGAACACGGGATCAATCATCACCGTCCCGGCGAAGGTTTCTGCTCCGTCGCCCTTGGTGGTGATGGCCACCGTGTTGGCCGCGTCGGTCGGATCTTCCCCGAGCGCCGTCCCCGTGCCCGCGAAATCCACGGTGCTATAAGTCAGGGTCGGGTCATCGAAGGTCAGCGGCAGGTTAGCGAAGGCCGGAGGCTGTTCGCCCGTGTCCGCCACAAAGCGCACGTTATCGACCTGGAAGGTGATTCCACCGCTCTGGGGCGCCGTCGGGAAGATGACGATACCCGTATTGAGGCTCGTCTGATCCAGGCTCGGGAGGGTCGCCAGGGGCAGCGTAATGGTTTGCCATTCGCCGTCGGCCACCACGCCCAGATTCCGATCACCGCTGGTGCAGGGGAAGAAGCAGTCGAGCTTCACGGTCATGCCCGTGGTGTTGGTGCCATAGTCGGTAACCAGGAGGTCGAAGACCAGGGCGCCGCCACCGTAGGTGGACACGTCCACCCCCACGTTGCTACCCACGAAGAACACGCCAAAGGCGCCGCTATCGTTAAAGGTCGCTTCGATAACGTTCCCCCGGGCCGCGTCCTCTGCCGCCACGATGGCGAAGTTGACTTTATTAGCCGGGTTCGTTCCATCGGTGTAGTCGGCAAAGCCGGTACCCGAGTCCGCAGCCACCAGCCCACGATTCCAAACCGCGGTGTTCACCTCATCGTCGAAGACCACCAGGTCGGACACGCCGCGAGACTTCAGATCGGCGCCACAGCCGCCAATGACCTTACAGGCGTTGGTGACGTAAATGTTGTCGAGATAGACCTCGGCGGCGCCCCCAACCACTTCTATAACGAAGGGGTTCACCACGTTGGCCAGATCCACGCCCGTGCCGCCGCAGCAGTCGACGAAGCCCGGGTTCTGGAGGAACTGTTCGAACTTAACAGAATAGGTCTTCCGCACTCCCGGCGCCGCAAGGGCCGTGGCTGGCAGCGCATATTCACCGAGGTTCGGGAATCCGCTATCGAGCTTAATAAGAATCGTCGCGCCAGGATCGATGCTGACGATCTCCATATCGAAAGCAACTTCCCCAAAGGGATCAGCGCCGACCCCCGGGGTCCGGAAGCCGGAGAAATCGAAGCCCGTGTCTAAAATCGGGTCCTCGGAGAGATCCTGGGTAGCAAGATAGGCATTCGCCACGCCGCCGGAGATGGCCACGCGCCAAACCGTATTGGTGTCGTCGCTCGGATCGGCAAAGGTGGGATCGTTGATCACCTGAGCACCTTCGCCGGTGAAGCCGGTGACGAAAAGCTGGTTCGTGGACGTGCCGTCGGGCGTGGTTAGGGAAAGGGCTTCCGGACCATCGGTGAAGAGGTCAAGGCGCTCAACATAGGGATTGTCCGTCGGGACACCTTCCAGGGGGCCGCCGTCGTTGTCTTCCAGGGGCACGACGGTCCGGTCCCCGGTGCCACAGCCCCGCCCCGTATCGGCGTTGGCATTCGCGCACTGATAGACGCGGACATAGTCCACCTCAAGCGTTTGGGGGAACTGCGTGCCTTCCGGCGGCCCCACGGGGTTGCCGCCCACGGCGAGATTCATGATCAGGTAGAACATCTGATCAAAGGGCGCATCCCGAGGCCCAACCTTGTAGGCACCCAGGGGATCATAGAAACCGTCTTCGTCCGCCGGGAAATAGGCATACCACTCGTCAGACGTTTGCGTTTGGAAATGGACGCCGTCTACGAAGAAGCGCAGTTGATCCCGCTCCCATTCCACCGCGTACTCGTGGAACGCCGCATCGAGCGGCACCTGATTATCGTTCTGCGAGCTGGTCCCATTGAAGGGCGCGCCCGGGAGACCGTAGTGGGTCGTGCTCTGGGTCGCCGTGTTGCCTGCCACGCCCGGGTTAAAGGCCTCCATCACGTCGATTTCACCGCCCGCGGGCCAAGGGCCGTAAACCGACTCATCGGCATGGAGCATCCAGAGCGCGGGCCACATGCCCTGGCCGCTGGGCAGGCGGGCGCTGAACTCCACCCGGCCGTAGCGGAACTCGAATTTGTCCTTGGTATTGATCCGCGCCGAGGTGTAGGGAGCGTCAGAACCGGGCGGATTGTCGAGCGCCGTGATCTTCAGGGTGCCGCCGGAGACATCAATGCTGTCCGCGGAATACACCTGGAGCTCGTTGTTGCCAAAGCCGCAAAGGTCCGGACAGCCGTCCCCTTCCACGATATTCCACTTGCTCTGATCCAGCTCCGAGCCATTGAACTCATCGGAGAAGACCAGCTGGAATTCCACCACGGGCGCGGAGAACTCCCCGGCCGGAACGGAATCGGACTGGCCACCACAAGCGGCGAGTACGAGGGAACCACCGAGCAGGAGGAGGTGCCGTACCCGAGGCACTACACCGGCAAAAGGCATCTGCATGATCAACGTCTCCCTGCGGCATCTAAACCGCGTAACCCTGGATCATTGGGGCGGAGACAGACGGACAGACCCGAGAGAGGTATGGCACCCAACTTACGCTGGAAGGCGAAATCCCCTGAGTCGGCCGACTGTAACCGCCGGTCCGGCGGCTTTCCGACGCCCTATCGGAAAGCGCTTATTTTTCTATGACAACGCTGTCTTTTTGTTCAACAAGTAAAAGGCCCGTGGACCTCCGACTCTTCGGCGTTTTGTCATTTCGGGATGATGACAGCGTTGTCACCCCCCTTGTCAACCCCTTAGGCCGTCCCCCGCCGCGCCTCCAGGGCCTCGCGAATTTCATGCGCTCTGGCCTCCGTGAGGGGGTAAAGACCCACCAGCGCGATGGCTAGGAGGGAGCTCAGGGCTGGCACCCCAGCGTCCAAAAGGCGCATAAACATCAGGGTTTCCGGGGCCTGGGCGCCGCCGAGGGCGACGTCGAAGCCGGTCAAATTGAGCAACAGCCCCCCGCCGAGAATCGCCGCGGACATCCCCAGCTTGACCACCCACCAATAGATGGAGGCAAACATGCCCTCCCGGCGCTCGCCCGTTTCCCACTCATCAAGGTCGCATACGTCCGCAATCATGGATCCCATGAGGGTAAACAGGGCTCCTAGGCCGAAGGCCATGAAGGGGGCGGGAAGGAGCAAGAGCCAGGGGGCTTCCGGGTTATAGCAAAACCACTTAGCCAGATAGCCCAGCACGCTAACCCCAATGGCGGCGAAAAAGGTTTGGCGCTTCCCAAAGCGGGAGGACAGGGTCGTTACGAGGGCAATCACCACAAAGGTGGCCACCGCCGAGAGCGTCCCCGCCCAGCCGATGTATTCCGCCGCGCGAGCCTCATCTCCCCCAAAGACGTAAAAGATGATCACGTAGGCCTGGAAGGAAGAGACCAGGATGAAGCCATTGAAGACGAGGAAGGTGGCGCCACAAAGCATAAGGAAGGGACGAAAGCGCAGTGTTAGGGCAAAACCGCGGAGGAAATCCCGAATCGCCTCGCCGACCCCAGAGCCCTCCCGGGTCGAGATCTCTGCAGCGCGCTGGAAGCGTTCTCGCAAGAAGATCGCCGGCAGCACCCCAAAAACCATGGCCGTTACCCCCACCAGAATCCCCAGCCCCGCAGCGCCCTCAACGACATTAGGAAACAGGTCTTCGTTGTACATAAAGGCGAGGAACCAGGGCGCGATCACGTAAGCCAGCTGGCCCAGGGCGTTCTGAACGCCCATAACTCGGGTGCGCTCGTGATAATCCGGGGTGAGCTCATAGCCAAGCGCGACCCAGGGGGTCACAAATACGGTATAGGCGAGATAAAAGAGAATGGAACCCAGCAAAAAGAAGGTGAAGTAAAACGACTCACTCTGCCCCTCGGGTAACTGCCAAAGGAGCGCGAAAATCACCCCAACAGCCAGGGCGCCAGAAAAGATATAGGGGCGGCGCCGGCCCCAGCGAGAACGGGTGTGGTCCGATAGATAGCCCATGAGCGGGTCCGTCAGCGCATCCACGAGCCGCGGCAGGGCGCCCAGCAAGCCCACGAGCGCCGGATCCATACCCAGCCCAAGGTTCAGCACGATGGTCATCCCACCGATCGCCGCCGCCAGTAGATTATTCACGAAGGCCCCGGCCCCGTAGGCCAGCTTCTGCCCTAGAGAGACGCGATCGGCCTCCCCCACCGCCAGCACGCTGTGCGACATGGCACTCCCCTTTCTTTTTCCTTGAGCAGAGCAGCCCATGACAACGTTGTCAATTGCCATGCACCCGTCACAGAGCTGTGCGATTCTGCGTTTCTAATTCGTCGCTGGAATCCACCATGACCCCAGATCGCATCATCGCCATTCCCGGCGCCGTGAACCTACGCGACTTCGGCGGCTACCCAGGTCACCACCAACGCTCGATCCATCGGGGAAAGCTCTTTCGCTCCGGCGCCATGGATCGCCTAGGGGAGGACGGGATTGCCCAATTCAATGCCCTGGGCATTCAAACGATCTGCGACCTTAGGCGCCCTGAGGAACGAGCGCAGGAACCCACGCCGAAGGCCATTCGCGCCGAACGAGTGGAGATTCCGATGGACCCGGGTAGCGCCATCGCCATGCGGGCGGCCCTTGCCAATGAAGACCTGGACGCCCAAGCGCGCATCGACTTCATGGTGGCCATCAACCACGAACTCGCGACGAACCATCAAGACGATTACGCCCGCCTCTTCGAAGCCCTACTAGAGACGGAGGACGGCGGCTTTTTGGTGCACTGCGCCGCGGGGAAGGACCGCACGGGGTTTGCAGCGGCGTTGATTCTCCACGCCCTCGGGGTGGAGGCGTCGGTGATCCTATCGGACTACCTGTTTACCAATATGGCCATCGATCTAGAAGGCCACGTGCTTCCGCGCATGCGCCGCTACTACGGGGACCGCCCCCTGCCGGAGCTCGAGGCCATCATGGCCATCGCCGGCGTGCGTCCGGAATATCTTCAGGCCGCCTATGGCGCCATTGCCGCCGACTTCGCGTCCGTGGAACGCTATCTTGAAGACGCATTGGGCCTAGACCAGGCTCGCCGGCACCGCCTCGGGCAGCGTTACCTCACGACCTAGGAGCAAAAAAAAGCGCCCCGAGGGGCGCTTTAATTTAATCGTCGAGGAAGCTTCGTAGGTGATCAGAGCGGGTGGGGTGGCGGAGCTTACGAAGCGCCTTGGCTTCGATTTGCCGGATCCGCTCCCGGGTCACGTCAAACTGCTTGCCCACCTCTTCGAGGGTGTGGTCCGTATTCATGTCGATACCAAAGCGCATGCGGAGCACCTTGGCCTCTCGGGCCGTTAGCCCCCCGAGCACTGAGCGGGTCGCCTCCCGCAGCCCTTCGTCCGTTGCCATATCAATGGGGGACCCGGCGGTGACATCCTCGATGAAATCTCCCAGATGGGAATCTTCATCGTCTCCGATGGGCGTCTCCATGGAGATGGGCTCCTTGGCGATCTTAAGCACCCGGCGGACCTTGTCTTCGGGCATCTCCATGCGCTCCCCGAGCTCCTCGGGGGTCGGCTCGCGCCCCATCTCCTGCAGCATTTGCCGGGAAATGCGGTTGAGCTTGTTGATCGTTTCGATCATGTGCACGGGAATACGAATGGTGCGCGCCTGGTCGGCAATGGAGCGCGTAATGGCCTGACGAATCCACCAGGTGGCATAGGTGGAGAACTTATAGCCGCGACGGTATTCGAACTTGTCCACGGCCTTCATGAGGCCGATGTTGCCTTCCTGGATCAGATCGAGGAACTGCAGGCCCCTATTGGTGTACTTCTTAGCGATGGAAATGACGAGTCGGAGGTTGGCCTCCACCATATCCTTCTTCGCCCGCCGCGCTTTGGCTTCCCCGAGGGACATGGCACGGTTGATTTCCTTGATCTGGGCAACGGTTAGCCCCGTCTCCTCCACCACGGCGCGCAGGCGGCGCTGGGCCCGGCGAAGCTCATCGGCATGGGCCGTGAGGCGCGAGGACCAGTCCTGCTTGCCCGTAATTTGCTTCTCAAGCCACTTCTCGTCGATTTCCTTACCCGGGAACTCGGCTAGGAAGACCTTTTTCGGCATGCGGCCGCGGCGAATGAGGGTCTGGCTGATGACCTTTTCCTGCTCGCGAACCGCATCGAGGTTCGTGCGGACCTGCCGCACGATCTCATCGAAGTGCTTAGGCGTGAGCTTGAGCGGCGCAAAGCATTCCGCAAGCGCTTCGAGGTCCTTGACCGCGGCATTCCCATCCCGGCCGTAGCGCTTGATGTTGCGCTCGGTCTTCTTTAGCTGCTTGCGAATGACTTCAAAGCGGGACCGCGCTTCTTCCGGATCGGGCCCCGTATTGGTCTCCGTTTCCTCGTCATCGTCGTTATCGCTGTCGTTACGATTCTGGACCTGGGCCGCCGGGGGCACATCATCGGTAGGATCGAGGTAGCCGATGAGCACGTCCGTGAGCTTGTCGTCCTCAACTGCCTTATCGTAAGCGTTGACGATGTATTCCACCGTTCCCGGGAACTGGCTTACCGCCGCCATCACATCGCGAAGCCCTTCCTCGATGCGCTTGGCAATCTCAATTTCCCCTTCCCGAGTGAGCAGTTCCACCGTGCCCATCTCCCGCATGTACATGCGGACCGGGTCGGTGGTGCGCCCCACCTCGGTCTCCACCGCAGCCAGAGCGGCGGCAGCTTCTTCGGCGGCGAGCTCATCGGCGGAGGAATCCCCAGCGGTCAGCAATTCGTCAGCATCAGGGGCCTGCTCAAAGACCTTGATGCCCATCTCCGTGATCATACGAATGATGTCTTCAATCTGATCGGGATCGGAGATGTCCGCAGGTAAGTGATCATTCACTTCCGCGTAAGTGAGGTAGCCCTGGTCCTTACCTTTAGCGATAAGTTCTTTGAGCTGGGATTGCTGTTGCTGCGTTGCACTCTGAGCGGCCATGGTGCTCCTTCGCGTCAGGGCGTTCGATATCGGCGGGCGAGCCGCACATTATACGACGAATCTGGGCTAAGCCCAACTCCTCAGAGGCCCTAAGGTGCCTGGGGGTCGACCCCCGCGGCAGCCCGCTTAAGGGCCAGAAAGGCCTCGAGATCCCCGTCCTGAGCCTGGCCCGTGCGAATCCGTTCTAAAAGAGCCCGGCGCTTTTCTGTCTCCCCTTCGACCTGCAGATGCCCGAGCAGTTCCCCGAACTCCGTGGTGAGGGCGCTGCCCTCGAAGGGGAGGGGCGCGGAGGCCAGGCTTAGGAGGCGCTCGTAAGCGTCCGTGCCCACGTAGCGACCAAGCAGCGCTGAGGCCGAGAGACCGGGGCTCTGCTGAAGAATGGTGAGGAGCTCGGCGAGCAGCTGGCCCGCCTCGGAGCGATGCTCGGAAAGCGCTACCAGCGCCGCTTCGGGCACCGCATCGGCAAGATCGGGGCGCTTGAGCAGCAGGGCCAGAGCCCGTTCCGCCCGCTCCCGACGGACTCGGCCCCGGGCCGGGGCGGGTTCGTGACGCCGGACCTCAAACCGCTCCTCCGATTCGAGAGGATCGTCAGGGAACGGCCCGTCCGCGTAAGCATCCACCGGCGCGGCTTCAAGCGCCCCCTGGGGAAGCGCGGTTAGCTCTGCAAGCCGTTGATACATCAGTGTTTTTACGAGCTGTCCGGGAATCCTTTCCAGCAGCGGGCGGGCCCGGTGAGCCAACCGGGAACGATCGTCGAGAAGGGCGAGATCGAGGCCCTCCCCCAGGGTGCGGAACAGGTAGCTCGACAGCGCCTCGGCCTTTGCCACCCGGGCCCGAAAGGCTTCCGCGCCCTCCTTCGCGACGAGGGAGTCCGGATCCTCGCCATCGGGCAGAAACAGCACCCGCACGGAAACGCCGTCGTTCAGCGCATCGAGTGCCAGCTGCGCCGCCTTCCAAGCGGCCCGGCGCCCCGCGGCGTCCCCGTCGAAACACAGCACCACCTCCGGCGCGAGGCGAAAGAGCTTCTCTAAATGATCAGCCGTAGCGGCCGTACCCAGGGCCGCACAGGCTTCCGGCACCCCCGCTTGGGAAAGGCCCACCACATCCATGTAGCCCTCCACCAACAGGACCCGCTCCGGATCCCGCAGGGCCTGGCGACACTCCCAAAGACCGTAGAGCTCGCGCCCCTTGTGGAACACGGGGGTTTCTGGGGAATTCAAATACTTAGGCTGACCGTCGCCAAGCACCCGCCCGCCAAAACCAATGGTGCGCCCCCGCCCATCGCGAATGGGGAAGGTGATGCGATCTCGGAAGCGATCATAGCTTCCACCGCTCTCCCGACTGGCCAGGAGCCCGGCCTCAATCAGTTGCTGCTCGAGGGCTTGTCCACCCCCAAGCGCCTTCAAGAGGTTTTCGTAACCCGGGGGCGCGTAGCCAATGCCGAAGTGCTTTGCCGTGGCACCGGTGAGCCCGCGGCCCTTGAGATAGGCCACGGCTCGAGCGCGATCGGGGTGCTGACGAAGCTGGAGCTGAAACCACCGATCGGCCCGCTCAAGCACGGCAAAGAGGGCGCTTCGCCGATCATTCTTACGCACCACCCCCGCTTCCCGGGGCACCTCAACCCCAGCCATGGCCGCAAGGGTCTCCACGGCCTGCACGAATTCAAGGCGGTCATGCTCAAGAAGGAAGGTGAGGGCCGTGCCATGCACGCCACAGCCAAAGCAGTGGTAGAAGCCCTTCTCCGGCACCACATGAAAGGAGGGAGTTTTCTCCCCGTGAAAGGGGCATAAGCCCTTGAATTCCTTACCCGCCCGCTTTAATTCAAGGCGCGCGCCGATGACCTCGGAGACGTCGATGCGGTCCAGGAGATCATTAATGAATTCTTGAGGAATGCGACCAGCCATTCGGCTCACTCGTGCCCGCGGGAAAAAAGCATAGCATGGGGCTTGAGCTACGCTGTGCGCCTCCTGCGTCAGCGCACACCGGCTAGAGCGCTAGGAGGACAGCTGCGCCTTCACCTTAGCGCTGAGCACGCCCATGTCGGCGCGCCCCGCCACCTGAGGCTTGAGCTGCCCCATCACCGCACCCATTTGTGCCATGGAGGATGCCCCGGAAGCGGCGATGGCCTCGGCCACGAGGGCGTCGAGGGCCTCATCGGTAAGGGGTTCGGGCAGGTATTCGCGAATAACGGTGATTTCGAAGGCTTCGACTTCGGCAAGCTCGTCCCGCCCCGCCGCGCGATACTGCGCTTCCGAATCCAGGCGCTGCTTGACCATCTTATCGAGCACGGAAAGGGCCCGCGCGTCATCGATTTCGATGCGCTCGTCCACTTCAATGCGCTTGAACTCGGCGGTAATCAGACGCAAAGCCGCCAGGCGCGCCTTATCCCGGGCACGCATAGCGTCTTTAACCGCGTCTTTTATTCGCTCCACCAGGGCAGGCACGGGCCGACCCTTAGTAGCTCTTTTCGAGCTTCTTGGATTCGCGCTGGAGTTTCTTGGCGTGGCGCTTTACAGCCGCAGCTTGCTTGCGCTTGCGCTCTGCCGTGGGCTTTTCATAGTGCTCGCGACGACGCACTTCCGACAGCACACCGGCCTTTTCGCAGGACCGCTTGAAACGACGCAGAGCCACATCGAAGGGCTCGTTTTCTTTTACCTTAACGCTCGGCATAGGACCTAGGGGCCTTCCTGATTAAAGGGCGCGCGATTATAGGAAGGAGAAAGGCTCCCGTCTAGCGCTTCGTGCCCCCGCGCGCGACGGGCGCCTCGCTCTGCTAGCATGTCGCTTTTCTCGGTGGGTGATTCCTCTCATGCGCGTGCTTGGCATCGAAAGCTCCTGCGACGAGACCGGACTCGCGCTCTTTGATACGGAACGCGGACTCGTCGCCGACGCGCTCCATAGCCAGGTCGATCTCCACGCCACCTACGGCGGCGTGGTGCCCGAGCTCGCCAGCCGGGACCACAGCCGTCGTCTTCTGCCGCTCCTCGAAAGCGTGCTCGCCGAGGCCGGTTGGCAGCTCGATGATCTCGATGGCGTGGCCTATACCGCTGGGCCCGGGCTCATGGGGGCCTTACTGGTGGGAGCCACCTTCGGGCGCAGCCTCGCCTTCTCCCTCGGCATTCCCGCGCTTGCCGTCCATCATATGGAGGGGCACCTCCTCGCCCCCCTCCTGGAACCGGCTCCGCCGGCCTTTCCCTTTGTGGCACTCCTCGTATCCGGCGGCCATACGCTCCTCGTCGATGTGGAAGGGCTGGGGCGCTACACCCTGCTCGGGGAATCCATCGACGATGCCGCGGGGGAAGCCTTTGATAAGACCGCAAAGCTATTGGGCCTGCCCTACCCCGGCGGCCCCCATCTGGCGGCCCTCGCCCAAAGGGCAGATCCCGAGCGGGCCGCCCGCTATCGCTTCCCTCGTCCCATGCTTGACCGCCCAGGCCTCGACTTTTCCTTCTCGGGGCTTAAAACGGCGGTGCTGACCGCAACGCGCCGCGCCGAAGCCGAGGGCACCCTCGATGAGGAGGAGCGGGCAGCCATCGCTGCTGCCTTTGAGGAAGCGGTGGTCGACACGCTGGTGAGGAAAGCGGAGCGGGCCCTGGCTCAGCAGGGGCGCGATCGCCTGGTGATCGCCGGAGGCGTGTCGGCAAACCAGCGGCTTCGGGAAGCGCTGGACGCCCGCCTCTCCCCCCGAGGCGCCCGGGCCTACCTGGCGCGCCCGGCCCTCTGCACGGACAACGGCGCCATGATTGCCTATGCCGGAGCTTGCCGCTTAGAAAGCGGCCAGCGCACGGGGCTAGAAATTGGGGCACGGCCACGCTGGCCCCTGGCCGAGCTGGAGCCCGCCGCCCATGGATGATCGCCTAAGCCTCCGCGGCTTGGCCGTGGAAACCCTCATCGGCGTGTACGACTGGGAGAATACCGTCCCCCAGCGCCTCACCTTCGACCTAATCCTACCCACGGACGCCGCCCGCGGCGCTCAGGATGATGCCCTGTCTGACGCTCTCGATTACGGCGCGCTGGCCGAGCAGATTCGAGCCTTCTGCGACGAGGAACACTTCCAGCTCATCGAAACCCTGGCGGAACGGCTGTGCACCCGGTTGCTCGCCAATTTCGATCTACCCTGGCTGGAACTCACGGTGCATAAGCCTGGCGCCATCGCCGCCTGCGACGATATCGCCCTGACCCTTCGGCGCAGCCGGGACGACGCTTAACCCCTAGCCACCGGCGGCGCCGGATGATTCACCAGCCAGCGCGCCCAGGCTTCCCGGCGCAGGCGCGCCTGCTCGGGCCCCCGCTCCGTGGGGGGCAGGGCCTGAAGCGCAGCCCCCGGCACGTCCATGCAGGCCGGCGCCGCTTGCAGCAGACTCGCGAGCCACGGCTCGCGCTCCGGGGTCCGGAACGCCGCCCAGGCCTGTAGGCTGGTACCGGCCAGGGCGTATTGCGCCTGCTCCGCGGCAGAGCCCTGACGGTGCGCCCCCAGGGCAAGGGCCCCAGCTACCAGCGCAGCGCCCGACGGCACACCTGGGGCCAGCCAGGACGCCGCCACCATCAGGCTCTGGGCCAGCTGAATCATTCGCTTTGGGGCCCCCTGGGCCCGCAGGGCCGCGGCCACGGCCTGCGCTTCAAGGCCCAAGCGAAGCCCCGCTTCACTCCAAAGTACGGCGACCCGGGCCGCACCCAAGCTGGGCGACACCGAGGCCAGCACCGCAACGGCCTCCGGGATCTCTGCCAGCAGCGGAAAACATGGGGCAAGGGCTTCGCAGGCCTGCAAGACCGAAAAGAACGCGGGGGCACTCCTCACCGCAAGCGCTTTCTCAAGCTCGCGCCAGCACCGCTCCCGGGACAGGCTTTCCAGCTCTCCGCTCCGCGCCATGGTGGTCATGAGGGCCCGGGTTTCCGGCGCCAGGGTGAAGCCAAAGGGCGCCAGCTGGGCGGCGAAGCGGGCCACGCGCAGGACTCGCAGGGGGTCTTCCTGGAAGGCCGAGGAAACGTGGCGCAGCACCCGGCGGTGGAGATCTTCAAGCCCCCCATAGGGGTCGATCAGCACCCCCGCCTCATCGACCGCCATGGCATTGATGGTGAGATCCCGACGCGCGAGATCCGCCTCAAGGGTCACATCGGGGGCGGTATGAAAGGTAAAGCCCTGATGCCCTTCCCGAACCTTGCGCTCGGTGCGGGCAAGGGCGTATTCCTCCCCCGTTTCCGGGTGAAGAAAGACCGGGAAATCTCGTCCCACGGGGCGATAGCCCTGGGTCTGGAGGGCTTCCGGCGAACCGCCTAGGACGACCCAATCCCGCTCCCGGATGGGACGGCCCAGGAGCGCATCGCGCACGGCTCCACCCACCTTGAGGATTCTCATGGGCAACCCTCTTCCCGGTGAAAGGTGCCCTTATCCAAGCAGTAGAAGGTCAGGGCGCCCCCCCACACGCACCCCGTGTCGAGGGCCAAGCAGGGCGCTGGGGCCCCCTTCCCATCCAGCGCAGCCCAGTGCCCAAAGAGCACCCGGCGCTTCGCAAAGTCGCGGTTCAGCCCGTCGAACCAGGGACGACGCCCCGGCGGCAGCGCCGTAAGGGGGCCCTTGAAGGCCAAATCGAGACCGTCATCAGCGTCGAGCACCCGCATGCGGGTAAAGGCGTTCACTAGCCAGCGTAGCCGGGGCATCCCCTTGAGGCTCTCGGCCCAGCATCGCGGTTCGTTGCCATACATAGCGGACAGGAAGGCGGGACCCTCTGGCCCCTGAAGCACCGCCGCCACCTCCGCCGCGCCCGCCTGGGCAGCGGCAAGATCAAAGCCCGGGGGAATGCCCGCATGCACCATGACCGCGTCGTGCGCGGCGTCGAAGTGCAGTAGGGGCCAGGCCCGGAGCCAGGCCGTTAGCACCTCCCGGTCCTCCGCCTCCAGGATCTCCGTCAGCGTGTCTTTCTTGGACGGGCTGCGCCCCCCCAGCAGTAGAGCCAGAAGATGCAGGTCATGGTTTCCCAGTACGGCCTGCACGGCGCCCCCTAAAGCGCGAAGAAAGCGCAGAGTCCCGAGGGAGTCGGGACCTCGGTTGACCAAATCCCCCACCAGCCAGAGCCGATCCCGGGCAGGGTCAAAGGCCAGCGCATCGAGGCCCCGCTGCAGGGGCTCAAGGCAGCCCTGGAGATCCCCCACGGCGTAGCTAGCCATCGCTCTGACCCTTGAGTACCGCAAGATCGTTGGCTAGACGAACAAAATCACCAAGGGTGAGCTGCTCCGGTCGCAGGGACAGATCCCACTCGGCGGCCAAAGCTTCCCGCTCGGAATAGGACTTAAGCGTGTTACGAAGCGTCTTTCTACGCTGCGCAAACACCGCGCGCACCACCTCGGCAAAGAGCCGGGGATCCGTCGGCAGACCCGCGGGGCCGAGGCGCGGCTGGAGACGCACAATGCGCGAATTCACCTTAGGCTCTGGGGTGAACGCGCTCGGGGGGACCGCAAATAACGCCTGCACTTCGCAATGAAGCTGGACCATCACCCCAAGGCGCCCCCAGGCCTTACTCCCCGGCGCCGCAGCAAGGCGCTGCACCACCTCGTCCTGAAGCATGAAGTGGGCGTCTTGAATCGCCGCCGCGTGCTCCAGGGCGTGAAAGATCAGCGGCGAGGAGATGTTATAGGGCAGATTCCCCACCAGACGGAGCCGAGGGGCGCCCAAGCGCGCCGCCAGCGCCGTAAAATCCTGCTTAAGGGCGTCCCCCTCAATGAGATCGAGCTCTGGGAAGCGCACCCGAAGCCCCGCGGCGAGGTCCCGATCAAGTTCGATGGCCGTAAGGGCAACCCCTCGCGCGAGGAGCGCTGAGGTCAGGGCCCCCTGCCCAGGACCGATTTCCACGAGCGCATCCCCCGGCTGGGGGCGGATCGCCTCTACAAGACGATCGATCACCACGGGATCGCGCAGAAAGTTTTGGGAGAAGCGCTTGCGTGCGCGATGTCCCGCGAAGGGGGCTTCCCCGCTCACGAGGGGCGTACCGCCAGCATGCGCTCCGCCTCAACAATGGCCGCGGCAAGGCTGCCGGCATCCGCCTGGCCCGTGCCCGCGAGGGGGAGGGCCGTGCCGTGATCTACGGAGGTCCGGATAAAGGGCAGGCCGAAGGTGGTGTTGATCGCCTCCCCAAAGCCCTGAGCCTTCAGCACCGGCAACCCTTGGTCGTGATACATCGCCAGTACGCCATGCACCCCATGAAGCGCGCTGGGGGTGAAGGCCGTATCCGCTGACACCGGCCCCGTCACCGCCCAGCCCCGAGCCCGGTAGGCCGCACAAACCGGCTCAAGCACGTCGATCTCTTCCCGCCCCAGGTGCCCCCCTTCCCCCGCATGGGGGTTCAGGCCGAGAACCACCACGCGGGGCTCGGCGATCCCGTAGCGCTGCTGAAGACCACCATAAAAGCGCTCCAGCTGAGCGCCGAGGCGCGCCGGGGTGATGGCATCGGGCACCGCGCGCAGGGGCAGGTGCGTTGTGACCAAGGCCACCCGAAGCGGGCCTGCCACGAGAACCATGAGGACCCCGTCGACCCCGGAGCGCTCGGCAAAAAATTCCGTGTGGCCGGAAAAGGCGATGCCGGAGTCGGCGATGACCCCCTTGTGCACGGGCCCGGTCACCAACGCATCGGCGGCGCCCGCCAGCATAAGGTCCGTCGCCTGCGCTAAGGTTTCAAGCACGTAGGGCGCGTTCTCCTTATTGAGCACCCCCGGCACCACCGGAGCCCGTAAAGCGATGGGATGCACCTCCAGCACCCCCGGGGGCGCAGGCGCTGCCGCCGGGTCGAAGCGCTCAAGGGAAACGGCTAGGCCAAGCTGCTCAGCGCGGGCGCGCAGCAGTTCGGGATCGGCGAGGACGACCCAGCGCGACCGCCGGGGTTTCCCGGCCAAGGCGAGGAGCACGTCGGGCCCAATGCCCGCAGGCTCCCCTGGGGTGATCAGAAGGCAAGCCATGGGGGCCTCCTAGATCTTCAGCTCCACGTAGGCTTCTTCGCGAATCTCCGTGAGCCAAGCTTCGAGCTCTTCGTCAAAGCGACGATCGCGGAGAATGCGCATGGCCTGTCGGCGCTTCACTTCCTCCGACATATCCTGCTCCCGTCGCTCCAGAACCTCGAGGATGTGCCAGCCAAACTGGCTCCGGAAAGGCTCGGATAGGGCGCCAATTTCCGACGCGTCCATCACCGCTTCGAAGGCCGGGACCATCTGCCCAGGCATGCTCCAGCCGAGATCCCCGCCGGAGAGCGCGCTGCCCGGATCGTCGGAGAAGTCCCGGGCTACCTGGGCGAAGTCTTCCCCCCCCAGCAGGCGCTGATGCAGGTCGCGGATGATCATCTCTGCCTCGTCGTCACTGCGAATTTCCGTCGGGCGGATAAGGATGTGCCGGGCCTGAGTTTGCTGAACCCGCTGCTGGCTAGCCCCGCGCTTATCTAGGATTTTTACAATATGAAAGCCGCTCGCGGAACGGATTGGATTAAGCACCTCCCCAAGATCGGCCTTAAGCACGTCCTCCGCAAAGAGGCTCGGGAGCTGGCCAGGCTTTCGCCAGCCCAAATCGCCCCCCTCCAGGGCGCGCTGCCCCGCGGAGTTGGCCACGGCAGCCTGGGAGAAGTCTTCCCCATCCCGCAGGGAAGCGACGAGCGCCTGGGCCCGCGCCTCGGCCTCGGCCATGGCTTCGGCGGTCGCATCACTGGCGACGGCCAGCAGAATATGGCCCACCCGAAACTCATCTTCCGTAGCCGCCCGCCCCACGGGAGACGCAAGGAAGTTTTCGAGCTCCTGAGGCGAGATGTAAATGCGGTCGTTCACGCGATTCTGCTGCACCCGGGCAATGATCATTTCCTGGCGAATCTGTTCCCGGAACTCCCGGTAGGTCATCCCGTCCCGAGCCAGAAGGGCCTGAAAGCCCTCGATATCCAGGCCGTTCTGTCCCGCAATGGCTTCAATGGCACGGGTCACTTCCTCTTCGGAAATCCGCACCCCGGCTCGCCGACCCATCTGCATCTGCAGACTGTCGAGCACCAGGCGCTCCATGACCTGATTAATAATGACGTCCCGGGGCGGCGAGGCCATGCCACTGCTTTCGAGCTGGCGCTCCACAAAGCGCATGCGGCTAACCAACTCCGTCGCTGTGATCACGTCGTCGTTCACGATGGCAACGATGCGATCGAGCTGCTGCGGCGCCCCGCCGGCAAGCCCGGGGAACAGCAAAAGCCCGGCCCAGAGCAGGGCCTGGGCAGGACGGCTAAAGGGAAACAGCGCCATTGACCGGCTCCTCGTATCCGCGAATCCCGTTGGAGAGGATGGAGTCAACCCCGGAATCGAAGCCCGCCAGGCCCTTCATCAGCACATCGAAGAAGACTCCGGACTCCCGGTCCGTATCGTTGGGATTGATGACGTCGAAGGGTCGCTCGAAGCTCCGCGCGACCACCCGCAAGCGCCAGCAGCAATCGTCGTACTGGAAGCCTCCGAAGGCCTCAATGAGGGAGGACTCTTCAAGGTCATAGTAGTAGCGGCCAATAAAGGCCAGGTGATTGGAAACGGGCCAGGTGAAGGCGGCGTCCGCTTGCTTGATGCCGCCCCCTCGGGTCCGGTAGCTCAAATTGAACACCCGGCGACCATCGGGACGATAGCGCAGCTGCACCATGCTTTGATCGCGGACGCTGCTCGGGCTATCCCACACCCAAAGGGCCCGCGCATCCAGGCCGCTACCCAAGCGCAGCACCAGGTCACTCACCCACCCCGAAGCTGAGTCATCTAGCGGGGCATCGTCCCCCAGGGTCACGTTTTGGTCGTCGAAGTAAGCAATCCGCCCCACCGTAGCAGTCAGAAGCTCGGCGCCGTTGTTGAGGGACAGGAGCCGGGACGTTAGGGCTGCGGTCACCTGGTTCGCATCACCGATGCGGTCGATGCCTGCAAAGCGATTTTCCCGGAAGAGCTGCTCATGGCCGAAGGTCAGGGCCGTGCTGTCGAAAATCGGCAGGGCGCTTTGGTCCTCATCCTCAATGTAGAGGTAATAAAGCCGGGGCTCGAGGGTTTGGAGGAAGCGATTGCCCCCAAAGCCCAGGTCCCGCTCGAAGCGGAGCCCTGCATCTACGCTTGCCGTGGGCAGGCCTCGATGCGGAGTTTCTTCCTGCCCCGCAAGGCGATTCGAGAGCTTGTAGCTCGTGAGCTGATAGGCCACTTCGCTGCGCAGAAAGCCCCAGCTCCGCTCGAAGGGCAGCACGAGCCGGGGCGCGATGTGGGTTCGCGTGCCCGTGATCGTCTCGGCGGCCTGGGCATCGCTGCGATCGAAGGCGGCATATTGGAGATCGTAGCCAAATATCAGCGGGGTCTTGAGAACCCGGCTGCGGAAGGCCGCATCAAGCTGCGGGAGGCGCCGGTAGGCTTCCGGGAGCCCCTCCTCAAGCAGCTGGATATCCTCGGCCCAGAGGCGCATGCGCGTCCCACCGGCCTGCAGCTTAATTTCTGCCATGCGATCGAGCTGCACCTTTGAGGTGACGCCTAAGTCCGTACCTAAGTCCCGGAAGTAGTCCCGATCGCTGACGGCGGCGAAATCCACGGCAGTGCTTAAGCCCGGAAGCCACACGCCCTCATGCTTAGCCTGGAGCAGCCAGCGATCCGCAGTTTGGAAAATACCCGGACCCGCCTCAGCGGAAAGAATCTGCTCCTCAAACTCATCGAAGGACAATTGGCCGTTGTACTGGTTGTCCTCCGGCATAAAGGCTGCCCCGAGGACGTTCTTAGACTTCGCCGAGCGATAGCGGAACTCTCCCTCACCCAGCACGCCCCGCTCGCTCATGTAGCGCGGCGTGAAGGTGGCATCCATGTTGGGGGCGAGGTTGAAGTAGTAGGGAGCAGAAACGTCAAAACCGTTAGACCCGGTGGCCCCCACCCGGGGAAAGAGCCAGCCGGACTGGCGCTCATTGCTCACGGGAACCTTCAGATAGGGGGCCCAAAATATCGGTACGTTCCGAACCTTCAGCCGCGCGTTGCGGGCCTTGGCAAAGCTTTCCCCCTCGGGGATTTCAATGTGCCCCGCCGCCAAGGCCCAAGCGTTGTCGCCGGGCGCGCAGCGCGTGAACTGAGCGTTCTCAATCTCAAGCTTGCCGTCGCTGCGGCGGAAGGTTTCTGCGCTGCCCCGGTAGCCTCCGTCATACAGCACGAAACGGGCCTTGGTGAGCTCCGCGTCTCCGCTTTCGAGATCCACCTTCGCTTCCGCACCCCGAACCAAGAGACCAGGCTCTTCTAAACTCACCCCTTCTTCCAAAGCAAGGCGGCGCGCTACCGCGTCGTAATGGGCCGCCCCAGCAAAGACCCGGCGGGCGCCCTGCTCGAGCTGGACGGCGCCGGATAGCTCCGCGGCATCGCCGAGGGTATAGCTCGCCTCGTCCGCCGTTAGCCCAATAACCGCCGTTTTGGGGTCCAGGGCAAGCACGTCCTCAGGCCATGCATAGGGCTGATAGGCGCCACCGCACCAGGGCTCAAGGGTCTCCGCGACCTCCGTGGGGAGCGCGCGCCGGGGTACCCAGTTGAGCTCGGCCTGGGCATAGCTCTGCCCGCCCTGAGGAATCACCTGTCCGCGCTTGGCCTCCTCTCGCCGCTGGGAAGGCGGCTTTTTGTAGATGGGTGCTCGCGCCATGGCCGGGAAGGGCCCCGGGGACAGCTCCGCCGCTTCGCAGGCCCAGCTACCATCCTCTGCCTTCCCGCAGCGCCACTGGCCTTTACTCGTATCCACGGCCCAGGCGGCACCATTCCCCAGGAAGGATAGGGCCGCAAGAGCCAGGGCAGAGCGGTGGGCAGGTTTCATCATGGGGACAGCGTTCTCATCGGCCTATAACCAGTCGAGGTGAATCATACGGGACCCACCGGGGGGCTGCTATGATGCGGTCCTGTCTATTTCGGGAGCCTCGCCGTGCCCCCTGGCGTCCCCATCGCAAGCGCTTGGGTCGAAGAGGCCCTTCCCCTGCTCGGGCAGCGGTGCTCGGGCGCCCTGGTGAGCCTCGGACTCGAGGCCAGCGGCCGCGCCTTCCATCGCCTCCCCGGGACCGAGCCTGGGCTGCTGCTCATGGAAACCCCAGCGAGCGATACCAGCCTCCCCGCATTTATGGAGCTCAGCGCCTGGGGCAAGGCTCAGGGCGTGCCCCTGCCCGAGGTGTTCCTCGCCGATCTGAACACCCACCGCTTGCTGGTGGAAGATCTGGGCTCGGACACCCTCCATACTGCCATGACCAAGGACACTGCGGCCCCCTGGGGCACGCGCGCCTTTGAAACGCTCCTTCAATGGCAAACCGCTGCCCGGCGGGCGCCGCCCGAGGGCGCGCCGCACTATGACGACGGACGCCTAAGCCTGGAGCGTGCCATCTTCGGCCCGTGGTTTTGTGAGGCCCTCCTCGGGCTCACGCCGCCCCTGGGGCTTGTGGAAGAGAGCGCAGCCATCCTTGAGACCCCCTTCCGTGAGGCGCCGCGAACGCTGGTGCATCTTGATTGGCACGGGCGAAACTTGATCCCCCGGGGGGACGGGACCGTAGCCATCGTGGACTTCCAGGATGCACGGTGGGGCCCCCTGCCCTACGACCTAGTGTCCTTTTGCTGGGACGCCTACGCCGCCTGGACCCCCAAGGACTACACTCCCTGGGTAGCCTTTTATCGAACGCGAGCGAAGGCTCTAGGGCTCTGGCCCGAGGGCTACGACACCGCCTTCGAGCGGGACTTCTTCGCCTGCGGCCTACAGCGGTGCCTCAAGGTGCTAGGGATCTTCGCCCGCCTTTGGCTGCGCGACGGGCGCCCCACCCACCTGCCCTACCTGGCGCCCGCGCTCCAACGCCTGGAATGGGCCCTGGGCGAAAGTGGCCTTGCCCCGGCCCTCTCCACTTGGATAACGCAAACCCTAAGGCCTCGCTTCGAAGCCTGGCGCCAAGCCCATCGCTCGGGGGCTCGGAACCCATGAGCGCGCCTCAAAGCGCCATGGTCCTCGCCGCAGGCCTCGGTAGCCGGCTGGCGCCGCTAACGGACCATTGCCCCAAGCCGCTCCTCGAAGTGGGCGGGCGAAGCCTACTGGCGCGCGCACTAGATGAACTGGCCAAAACCGCCGTCACCCAGGTGGTGATCAATCTTCATCATTTGGGATCGCAAATCGAGGCTTACCTGGAAGCCCAAGCCCCCTGGCCCTTTTCCATCACCTTCAGCCGGGAGCCGGTACGGCTCGAGACGGCCGGCGGCATCCTCCAGGCCCTGCCCCAGCTGACCTGCCCCTTTTACGTGCTGGCCGGGGATGTGCTTTGCGACCTGCCCCTGGGGACCCTAAGCCTCCCCCCCGGGGCCAGCGCGCAGCTGGCTATGGTTCCAAACCCCCTATGGCATCCCGCAGGAGACTTCTGCCTAGATGCCGCCGGGCGGCTGAATCGGACCGAGGGCCCACGCCTCACCTACAGCGGCACAGGCCTGTTCTCCAAAGCGTTCTTTGACGGCATCGATCCGGGCCCCCGCCCTCTGCGCCCGCTCTTCGAGCGGGCCTTGGACGCGGGGACACTTCAGGGCCTGCGCCACGATGGGTTGTGGGACAACGTGGGCACCCCGGAGACCTTAGCGGCCGCCCGCGCTCGCTTTTCCTAGCCATCCGAGAAATAGGGCGCGCTGTCCCCCCCGGGGGCCCGTCAGTTAAACTGCGCGCATTCGAAAGGGGAGGGTCTTCATGGCCGATTTTCGCATTGCACCGTCTATCCTATCGGCGGATTTCGCACGGCTCGGCGAAGAGGTCGAAGCTGTCCTCGAAGCCGGTGCCGATTGGGTGCACTTCGACGTCATGGATAACCATTACGTTCCCAACCTGACCGTGGGCCCCATGGTCTGCAAGGCGCTCCGCAATTACGGCATCACCGCGGACATCGACGTACACCTCATGGTGTCCCCCGTGGATCGCCTCATCGGGGATTTTCTCGAGGCTGGGGCCAGCTGGATCACCTTTCATCCGGAAGCCAGCCAGCACCCCCACCGTACCCTTGAAATGATCAAAGCCGGTGGCGCGAAGGCAGGGCTCGTCCTAAACCCTGGCACGCCCCTAAGCGCTCTCGACTGGCTCTTGGAAAGCTGCGACATGGTGCTGCTGATGAGCGTGAACCCGGGCTTTGGGGGGCAGCGCTTCATTCCCAGCACCCTCGAAAAGGTCCGGGCGCTCCGGGCCCTCATGGACCAAAGCGATCGCCCCCTGCGCCTTGAAGTCGACGGCGGCGTAGGACCGGGGAACATTGCCGAGATTGCCGCCGCGGGCGCGGACACCTTTGTGGCGGGCTCCGCCATCTTTGGCGGCGACGACTACCGGCAAACCGTTGGCGCCCTTCGCAAGGCCCTTGCTACGGTGTCATGAGCCTTTACCAGGCCTACCTTTTTGATCTCGATGGGACGCTCGTGGATAGCGCCCCGGACCTTCACGCGACCCTCAACGTCATCCTTCAGGAGGAGGGCTGCGACCCCGTAACCCTAAATGCTGTTCGTGCCTTCATCGGCGAGGGGGCCCGACGACTCCTCGAGCGTAGCCTCGAGGCCCAGGGCGAGCGCCCGGACCCGGCGCGCCTCGACCGGCTTCTCGACCGCTACCTCGCCTACTATGGAAGCCATATCGCCGATCACTCCCAGGTCTACCCCGGCGTCCGCCACACCCTGGCGACGCTTCAAGCAGCGGGAGCGGGCCTGGCCGTGGTCACCAACAAGTTCGAACACCTCGCCCACCAGGTCCTTGACGCCCTGGAGCTCAGCGCTTTCTTCCCCGTGGTGCTAGGAGGCGACTCTCTCCCCGAGCGCAAACCCAGCGCCGCGCCGCTTCTGGAGGCCTGCGCCCGCCTCGCCGCGGCTCCGGAAGCCACGCTCATGGTGGGCGATTCCCGCACCGATATCGCGGCGGCCCGGGCCGCAAAAATTTCCGTGCTCTGCGTCCCATACGGGTACAATCACGGCGAGCCTATTGAAGCGGCGGGAGCCGACGGGATCATTCCCGATCTTTCCGCTCTTTTGGAACGTTCATGAACACACGAGGATCACACACCGTGGCACTACACCGAGGGCGATGGCGAAGCTGAGGACCCCCCTTGCTCTCCCATCCCATCGTTAAGGAATTGCCGCGCATGAACGTTGAAGAGTTTCGCCGCCTGGCCAGCCAGGGCTATAACCGCATCCCCCTTACGCTAGAGGTCCCCGCGGACCTCGAAACCCCCCTGTCGGTCTATCTCAAGCTGGCCCGGGGGGCCTACTCCTATCTGCTGGAATCCTCCCAGGGCGGAGAGAAGTGGGGACGCTACTCCATCATCGGCCTACCTGCGGTTACCCGCCTGGTGGTCCGCCGGGAGAAGATCGAGGTATGGCAGCACGACGAGATTATCGAAACCGCGGAAAGCGACGATCCCCTCGGCTTCGTTGAGCGTTTTAAAGATCGCCACCGCGTTCCCCGGCTCCCCGAACTGCCCCGCTTCAGTGGTGGCCTTGTGGGCTACTTCGGTTACGACACCGTCCGCTACAGCGAACGCAAGCTCAAGCACAGTGCGCCGCCGGACCACCTCGAAACCCCCGACGTCCTGCTCATGGTGTCTAACGACGTTATCGTCTTTGACAATTTGAAGGGGCGCATGACGCTCATCAGCCACGCGAATCCCCACGAGGCGGACAGCTTCGAGGCGACCCGCGCCCGCCTGAGTGCCCTGGCCGCAAAGCTCAGCGACCCCCTCCCCGCGGAAGCCACCGCCCCGCCGGTAGGCGGGGCCGCCCCGGACGAGAGCGATTTCACCTCGAGCTTTGGCCAGGACGCCTTTAAGGCCGCCGTGGAGAAAATCAAGGACTACACGGCCGCTGGAGACGTCATGCAGGTGGTGCTGGCCCAGCGCATGTCCGTGCCCTTCGAAGCCCCGCCCATTAATCTCTATCGGGCCCTACGCAGCCTGAATCCCTCGCCCTACATGGTATTTATGGACCTCGGCGACTTTCAGCTGGTATCCAGCTCGCCGGAAATCCTCGCGCGGGTGGAAGACCGGGTCATCACCAATCGCCCCCTCGCCGGCACTCGCCCCCGGGGCACCACGGCGGAGCAAGATGAAGCCCTCGAGCGGGAGCTCCTCGCCGATCCCAAGGAAATCGCCGAGCACCTCATGCTCATCGACCTGGGGCGCAACGACGTGGGCCGGGTGGCGGAAATCGGTTCCGTGACCCTTACGGAGCAAATGGTCGTGGAGCGCTACTCCCACGTGATGCATATCTCTTCCAACGTGCAGGGGCGCCTTCGGGCTGAGTTCAGCGCCCTCGATGTGCTGCGGGCGACGCTTCCCGTCGGCACGCTTTCCGGCGCCCCGAAAATCCGCGCCATGGAAATCATCGACGAACTCGAACCTACGCGCCGCGGGGTGTACGGGGGAGCGCTGGGCTACATCGCCTGGAACGGGAATATGGATACGGCCATCGCCATTCGCACCGCCGTGCTCAAGGACAACACCCTTTTCATCCAGGCCGGAGGGGGCATCGTTGCCGATTCCGTCCCGGAAAACGAATGGCAGGAAAGCCTCAACAAGGGCCGGGCAATGTTCCGGGCCGCGGCCTTGGCCGCCAAGGGCCTTCACCTCGGGGACGGGGAGGCGAACGCATGATTCTGCTCATCGATAACTACGACTCCTTCACCTACAACGTCTACCAGTACCTCGGGGAGCTTGGGGCCGAGGTTTCCGTGGTGCGGAATGACGAGATCACGGTGGCGCAAATCGAGCGCCTGACGCCAGAGAAAATCGTCATCTCCCCCGGGCCCTGCACACCCAACGAGGCAGGCATTTCCCTGGAGGTAATCAAGCGCTTCGCCGGCGAGATTCCCCTTTTGGGCATTTGCCTTGGGCATCAGGCGATCGGGCAAGCCTTCGGCGGAGAGGTCCGCCGTGCACGCACGGTCATGCACGGCAAAACCTCCCCCATCCATCACGAAGGCAAGGGCGTCTTCCGGGGCCTACCCCAACCCATGACGGCTACCCGCTACCATTCCTTGATCGTCGGCTGGGATAGCTTGCCGGAATGCCTTGAGGTCACGGCCTGGACCGAAACCCCCGAGGGCGAGAAGGACGAGATCATGGGGCTCCGCCATCGCACGCTGCCCGTGGAGGGGGTGCAATTTCATCCCGAATCGATCTTCTCTCCCCAGGGCAAAGCGCTCCTGGAGAACTTCCTGGAAGGGAGACTAGGTTCATGAGCCACCCCATTACTGAAGACCTGGACCGCTTGGCCCGGGGGGAAACGCTCACCCAGGAAGGCGCCCGGGACCTCATGCTGGCCATCATGGGCGGCGAGGCCAGTGAGGCCCAGATTGCGGCGGTGCTTATGGCGCTACGTCTGCGCGGAGAAACGGTCGCGGAAATTTCCGGCGCCGCCGAGGCCATGCGGTCCCTCGCCACGGCCGTACCGACGCCCTTTGAGGACCTGATTGATACCTGCGGAACCGGCGGTACGGGGCACAAGCTTTTCAACGTCTCCACCGCTTCGGCCTTCGTCGCAGCGGAAGGCGGTGCGCGGGTGGCCAAGCACGGCAACCGGGGCATGACCAGCACGAGCGGCTCGGCGGACGTGCTGGAAGCGGCCGGGGTTCGCCTCGACCTCACCCCCGAGGCCGTAGCCCAGTGCATCGAGGAACTCGGCATCGGTTTTATGTTTGCCCAGCGTCACCACAGCGCTATGCGGTTCGTGGGTCCGGTGCGCCAGGCCCTTAAGATCCGCACCGTTTTCAACATCCTCGGCCCCTTGACGAATCCTGCGGGGGCCAAGCGCCAGGTGCTCGGGGTCTTCGACCACCGGTGGCGGGCGCCCCTGGCGGAAGTGCTCCAGCGCCTGGGCAGCCAACACGTGCTCGTGGTTCACGCGGATGACGGCCTAGACGAATTTAGCCCCGCAGGCCCCACGGCCTACGCAGAGCTGAAGCACGGGAAAATCACGGAGCACCGGGTCAGCCCCGCGGATTTCGCCTTGCCCGAGACGCCGCTTGCCGAGCTCCGCGCCGCCGGCCCGGAGGAAAGCCTCACGCTGATTCGCAAGGCCCTCACGGGTACGGGCCCCGGGGCCCCCATGGTGGCGATGAATGCTGGGGCGGCGCTGTACGTGGCCGGACAAGCCGATTCCCTTAGCGATGGCGTCGAAAAGGCTCGGGCCATTCTTTCCTCGGGCCGGGCCCTCGTGCGCCTCGAGACCTTTGCCAAGCGCACGCAGGCGCTTGCCGGGAGTCAGCCATGAGCGATGTGCTTTCGAAGATCCTCGCGCGCAAGCGGGAAGAAGTTCAGGCCCGCTCCGAAGCCCTCCCCCTGGCGAGGCTGGAAAAGCGCTGCGCCGATGCCCCGGCGCCCCGGGGATTCTACAATGCCCTGGCCTCTGCCCGCCGCGCTGGGCAAGCTGGGGTGATTGCGGAGATCAAAAAGGCCTCCCCCAGCAAAGGCATTATTCGCGAGAACTTTGACCCCGCCGCCCACGCCCAGAGCTATGCCCAGGGGGGCGCCAGCTGCCTGTCCGTGCTGACCGATCGGGACTTCTTCCAGGGCCAGGAAGGGGATCTTCTCGCCGCCCGCGGCGCCTGCGCGCTGCCCGTATTGCGGAAGGATTTCACCATCGACCCCTGGCAGCTCTATGAAGCACGCGATTTGGGCGCGGACTGCGTGCTTCTCATCGTCGCGGCGCTTGATCAACCCACCCTAAAAGCCCTCCACGAGGAGGCGCGGTCCCTCGCCCTGGATGTGCTGGTGGAAGTGCACGACGCCGGGGAGCTTGATCGAGCTCTAGAACTTGAGCCTCAGCTATTAGGCATCAACAACCGAAACCTTCATACCTTTGAGACCCGGCTGGAGACGAGCCTTTCGCTTCGGGCACGCATCCCCGCAGGCAGCGAAGCTATCCTGGTCACGGAAAGCGGCATCCAAACGCGGGAAGACGTGCAGCGCATGCTCGCGGCAGACCTTCACGCATTCCTCATCGGGGAAACCTTTATGCGGGCGCCGGACCCCGGCGCCGCGCTGCACAGCCTTTTCCGCCCCTAGGGCCAGCACGCGAGGAGCCTGCACATGGAAGGAACGGTCACTTGGGTCGATGGCGTCCGCTTCGTTGGAACAGCCAGCAGCGGCCATTCCGTAGTGATGGATGGTCCAGAAAGCGCCGGCGGCCAGAATGCAGGCCTACGCCCCATGGAGCTCATGCTGCTGGGGGTTGGGGGCTGCTCCAGCTTCGACGTGGTGCAGATTCTGCGTAAGGCGCGAGCCCAGGTGGAAAGCTGCGTTGCCGAACTCTCGGCCCAGCGTGCCGACGCCGTCCCCGCGGTCTTTGAAAGCGTGCACCTGCACTTCAAGGTCCGAGGCCAGGGCCTCAAGGACGGGCAAGTCGCCCGGGCCGTCGCCCTGTCCGCCGAGAAGTACTGTTCTGCGTCCCTCATGCTGGCGGCCGGGGGCGTGAAGATCACCCATAGCCATGAAATCGTTGAAGCGGGCATCGAAGAGGAGCGTTCTTCATGACCCTACCGCCCCGACCCGCCCACGGTGGCCTCCGGCACGTGGCCCTCTACATCGAGCCCTTTGAGGCCTGTCTTCATTTCTACTGCGAGGTGCTGGGTTTTGCCGTGGAGTGGCAGCCCGACGAAGACAACGCCTTTCTCTGCTCGGGCATCGACAACCTCGCCCTGCACCGGCGCGCCGGCAGCCCGAGCGAGGCCCAGCGCTTGGATCACATCGGCCTGATCGTTGATGACGAAGGGGACGTCGAGCGCTGGCACGCCTACCTGCTGGCCCACGGCGTGACCATCGCGCAGGGGCCAAAGAAACATCGCGATGGGGCCCGGAGTCTCTACTGCTACGACCCCGCGGGCACCTTAGTGCAGCTCATCTATCACCCGCCCCTGTCCAAGGGGCCGGCCCTGCCCTAAAGGCGGTAGGTAGTCTCCGTCATGAGCTTGGCGGAGGCGGCCATGAGGGCGCGCACCGGTGCGGGAAAGGGCGCCCCTCCGAGATCCAGGGCGGCTTCCCCGTGCTCCGCTTCATCCACCCGCATCTGCTCGATAATGGCACGGCTGCGATGGTCGTCTTCCGGCAGGCTGCGCTGATGATCCTCTAGGTGGGCGACGACCCGATCTTCCGTGGCATGAACGAAGCCGAGGCTGACCCGATCCCCCAGGAGCCCTGTCACCGCACCCATGGCAAAGGAAGCGCCATAGAAAAGAGGATTGAAGACACTCGGCCGCGCATGGAGCTCCCGTAGCCGCTCTTCACACCAGGAAAGATGGTCTTC